>Ga0078972_1001102_pt1 | contig 105965 bp, 102 predicted proteins | sample YelNatPaOPGAMG01_FD_67568 | JGI IMG/M metagenome (GOLD analysis project Ga0078972, IMG submission 67568) | Hot spring thermophilic microbial communities from Obsidian Pool, Yellowstone National Park, USA - OP-RAMG-01 (SPADES assembly) (version 2) | ecosystem: Environmental > Aquatic > Thermal... | reverse complement strand
GTATCAACCACTTCTTGAAATTCTCATGATACTCCGTCGCACCATTGTTCATCTTGTCCGCTTCATATGACACATTGTATATCGCATTCGCCGCATCTATCCCCATACAACGCTGAATACAACCCCCAACCTTCTGACAAAGCAACCTCGTCATATCCTGCTTCTTGTGCAAATCGTCCGTACTCTGATGAATGTGCGTAAACCTGTTTATCCTCTCCCCAGTAAGATGGGAAATGGCCGTACAAAGCTCCTGATTCTCCGGCTTCTGCGCCTCATCGTAGGTCGTCCCTATCGTGTTTATACAGTCCATCTGCAACTCATCCGTACGATCAATGAGCTCTCCATTGAAATACACGTTTCTCTTCATCTTCGACAGGGCTTTAATGTATTCTTCTTTGGTTCTCACTTTTCATCCCTCCTTAAATCGACATTTTCCTTCTTTTTACCCATGCAGTCGTGGGAAGTCAACTTCACGGACAAAAAACGTAACTCAGTTGTCCCGATGGTAACTTATTTACCTTAACGCGCAACTCCATACCCACCGAAAGATTTTCTTCCGGCACTTCTGGAGCTATGCGACCGAACATCTTGTAAGGACCAAAATCCACAACGGCAATTGTGTAAGGCACATCCTTTTCAAAACCCGCGGGGGCATACTTCAACGTACTGTAGGTGATGAGGCGACCCGTACCCGTGATAGGGAACCATTCCATATCACTGGAAAGACACTGGAAACAATCGGCGCGGGGAGGAAAGTACTCTTTCCCACAGACCCGACATTTGGTGCCGGTAACCTTCCCCTCTTCGAGATGGGTTACAAAATCGTTTGTTTTTGTAAAGGCGGTAAAGCTCACCGTCCCGAATTTTTTGAATCGATCGTCCATAGCTATTCCCTCCCCAAGATGGTTACGTTGCCGTAAAGTCCCACCCCACCAATATTGTGTACAAGACCGATAACGGGGTCTTTCACCTGCATGGGACCCGCTTCTCCCCGAAGCTGAAGCACAATGGTCCTAATCTGGGAACCACCGGTGGCACCAATCGGATGCCCCTTAGACAGAAGACCTCCATCTACATTTACGGGTATCCGACCTTCTCTGTAAGTTTCCTTCGCCCGGATAAGCTCCTTTCCCTCACCGGGTCTGGCAAATCCCAGGTCTTCATAGGCCATCATCTCTGCAATAGTGAAACAATCGTGTACTTCTGCTACATCCACCTGCTGTGGGGTGATACCTGCCATCTGGTAAGCCTGTTTGGCTGCCGCCTGGGCCACCGCAAGACCGGTGAATAAATCCCTATTTGCCATATTTACAGGGGTTGTGGCGGAGCCAAGACCTAAAATCCAGACGGGTTTCTTGGAAAAAATCTGCGCCTTTTCTTCATTAGCCAGAATCACGCAGGAACTGCCATCTGCATTGGCACAGCAATCTCCTACCCTCAAGGGGCTGGCCACGGGCCCCGACATAGGGTTAGAGGGATCGGAAAACATATCTAGGGTTACCGCCTTCCTGTAGACGGCTTTCTCGTTAATCTGCCCGTAGGTGGCGGCTTTGACCCTGATGAGGGCAAGATCCTCCGCGGTTGTACCATACTTTGCCATGTGGGCACGGGCATACATGGCGTAATATGCTGGCATCATAGTGCCGAAGGGACTCTCCCACTGAATGTCTGCACCCCTCCCCATCCTTTCCTGGGATTCTGCCGAGGTAATCTCCGACATCTTCTGAAATCCAATGACAGCTACCACATCGTGCAACCCCGAAGCCACCAGTGAATAAGCTACCCTGAGGCCCATGCTGCTGGAAGAGCAAAGGCTCTCTACGTAGAAGGTAGGCTGGGGGTTCAGCCCAAGATATTCGGCGATTACCCCCGCCGGTGACCTCTGCTTGTCGTATTCCGGTGCGGAGCAGATGACGGATGCACCTATGTCCGCTGCCTTTATCCCCGCATCGAGGAGGGCTTCCTTGAATCCTTCAAAGGCAAGTTCCCTTATCCCACCCGGATAATTTCTTACAAACGCACTTTGTCCTACCCCGATTATGGCTACTCTACCCATAAAACCTCCTCAATTTTAAAGGGGGCATGCTTTCCCCACGCCCCCTTAATCGTTATGCACGATTGGGCGCAAATCCCAGTGCGGCGTTAGCGATAATCATCGTATGCATGTTCGAGGTCCCTTCCAGGGTCTCGAATTGCTTAGAATCTCTCAGGAATCTGGCGGCTGGGTATTCCTCCGAATATCCGAAAGAACCAAATAGCTTCATGCATTCATTAGCGTCGTGCACAACTACTTTTGCCCCGAAGAGTTTCGCCATGGAGGTTTCCATCGTGTTTGGCAATCCCCGATCCTTGAGCCAGGCGGCTTGGTAGACGAGATATTTCAGGGCATCGTGATTCATCTTCATCTCCGCAATCTGCTGCTGAATGAGCTGATAGCGACCGATAAGCTGTCCGAACTGGGACCTCTCGGTTGCGTACTTGATGGACGCCTCGAGAATGGCCCCTGAAAGACCCAGGGCGCCCGCGGCACATCCGAGGCGTGTGGCATTGAGCTGGGTCATGCAGATAGCGAAGCCTCCATTTACCTTGCCCAGGACAAGCTCCTTTGGTACCTTTACATCCTCAAAGGTAATCTCCGCCGTGTCGGCGGCGTGAAGACCAAATTTATCCATAATTTTACGGCGGGTAATCCCCGGCAGGCTGTAGTCCATGATAAGGCAGGTTATACCCCTCGCTCCCGCATCTTTATCCGTTTTGACGTAGAGAAGGCCGTGGTCACAAACGGTGCCGTTGGTAATCCACATTTTGTTCCCGTTAAGAAGGAAATAATCACCCTTATCCTCCGCCCGGCACTTCATGGCGGCCACGTCGGATCCCACGTCTGTCTCCGTCATGGCAAAACTCCCCACATACTCACCGCTCACGAATTTTGGGATGTAATGCTTCTTCTGTTCCTCCGTCCCGAATTTCTGAATCGTGAGGGCCGGCCCCCAGCACTGCATATTAAAAGCCATCCGCCAGGAGGTGTGTACCTTCGCCACCTGCTCAATAACAAGGCAACCTTCGAGAAAACCCATTCCGTTTCCGCCGTATTTTTCATCGATGCAAAACCCAAAGAAACCGAGGTCGGCCATCTTCTGGAAAATTTCTCGGCGCCAGTGCTGGTTTTTCTCGTCCTCTTCCACATAGGGTTTGATCTCGTTTTCGGCGAAATCCCTCGCCATTTCTTGTAACATTTTCTGTTCTTCCGTCAGTGCGAAATCCATCGCTCCATCTCCTTTTTTATTTTTTTATCTTTCTAAAATCATGCAAATACCCTGACCACCACCGCCACAGATGGTTTCCAACCCATAACGCACACCTCGTCTTTTCATTTCGTATAAGAGAGTGGTGAGCCTCATGGCACCCGTGGCCCCGATGGGATGACCTAGGGAGATACCAGAACCGTTTACGTTAACCTTGAGCTCCATCTCTTCATCGGTTAGTCCGCACATCTTCGCATCCGCCAGACACTGTACGGCAAAGGCCTCCTGAATCTCAATCAAGTCCATATCATGTATTGTTGCACCGACTTTCGCAAGGGCCTTGTTTACCGCCTCCGGCACGGCGGGGTAGGTCAGGGTGGGATCCGTCGCTGCCACCGCACAGGCTTTGAATACGGCCATGGGTTCTATTCCCAACTCTTTCGCCTTCTTTTCTGAAGCCAGCACAACAACGGCTGCTCCGTCGTTCTCCGAGGAAGAATTGCCCGCCGTACAGACACCATCGGGATAGACGGGCCTCAACCGCGCCAGCTTCTCCAGTGTAGTATCACGCCTCGGGCCTTCGTCCTGGGAGAATAAGATCTCCTCTCCCGATTTCCCCTTTCCGATGGGTATGGGAACAATTTCTTCCGCGAACTTACCTGCATCCTGCGCCGCCACCGCCCTCATGTGACTCCTCAGTGCCCAGCGATCCGCTTCCTCCCTGGTGATGTGTTCTCTCTTTGCCGCCGTCTCCGCCCAGGTCATCATGGAACTTAGCTCCCCATAGCGATGAATCGGCTGGGACATTACCCTGGCCCGCTGGATACGGTCATAGAAGGGAATCCCCCACATGGCGAGCGCTCCGTGCCCCCTGGGCATAAAGCCGTATTTCTCGTGATTTTTCCCTCCGAGCCCCCACTTTATGTCCCCGGGTATGTATAGCTCCGCCTGACTCATGGAATCCATACCGCCCGCCACAACGATATCGGCGTTTCCCGTCTGAATCTTCATCGCCCCGATGAAAACCGATTCCAGCCCCGAGCAGCATCGCCTATCCAGAACAACGCCGGGAACCTTGTCAGGCCAACCTGCATCGAGAACCGCCATCCTTGCCCCATTGGCACATTCCCCGTTTTGATAAGCGCTACCCATGATGACGTCATCAACCATGGCCGGGTCTATCTTCGCCCTCTCCACAGCCGCCTGCAATACCCGGCTCGCCAATCGATACACGGGTATATCCTTGAGAGACCCACCATAGGCCCCAATGGGCGTGCGTGCACAGCTTAGTATCACCACTTTTTCCATCATTTGTCCCCTCTCGTGTTTTATAGATTTATATCCGTTCTGGGCTTTTTCTCCCCCGATGTATAATCATACCATCCTTTGCCGGTTTTCCGCCCCAGGTCACCGCACTGCACCATTTTCTCCAGAAGGAGGGGGGGCTTGAACTTGGGGTCTTTGTACCCGTCATACAGGGTTCTGAAAACGTTGAGGCCAATTTCCAAACCTACGAAATCTGCCAGTTCAAAGGGTCCCATGGGATGGTTCAAACCCAGTTTTATGGCCTTGTCAATATCCTCTAAAGAGGCAACCCCCTCTAAAAGACATTGGTAACATTCCGCCCGGAAGGCGGCGTTCACGCGATTGACGAGGAAACCGGGGACATCCTTCACCCGCACTGTTTCCTTTTTCATCCGATGGGCGATTTCTTCCGTCGTTCGCGTCGTCTCCTCAGTAGTCTTCAACGCCCTGATTACTTCCACAAGCCTCATCACCGGAACAGGGCTGAAGAAGTGCATGCCAATAAAACGGTCCGGCCTCTTCGTTACCGAAGCCAGGGAATTAATGGGAATGGAAGAGGTATTAGAGGCCAGGATCACTTCAGGCCGACAGATCTGGTCCAGTTTCTGGAAGATTTCTTTTTTTACCTCATAGTTCTCAAAAGCGGCCTCAATAACGAAATCCGCCTCTTTACCATCAGCGAGATCGGTTGATTTCTTTATACGGGAGAGGGTAGCTTCCTTATCCGCCGCTGAAATCTTCTCCTTTTTTACCTGCCCTTCCAGGTTCTTCTCAATATTTCCGAGACCCCGTTCGACAAACTCCATAGAAACATCGTTTAAGATCACCTCGTAGCCATTTTGCGCTGCCACCTGGGCGATGCCGCTACCCATAAGTCCAGCACCAACGACAAAAATTTTCTTTACCTCCATTTTTTGCCTCCTCATCTGTTTTGCCGCCCATATGAGCAAGGAATATACCAGATAGAAGCCCTAAAAACGACCCCAATTATCGGCCCAGGCGACCGAAACCCCGGGGCGTTACATATGTCATTGACAGATTCCCTTCTTTGGTTGTATCCACTTTAAACATTCATCTTCAAGGATGTTTGCATGGACAGATTTCTCCAGTTTTTCAACTACGCCTCCGACGCCGTGGCCCTCATAAATACCAAGGGGGATCTCCTGTACCGTAACGAGAAGTTTATCCAGACCTTCCCTGATGCTGAAAACTCCTGGAAAATATGGCAAAAAATATGGGAGAGGATCCCCCAAAAGGCCCATTATCCCATTTCCATCACCCTCCCGGAGGGCAGGGAAATAATTGTATACAAAGTATATAATAAGGCCGTGGGCAAGAACCCCAATTACTTTCTCCTCATAAAGGACCAGGGGCAAAATGAGGAGGGAATGGCAGCTGACAAAGAGGAAGACCCCTTCCCAGATGAGCTGGAACCGGAATTTCGAGCCCTCGTGGGCGAAGACCCACATTTCCGCCGGGCCCTTTTTATTGCCCAGAGGGCTGCCAAATCGGACCTGCCCGTCCTTATTATGGGAGAAAGCGGTACCGGCAAGGAAATCCTCGCGCGGGCGATCCATCGTACCAGTCGCCGGTGCGATAAAGAGCTCGTGGATGTCAATTGTGCCGCCATACCGGATAGCCTCATCGAAAGCGAACTGTTTGGATACGAAAGGGGGGCCTTCACGGGGGCGAGGAAAGAGGGCAGGATTGGGTACTTTGACCTTGCCCATGGAGGCACTATCTTTCTCGACGAAATCGGCGATGCCTCTCTACAGGCCCAGTCCAAGTTGTTGAGGGTCCTGGAAGATGGCTGTTTTAAACGGGTAGGAGGGAATAAGAACGTTACCGTAGATGTGCGCATCATATCAGCCACCAATCAAGACCTGCGCAAACTCATTGCAGAAAAGACCTTTCGGGAAGATCTGTACTATCGCCTTAACACCTTCACCATAGAGCTTCCGCCCCTGAGGGAACGCAAAGGAGACATCCCCCTTCTGGTGGAACATTTTTTGGCCCAATGTGAGGGGGATCAGAAGCGCATGAGATTCCTTCCTTCCACGATGGAAATCCTCCTCGCCTACGATTGGCCGGGAAATGTAAGGGAGCTAAAAGGGGTGGTAAATTACGCCGTCAACATGAGTCCTTCCCGCCTCGTTACCCCCCAGGCCCTACCCCGCTTTCTCTTTTCCCCCACCTCGACGCCCCATCAACAGGAAAGTAAGGAGATAACAGGCGGAGATTCTCTGCCCGGTGTGCTCCGGGAGGTAGAAAGGGCACTCATAAAGGAGGCCTTAGAGCGCTCTCCCAACAAATCTGCCGCCATCCGCCGTCTGGGCATAAGTCGACGGACGTTCTACCAGAAATTAAAAGAGTACCACCTCGAATGAGCAAAAGTGGAACGATATATGCTTATGGGTGATAAGCCCAAATGGGGTATGCGTGATTAAATGGCGGGAAAAAGAAGCACCGAAGATCATGTGACCATCGTAGAGGTATCTCCACGAGACGGCCTGCCGGTTGTCTGCGGGGGAACCTCGGTGGAAGAAAAGGTGAATTACATTAATCTCCTCACCCAGGCGGGTATTAAACAGGTGGAAAGTGTCGCTTTTACCCATCCTCGTTTGATACCCGAAACAGCGGATGCGGAAGAAGTCATGGCGCGCTTAGACAAGAGAGATGACGTTACGTATATTGGCCTTGCGCCCAATGAAATAGGTTGCCGCCGCGCCCTCATCTCTCAGGTGGACGACGTCCTTACCCTGATCGCCGCCACCGAAACCTTCAACCAGCTCAGCCTGGGGAGAAGTCGCCGGGAAACGATAAACAAAATCCTGCCCGCCATATTCGAGGCCACCCAAAAGACGAATAAGAGCCTGAGGAGCTACCTTATGACCGCCTTCGGCTGCCCTTACGAGGGAGAGGTGGCAGAGGCAGAGGTGGTCCAGCTATTTCTCACTTTGAGTTACATGGGGGCCCAGGAAATTGTGCTCGTAGATTCTACGGGAATGGCCAACCCGAAACAGGTGAAGGACCTCATAAAAAAGCTCATCAATCTCAATACAGGCGTACGTCTGGGGGTGCATTTCCACAATACCCGCGGGGCGGCCATCGCTAACTGTCTCGCTGCCTATGACGCAGGGGTACGCATATTCTACACCTCCATCGGCGGCATGAGCGGCACCCCGTACGGGGCCATGGAGCTGGCGTTTGGTTACTGGAACGTCCCTACGGAAGACCTCGTGCACCTCTTTGAGGTCATGGGTATCCCCACTGGTATCGATTTGGAACAACTTTTGAGGTGTGTGGAAAAAGCGGAGGCAATTGCCGGTAAGGCACTGCCGGGACATATCCTGCGGGCCGGTCCTGTCTGGCAAAAGACATCCGTCCCCATGGACCGGGAACACCTGCTGTACCGGCAAATACAGTAGGAGTGTATAGAAAGGAAACAGAAGAATTAACGCATAAAGGCGGGGGAAAATGACCCGCTCATATTCCGGTAAAAAGAGGAGGAGGAACGTATGGAATTTAAATACGACATGAGGGATCTGCAGTTTATCTTGAAAGAATGGTTACCCACAGAAGAGGTGGCGGCCTGTGAAAGGTTCAAGGACACCTTCAGTGTGGAAGATATCGATATGCTTTTAAATGAAGGATTCAAGGTGGCGAAGGAAATCCTCCACCCCATAAATGCCCCTGGGGACAAAATCGGTGTGAAATTTGAAGACGGGAAGGTAACGCCTGTACCCGGCTTCAAAGAAGCCTACCAGTTTCTCCAGCAAAACGGATGGGGTTCGACAAGTGAGTGCATCATGATAGAGACGGGCATGCCCCTTATAATGTACAAAGCCATCTTCGAGATGAACACGGCAGCCTGTCCGGCCCTTACCTCTTGCATTAAGCTAACCAGCGGGGCAGCCAACTTACTCCTCAGGTTTGGCACGGAAAAGGATAAACAATTATTTCTCCCCAAGATGTTCTCCGGAGAGTGGCAGGGTACCATGTGTCTTACGGAGCCCAATTTCGGTTCTGATGTGGGCGACATCATCACCCGCGCCTATCCCACGGAAGACCCCCGCATCTACAAGATAAAGGGCACCAAGATGTTCATCACCGCTGGCGACCAGGGCCACTGTGAAAACACGATTCATATGGTGCTGGCTCGCCCCGAAGGGGGAGCCCCCGGTTCTTCGGGGATCGGCCTTTTCATCGTTCCGAAAATATGGGTAAACGATGACGGTAGCTTAGGTGAGCCAAACGACGTGACCACCGTACGCCTGGAACACAAGATGGGATTGCATGCCCAGGCAACGGCTATGCTCAACTTTGGAGACGAGGACCGTTGTCGCGGCATCCTCATGGGCCCTCCCCCGGACGCTAAAGGCCGCTCCCAGGGTCTTGCCATGATGTTTTACATGATGAACGAGTCCCGCATCGGTACAGGACACAACGCCAACTCCCAGGCTGCCGCGGCGTACTACTTCGCCGCCCAGTTTGCCCAGGAAAGAATCCAGGGAAGGCCCTTCGGCATAAAGGATGCCGAACGGGTGCCCATCATCAAGCACGAAGACATAAGAAGAATGCTCCTTGATATGAAATCTCATGTGGATGGCATTCGGGCCATGATATTCAAAGGCTTCTATTACCTGGACATCGAGGCCAACAGTTCCAACAAGGAATGGGCTGAAAAATGTGGTGATTACGCTGCCATCCTGACTCCTATCATTAAATGCTACGGTAGTGAAGCCTCTTTGGGAGTCATCGCCCAGGCAATTCAGGTGCTGGGCGGGGTGGGCTACACCCAGGAATACCCCGTGGAACAGTACCTTAGAGACTCCAAAATCCTAACCATCTGGGAAGGAACTTCCTTCATCCATGCCCAGGACCTGGTCAACAGAAAGATGCGGATGAAAGGCGGAAAGCCCTTCCGTGAATGGATGGCGGAGGTACGGAGATTTGCCGAGACACATCAGAACGCCGAAGGGTTCCGCGGGGAGATGGCAAAACTCTTGAAAGGTTGCGAATGCATGGAAGAAGTGGCCTCCATCTACGATAGCTGGTACAGTAACATGGAAAAGAAGCGTTCTCTCATCCCACTTTACGCCATCAAGGCCCTCTTCGTTTATTCCCAGGTATACGTAGCCTACTGTCTTCTCGAGCAGGCGCTCATCGCCAAGGATAAGCTCACATCCTGTGATCCCTATGATACTTACTTCTATCAGGGTAAAATCGCGACGGCCCGTTACTACGCGAACAATATCTTACCCCAGGCCTTCCTGGCCACGGAGATGATACGAAACGAGGACGATACCGTAAATAGCTGTCCGGAAGAGGCCCTCACTTTGAGGTGAGAAAATTCAGGAACAAGGAGGAGCTGTCATGGAATACGAAACGATACTGGTGGAAAAGAAGGAAGAAGGGAAAATTGCCGTCATAACCTTCAACCGCCCGGAGGTCCGCAACGCCATTAATCCCAAGATGAGGATGGAACTCCTCAGGGCTGTAAACGAGCTGGAAGAAGACCCAGAGGTAAGGGCGGTCATACTGACAGGGGGCACCAAAATTTTTGCTGCCGGTGCCGACATCGCCGCCATGGTTAACAGCACAGCCATGGAGATGTTTGGCCCCGCCGCCCTGTGGGATGTTACTTTTAAAATTGAAGAATCTAAAAAGCCTTACATTGCCGCTATCGCCGGTTTCTGTCTGGGGGGTGGTTGTGAACTTGCCCTGGCATGTGATATACGCATAGTTGCCGAATCGGCCCAGATGGGCCAGCCGGAAATTAACATCGGCATAATCCCCGGCGGGGGTGGCACGGTACGCTTAACGAGGCTTGTCGGCATGGGTAAGGCTTGCGAAATAGTTCTCACGGGTAAACCTATTCCCGCAAATGAAGCCCTAAGCATAGGTCTCGTAAACAAGGTTGTGCCGGAGGACAAGTTAATGGAAGAGGCTTTCAGTATGGCCAAATCTATCATTCGTCACAGCCCAGTAGCCGTGGGCCTCGCCAAATACGCCTTGAAAAACGCGGCAGAGGCCGATTTGAAAACGGGCAAGTCCATCGAAAGGGCCTGCTTCTCCCTTGCCTTTGCCAGTGAAGACCAGAAAGAGGGAATGAGGGCTTTCCTCGAAAAGAGAAAGCCGGTTTACAAGGGAAAGTAAGCTAAATTCGGAAGGAGTATAAGATTATGAGAGAGATATACTTGGTTGCCAGTGCCCGCACGGGTATTGCCAAAGCGGGGAAAAACTCTTGGTTCATCAATCTAAGGGCGGATGACATGTCGGCTCTTATCATAAACGAGCTCATCCGAAGGGCCGGCCTTGAAGATAAAAAAGAGCAGATTGACGATGTGATATGGGGAGGAACAGCCCTTATGAAGGACATGGGCTCCAACATAGGCAGATATGCCGGCATCATGGCCGGGCTCCCTTACAGCGTGCCCGGTTGTACGGTGGACAGGTTTTGTTCGTCTGGCCTTCAATCCATCGCTTTCGCAATTGCCTCCATCAACATGGGCTGGGCCGACCTTATTCTTGCCGGCGGTGTTCAGCATATGACCCATGTCCCCATGGGTACCATGGCGGACCCTAACCCCAGACTACATCTCTTTTGCGACCCAAAAATGATCTCTATGGGCTATACCGCGGAGATGGTGGCGAGGAAATATGGGATAACCCGCCAAGAGCAGGACGAGATGGCTGTGGAAAGCCACGCCAAAGCCCACGAAGCCACGGTAAAAGGCCTCTTTAAGGATGAAATCCTTCCCATCGAGGTGGAGGTTCCTCAAGAAGACGGCTCCACCAAAAAGATGGTCGTGGATCGCGACCAGGGCATCAGACCCGGCACTACCATGGAGATTCTTGCCAAGTTGGAACCCGTATTCATGAAAGATGAGAAAGCAACGGTCACAGCAGGCAACTCCAGTCAGGTCAACGATGCGGCCGCAGGGGTAGTGGTGGCAAGTGCAGAAAAATGCAAGCAACTGGGCCTCAAACCCAAAATGAGACTAGTCTCTTATGCGGTGGTGGGAGTAGACCCGGCCTACATGGGTATCGGCCCGGCAGTTGCGGTGCCAAAAGCCCTGGCAAAAGCGGGGCTTAAAAAAGAAGACATCGGCCTTTGGGAAATAAACGAGGCTTTTGCCGCCCAGGCAGTTTACTGCACTAAGGAACTCGGGGTCAGGCGTCATAAACTCCTCAATCCCCGGGGAAGTGGTATATCCCTCGGCCATCCCCTAGGCTGCACGGGGGCGAGAATCGCTACCACCATCATGCACGAAATGCCTTATTACGGTGTAAAATACGCAGTGGAGAGCATGTGTGTTGGCCACGGTCAGGGAGTGGCAGCCGTGTGGGAGTGGGTAGGAGATTGACGGAATAATTGAAAGGAGGAGGCATATCATGCGGCGTTATTTTGAAACAATGGACTCAATCGGTCGCCCCCTGCGACCGCGGCAACTGGAAGAAATGAAAGAGAACGCGGCTCAGGTCGAGGAAATAATGCAGGAAATTGAAAAGGAAGCAGCCCGTATCAGAGAGTTCGGTGTCCCCACGGAGGAGCTTCACAAGCGGGGAGAAATGACGGTATGGGAGCGCATCGAATACCTGGTGGATCCCGGTATGTTTTTCCCCCTCCACACAATTTACGACCCGGAAAGTGAAGAGTCGGGACAAACGAATGTAGTAGATGGCCTGGCCCGCATTAACGGCAAATGGTGTGTCCTCATTGGTTTTAACAACAAATGGATGGCGGGGGCCTGGATTGCTGGACAGGCGGACAATAACCTACGGGTTACAGATATAGCAAAAATCCTACACCTTCCTCTCGTATGGCTGGTGAACTGCTCGGGGGTAAAACTTCCGGAGCAGGAGAAGGTTTACGCCAATCGAAGGGGACAGGGTACTTGCTTCTTCCGCCACGCAGAGCTGGAAAAGGACGGGATCCCCATTATCGCCGGTATTTACGGCACGAACCCTGCAGGGGGAGGGTACCAGGGAATAAGCCCCACTATCCTCCTTGCCCATAAGAAGGCGAACATCGCCGTAGGTGGAGGTGGCATTGTAAGCGGTATGAGCCCAAAGGGGTACTTCGACCTGGAGGGGGCCGAGACAATCATCGAAGCCACCAGGCATTTCAAGGCCATACCCCCGGGCAGCGTGGCCATCCATTACAACGAAACGGGGTTCTTCAAGGCCGTTTATGAGACGGAAACAGCCGTTCTCGATGCGATAAAAGAGTGGATGAATTACCTTCCTGCCTACGATCCCCGTTTCTTCAGGGTAGCAGAACCGGCGGAACCCCAGTACCCCGCAAGTGACCTCCTAGCCTTAATCCCCGTCAACAAGAAGAAGGTTTATTCCTTTGAAGAAGTCCTGGCCCGCCTTACGGATAACTCCGAGCACTTAGAATTCAGACCAGGATTTGGTCCCGAGGTTTACTGCGGTTTGGTAAAGATTGATGGATTCCTCGTTGCGATAATCGGAAACCGGCAAGGGATGATACCTAATTATCCGGAGTACACGAACGAGTACCATGCAATCGGCGGGAAACTTTACCGACAGGGGCTCATCAAGATGAACGAATTCGTGACTCTCTGCGGTCGGGACCGCATCCCCATCATTTGGTTCCAGGACACTTCCGGCATCGATGTAGGCGATACAGCGGAGAAGGCTGAGCTTCTCGGCCTCGGGCAGTCTCTTATTTACTCTATCGAACAATCAAATCTGCCCATGATGCTCATCGTTTTGAGAAAGGGAACGGCAGCGGCCCACTACATAATGGGCGGCCCCACGGCAAACAACAATAACGCCTTTACCCTGGGTACACCAGCGACGGAAATCAACGTCATGCACGGAGAAACTGCGGCCGTGGCTTCTTACGCAAGAAGGCTATTGAAAGACAAAGACGCAGGGAAATCTCTGGAGCCCATCATAGAAAAGATGAACGAACTGGTCCGACACTACGAAGAAACGTCGCGCCCATACTACTGTGCGAAAAAAGGCTTTGTGGACGAGGTCGTGCGTTTCGAGGCTCTAAGGGGATACATGAAGGCCTTCGCGCATTGCGTCTATCAGAACCCCCGCTCTTTCTGCCCCCAGCATCACATGATGTTACCTCGCATTATAAAGTCACAAATCGTCACGGGCTTACCGCGACCAAAGTAGAGAAAGGAGAAGGAGAAATGACGGGCAAACTAAACTTAACTTCTTGGGAGGTGGCCCTTATAACATATGTTACCTGTGCTATCGTATCCCTGGGGGTGGCTGGTATAATCAAACTTATCTTTTTTGCCATTAGATGGAAAGGAGAACAGCAAGTAAAGAAAGGAGTTCAATAGCAAAATGGGCGGATTTGACGTACTTTACCTTTTTCAGGGCATCGCCACACTCGTGGGAGGTGATCCGGGCATTTCCATTGGCCGGATTGTTCTTATTATGCTGGGTTTGCTATTCGTCTATTTAGGGGCAAAAGGAATCCTCGAACCCCTCATTATGATTCCCATGGGGGTAGGCATGGCAGCGGTGAATGGGGCGGTCCTCTACCTTTCCGCCACAAACCAAGGCACCATTTTCATCGACCCCATGGTAAGCGATCCTGCCCCCCTCCTCGATGCCCTGCAGATAAATTTCCTTCAACCTATCTATACCTTCACCTTTAGTAACGGCCTTATCGCCTGTCTCGTCTTCATGGGTATAGGGGCTATTACCGATGTCGGCTTTATTCTGATGGCACCTTTCAGCTCCATGATTATAGCCATCTGCGCGGAGTTGGGGACGATTCTCACCTTCCCCTTAGCGGTCTGGATGGGACTCACCTTTAAGGAAGCGGCAGCCATCTCGGTGGTGGGAGGAGCCGATGGGCCTATGGTACTTTTTACGTCTCTCATGCTCGCCAAGCATCTCTTCGTACCTATTACGATTGTAGCGTATCTCTATCTAAGTCTTACCTACGGCGGGTATCCATACTTGATTCGTTTACTCGTTCCAAAGAAGCTGAGGGGAATAAAAATGGACCTGAAAAACATGCCCAAGGTGACACCAGGGGAAAAAATTGCCTTCTCTCTTATTACCTGCACTATTTTGTGCCTTCTCTTTCCCGTTGCGGGTCCTCTATTCATGTCCTTCTTCCTCGGGGTCATCGTGAGAGAATCGGGGGTAAAAAGGTTTGTCGAATTCTTAGAAGGTCCAGTCCTCTTCGGCTCCACTTTTTTCCTCGGGCTACTCTTAGGGGTTCTATGCGAAGCCTCTACGATACTCAATCCTAAAGTTTTAAACCTCCTTATTTTGGGTATGTTCGCCCTGCTTATGTCCGGAATAGGTGGAATCATAGGGGGTTATGCCATGTATTTCATCTCCAAGGGAAAATTCAATCCCGTAGTGGGTATTGCCGGGGTTTCCTGTGTCCCCACCACGGCCAAGGTGGCCCAAAAGGAAATTCAGAAGGTAAACAAGCATGCCTTAATCCTACCTTACGCCATGGGGGCCAACGTGTCAGGTGTTATAACAAGCGCTATCATTACGGCCATCTTCTGCACCCTTTTGAGATAGACGAATGGAACCTCTTAGAAGAGATATTACTTACTGGATAGCGGGGACCATCGTTTCTCTGGTGGGGGTAGCCATCGTGAAGCTAATGGCTCCCTCGATCCAAGGCAATTTAGCGAAGTGGCTGGCGGCCCTGGGATATTTATTGTCTCTCGGAGGTATCGGTATTATAGCCATGCATATCAGGAAAAATCGCAAGGAAGGGGGGGTGATAAAAGAAGAGAATTAACCCCGTACCGTAACGGGTGATCAAAATTAAAATCTTTAAGGAGGGTTTATGAAAAAGCGCATAACTAAAACTTTTGGTCTGTTCGTAGTTGTCGGTGTTTTTTTCCTGGGGATTTCTGGCCCCGCCTTTGGGGAAGTCCTCAAGAACATGAAGTTTCTCTCAGGACCTACGGGGACCACATGGTACGCACAGGTGGCAGCCTTCTCAGGCATTGCCAAGAACAAACTCGGCATGAATGTAGACGTCCTTACCGGCTCGGCCATTAGCAATCCCATTCAGGTGGAACGCGGTAAGGTCCCCCTTGGCCTTACCTTTTCCTCCATTCTACCTGCCATGGCGAAGGGAAAGGTAATCACGGCAATAGGGAAAGAGGAGTTCTTTAAGGAACCCCTTAAGAAAACAACCATCATGTGTTATACTACTACAGCTGCCCCCGTACTTATCGTGGATGCCTCTTCCCCGTACCACAAGATTTCCGATTTGAAGGGAAAGAAAATCCGCTTCATCACCTATCCTTCCGGATTCAATGCCCGGGTGGTACCGGATGAAATTTTAGAGGCCCACGGGATAACCCACGAAAGCATCAAGCAGGCAGGCGGCAAGATAGACATCGTAAATAAGTACGCGGAAGCGTGCGACCTCCTTGCCAAGGGGCAGGCAGATGTAATTTCCTACATCATGGCCATAAATGCACCCGCCGCCAATCTGCAGGAACTGGAAGCGCAGAAAAAATTCCGTATCCTCGAACTTGATTTCAACGCCGTTCAGAAAGTATTGAAAGAAATGCCGCTCATGGTCACCACGGTGAAAAAAGGTCTCCATAAGAGCATTGAAAAAGACGTTACCGTTCTGGGTGATGTAACAACGTGGCTTGTTTCCGCCGACATACCCGCTGAAACGGTGACGGCTATTCTTGATACCCTACTCAAGAACATGAACACCATGGCCCAGGTCGGCAACTCAGAATTTCAGGGCTTCACCGCCAAAGAACTCTCCAGGATTTATGGTAAAGGAACACAGCTCCCCTTACATCCTGCAGCCCTGAAATTCTTCAAGGACCATAAGGTAATTAAGTAAAGGGGGTTAATTGAACTTCCGGGGAGGGTAACCTAATCCCCTCCCCGATAATAAAAAGGAGGTGTACGGTGAAAAGAAATTTAACCGGTATTTTAGCCCATGCTATGAATTTTCTAGGGGCGTTTCTTACCCTTTTTGTCCTTTCCATCCTCGTTTACGGTCCCTATGTTGGTTATGCCTTAACGTTGGCTATCTTTCTCCTTGTTGGATTGCCCATGACCTTCATCATGTATTCGGGAGGGAAAAGCCCCTTCTGGATGAAGGTAAACATCGTGGATTTTCTGTTTGTGGTTCTTTCCCTTGTTTCCATGGGATATCTTATCGTAAATGCTGAACACATCACTACCCGCATAGAATACGTGACGGAGATAACCACCCTCGAATTTATATTGGGTATAATCGCCCTGATTACCGTTTTGGAAGCGACCCGGCGCGCAATGGGTCTTTCCATGGCCATCATCGCTTTCGTTTTGATTCTCTATGTTCTACTCGGTAAATACATACCCGCGCCGTTTGGCACCTCAGGCTTTGATTGGGACTGGCTCATTGATACCATGTACCTCACTTCACGGGGAATTTTCAGCTCTCCCTTATGGGTAGTCATCACGCTTGCCTTTCCCTTTATCCTCTACGGGGTAATTCTTGAAGAGTTGGGCATTATCCGTACCTTTTTAGATTTTTCAAACCGGCTTCTGGGCAGAACGCCCGGTGCCCCGGCAAAAACGGCTATCATCGCGGGCACTTTTATGGGCATGGCCAGTGGCCTTCCCATGTCCACCACTTACCTCATCGGCTTTCCCACCATTCCAGAGATGAAAAAGGCTGGATATCCCAGCATGACCGCGGGGGCTATTGCCGCCGTTGTGGGCACCGCGGCCCAGCTTATGCCCCCCATGCTCGGTGTAGCGGCTTTTGTTGTCGCGCAGTACATGAATGTCCCGTACGTGAAGGTTTGTCAGTATACCCTCCTACCTGCCCTCATGTTCTATTTTGTCTTCTACTGCACCATAGATTTTGAGACGAGAAAGTGGAACATCCAGCCTATGGATATAGTGACCAAAACGATGGGGCGCATCTTTGCCGATGGTTTCTACATATTTATCATCAGCATTGCCATCCTCATCTTCTTCCTAGTCCAGTTTTATCCTGTGGGGCTTTCTGCCCTCTACGCCTGTGCTTCCGCCCTAATTCTCGCTCTCTTACGCAAATCCAACCGTTGGAATCTGAAGATCCTATACAACATTATGGGTAAAACGGGTCAAACGGCCGTTTATATCTCCATCGCCTGCGTGGCGGCCGGTGTTATCATAGGAACTCTGGTAGAGACGGGGCTCAACATGAAATTTGCCAATATGGTCATTTCCCTCGGGAGAAACTCTTATTTTCTTGCCCTAATCCTCTCCGCAGCGGCCATTCTCATCTTGAGTATGGGGATGCCCTCCATCCCCGCTTACATCACGGGTGTAGCCATCTTCGGTCCGGCCCTCATCGAACTGGGTGCCCCCAAGGAAGTGGCTCATATATTCTGCTTTTACTATGCTACCCTTTATGCCATCACCCCACCTGTGGCCTTCGCCTCTTATGCCGGGGCCCAGCTCGCTGGAGAAGACCCATTCAAGACGGGTTTGGTGGCATGTAAGCTGGGAATTATGACTTACGTCATACCCTTCCTTTTTGCCTACAACCCCGCCTACTTACTCATCGCCGAGTACTGGGACGTCTGGCAAGCGTTGAGGTTTCTCTTCCTTTACCTCCCCGGGCTCGTTCTTTTTGCTGCCGGTTTAAGCGGTTACTGGGCAAAAAAGATGAATTGGGTAGAACAGGTCATTACCCTTATAGGAGGGATAATGCTCCTTACCCATGTGATCTGGGTACAGCTTATAGGACTAGCGATATTCATCTATATCTTTTTAAAGCAAGACATCTTTCACACCTATATTGTGAAAAAGAAGCCCCAGGCCGCATAAAATTGCCCCAAGGGGAAGTCCCCGTTTCCCTCGCCCGGGAGGCGGGGGCTTCCTATTTTATCGGTAGAAACATTTCACTTTTTCTGATAAACGTTCCCCCCTGCCAATCTATCGAGGTGAAATATGCGTAACTGTTTTTCCTGGGAAGAAATCCTTACGCTTTTTATGTTGGGGTTTATCAACCTTCTCCTTCTTCTGGCGGGAAAGGTGGCCCTCGCCTGGCACTATTTCACTCTGAATCTTGCACTTTTTCTCGTCATTTGCCTCATGGCTTACAGGCCACCAGCCGTTAAGTGGGTTAGGGATTGGTACATAATAATTTATCTCTTGGTCATCTTCTTCGAAACCGGTTCACTCGTTCCCCTGATTAATCCCTGTGAAATGGACAATCTGCTCATCCAGGTAGACCGTCTTATCTTTGGGGGATATGACCCCTCTCTTACCCTTGGAAAATGGGTAAGTCCGGCCGTCACGGAGGTTCTGCAGTTAGTCTACGCAAGTTTTTACTTTCTTCCCCTGGGTTTTTGTCTCATACTGTACATAAAAAAAGAAGATAAGAGAGATTTCCACACGGCCGCCTTCTCCATTCTCCTTGGTTTTTACCTCTCTTACCTGGGATATTACCTCTGCCCCGCCATAGGACCGCGCTTTACCCTGGAACATCTGCAAGAAAAGCCCTTAAGTGGTCTTTGGAGTTTTGATTATATACGGGGTCTCCTCGCGTGGATGGAGGGGAAAATGTACGACTGTATGCCAAGCGGTCATGTCGCCGTGTCCCTTCTTACCACCCTCCTTGCCCGGAAACTCTACCGGCCTTTCTATCTAACCTCCACTGTCTGGACAACCTTGATGATTATTTCCACCGTTTATCTCCGGTACCACTACGTGATCGATGTCCTTATGGGCGCTCTCCTCTCTTACGGGATATATCTTCTCATCCCTCACCACGAAAACAAGGAAAAGGACGACTAATTTAGAGGCTTTTCATAGATACGGTATGTTTTATACGGCTCCGGGACCAGGCGCTTCAAGGCCCTTATCATGGCCCGATTCGTCTCCACGATAAGGGAGCAATCAGATTCCGTATACCCCAGGCGTATGCCGTCTTCTATGGTTCGGAGGTAGAAGATATCGTCTATGTTGCGACCCTGATGTTCCGGAAGAACCCCCATTATGATGGTGCGCACACGCTTTATTTTTCTCATCTCCCACAGGCACTTCAAGAGTCTCCAAGGGTAAAGGTGGCCGTTTAAGCACCTGAGGGCCGGGTTCACATCGGGCAGAGAAATTATGAAACCCACCGTTTCGCCATCTTTTTCCGCAAAAATAGCCAGCTCCGGAATAGCAATCATCTTGAGGTCTTGGGCAATCATTTCGGTCTGCTTGTCCGTGAGCGGCAGGTGTCCCCAATTTCCATCCCAGGCAATATTGAAAATATGCTGAACTTCCTTTATCCGTCTGTCAATTTCCCTTTTTTTAAGGGTCACAAATTTATACGGTGTCTTGCGCAAGAGTTCTGCCTTTACCTCTGACAGGTAGGGGGCATAGGTAGCGAAATTTTCTTTTTTAACCACGAAGCAGTGCCAATCGATACACTTTTTAAACCCGTACGCCTCTGCGAGATCCCGGTAATAGGGGGCAAAATGAAATAAACCCACAGATGGCATCTTATCGAACCCCGCCACCTCAAAACCAACGGAATCGTATATGGAAAAGCTCTGGGGGCCATTTAACCGAGTTTTCCCCTTTTTTTTCACCCAATCACCCGCCACGTCAAAGAGGACCCGGGCAACTTCCATATCGTTGATAGATTCGTAAAATCCAAAAAAACCTGTCTCACGGTCGTATTTTTCCTCGTAAAGACGATTTACGTGAGCCGTAATCCGCCCCACCGGCCTACCATTCTTAAAGGCCAGGAAAAACTCCGCCTCCCCGATTTCAAAAAAATACCCCTTCTCCCGGTTGAACATGAGCTTCATGTCCCTAATGAGGGGGGGAACCCAGGCCGGATCATTCTTATAAATACCCGACTTCCATGGAAAATAAATGAATTCCCGCATCATATCCTGCCCTTCCACCTTCTTCACCTCTACCATCTCTCTTTCCCTTCCTCCTTTCTTTCTTTCATCAACTCCTTCAAACGTGCCGCATTTCGCGGGGCATAGGCCATATAGTCGTTGTCGAAATAAACGTAAGTCGTCCTTCCCCAACCCTTTATCTTCTGGGCCCAGGAAGAGAGCTCCTCTTCCGTGTAAAGTGACTTATAGAGGCTCTGGGAACCGTGAAGGCGGATATATACAAAATCAGCTGTGACTTCCTCCGCATAGGGATAACGCCCTGCCGTATCGGAGATGCACCAGGCAATACCCAGACCTCTCAAGGTTTCCATCACTTCTGGGGCAAGCCATTTTCGATTCCTGGCCTCAATGGCAACTTTTAAACCAGAAGGAATCAGATGGCGAAAGCGAACAATCTCATCTTCATGGAAGGCCAAGCTCGGCGGGAGCTGCACCAAGATACAGCCCAGCTTCTCCTTCAAGGGGATGAGGGTAGCTATGAATCTCTCTAATGCCTCCTCACAGTTCTGTAGCCTCTTTATGTGGGTTATAAAACGGCTCATCTTGACGGACCAGACAAAACCAGCAGGTGAAAGGCCGTACCATCTCGCAAAAGTTTCTCCTTTTATGGAGCGGTAAAAGGTGGCATTGAGTTCCACCGTACAAAATTGTCCCATATAGTAGGATAGCCATTTCTTCTTTGATAACCCTTCGGGATAAAACCTCCCCTCCCAGTGACTGTATGTCCATCCCGAAGTGCCAATGTACACTTCCATAGGAAAGCCGCCTCAACGCCATACCATGGTCTCTTTTTATCCTTCCCTTTTCATTTGGTCAACCTGTTCCTGGGTTCACTTTTCAGCCAACCGATGACCTCCGAAAGGCAAGCAAAAGCGAGGGCGATACATTTATCCCCACCCCCATAGTACAGCCTGATTTCATCCCCCTGACAGATCCAGCCGCAGGGAAAGACCACTTTATCCACATCTCCTAACAGTTCATAAGGTTCTTCTGGGGCAAAAACCCACTCTTCTCCCCGGGCTATAACCTTTGATGGGTCATAGAGATCGAGGAGGGCCAATCCCAGCCGGTACAAACATCCGCTCGCCGTTACCTTCACCCCATGGTAGAGGACCAGCCAGCCTTCTTCAGTTTCCAGAGGAGGGGTGCAGATGCCGATTTTCCCCGCATCCCACCACCCTCCATCCCTTGCCGGAAGGAGAACTGAATGCCCGCCCCAGTGTTTCAAATCAGGGCTTACGGAAATCCAAATGTGGGCCCCAGCACCACTTATCGCAGGTACTGGGCGATGGAGCATAATATACCGCCCGTGGAAGAGGCGTGGGAAAAGGGCAGCATCCTTATTCTCCGGCGGGAGGACGGGTCCTATACGGTTGAAGTGCCTAAAATCGCATGTGGTGGCGAGGGAAACAAGGGGACCCCGGCGGGAATATGCAGTGTAGGCAATAACCCATTCTTTCTTGTCTTCCATGAAAGTAATGCGGGGATCTTCTATTCCCCATTCCTCCTCCGGATGCAGATCAGGGTCGGGCAAAAGGGTAGGTTTATCGTCTATTACCCAGTCACGGAGGCCATCTTCACTTACGGCGGTGGTAAAATGAGAGATACCCCGACGGTCCTCCACGCGCAGGAGAAGCAGTGTTTTTTCTCCCCACCGAGTAGCCCCAGCATTGAAAACCGCATTTACCGGATAAGGGATATCCTTGGGTCGGAGAAGGGGATTATGGGGATAGCGGGTAAACAGTTCCTTTTTCTTCATAGCTAAAATTCCAGCTCCATCAATACCTTTTCTCCTTTCGTAGATGCCTCATGCGCCAGTTTGTACGTCTCATTGTACTACCTGGCCAACACTTCCCAGGAAACGACCTTTTCAAGATAGCGTTTGAGATTATCTGCCAGCTTCTCTCTTAAAGCCTTATCTGTCGCAAGCCGAATTACCTTACGCCGGAGCATCTCTTTCGTCGTGAAGAGCAAGTGACCCTCCTTCTATTGTCTGGGTAGTCAAACCCTCGACAGACACGGTAGTGATTAGGGGAATTACCATGATGTTTCTAGGAGTAAGCCAGCCCATGGTTCTGAACGTCCGGTTTCCACCAGTCCGGCCTTTAGGACGCAGCAAAGAGGGAGATTTGACGATGACGGAGGCGCTGGTAAGTGAGAAAAGCCAGTAAACAGGACAGGGTCGATTCCGCCCCCTGGTTTAGATTTGGGCCACTTGCATGGAGTCCATCACAGCATCCCCCCGTTTGATGATCGTAGAGGGGAAAACTCAGGTCATTTCTCCCCAGAAACCATTCCAGACATCTCTGGGCATGACTGAGCCAGCGGGAATCATCCGTCACTTCGTATGCACTACAGCAGGCTTCTATCATTTCTACTGCCTCTATAGGTTGCTGATCAAAACGCGCCTTTTCCCCGCCACGGGGGTACCAGCCGTTATTGCCAATGGGCACAAAATGCCCCCGCGGGTCGGTCTGGATTTCAATCAGCCAGCTCAAGGACCTCAAGCCTGTCTCGAGCATTTCCCGGTGTTGAAGGGTATGACCCCCGACAATAAGAGCCTGGGGTATGCGACTGTTGGCATAGGCTACAATATCTTCCAGCCAGGGCCATTCTTCTGTTGCATTGCACCGGTGCTGTTCAAAGAGCCTTAGGGCAAGCTGTTCCCTCATCCTCCTTACCTCACTGTTACCACTAAAGCGCTTAAGATAAGCATTCATTCCTACGATACCGTAGGCTAAACTCCTGGGTGAGGTAAAATCAGGGAGGACCTTGAGGGCTTTCTCGAAAAGCTCCTGGGCTAATGACCGAACTCCCTCTGAACGGGCCATGGCTACCGCTTCGCCGAGGCCCCACAGGGCCCTTCCATGACTATCCTCCGAACCTACCTCTTCAAGCCAACGGCGATCGTAACCCATAAAATTTCGGAAGCGCCCTGTCTCCTCGTTATAGGCGTGATGGAGGAAACTTAAGTATGTACAGGCTAAATCTATAAGGACATCTTCCTCCCTTGCTACCTCCTGCGCCATGAGAACAGCGATGAGCGCCCTCGCATTATCATCCGTGCAGTACCCATGGTAACGGTCTGGCACGATGTATTTTGCATGCTGGAGAATACCGACATCATCGGTGAGTCTCCTTATGTGGTTCAGGTTGGCCCGGGGAATTTCTCGTGGGGAAACATCCATCGTCTTGGCCCGGAAAATCGGCCTGGGCCTGCTTTCTCTCTCCCTTATCACTTCTTCAAAAGTTTCGAGATACTTCCTTGCAACCTCTTTCCAAACCATCTCCCGGGTGAAGGTATAGGCACGCTTACGCATCGCATGTCTCTCTGCTTCGTTGTCCAAGAGATAATTAATTGCCTTAGCCATTGCCTCTGCATCTCGGAAAGGCACGAGTAGCCCACGTCTATCTGCCAACATCTCCTCTGCATACCAATAAGGGGTAGAGACAACGGCTTTGCCATTCCCCAGGGCATAGGCCAGGGTACCGGAAACGATTTGTTCCTGATTAAGATAAGGGGTCACGTAGATATCCGCCGCGCCCAAATACTCGCAGAGCTCTTTCAGCTCCACGAAGCGGTTGTGAAAGATGAGATGGTCATCAACCCCCAGATCCCTTGCCCGCTGCTGCAGGGAGAGGCGGTAAGATTCCCCCTGCAGACGCCTTATGTGGGGATGGGTGGCGCCCAATATAATGTACACAACTTCTGGGTGCTTACTCACCACCAGGGGAAGGGCCTCTATCATGGTCTCTATCCCTTTGCCGGGGGAGAGAAGGCCAAAAGTGAGGAGCACTTTCCTCCCCTCAACCCCATACTGGTCCTTGTAGTAATTGGGGTCCACGAATGGTACGTCAGGTATACCATGGTGAATGAGGACGATTTTTTCTCTCGGCACCCCATATATGGCCACCAGCATTTCCATTGCTCGCTCACTCATGACCACCAGACGGTCTGAAAGATGGGCTATACGCTTCAAGACGTTAAGCTGACCAGGGTTGGGGTTTTTCAGCACCGTGTGCAGTGTCGTTACGAGAGGCATACGGAGATTACCGATTAAATCGAGAATATACGAACCATTTTCCCCACCGAAGATGCCATACTCATGTTGGAGGCACACCACATCCACCCGATTGGTATTGAGAAAATCCGCAGCCAGGTTATAGTCCTCCAGGGCACGGTCGTTTATCTCAAAGCGGACAGGAGCGGGATAGGGATAACCTTCAGGTGTATCGTTCATTACCACCGCCCAGCATTCACCGTTCTGGTTTTCCTCGGCGACCGAGGTGAGGAGATCGGTGGTGAAGGTGGCAATACCGCACTGGCGGGGAGAATAATTACCCACAAAGGCCACTTTCCGCAGATAAGGGTGATACGCTCCAAGCCTGACCATAGGACACCTCCTTCAGATGTCGGCTGGAGGAAAATATAATGATAGTTTTTTCAACGGCAAGGGTAGAGAAAAGGGTCCGGTGTCTAAAGGACCCCGGACCCCATCTGTTTAGAGACTCCAGGCCGCGCGGGCCCCTTCTTCTACTGCCTCTATGATTCTCCTCGGCCCTTTTGCATCTCCTACAATAGTGTAGGGCACTTTCAGACGTTCCAGGATGGCCTTGAGGTTATCAACGGGCTTCAAACCTACCGCCACTACAACCATGTCCACTGGGGCTATTGTTTTTTTCCCTTCCACCGTTTCCACTTCCACAGAGTGGTCACCTATGGCAACAACCTTCGCACCAAAAACGAGATTGCAGTTTTTATCCCGGAGGCGCTTGTGGAGCATGTAGCCATGAGAGGTAATTTTAAGTACCGGCGAGCGCTCCAGCATCTCAACCACTGTTACCTGAATACCCTTCTCGCTGATAAAATCGGCCGTTTCCATTCCGATGAGGGCCCCGCCCATAACCACCACATGCCCTTTAGGTGTCACCCTGCCGTCCAGTACCTGCCAGGCATCGCAGACAAAGTCGCGATTGATACCGGGGATTTCGGGTACAATTTTCTCTCCCCCCGTCGCCACAATCACATGCTCAGGCTTACCTTCCTGGATAAGCTTCTCATCCACCTCAATTCCCGTTTTGACCGTAACTCCGGCTTTAAGGACCTGGTTAATCTGCCAGTCTATCCACTTCCCGTATACCTCCTTGTGAGGCGGTATCTGTGCATATCTGATCTGTCCGCCCAGTGATTTCCTTTTTTCAAACAGGGTCACCTTATGCCCAAGGCGGCTGGCTTCCACGGCTGCTATGAGTCCCGCCGGTCCTCCACCCACGATCCAGACGTTTTTCGGTTGGGCAGCCGGCTTCGTAGGATATATGGTCTCTTGGCCCGTCTCCGGGTTGATAGAGCAGCGGATGTTTCCCTCTCCCAGGATTTCCCTTTCTATACACCCCTGATTACAGGCAATGCACTGCCTTATGTCCTCCTCACGCCCTTCTTTGGCCTTCACGAGAAAATCTGGGTCAGCGAGGAACTGGCGACCGAAGGCAACGAGATCGGCCTCGCCCCTGGCTAGAACCTCTTCCGCCTGTGAGGGCAAGGTAAACCGACCCACGGCTATAACGGGTATATCCACTACTTCTTTCACTTTGTGGGCAAGCCAGACATTGAAGCCAGGGGTGTATTCGGCCGGGGCCTGAGTGATGCCACCAGGACTACCATGGGTACCAAAAGAGGCATGAATGATGTCCGCCCCCACCTTTACCATATCGGGCAGGATGGTCTGCATTTCCTGGACAGTATATCCCCCCCGGATAAACTCCTCAGCGGAGATGCGCACGGAAATGGGGAAATCCATCCCCACCTGGGACCTCACCTCGGAAATTACTTCGAGGACGAACCGCGCCCTCTCCTTTAATGTCTTTCCCCCGTATTCATCCGTCCGCTGGTTTGACAAGGCAGAGAGAAACTGCGTGAGCAGATAACCATGGGCACAGTGTATCTCCACGGCATCAAACCCCGCCTCTTTTGCCCTTCTCGCTGCCTGGCCGAAAGAGAAAACCGCCTCTTCAATGTCCCCCTTCGTCATTTCCTTCGGTGTGCCCCGGAAAACGATGCTGGGAATGGCCGAGGGTGCCATCGCTTTACCCTGTTTTAGAAGATACAGGCTCTCCCTTCCGCAGTGATGGATTTGCATGGCTATTTTTGCTCCCGCCTCATGGGCAACTTTTACCAGTCTTGCTAACCCCGGTATAAAACGGTCATCGTAAGCCCCCAGCTGGTGGGGACTTACCACCCCATTTGGATGGACCCCTGTGATCTCCGTGATTATAAGCCCCGGGCCACCCTTTGCCCGCCGCTTCATGTAGGCAATGTTCTCCTCGCTGACCGTCCCATCCGCATTGCCTAGATTGGTACCCATGGGGGGCATCACGATACGATTGGCAACGGTAACTCCCTTAATCGTAAGGGGAGAAAACACATGTTTAAGCTCTGTCATAATCTTCTCCTTTTTCTTGGATTTTTTGCGTATCTATTCTTTTTTTTGCTTCCTGTCAAACCCCTGGTTGTGCGTATCGTTAACAATTTGACGCGAAGATTGGGCGGTCATCTATTCAGCCGCGCTTGCCATTTCCTCCGCACTGGAAGCGGTAGGTTGGGTGATGGTATCCATCTCTCCTAAGTCGGAATTTACCTGAGCGGATAAGATTTGAGCCACGAGCTAGGAAATCTTTTCCGAAATCCACACGTTTTCCCGAATGGCTTCCTGGGTTGCTGCCTGTAGATTAGCCTACCGCCTGGAGCGTATTTCCTATGAGAACGCTGGTATGTTCGCTACTTCCGCCGCCCGCTTCGCCAGATTCCTCACTTCATCTGCCATGACGGCAAAACCAGCACCCGCTTCGCCCGCCCGGGCGGCTTCCACCGCGGCATTTATGGCGAGAAGGTTGGTTTTAGCAACAATTTTTATGCCTTAACGAGATGGACGGCCGTTGCCTTGAAAGATGCGGAAATGGCCTTACCGGGCCGCAGTTCCATTTCTTCGACCGACTGGGGTGTTACCATGGCGTGTAGGAGAAAGCCGCAATCGATTACAACGCGGTAAACTATGCCCAAAGAGCCAATTTCCAAAATCTCCCCCGAAAGGTTATTACGGGCACTGGCAGGGAATTGCAAACCCGCGGGCATCAGGGTGACATGCTCAGGCCTTATGAAGCAGAACACCTTCTCTCCCCGGCGGAAAGAACCCACAGCGGCCAGGGTTACGCTCCCGCTAACCCTTACGTAAAGTAGACCATTTGCTGTTTCCACCACCTCTCCGGGAATGGTTGTCTCTATACCCACAAAAGAGGCGACAAATTCGTTTGCCGGCTTGTTCATAACTTCCTGGGTAGGACCCATCTGTACGATTTGCCCCGCCCTCATGACCCCCATCTTTTCTGAAAGGATGAGGGCCTCCAGACGATCATGGGTGGCTACAATGGCCCCCGTTTTTGTTTCTTTCAGGACCCTTTTCAAGTCATGGAGTAAATCCTCCCGTGTAGGTGGGTCCAGGGAAGAAAACGGTTCATCAAGAAAGACCAATTCCGGCGAAACGGCAAAAGCACGGGCCAGACTTACGCGTTTAGCCTCACCCCCGGAGAGCTTACGGGCATGTCGGGAGGCCAGGGGTTGGATACCGAAGTATTCAAGCGCCATCCCCACTCTTCTCCTTACTTCCCCCCCTTTTAAACCGCGGAGCTTAAGACCCAGGGCCACATTCTCATACACATTCGCGTCGAGCAGAAGAGGGTCCTGAAAAACGGTTGCCGTCTTTCTCCGGTACTCAAGTTCTCCCATCTCCTCGTTTACGCGTTTTCCCCTGAAGCGCAGTACCCCCGAGAATGGGAGCAAGTGGGTAAAAGCAAGGAGAAGGGAAGTCTTGCCCGCCCCATTGGGTCCGAGGAGGCAAATCGTCTCTCCTTCCCCAAGGGTAAAGGAAGGAAGGTAAAGAACCGTGACCCCTCCCCTTTGCACTCTTAGCTCCGACGCTTCCAGAAGGGGTATCATCTGCTCTTTTCCCTCTGTTGGATCCAGGTAAGAACAGCATTCACAAAGAACATGATGAGAAGCAGAATAACGCTTAGGGCAATAGCGAGGTCAAAGTTTCCTTTCCCCGTCTCCATAACCGTGGCCGTCGTGAGGACCCGCGTGTAGCCTTTGATATTCCCACCGACCATGATGGAGGCGCCCACTTCTGAAATCACCCCCCCAAACCCCGCCATCACAGCCGCCAGCAAAGGCAGCTTTGCCTCCTTTAACAAAAGCCAGACCATCTGCAGTTTCGTTGCCCCCAGGGCAAGGATTTGCAGGCGGAGGTCTTTAGATAGATGCTGGAGGGCGGCGAGAGAAAGCCCCATCACGATGGGGGTAGCAATTATGGCCTGGGCAATTATGATAGCCCAGGGTGTATATATCAGGTCGAGGAAACCAAAAGGGCCACTTCTCCAGAGCATGAGGGAAACGAAAAGTCCCACCACCACAGGAGGAAGGCCCATTCCTGTGTTTATGAGGCTAATGAAGAGGCGCCGGCCGGGAAACTCGGAAAGGGCGATAATGGCGGCCAAAGATATACCTATGGCAAGGCTAACGATGGTAGCTACTCCCGAGATGAAAAGAGAAAGAAAAGTTACATGGAGAATCTCCGGGTTTAGTGAAAAAAGGAGGATAAAGGCTTTCCTGAATCCCTCTACAATCAGGTCCATAACTTACCTTACGTAAAAAAGAGGGGCACCGTATTTGTCGATACCGAACCTTTCTATCAATTTACGTGCCTTTCCAGATTGGAGAAACTGATAGAAAAGCCCCGCCCCTTTTGCGTTCATTTTTTTAAAAAAGGCGGGGTTCACTTCGATTACTGAGTATACGTTGCGGTACTCTCCCTTTCCTTCATGCAATATCTTAATATTTAAGCGTTTTTTCAGGACTGTGTAAGTGCTACTATCGGCTAAGGTATAGGCACCTTTCTCATCAGCAATCAAAAGGGTCTGCCCCATGCCCAGACCTGTCTCATGGTACCATTTTGCTCCGTCGGGGATAATCCCTGCCCTTTTCCAGATCGCCCTTTCCATGGCATGTGTCCCGGACCTATCGCCCCGGGAAAGGAACAGGGCGCCCTTCTGGGCTATCCGCAAAAAGGCCCCGGCCATTGATGGTGTTTTTTTGACGGAAGCCGGATCATCAGGGGGGCCAAACAGATAAAAGAAATTTTCCATCACCTCCCAGCGACGTACCCCGTACCCTTTTCCCATAAATGCCCTTTCCTCTTCAGGGGAATGAACGAAAAGAACGTCTGCCTCCCCCCGGCACCCCATAGCCAGCGCTTGACCAGAGCCCACCGCGATAGCCTTAACCAAGTACCCTGTCTCCTCCTGAAAGGCGGGGATAAGTACTTCTAATAGGCCTGAATCCTGAAGGCTCGTCGTAGTAGCGAGGATAATAGTCCTCGGATAAGGAAACGCCTCCCCGGCCTCAATGACAGATAGGATTAAAAAAAATACGAGATAAAAGGCCTTCTTCATCCCAAGTCATTCATACCTCTGCATAAGAAATGCGCCCCGCTTCGGTGAAGTTGTACCCTCCCAGGAGGGCTACCTTCTCACGGAAAGAATGTGAATTCAAGGTCTCTATTATGGCTTGCACCCCCGTCGTGAAAAATGACGCTTTTGGCACTATCATTTCGAAAGGTTCTTCCATTATGGGAATGGCATCTAGCTCCAGCATCCGGCCAATGGCTACGGTCGCAAGCCCCACCTGGGCCTGCCCGGAGAGAATCTTGAGCCCGACTTCGAGATGGGTGTAAACCTCTTCCCCGTAACCTGGTATGTCCTGGGGGTTTGCCCCGGCCTTTTTTACATAATTATCGAAAAAAATGCGAATGCCCGAGCCGACCTGTCGATTTACCCACCGCACATCTCCATTTAAAACGTCGGGCAACCCTCTGATGCCCACCGGATTGCCTTTTGGTAAAAGAAGGCCTATCTCCCGGGTAAAAAGCCTGATAACTACATAAGGCATATCCCCTAAATAAGGTTTCACCACGGCCGGCGTGTTATAGCCCGCCGATTGAGGGTCATATATATGACACCACGCGACCTCCGTCTTACCTTCTCCCAAGGTTTTTAAGCCCCACACAGAGCCCACGGTTGAGGTAAATATAAAGGTATTGCGTCGATTGCCCAGGAAAGTAAGGAGCATATCCAGGGCCGGATCGTTGCTGCCCGCGGCCAGCAAAGCCCCGGACACTTCTTTTGTTTTCTCTCTGACTTCCTGTAACGCAGACCTGGCCTGCGATTCTATCCATTCCTCCAGCACCTGGCGGGGGAAAAGCCATTTGCCCGTAATCCGCGTGGCAGGAAGTTTTCCTGCCCGGATAAGGGCATATACCTGCTTCTCATGAATCCCCAGATACTGGGCCACTTCCTTTGTGTTCATAAAGTCATGAGACATAAAAACCCCTTCTGAAAATGACTAGCCCACACCCGGAGAATTGTCAAGAAAAAAGTTACCTTTTTTTACTAAAATTAACTTTTAACTACCGATATTCACAACTCGGGCACCTACAGATGGGGCACTTTACCCATGTTTACTTGACTTAACCAGGGTTTATCGATATTAGGTAATCATGCGTTTTGAGCTTACAGGTTTTGTCTTATGGTAGAAACTTTTATCCTTGCTACCGTGAGTTTCGCCGTGGCGACTGCATCCTTATTTTTTCGTGGTCGCGACACGTCACACTATACGTTCGCCACTGCCTGTTATTCCCTATCAGTTCTAAAAACAGGACAGTTTTTCAGCGCCCTATCGGAGGCCCCTTTCTGGCAATTTCTAATATTCTTTGGATTGTTAATGCTCCCAACTCCTACGGCTCTATTCGTTGCCGCCCTCGTGCGTGTTCCCCGCCTGGTAAAAGAAAGGCACCTCTTGATGGTGGCCGGAATGGGGATTGGATGTAGTCTTTTTCTCCTCTCTACCTGGGGACCCATTTTTGGCCTTTACCTTGTATATGCCTATATTTCTCTTTCCCTTCTTTACTGCTATTTTATTCTGTTTAGAGCCCTTAATTTCAAGGTCGGGATGGAAAGGGCGAGACTGCTCTACATCGCCATTGCCGCAGGCATTATGGGCGCCTTCGGTTTCCTCGATTTTGTCCGCTACCTGGGTGCATACGAATTCCCTCCCCTTTCGAATATCTTCCTCGCCATACTTGTTTACTTTGTTTACGGCATAATAACGCACCCCCAGCTTATGGAAATCAAAGAATTCATAGCCAGAATGACAGTTAAGGTCACCCTGACCTTCGCCGTCACCATAATCCTCTACAGCGTCCTGAAGCTTTTCAGCGCTACCCAGTTTTCACAATTTACCATTATTCTCGTCGCCTCTTTCCTCATCATTCTTTCGTACGAGCCCACCCAGCATTTATTGAAAATCATTCTGGACAATCTCTTCCCCGGCAATCGGGAGATATTCAACTTCATCTATCCCCTGGACAGAAAACTGGAGGAAGAAAAATCGGCCCTTTTAGAAGAAATGGCCCCGGTTTTAGCCCATGAGATAAGGACCCCGCTGGGTTCCATTAAAGCTGCAGCCCAATATCTGCGCTCCGAATCCTTTCAGGAAGAGGAGAACCGGCTCCTTGATGTAATAATCGAGGAGGCCAACCGGCTAAATGGCGTTGTTTCCCAGTTCCTTGATTATGCAAAACCTTACCACCTCAATCTCAAGCGTCATGACATAAACGAGATAGTGGAAAAGGCCCTGACAATAGTCACCATGAGCGGTATGCGCGAGAATATAACAGTTGAGAAAGAGCTAAGGACAGATGTTCCCCCGGTAAATGTAGATGCCGAGCAGATAATACAGGTAATCATCAATATGATAAACAATGCTCTTGAGGCCATGCCAGATGGGGGAATTCTTACGATTAAGACCAGGCGGATAGCAACAGATACGGGAGCTGCCGTAGGGATATCCATACGGGACACGGGAATGGGAATTAAAAAAGAAGACCTCAAGAACATATTCAAGCCCTTTTTCACTACCCGGGAAAGGGGAGTCGGCTTGGGTCTTGCCATTTGCTTAAAAATAGTGCGTAATCACGGGGGCACGATAAGGGTAAAATCTATCCCCGGGCAGGGCAGTATATTTCACATCCGGCTTAATGCCGCTGTATAAAAGGGTTTAAAGATGCCGAAAATACTCATTGTGGACGATGAATTGAATATGCGCTTAGTCCTGAGCGCGATGCTGAAAAAGGAAGGCTACGGTGTTCTTAGTGCCTCTGATGGTATTGAGGCTCTGGAATTGATGAAAAAAGAGGCTGTTGATGTTATAGTTACGGACCTCAAAATGCCTCGCCTGGACGGGATGGGCCTTCTGGAACATGTGGTCAATCATTACCCCTCTTTACCCGTTATCATCATTACCGCTCACGGTACGGTGGCTACGGCCGTAGACGCTTTAAAGAAAGGGGCTTTTGACTATATAACGAAGCCCTTTGAACAGGACGACCTTAAGAACGTTATTCAAAAGGCGGTAAGAACGAGGTCCTGCAATCAAGAGGAAATCCTATTAAGTCAAGATGAGCTATCCAGGTATGGTATCATCGGTAACAGCCCCGCCATAAGGGAAGTGTATGCCATGATTGAACGCGTAGCCCCTACCACCACCACGATTCTCCTCACCGGCGAAACTGGCACCGGTAAGGAACTCATCGCCAACGCCATCCATGCCCACAGCCCCCGTCGCAATCAACCGATGATTAAAATAAACTGCGCCGCCATCGCGGCCAGTCTGGTGGAGAGTGAACTATTCGGCTACGAGAAAGGCGCTTTCACCGGTGCAGTCATCACAAAACCGGGCAGATTTGAATTGGCCCACAAGGGCACCCTGTTTCTCGACGAGATAGGGGAGCTCCCAAAAGATATGCAGGTCAAACTTCTTAGAGTTCTGCAGGAGCAGACCTTTGAGAGGGTGGGAGGCCTCAAGACAATTAAAGTAGACGTGCGCCTCATTGCCGCCACCAATCGTAACCTCCTTAGCGACGTCCGAGAAGGGAGATTCAGGGAAGATCTATACTACCGCTTAAATGTACTTCCCATTCACCTGCCCGCTCTCCGGGAAAGGAAAGAGGATATCCCTGCTTTGACAGATTTTTTTCTCGAAAAATTCAACCGTAAATTGGAGAGAAATATAAGGGGAGTAGAGGAAGGGGTCCTCGAGGTGTTCTGTCAATACGACTGGCCGGGAAACATAAGGGAAATGGAAAATTTAATCGAGCGCCTCGTCCTCACATCCCGGGGAGATACTATTCAGGTCTCCGACCTACCTCCCGAAATCCTCAAACGCACCCAAGAAGCGGAAGTTTCCTATCTGGAAGTGCCCCCCGGTCAGTTTAAAGAGTTCATAAAACAGCAGACCAACGAAGTGGAAAAGCAGTTAATCGCCCAGGCCCTCGCCCAGTGCGGGGGTAACGTAAGCAAAGCGGCACGAAAACTGGGGTTAAGCCGCAAAGGCCTTCAACTCAAGATGATTAAGTACAACCTGCGTCAAAAGCACCCCCCCTTGACAGATTAAAAAGCGCCCTTAAATTAGTCGCGAGAATTGGGAAAAAGCTAAGGATATCAAAAGAATACAACCCTAAGGGGGAAAGGAGGTAGGTGCGCCATGTTACCCAACATTTGGCAAATAGATCCCTTCCGGGAATTAATGAGGCTGCGGAACGAGATGAATCGCTTATTCTCGGGATTTTCTTATCCTTTTGAAGAGGTGTACCCCCTCGTTAACATATGGATGAACGAGGAAGGGGCAATTGTCACGGCGGAACTTCCCGGTATCAACATGGACAAACTGGATATCTCTATTCTGAACGACACGGTAACCATCTCAGGGTCCCGGGAAGACGAAGAGAAGAAGGTAGAGGATAATTACCATCGTAAAGAACGCATGGTCGGAAAGTTCAGCCGAACGCTACAGCTACCCTTCAAAATTAACGGCGACAAAGTCGAAGCCCGATACGAAAGAGGAATCCTCAAGCTCATACTGCCCCGGGAAGAGGCGGAAAAGCCAAAGAAGATAACTATCAAATCGAACTAAAGGAAGGAGGGTTGGGCGATGGAAAAAGAGAAAGCTAAAACCGCGACTACAACGAGCTTACCGGCCAAGAATCGCAAGGTCTACGTACCCAAGGTAGATATTTATGAAACCGGTCAGAGCATGGTTCTAATTGTAGATATGCCGGGCGTCGATGAGAAATCGGTGGATGTTACCCTGGATAGGAATGTGCTCTCCATTCATGGTCGTGTGGAACCGGAAGCCTTCGAAGGGTACTCACTGGCCTACACCGAATACGGGACCGGTGACTTTCAACGGGCCTTCACCGTCTCAGATGAGATTGACCGGGAAAAAATTGAGGCCGTTATGAAAAACGGCGTTCTGAAAATAACGTTGCACAAAGCCGAACAGGCTAAAGCAAGAAAGATTGCTATAACGGCAGGTTAAAATAAAGAAAGGAGGTGTTTGATATGTTCGGACGCAGTTTACTTCCCTCTCTTTGGCGGCAGGGAGACGTTTCGAGAAGGGATCGGGAGCATCCATTTGCCACGATTCAGAGGGAGATGAACAGGCTTTTTGACGAATTTTTCCGCGGTTTTGAGCTGGCCCCCTTTGAAGAGTCTATAGGCCGCTTCTCCCCCGCAATCGACATCAAGGAAGATGATAAAGAATACTTGATCAAAGTCGAGCTACCCGGCATGGACGAAAAGGACGTGGAAGTTATTCTGGGGGATAACACCCTGACGATAAAAGGGGAAAAGAAAGAGGAGAAAGAGGACAAAGACAAAAACTACTATTACATGGAGCGGACCTTCGGGGCTTTTCAGAGAACAATCCCACTACCCGCGGATATAGACAGTCAGAAAGCCGAGGCCCGTTTCAAGAAGGGTTTGCTCACCATCTCCCTCCCCAAAACAGAAGAAGCGCGCGCCAAAGGGAAGAAAATCGCTATCAAAGCAGAGTAAAAAAAAGCCCCTGCCCACAGGCAGGGGCTTTTTTCTTCCTTGACTTTTACCCTTTTTCTCACCTATTTTTTCTCAGGGAGATTTGTATGTCTGAGCTCGTTAGATTTGGAGTTTCCCTCGATAGAGAACTTCTTCGGCGTTTTGATGAACACATCAAAGAACGCCACTATGATAATCGATCGGAAGCTATTAGAGATTTAATCCGCCGCGAATTGGTTGCCCGCCAGTGGGCAGACGACCAGGAAGTGACAGGGGCAATCACTTTTCTCTATAATCACCACGATAGAGAAGTCTTAAGTAAAATTACGGACATTCAGCACGATTTTCAGCCATTCATCATCTCCACCCAGCACATTCACCTGGACCATGACCACTGTCTGGAGATTATTGCCACTCGGGGACATGCGCGGGAGATAAAGAGGCTGGCCGACACTATTTCCGCGGTCAAAGGTGTCTATTACGGTAGCATCAATATGGCGAGCACCAAACCGATCTCTTACTAATATGAAATTTTTTGGCACCCCTATGAACTGCTTGTATTAGCAAGTTGTCATCACACCCACACCTAAAAAACTTTCTGGGAGGTTTATATGGACTGCAAAAAGGATTCTAATCTAAAACAATGCAACTGTTCTTACGACCCCTGCCCTAGAAAGGGCATTTGCTGCGAATGTCTCTCCTACCACTTAAAGAAAAGGCAACTTCCCGCCTGCGCATTCCCCAACGACGTGGAGCGAACCTATGACCGCTCCTTCGAGCGTTTTGCCCGTCTGGTCATGGATAGGCAGGTTTAACCAAAAAGGGGAAAAGGAGAATTTGCATCCTCTTCCCCAAAAGTATTAGAATCTTCCCGCTATGTAGTTACTTAGTTGCTCAATCAGTAATTCCTGTTCCGAAATGACAGCCTTTACAGCATCACCGATAGAAACGAGGCCCGTGTACTTACCCCCCTCATAAACCGGCAGATGCCGAATGTGCTTACCTGTCATTAAAATCATGCATTCTTCCACCGAGGTATCGGGGTTTACGTGAATCATCTTATCCGCTGGCGTCATTACATCCTTCACCTTCATCTTTCCCGCGGGTTTATTCAGCGCCACAATTTTCCGCACATAATCCCGTTCCGTAATGATACCCACCACTTCACCCTTTTTGTCTATTACCATAAGGGCGCCTATCTCCTTTTCTGCCATGAGTTTAAGGGCATCATTGACCGGGGCCTCAGGTTCTATTGAATACACCTCCTTTTTCTTCGCCTTGAGCAAATCCTTTACTTTCTTTGTAACCATGTAAATATCCTCCTTTGAAACAGGCGGGAATTTACCCCTCTTTATAGCCTTTATTTGCGTATAATACAAGGGCTTTTATTACTCGTTGAAGAAAGGGAGGAAATGATGTATGGAAGCGTGAAAAAAAGCTGGTATTGGGGAATGAAATTAAAAGGAAAAATATGGAAATTTGGCAATAACGTGGATACAGACCAGATAATCCCTGCGCGGTATCTTACCAGTAGCGACCCCGCCCACCTTGCCCGTCATGTAATGGAAGATGCTGACCCTTCTTTTCCCAGCAAGGTAAAGCCGGGGGACATAATCGTAGCAGGAGAAAATTTCGGATGCGGTTCTTCCCGTGAACACGCCCCCATTGCCATAAAAGCGGCTGGTATCAGCTGCGTCGTGGCAAAGAGCTTTGCCCGTATTTTCTACCGCAACTCTTTTAATATGGGGCTCCCCATATTTGAATCACCAGACCTTTATGACTCCATATCCTCGGGCGAAGAAATAGAGATAGATAGTGACAGAGGAACCATTACCGTTTTGGGGGAAAACCCCCGGCAGTTTAAAGTAGAACCCATCCCACCCTTCATGGAAGAACTCATTGCGGCAGGCAGTCTCATGAAATACCTCGCCCGTAAGGTATCAGCAAAATGACGGTAAAGGAAATCCACATCGTTGTTCTCCCCGGGGATGGCATCGGCCCGGAGGTATGCGGGGAGGGACTAAAAATCATACAGGCTCTAGAGGCGAGGCGAAAGCTGAAATTTCACATCGAAGAGGGTCTGGTAGGCGGAGCGGCATACGACAAGGTCGGCAAACCCCTGCCCGAAGAAACCCTAGAAATGGCCATGAATGCTCAGGCCGTTTTGCTGGGAGCCGTGGGGGGACCTAAATGGGACGGGCTTCCTTACGACCTCCGCCCTGAGAGGGCCCTTCTGGGGTTAAGGGAAAAACTGGGGCTTTATGCCAATCTCAGACCCATCGTAGTTTTCCCCGACCTTATCCCTGCTTCCCCCCTCAAAGAAGAGGTGATCAGGGACACGGACATCCTCATTATCCGAGAGCTTACGGGGGATGTCTATTTCGGTACTCCCCGAGGCATCAGAACTGAGGGGAAAAAAAGGGTAGGATTGAACACGATGCGCTACGATGAAGATGAAATAAGGCGGATTGCTTACGTGGCCTTTGAAGCGGCCATGAACCGCAAAAGAAAAGTCACCTCTGTCGATAAAGCCAACGTGCTGGAATGCTCCGCCCTGTGGCGCGAGATCGTTACGGAAGTAGGAAAAGAGTTCCCCGAAGTGGAACTCAGGCACATGTATGTGGATAACTGTGCCATGCAGCTTATCTGGAATCCCTCGCAGTTCGATGTTATCGTTACGGCGAATCTGTTCGGGGACATCCTAAGTGATGAAGGGGCAATGCTAACCGGCTCTATCGGGTTACTACCTTCGGCCAGTCTCGGTAAGACACACGCCATGTATGAACCGATTCACGGTTCCGCCCCTGACCTTGCGGGGAAAAATTGCGCCAACCCCCTTGCCACCATCCTCTCGGTTGCCATGATGTGCCGGTATTCCCTCAAACTACCCGATGTAGCCACTGCCATAGAGGAAGCGGTAAGAAGGACATTGAAAGCCGGCCTCCGCACCCGAGAAATATGGCAAGAAGGCCTTACCCTTGCGGGCACCCGGGAAATAGGGGATCGGGTTAAAGAAGAACTGATGGCGATTTTGTGATGCCCCACGAGGTAATATACTTTGATCCCTTACCCCTTGAGGAATTACCCGAGGAGGCTATCTTCCGGCGCCTAAAATATCATCCCCATCTCACACACCTTACCCCTAAGGGAAGGGCGGATATAAGGTACAAAATAGAGTCAGCAAGGGCGTTACTTGCCCTGAAAGGGGCGGTGAGAAGAGTTAAGATAAGGATGTTGGAATTGGGAAAAATAGAACTGGAGACAGGGGAGACAATCCGTAGCGTTAACTTAAGAGAATTTCTGGACCACTGCGAGGAAGCCCTTCTCATGGCCGCCACAGCAGGCCACCGAATTACGGAGGAAATTGGACGTCTGATGGAAAGAGGTGAAATGGCAAAAGCCTCTATTCTCGACGCCGCGGCAAGCGAAACTACCGATGCCGCCCTGGACTGGCTTATGAAGTATGAAAACCAACTACTCCGCCGGGAAGGACGGGCTCTCATGCCGACGAGGTTCTCCCCCGGATATGGGGATCTGGGGTTAGAAAACCAGCACACCTTCTACCAACTCCTCGAGCTAAAAAGATTAGGGCTTGAGCTGTCTCCCCGATACGTATTGATACCGGAGAAATCGGTGACAGCCATAACCGGAATTATCTCTTCCCACGGAAAGGTGGACTGAATTGAAATCGAAAAATTACATAAAAATGTTGCTCAAGAAGGAAATCCTTATCCTCGATGGGGCAATGGGTACGGAGCTTCAGAAGAGAGGCCTTCCCACCGGCATCTCTCCCGAGTTGTGGTGCCTCTCCCGACCGGAAGTCTGTGCTGAAATTCATCGGGCGTATCTGGCAGCCGGCTCCCAGGTAATTTACACATGCACCTTCGGCGCGAACAGGGCCAAACTAAACGAGTACAATAGAAAAGATGTAAGACAAATAAACACTTCCCTTGCCTCCTTAGCCAGGCAAGTGGCGGGAAAAGAGACTATTGTCCTTGGGGACATAGGACCTACGGGGAAATTTGTCGAACCTTTCGGAGAAACCCCCTTCGAGGAAGCGGTGGAAATATTCAAAGAACAGGCCGCTGGATTGCTAGCCGGGGGGGTAGATGGGTTTGTTATCGAAACGATGATGGATATTCAGGAAGCACGGGCGGCTCTCCTTGCCGTGAAAGAGCTGGGAGATTACTTTACTGCTGTCACCATCACACTGGAAAAAGACGGGCGCACGTTGAACGGCACCGATCCCATCACGGCCCTCATCACCCTGCAGTCCCTCGGTGCAGATGCGGTAGGCTGCAATTGTTCTGCCGGCCCCGCCGAAATGATACCATGGATTACCCAGATGAAACCATACAGTAAGGTTCCCCTCGTCGCCAAACCCAACGCGGGACTACCACGCATAACGGGGGAAGGCCACACTTTTTTTGATATGGACGCATCAACCTTCACCCATTATGCCCTCCTTTTAGCAGAGGCGGGGGCCAATTTAATAGGCGGATGTTGCGGCACCACACCTCAACACATAAAGGCTTTAAGGGAAAACATCAGGGACTTGCCACCCCGCCATCCCTGGTGCAAATCCCTGGGGGCCGTGAGTTCTCACCGTTCTTCGTTCGTTTTTTCAGAACATCCTGCCCTTGTGGTCATCGGCGAGAGGATAAATCCTACGGGCAAAAAAGAGCTGCAGAATGCCCTGAAGGAAGAGTCGATGAGCGTCATACGTAACCTTGCCAAAGAACAGGAATACCAAGGGGCAAATCTCCTGGATGTAAACGTGGGCATGCCCGGAACGGATGAAAAGCTGCTCCTCAGGCAGGCGGTTCTGGCCGTTTCTCAGGTAACTTCCTGCCCGCTGGTAATAGATTCCCCCAATGTAGAGGCCATAGAACAGGCCCTCAGGATATACCCAGGTAGGGCCTTGGTAAACTCCATCTCCGGGGAAAGGAAAAAGATTACGGAACTCCTCCCCATAGTAGCCCGATACGGGGCTATGTTCATTCTCCTTCCCATCACGGATGAGGGAGTACCCCGACTCTTGGAAGAGAGGATCTCCGTCATAAAAAAGGTGTTCAATGCGGCCCGTCGTTTCGGTTTTTCTAAGGATGATATAGTGGTGGATGGCCTTGTTATGACTGTGGCCGCACAGCAGGAGGCTGCTCTGGAGACCTTGAAGACCATCGCCTGGTGTCGTCAAAAGTTCCACGTTAAAACTGTTTTGGGTATCTCCAACGTCTCCTTTGGTATGCCAGAGAGAAAATGGATAAACGCCTCATTCCTCGCCATGGCAAGAAAAGAGGGCCTTGACATGGCCATTATTAATCCATCCTCTTCAGAGGTTATGGCCATAAAAAAGGCGACCGATGTTCTTTTGGGCCACGATCGGGGGGCAATAGAGTATATCTCCACCTTTTCCGGTGGGGTGGCACAGAAGAAGGAAAAGGGGCGAGGTCCTATCGATCTGGAGGAAAGGGTAAGGGAGGCCATTATGGAGGGAGACAAGGAGGAAATTATCTCTGCCCTCTCGGAACTCATGAAGCAAGGTAAGAACCCCAAGCAGATCGTGGATGGCCTCATGATCCCTGCCATTGTGGAAGTGGGCGACCGATACAGCCGACGTGAATTTTTCCTGCCACAGCTTCTCGCCAGTGCCGAGACCATGAAAAAAGGGCTTGCCTATCTGGAACCATATCTATTAGATGCCGGGGTCGAAAGTAAAGTAAAAGGCACCGTTGTAATGGCCACCGTTCAGGGAGATATCCATGATATCGGGAAAAACATAGTGGCCCTCATGCTCAAAAACCACGGTTACCAAGTGGTGGATCTGGGGAAAGATGTCCCCACAAAAAAAATAATCGAATCAATCCGAAACATCAAACCTCACGTGGTGGGGTTATCGGCTTTGATGACCACCACAATGGTGGTAATGAAGGAGATCATCCAAACCGCCCGGGAAGAAGGCCTTACAACCCCTTTTCTCCTTGGAGGCGCCGTAGTAAGTCCCGCCTATGCTCGGTCTCTTAACGCCTACTACGCCAAGGATGGGGTCGAAGCGGTGAAGACGGTAGAAAAATTAATCGGCAAAGGAAAGTCACATGGAGGACCAGAGAAAAAAGAGGCTAATTGAGATAATCTTGCAAAAGTCTTTTCAGTACCGGGAATCACCCCCATTTGTCCTCGCTTCCGGTAGGACCAGTAATTACTACTTTAACTGCAAACCGACGACTCTTGACCCCGAAGGCATGAACCTAATCGGAGAAATCCTCTTCGATATGCTTTCCGGCAGCGCCATTACGGCGGCAGGGGGACTTACCCTGGGTGCCGACCCCCTGGCCAATGCCCTTTCCGTTATCTCATTCCAAAAAGGCAAACCCGTAAAATCCTTTATCGTCCGCAAAGACATAAAGGACCACGGCACAAGAAGTGCCATTGAGGGAAACGTCGAACCAGGAGAACGGGTTGCTATCCTTGACGACGTAATAACCACTGGTGGTTCCACCATTACCGCAATCGAGCGGGCAAGGTCAGAAGGGTTAATCGTGGAGCGGGCGATAGCGCTCATAGACCGGGAAGAAGGTGGAAGGGAAAATATCCTCCTCCATTGCCCGCGGGTAGATGCCATTCTTACCCGATCAGAAATAATGTCTTCCTACTGGCAAGGAAAGAAAGGAAATTGATAATGCGTATTTCCGTTACAATTTCCTTATTTCTCATTCTTGTCTTCGTGAGCCACGGCTTATGTTCAACTTCCGATACCGTTCCAGTGGCATGCTACAGGGAGGCCAGACTTACCCATGGAACACCTGAAGGCTGGACCCTCGTGAGAAAGGCGGGAACCCCTAAAATAGGATTTGTCAAAATGGGGCAGTCCTACTTTATCCATCTTTCAACGGATGCCTATTCGGGATTCGGCATTGAAAGACCTCTCAACATCGACATCCGAGAATATAAATACATACACTGGACATGGAGGGCGGTGAAGCTACCGGCCGGTGGAGACATACGCTCCCCCAAAGCCGACGATCAAGCCTTACAGATTTACCTTGCCATGTCTCCCCTAGGCTTTCCTCAGAAGTTTACTACCCCCGTTCTTACCTATCTTTGGGACAATGAAGCACCGAAAGGTACCGTGGTAAAGGGACAACTACCGATGATGAAATACGTCCGTTACCTCGTGATTAGGAATGGGTCTGACGAACTGGGGCAGTGGTACACGGAAAAGCGCAACATCTACGAAGATTACAAATCCCTATTCCGGGACGTGAAAAACGGAGAACCCTTGGGGTCCATGCGCGGCATCCGTCTTTACATAAATTCCCAACATACCGGCACCTCGGCGGAGGGCTTCATTGGGGATATTTATTTTAGTCGTAACTGATTACCGCTTGGGTAGGAAGGCGTATTCTTTAAGCCCCTATTTTTTTTCAGGGCGCCTAAGGAAAATAGTAACCTGAACGCCAATAACAGCAAGGAAAAGGATTGTCACTAGAGGAATCGTGTAATTTCCCGTAAGATCCCTAAGATAGCCGGCAATATAAGGGCTTACCGCTCCTGCCACCGTAACCAGGGGAGCCGTCCAGCCAATGATTTGGGGGTAATGGCTCTGGCCAAAAAAAGAGACTGTGACCTGTGGGATGGAAACAATAGCTCCCCCGAATCCCAGACCGGTGAAAACCGCATAGAGATAAACAAAAATCACTTTATAGGCCAGGATAAGGGAAAGAATCCCTGCCGCCATGAGGATAAGGGATGCCGCAAGGATCTTTCGCCCCTCAAAGCGGGTCCCTAAAAACCCGCTTATGAGCCTGCCGACAACACTGGCGCCGAGCATGAATCCTAAAGCGGATGCGGAAAAAAAGGGAGAAAAACCGCGATCCCTCAGATAGGAAACCTGATGGGTGGATAAAACGTTCACGATAAAAAGGGTAATGGCAAAGACGCCTACAATTCCCCAAAGAGAAGGGGAAAAAAAGGCATCCATCACTTTCCAGTCCCCTCCGTCCCCTTGTGTCTTGATATAGGAGGCCCCATCCGGCAATTGATTGTAATCTTCCGGCTTGTTTTTAATAATCAGGCCTCCCAACACAACGACGAAAGTTAGATGAAAAACCCCTAGGAGAAACCAGGCCGTGGGCCAGCCGAAGCGGTCAATCATTAGACCAATGAGCGGTGGCATGATGAATCCCCCCATACCGCCCGCGGCAAATAATAGGCCCATGGCGAGAGACCTTCTCTTAACAAACCAGGCGTTTATTACGGTGGTAGATGGAATAAACTCCCCAAAGGCGATGCCTATACCACACATGATTCCAAAGAAGAGATAAATATGGCCAATCTGTGTACTCTGGGAAAGGCCCAGGAGCCCAAAAGCGGCAACAAGATTTGCTAGCAAGATGTTCCGGCGTGCTCCGAAACGGGCACATGTAATCCCAGCCAGGGGACCGAGAAGACCACCGACGAGGAGGAAAACCGTATAGGGCCCGGAAAGGGTAGCCCTAGGCCAGTGAAAAGTCTCCTCCATGGCGGGGAGAAAGACACCATAGGCATAGGTAATATTTCCACAGATGCCCCCGTATACGACCATCACCCCGATAACGTTTCTCCAGCCATAGAAAGGCGCTTTCACCTCTCCACTTTTCTCCTCAGTTTATTGACCTCCAAATGGGCAAGGCGGGTGGGCTCCGGCAATCTATAACCCCGACAGCAGGAAAGAACGATTTCCCTCGCTGCCCTCCTTCCCAGCTTGTGCCCGGGGGAAACGAACACAGGCCGCACTTTTTCTTTGGTCCTAAGCACATCCCCTACGGCCTGGCCCTCGTGCACAAGTGGGGAAAATGCGCCGGCATGGGCAGGGGGTTCTTCCCAGCTTCCCACCAGAGCCTTTTTGGCACAGCCGATGGTGGGCAAATCGAGGAGGATGCCCATATGGGAGGCAAGCCCCAGTCCCCTGGGATGGGCAATCCCATGACCATCAAAAATAACCAACCCTGGTCTGGATTTTAACTTCTCGAATGCCTTAAGGAGAATCGGCCCCTCTCGAAAACTGAGAAGGCCCGGAACATAGGGAAAAGAAACAACGCCCGCGGCTGATGATACTTCGACGAGTTCAAGACGGGGATAGGTAAAGACACAGATGACAGCGTAGAGTAGGTCACTTTTCATGGCATAGGAAATATCTGACCCCGCTACCATTTCCAGCTTTTCTGGACACAGGTCCTCGTCACAAAAGACAAGATGACGTAGCATCCCCTGTATTCGGATGGCTTCTCGAAAATCCACATCCCAGCTATGAAGAAAATTCATCTTTAAGATTAGAAAGGATTTCTTTTGTCCTCGCCACGTCCTGGGCAATCTGTTTCACCAGTTCCTCAACCGAAGGAAATTTTCTCTCTTCCCTCACCCGCTCGATGAAGAAAACCTCTACCGTCTCACCGTATAAATCCCCTTCGAAATCGAAGAGGAAAACCTCCATACTCCGCGCCACATCGCCAAAAGTAGGGTTGGTACCGATATTCATGGCCCCTAGATAGATATTACCGTTTTTCAACACCTTTACTGCGTATACCCCATCTGGTGGGAGAAGCTCTTTTTCCGGGGCAATGTTGGCCGTCGGAAAGCCTAGCTTCTGTCCCCGACGGTGTCCCTCTATAACCGTACCCTTCACGTGATAAGGTCGCCCGAGATAATGGGCTGCCTTTCCTACCTCTCCCGCAAGGATAGCTCTGCGTACCTCCGTACTGCTTATGACCACACCGTTTAAGGTAAAAGCCTCCATGACTTCCACATCAAAACCCAGTCGTTTTCCCTCCCGGATAAGAAAGACGTCGTTTCCCTCCTTACCCCGGCCGAACGTGTAGTCGTGGCCGATAATTACTTTGCGCACGGCAAACTTCTCGACGAGTATCCGGGAAATGAATTCCCCCGCGGTAATGCGGGCAAACGCCTTATCGAAAGGAATCACTAAGCACGCCTCGATCCCCATTTGGGCAATTAGTTCTAACTTCTCCCTCAAGATTGTGATGAGGTAAAAAGGTCTTATCTCCGGATGGATCACCATTTTGGGATGGGGGTCAAAGGTAATAACTACAGAAGGTGCTTTATTTTTCGCCGCTTCCTTTGCAAGTTTAGAGAAAATATACTGGTGGCCGCGATGGACCCCATCGAAATTTCCTATGGTGACATACGCACCCCGTAAATAATCTGGTACGTTCTCCCAGCCTTTAATTACCTCCATAGTCCGCCCTTCGAGAATTCTTTTCAAAAAACATATCAGATATAAACGGGATTTCAAGGCAAAAACAAAAACTGTGATTCCCCTTGACAAGGAACAACTACCAGTATTAAAAAAAAGCAAGGCCGAAGTGGCGGAATTGGTAGACGCGCTAGGTTCAGGGTCTAGTAGGCGTGCGCCTGTCCGGGTTCAAATCCCGGCTTCGGCACCATAGAATAAAAGGGGGTTAGCAAGGTTTTCTACCCCCCTTTTTGTTTAATTGTGTTCCATCAGGATTTGCATACCCCAGTTACCAAACGGATCATCTGCCCCAACCGTCTTTTCCTTTACAGCGGCCAAGCTCACTATCCATCCAGGGAAATGCTTTGCCCGCAGGAACTATAAAAGTAGGACCATAAGACGAACAACCCTTGTACCAGTAATACGGTGGTATATTAAAGGATACTTTTTGCTCCTGCCATGGCACAAATTCAGAAATAGCCAGATCCATTACCATTTTGTGGTCACAGCCCCTCATATATACCGTCTTACCATTTACAAACTTGTAGGTATCATTTTCCCAAACAGATATGATTTTCTCAGGATCCGTACTTTTTGCCCGCTCAATCACACTCAATAGCCAGTATGTAACTCCCGTCCAAGAGCCCCAGTTACCCCCAAAAATTTCAAACGTTCGACTGTTGTAAGGAGGAGTTTTCCATTTATTTTTCCAGAGGTTGTTCCATGTATGATAGAATTTTATGTGGCCCGGCGACTTGAAATGTGGATTTTCGGTATTCCAGGTACTAAGATTAACAAGCCCTTTTGTTCCTTCCACCCCGACTTCATGGAGAAAATTCGGCTCATCCATATAGATGTTGGCAAAGGGGAGCATAACTCCCATCTGGCGAGCCTGTTTGAGAAGATTCCCTGCATCCGGCAGCCAATCCCCCGTAAATATTACCTCTGCGCCAGAGGCCTTGATTTTCTCAAGATAGGGGGCATAATCGGTGAGAAATAGCTTATGATAGTCTTCACCAACCACCTTAGCTTCTGGATAATATTCATTCAAGCCGTTCTTAAACGAGGCCGCAAGCTGGTGACCAAAAGAATAATCCTGACAGAGAATATAGAATTTCTTCTCTTTCTTTCTGATCTGTCCGTAATAATAGGCAAAGGCGCGTCCCACCTGATCAGTGGAAAAAGAGGCGTGAAAGGCATAACGGGAAAAGTTTTTGGCGTTCATCAAATCATCTGAGAGACAAGTGGCGTTCAAGGCGATTACCTTGTGCTTGTCAGCCACGCTGTTTATGACCCTCATTAAATGACTACCGTCCGTACCCCAGAGGACATGGACTTTTTTCTCCAGAATCATCCGCTCAGAAATTTTCTGGCATTGATCTGCTTTACTCATGTGGTCAGCCTTGATTACTTCAACGAGCTTCTTCTTCCCATCTACCCAGATGCCCCCTCTTTTGTTAATATCGTGGGCCACCCATTGAACTACGTTCCAATAGAATGCACCATTTGCCGCAGAGGGACCAGAAAAAGATGCCACAACGGCAATCTTTATCGTATCACCCGTGGGCACTATGGGATTCGAAGGGTCATAATCGGACATATCCCCCATAGCATTAGCATCAAAAGATGCGCGGGCTATGGCTAAAGGGCCTTTTGCTTCTTTAGGCAAGATTTTTTCTTTTACCTTTTCGGCCTGACTCAAATTAGGCTGGATAAGAAAAATAGACAATATGGAAAAACAAACGCCCGCAACAAGATAATACAGGATTTTTTTAATCATTTTTCCCCCCTCCCTTTTTTAAGTTAGTCATAAGAAAAAACATTTCCAGTGTCAACATAAAAAACGTCCGTTTATTTATGCAATTTACCCTACATCATGGCATATTTATCTTAAAAAGAGAAAATGGGTCTCCGAAAATTAAGGCCCAACGTATTTCCTTTGAAGCGCTTTGGCCCTTTCCTGTAATGCGAGGTCTGCGGGGTTAGGGGTCTCTAATACGATAACGAGGGGGTAAGGGTCTTACTTCCCTGTCTTCGTGAATAAACTTATGAAGGGTAACCAAAAGAAGCTCTTATTTTACATTATATAAAACGTGCACAATTGATACATACTATTCTTCTCTTTCAAAATCACATCTCAATGCGGGTTACGACCCCGTGGACCTTGGAAGCGGGGAGCTTATTAAACTGAACAAAATTGGGGGTAATCTTCTTAATTAAACCAAAGACCCGCCATACAGGGTTGCTCGTGATTATATCCTCCACCCCGTAAAAGATAATCTTAGGGGTTATACCGTAGGTCCTGAAGATGTCCTCAAAATTAATTCTTGCCAGGTACCCTGCCTCTATTTCCAAAGCGTCGAGACCGGTGCCAATACCCTTGATATAGTTCGTTTTTATACCAAAGGGAAAATCCGTACGGTTTACGCAGACAAGAATATTTTTTTCATAAATGATGTTGCTGCTGAAGATGCAGTGAGAAATGTAGGGGGGGATTATCTTCCATGATCGGGCAAAGAAAATGGCAGTGCCTTCGATTACCCTCCCCTTCGCATATATCTGCTCGTAACTCACCAAGAAAGTTTCCAGGTCCAAGGGCCGCAAGGCAGAAAAGAGCAGCCTTTGTCCCCTTGTCCAGATGACGATGATAGAAAAAGGTATGACAGCCAGGATCAGTGACCAGTAAGCACCGTGGGGAATCTTGGTTAGGGTGGAGGAAAAATAGACGAGGTCTATTACAATGATACTCAGGGTAATAAATGCGAGGGCTACGCTCTTTTGGTGATAATAAACGAGAAACATCATTGTGGCGGTGACTGTCATGGCCCCTACCACGGCAAGCCCGTAAGCAGCACCTAAATTGGCCGATTTCCTAAAGATAAGAATGACAAAAATAACCGCTACCATGAGGGCCCAGTTTACCGACCCGATGTAAATCTGGGATTTAAGTTGTGAAGAAGTATAACTGACTTTTAGCAAGGGCAAGAGCCTCGTGGTGACACCCTGGTAGATAATAGAAAACACCCCACTGATCATGGACTGAGAGGCAATGATGGTAGCCCCAATAGTAAGCAAAAGAAAGGGAATGTAAAGAAAAGGAGCCTGGCTTTTTACCATACCGAAAAGATAAGTATGGGCATCAGGATTATGTAGGGCATATACCCCCTGCCCCAGATAATTGATGAAGAGGGCGGTAAAGATAAACCACCACGCCCGCTTGATGGGTTTTTTACCCAGATGTCCCATATCCGCATAGAGGGCTTCCCCCCCGGTGGCACAGAGAACAACATCGGAAAGAACGATAAAACCCAAAAGACCGTTCTGGTATAGAAATTTAACGGCATAAAAAGGGTTAACAACCTTAAGGATGGTCGGCTCTTCAAAAAGGGAAAAAAAGCCGGAAACAAAAAGGGTAACAAACCATACAAGCATGAAGGGCCCAAAAGCGCTGGAAATGCGGTCGGCTCCTTTCTGTTGGAAAAAGAAAAGGAGGAAGGCACTGATGATGGCAATTGCGACAATGGCGTCTTCCGAGAGGACTTCCAAACCGGGTATTAAAAGTACCCCTTCGATGGCAGAGATGATGGAAATAGCGGGAGTAATAACCCCATCTCCCAGAAGAAGGGACACACCAATATAGGTAAGAAGGGAAACGACCGCCGCCATCCGCCCTGATTTGACCAGGCGGAGGAGAGTCTCTCTTAGCATAATTACCCCTCCCTGACCTTCTCGGTCTAACTTCATGGCCAGCCAGGCATACTGTGCCGTGACGAGGAGTATCATCGTCCAAAAAACGAGGGAAAGGACCCCCACGACGTTTTCCCGATTAGGGGGAAGGAGGGTAAACACAATGGTCAAGGTATAGATGGGGCTTGTCCCTATATCACCGAATACGAGCCCCATGGCCTTTACTACCCGCGGCCATGTTGCTTCAGGACCCTGCCCATTGTTGTTTTGTATCTCTGTCATAGGCATAAACGAAGGCCACGGGGGGTGGTAACGCCACCCCGCCATGGCCTGATTTAATCATCCCTATAAATTAAACGGCAAAGGCCTCTTCTGGTATGCGCATGGCGCTTATTTCGTCCTTAGTAAGAACCTCACATTTAGCCGGCACCAGGGCCGTTACCCGATGGATGAAGAACTTTGCCCCCTCAATCTTTCCCGTGTAGAACATCTTTTCCTTCTCGTTATCCACCGTCTCCAGGGCTTTCTTGGCCACCAGGGCGGACCGCAGATGGAACCAGCCGCAGAGGGTATCTCCGAAGCAGTTAAGATAATCACAAGCAGCGATAAGGGGCACATAGGGATTAGTCTTCATGAGCTGGGAAAAGGTCATCGCCGTGGTAACAAGGGCGTTCACCGCCTTGTCTACGATCTCTGCTTCTTCCTTAAAATCGGAAGCCTTACCCTCTTCGATCGCCCCTTTAGTTTCCCCAATGAGGTTCATGAAGTAGGCACCTTTCTTCATACCTAATTTTCGACCCAATAGATCAAGGGCCTGGATTCCATTTGTCCCCTCGTAAATGGTGTTTATCTTCTGGTCCCTCATCATCTGCTCCACAGGGTACTCCTTGCAGTAACCGTATCCACCGTAAGTCTGGATGGCCAGGTCGTTCACCATAAGCCCCATCTCCGTGCAGTAAGACTTCACAATGGGGGTGAGCATTTCTACCATCCCCTGCCACTTTTCCTTCTCCTCCTCTGTCTCGGCTATCGTTCTCCTATCCATGGCGTAGTAGCAGAACATGCAAAGGAGTCTTATCCCTTCCACGTAAGACTTCTGTTTCAGCAACATCCGCCGAACATCAGGATGCTGAATTATAGGCACCTGAACGGTCGGGTCTTTCGACATGATGTTACTCCCCTGGAGGCGCTGTTTCGCATAATCGAGGGCATGGAGGTAAGCGGCACTGGCGAGAGCCACCCCCATCATACCCACCGCCTGACGTTCCTCATTCATCATATGGAACATGATTTTCATACCTTCCCGCTCTTGTCCCATAAGGTATCCGATGCACTTTCCGTTTTCCCCAAAATTAAGAGTACAGGTAGCATTACCGTGGATTCCCATCTTGTGCTCAATACCGCCGGTAACCACATCGTTGAACTCCCCTAAAGTGCCATCAGGATTAACGCGGTATTTGGGAACAAGGAAAATAGAGATACCCTTCGTGCCGGGGGGATCCCCTTCAATACGGGCGAGAACAGGATGGATAATGTTTTCCGTCAGGTCATGGTCGCCGGATGAGATAAAGCACTTGGTGCCTGTGATAGAGTAAGTCCCGTCCGGATTCCTGCGGGCTGTGGTTTTCAGGGCACCCACATCTGAACCGGCCCCAGGTTCCGTAAGGCACATCGTGCCTCCCCATTCACCACTAAACATCTTCTCAAGGTATATGGCTTTCAACTCATCAGAACAGAAGTTTTCCACAAGCTTAGCTGCTCCATGGGTCAGACCTGCATACATATTGAACGCCTGGTTACAAGCAAGGAAAATCTCGTTGCACGATGCCCCAACGAGCTGAGGGAAACCCTGCCCTCCCACCTCCGGGCTCTCCGAGACCGTAAGCCAACCCCCTTCCCGAAAGAGCTTCCATAGCCTGTGGTAAGCCTCCGGCGCATAAACCTTGCCATCTTTGAAAACCGCCTCTACCGGTTTGCCGTGTACCTCATCGGGGTAGGTGGGTGCAATTTCATTCTCAGCAAACTTTATCGCCGCCTCCAGTACCATGTTCACCATATCCGCATCGTGCTCTGCAAACGGCCCCTTCCCCAAAATATCCTCCTGAATCCGGAAAATCTCAAACAGCACAAACTTATAATCCCGCTCGTTTACCCATACACTGGCCATAATTTTTCCTCCTTCTCATTTTTGTTATCTGTTTAAAGGGCATGACAGGCATCACAGGTGAGAGTTACCTTACCCCCTTCTTTGTGGGCATTGTGAATAAAAGTAGAAAATTTAGTCGCCTCATTTCTTGCTTTATCCGGCTGGTGGCAGGAAAGACAAGGGTTCTTCGCTGCCTCCCCTACCGCCGGATGGCTTTTGGGGAGAATCTTGAGATAATCCTTGTGACAGACCGCACAGGGCTTTTCTTTTAAAGGAGGTCCACCCGCCTGTAGCAAATAGGCAGGAATCGTTACCGCCAATACGACAATTAAAAGATATATACCCCTTTGAAAATGCCTTTTTTTCATCCTCATACCTCCGTGCTAACTTTCCACTTTTGCTTCCAATTCCCATTTCTTAATTGCCACCATTATCGCCGTCAGGGCCCCGGGGGTCATCCCCGGAATCCTGTTCGCCTGCCCTATCGTTTCAGGTGCTACCTTCTTTAGTTTTGCTTTTAATTCGTTAGAGAGCCCAGGAATTCCATCATAATTAAGGTCTTTTGGTATCTTCCTCCTCTCTAACTCTCTTTGTTTCATAACCTCTTCTTTTTGCCTTTTTATGTATCCCTCATACTTGGCCTCAATTTCAATCTCTTTTTTCACCCAGGGGTCATCAATGGGTTTCCATCCCGGCAGGGGAGCAAGGTCATCGTACCTAAGCCCGTCCCGGCGCAGGATTTGAAACAGGGTAACGGGACTGCGGATGGGGTCGGTACGGAGCGTTTGTGTAAGGGTTTCATTTATCGCTGAAACGGGGTAAATTCTTGCTGCCTTCAAGTGTTCCATCCCCTCTTCCACCTGGCGGGCCATTTCGACAATGCGTTCATAAACTTCCCTTCTAATCAAGCCTAATCCATGCCCGTAGTGGGCAAGGCGCAAGATAGCATTATCTTCTCTTAGAATCAATCTATGTTCTGCCCGGGAGGTAAACATCCGGTATGGCTCATCCACCCCTCTTGTTACCAAATCATCCACCAGGACGGCCATATAAGCCTGAGAACGGTCCAGGATGAAGGGAGGCCGCCCCATAACGTGCAAGGCAGCATTGATACCAGCCCACAATCCCTGGGCAGCCGCCTCTTCGTAACCGGAGGTGCCGTTAATTTGCCCCGCCAGAAACAAACCCCCTATTAGCTTAGTTTCCAGAGTCATTTTGAGTTGTGTCGGTTGGACATAATCGTACTCTATGGCATAGGCGTATCTCATTATTTCCGCTTCTTCCAGCCCTGGCACGCTGTGCACTATCTCCTCCTGTATTTCAGGTGGCAGGCTGTTTCCCAGTCCCTTGGCATAAATCTCTTCCGTATCAATCCCCTCGTATTCCAGCACGACAGGGTGAGCCTCTTTATCCGAGAATTTCATGACCTTGTCCTCAAGGGATGGGCAATACCGGGCAGATATGCCCTTAATGCGGCCGGAATAGAGGGCGGAAAGTTTGATATTACCCCTCACCAGCTCATGGGTGAGGCGCGTGGTAGAGGTGAAGAAGGAAGGTAATCTCTCTTCTCTCAGTCTTTCCGTGGTAAAGGAAAAAGGCCTGGGGTCCGGGTCGCTGTCCTGCCTCTCCATCCGCGAAAAATCTATGGTCGAAGCCCTAAGACGGGGTGGGGTTCCTGTCTTCATCCTTCCCATTTCAAACCCCAGAGACCGCAGATGTTCCGCCAGGCCTAAAGAAGCCATTTCTCCTGCCCTGCCGGCGGGAATCCTTGTTTCCCCAATGTGGATGAGCCCGTTGAGAAATGTGCCGGTGGTAATTACGACCGCTTTGGCCCTATATTCCACCCCGATATTGTCTATTACCCCTACTACCCGGCCGTCCTCGACGATAAGCCGCTCTACTAGAGACTGCCTGAGATGAAGGCGGTGCTCCCTCTCCAGAACCGACTTCATCGTCAAATGGTAGAGACGTTTATCGCACTGGCAGCGAGAGGATTGCACTGCTGGTCCCTTGGAGGCGTTCAGGGTACGAAAGTGGACGGCTGTTCTATCCGCCACCTTACCCATCTCACCCCCCAGGGCATCTATTTCCTTGACTAACTGCCCTTTCGCGATGCCCCCAATGGCGGGGTTGCAGGACATGAGGGCAAGGGAATCGAGGTTAATATTAAACAAAAGCACCTCACATCCCATGCGTGCTGCAGCCAACGCCGCTTCGCACCCAGCATGACCACCACCCACTACTATGACATCGTAATCACGGGCCATCTTTACCCTTTCGTTCCTCTTGACATATTTATGCTTTGTTAGCATTTCAATTGTCAAGGGAATCATGGAAGAAAGACCGCGCTTCTGGAAAAATAGCAAGAGGTACTACGACCTGAAGAGTTACTGGCGTAATCTCTTCGGTTGTAACGTGTACAAGCTTCCTATTGACGCAGGTTTTACGTGCCCAAACAGGGACGGCCTGGTGGGGTGGGGAGGGTGTATATACTGCGACAGCCGAGGCTCCAAATTACGGCAAGAGGGCCCACTACCCTCCGTCAGGGAACAGATAACCAAAGGAAAAGCGTACTACCGGGACGCCAGACAGGCAAAAAAGTTCATTGCCTATTTCCAAACCTTTACCAATACCTACGCCCACCCTGCACACTTAAAGGCCTTATACGATGAAGCCCTTAAAGAGGAAGATGTGATTGGCCTTTCCATCGGGACGCGGCCGGACTGCCTACCGGAAGAAACTATTGCCCTCATTGCCGATTATGCCCAAAACTACCACGTCTGGGTAGAGGTAGGTCTTCAATCCATCCACGACCAAACCCTTTCCCTCATTAACCGCGGTCACGATGTTGCCTGCTTTCTAAACGCCATTGAGCGCCTCTCCGGGAGAAGAATAAATATATGCGTACACATCATTCTGGGGCTACCGGGGGAAAAGAGGCAGGACATGATGGATACAGCCAAAGCCCTCGCCCGGCTTCCCATAGACGGAATAAAAATCCACTCCCTGCTCGTCCTGGACGGCACTCCCCTGGGTGAAAGGTACAAAGGGGGAGAAATCACACTGATGACAAAGGAGGAGTACATTCTTACGGTCTGCGATATCCTTGAAATCCTTCCCCCACGGGTAGTGATTCAACGTCTGACAGCGGATGGCTACAAGGACATCTTCTTAGGCCCTGCCTGGGCGACCCATAAACTCGAGGTCATAAACGGTATTGACCTGGAGTTGAAAAGGAGAAATTCCTGGCAGGGAAAGAAATATTGCCCAACCTGAAATTATATGCTAATCTACCTTTTTACCACGTGAGCATAAATTTTTTATATGGTTGGCATAATCGACTACAGAGCAGGAAATTTGACCAGTGTTGACCGGGCCCTTAAGTACCTTTCCATCCCTTCTGTGATTACGGGCAATTTAGAGACACTCGAGAACTGCGAGCGAATCATCTTCCCTGGTGTAGGCGCTGCGGGGCAGGCCATGGCAGATTTAAAAAATTCCGGCCTTGATAAACTACTCATTGATTTAGTTAAGAGAGGGGTTCCTCTCCTTGGTATCTGCTTGGGCACCCAGGTAATTATGGATTTCAGTGAAGAGAATAACACCACCTGCCTCGGCCTTATCCCCGGGGTTGTGAAACGTTTTCCACCCGATTTATCTACGGGCAATAGACGCCTCAAGGTACCGCACATGGGCTGGAATCGTGTAAAATTTAACCGTCCCCATCCCGTTTTTCAAGGGCTACCCGAGGAAGCAGAATATTATTTTGTCCACTCCTTTTTCCCCATTCCGCAAGACAAGGATTCGTGCCTTGCATATACGGACTACGGCATCACCTTCTGCTCCGTCGTAGCCTGGAAAAATATAGTGGCCGTTCAGTTTCATCCGGAAAAGAGCGGTCGGCTTGGTTTGAAAATACTGGAGAACTTTTGTACTTGGTCGGGCAAAGATGCTGAGTAAAAGGATAATCCCCTGCCTCGATGTAATGAATGGTCGCCTGACAAAAGGCATAAAATTCAGGGACAACGTGGATATTGGAGACCCGGTGGAGGCAGCCCGGGTATATTACGAACAGGGAGCAGACGAAATAGTATTTTACGACATAACGGCTTCGGCGGAAGGCAGGAAAATTATGATTGACGTGGTCCGCCGGGTAGCGGAAACGATTTTCATCCCCTTCAGTGTCGGAGGAGGTATCCGAAGTGTGGATAATATGCGGGAAGTCCTCTGGGCGGGGGCAGAAAAGGTGAGTATCAATACGGCCGCCGTACTGAATCCTGAGCTCATCAATAAGGGGGCGGCCGCCTTCGGCAGCCAGTGTATCGTCCTTGGCATGGACGTAAAGCGAACGGAAAAGAGTACTCAAATACCCTCGGGATATGAGGTAGTGATTTACGGCGGTCGCACTCCTACGGGCATCGATGCGCTAAAATGGGCGAAAGAGGCGGAATCGCGCGGTGCAGGAGAAATATGCCTCAACTCTATCGATGCTGACGGTACCCAGGAAGGATACGAACTGGAAATCACACGCCTAATCGCCACCCAGGTGGGGTTACCCGTCATCGCTTCTGGGGGAGCGGGAACACCGGAACACATCTACGAGGTCTTTACCCAGGCCCAGGCCGATGCGGCCCTAATTGCCTCCCTGGTGCACTATGACCTTTATCCCATACCAAAAATTAAGGAATTCCTCTCGAAGATGGGCATAAGAGTAAGGGTTCTCTGGTAAAGCTATGAAAGCGGTAGTGATCGATAAAATAAAAGCCATCCAGGATGATACCGAACCCGTAATCTTTACGGAGATGCCGGATCCGCATCCTGGCGAAGGAGAAATTCTCTTACAGGTTTCAGCCTGCGGGGTTTGTCATACGGAAATCGACGAAATCGAAGGGCGTACCCCTCCTTTAGAGTTCCCCATAATCCCGGGTCACCAGGTGGTAGGAAAGGTGGTCGAATTAGGCCCAAAAGTGAAGAATCGTAAGGTGGGAGAACGGGTAGGCGTGGGATGGATTTACCATGCCTGCGGAAAATGCCATTACTGCCTTACGGACAGGGAAAATCTATGCAGTGATTTCCTCGCCACCGGCCGGGACCGCCACGGCGGATACGCCCAGTACATGTGCGTCCCCGAGGAATTTGCCCTTCCCATCCCGGAAGAGATTGAAGACATATATGCGGCCCCCCTTTTATGTGCCGGTGCCATTGGCTTTCGCTCCCTGCGCCTCGCCAACATGGAAAATGTTCGTAATCTGGGTCTTACAGGCTTCGGGGCTTCTGCCCATCTGGTACTGAAGACGGTACATAACCTTTTCCCGAAAACGCGCCTATACGTCTTCGCCCGGAGCGAAGGGGAAAGGCAATTCGCCCTTGAGCTTGGGGCTACCTGGAGTGGAGATACGGCAGACGAACCACCGGTAAAGCTCGATGCGATAATAGATACTACCCCCGCCTGGCTGCCCGTTGTAATGGCCGCGCGATTTCTCGCCCCGGGGGGAAGGCTCGTGATCAATGCCATCCGCAAGGAATCAACAGACAAGGCATGTCTTTTGAACATCGAGTATTCCCGTGACTTGTGGATGGAAAAAGAAATAAAATCCGTGGCGAACGTGACGAGAAAAGATATAACAGAATTCCTGAAGGTAGCGGCACACATAGGCTTAAAGCCGCATGTGCAGGTTTACAACTTATCTGAGGCAGCCCGAGCCATCAAGGAATTGAAGGCGAGGAAAATAAAGGGCGCAAAAGTATTAAAAATAGTATAATATTGCAGAAGGAGGCGAAAGAAATTGAACAACGCGAGGTATCAATTAAACGTTCAACTTGCCCAAATGCTCAAAGGGGGCGTCATCATGGATGTCACCAATGTCGAGCAGGCAAGGATCGCCGAAGAGGCCGGGGCAGTGGCCGTGATGGCTCTTGAGAGGGTGCCGGCAGACATTCGGGCCCAAGGTGGAGTAGCGCGCATGTCTGACCCCTCCATGATTCTGGCCATCAAGAAGGCTGTTTCCATCCCCGTTATGGCCAAGGTGAGGATAGGGCACTTCGTAGAGGCCCAGGTGCTTGAAGCCTTGAAAATCGATTACATAGATGAAAGTGAGGTACTCACCCCAGCGGATGAAGAGTGTCACATCGATAAGACAAAATTTTCCATTCCCTTCGTCTGCGGGGCCCGGAATCTGGGAGAGGCGCTGCGCCGTATCGCCGAGGGGGCGGCCATGATACGGACTAAGGGAGAAGCCGGCACCGGTAACGTGGTGGAAGCCGTACGCCACGTGCGTACCATGAACCGGGAGATACGTCAGCTCGTTTCCATGCCTACTGAAGAGGTGGTAGGGTTCGCCAAGGCCAACGGCATACCATTTGAACTTGCCTTACGGGTGAAGGAATTGGGAAGGTTACCGGTCGTTAACTTTGCCGCCGGCGGCATCGCCACTCCTGCCGATGCGGCCATGATGATGCAACTTGGCTGTGATGGAATCTTCGTAGGTTCCGGCATTTTCAAGTCTGCCGATCCTGTAAAAAGGGCAAGGGCCATCGTTATCGCGACTGCCCATTACAACGACCCGGAAAAGATCCTCGAAGTCTCTATGGGTCTGGGAGAGGCCATGCCGGGTCTGGAAATCGGTACTATACCCGAGGAAAAGCGCCTGGCGGTAAGGGGCTGGTAAATGATAGGTGTTCTTGACCTGCAGGGGGATGTGGTCGAGCACCTCGATCATCTAGAGCGCATCGGTATCGCCTCTCGGCGGGTGAAAACCCCCGAAGACTTGGCAGGGCTAAAAGGTCTTATCCTGCCGGGGGGTGAGAGCACATGCCTTGCCCGTCTCCTAAAATTGAACGGCTTAGATAAAGCCATCGTAGAGCATCACAAGCAGGGTCTTAAATTATGGGGTACCTGTGCGGGGGCTATTTTAGTTGCCCGAAAGCTCATCGGGGAATCTCCCCACCTGCCCCTTATAGACATAGAGGTGGAGCGAAACGGCTTTGGGAGCCAGCTCGATAGTTTCATAACAGAAGCCGTGATTCCCACCGTTTCACCCAGACCCCTCAGCCTGGTTTTCATCCGGGCTCCGAAAATCCGGCGCTGCGGGCCGGGGGTTAACTGTTTACTTCAGTTAGAAGATTACATCGCGGCGGCGGAGGATGCCTCCATCCTGGTTACCGCCTTCCATCCTGAGCTTACGCCCTCCCTGGATTTTCACATCTATTTTTCTAGGAAATGCGGTTTGGAAATAAACGAGGGGCAAAGGGAATCCATGCCCTGGTCCATGACGAGCTGGACCCGTTTTACCCGCATTGCTTAGTCTTTAACGGGTCCTATGATCGAAAGGCGGGTGCGGATCTTTTTTGCCGCCTCTTGTTCCCCTTTTCTCTCATATAGAGAGGCAAGCCTTTCGAGGTAAATCGAAAGGGCCCTCTTCCATCCCTCATGGGAGGCCGTTTCTACCGCTAAAAGAAGCACGCCCTCTTCATCACCCCGCCTACCCGTATATATTCCGCAGGCAATCAGGCGGGATACGGGATGGTCTATGACCCTTATTACCTCAACCATGTTCGCCCCCTCTTTATCCCAGGCGTTCACAAACTTTCCGTACACCTCGGGGATAAATTTAACGTCTACCTCTCTCATGCGACCCTGGAGAAAGGCATAATAATTGGCATTCACCGAGGAAGGCGATGCTTTCTGCAGGGCGAGAAAATCATCCACCTTAAGAGGCCTTAAAATGGCAGCTTCCAGGGCCATTTTCGTCAGATAAGCCCGACCTAAAATCTCTAAATCCCCACTTTTCTTTATCTCCGAAAGGGCGAGGTTAAAGTTCATCTCAGCCACATCCATCCTTCCACCCAGGAACTCCTTTTTGAACTGCTCAAGCCGACTTGTGGCGTTGGAAACCCAGATGGGGGTAGGCTTCCCCCCGCAACCTACAAAGAGCAAGGTAATTATCATCCATATCACCCAGGCCCGCTTCATCTTATGGTAGCTCCACCTTTTCTTCTTTTTTGAAAGGGATCTTACGGCTGATTTCCTCTATCAGGCCGTTTAAGGAGTGCATCGCTCGGTCCACTTCTCCCCGCAAAACCTCGAGGTCTTTTGTGGCTTTGGCCGCATCGGCACTGACTTTAATCACGTTATCGAGGACCTCCTCGGTTTTCTTAAGATTCATCACCACCTCTTTGAGCACTTCTATTACGGCCGGTTTAATACCTTCCGGACCGTAGAGCTCCATTTCTGTACGAGCAAGAATTTTATCCAGATGGGTGGTAACTTTTCGGACATTTTTCAGGGATTCATGGACGGCCGAAACGGCGTCTTTGTCCGCCACCGCCATTTCGAGGAGAGAATTTTTCTCCGCCATTTTTCCCGTTACTCTCTCTACATGCCCCAGGATAAGGGATACTTTTGCGAGGAGTGGCTCCAGCTTCTTGATGGCCTCGTTTATGTCACTTACCTCCGTTATCATGGGCCGAGATGCCGCGTCCAAGGGAGCACTCGCCATATTCTTCGTGACCACCGTGAGCTTCGCGGAGCCGAGAATGGGACGCTCCAAGAAGAATTCGCTATCCTTGCGGAGCCATTTCAGGTGGCGCGAGGGGACGTTGATTTGCACCACCACTATTCCCTCGGGATTCAACTCGAGCTCTGTTACTTTTCCTATCTTAAAACCGGAAAAATTTAGGGGCATCCCGACGGAGAGGCCTTCACCGGTGCGAGAAAAAAGGGTGAAGGTGTGCCCCCGTTCGAAGACACCCTTCTTGTAGGCGAGGTAGGTAATCCCCCCCATGACAAGAATGGTTGAAACAACAAGGAAAAGGCCTACTTTCCATTCAACGGACAGACGCTTCATCTTCAAGGCCCTCGTACCTTTCCCTGTTCCACAGGTAGTCGAGAATTAAAACATAATTAAAAGATTCTTCTACCGTCTGCAAGGTTTTTATGATGAAATCTATCCTTTCTAAATCGGGCATAATTAAGAAGGGTCGGTCAATGACAATTTTGCCGCCTTCCATCATAAGTGCCCTCAGAAACATAGCGATAAAACGTTCCCCAGGCGTAAGGGAAGGATTTCTCTTCCACCCTATTTCCTCCATTCCCAGGCGTTTGAGGAGGTCCATAACGAAGCCCTCCGCCTTCCGGCGTGGCCAGCGGACATGATACTCCTTAATAAGAGCTACGTTTTGCACCACCGATAGATTGGAAATGAGGGGATAAAGGGGAGAAACAATTCCCATCTCTCTACCCCATTTCTCCTGGAGCCCTGCCCGGGCTTCCTCGAGGGTAGCCTCATCGGGGAAAAAAGCTATATCAATTTTACGATTAGGGAGTTTAATATTAATGTCAGTACCTCTATCAAAATGATGGAAATAAAAACCTGCACCATCCCGTTCAAAACGGCAATGGGGATGGAGGTCAGCTCATGGGTCGCAGACATGCCAAATTTTATAGGGATAAACACGATAAAGAAACCTAGAATTATACACTTTATTACCATTACCACCATGTCGCCCAGAGAAAAAGCATCCACCAAGATGGAAAAGTAGTCGGCAAAGCTCAGGTTGAAAAAGAAATAAGAAGAAAAAAGCCCGGTTAAGACGACGCAAGTAGAAAAGATAAAACTCAGCATGGTGACAGATATGATACCGTTTAAAACCCGGGGGACGAAAAGGTATTTCACCACATTGATATGGAAAGCCTCCAGGGCGGCTATTTCTCGGTTTGCCTTCATCACCGCAATTTCTGTGTTGATTGCCGCTCCTGACCTCAAGGCTATAAGCAGGACCGTAACGAACGGGGCTATTTCCTTGATTATAAAACCCATAAGCATCGTTCCGAAAAACTGGAACAACCCGATGCTGCGGAGATAATCCCCCGCCACCCCCACCATAATGGTACCAAAAATAAGGGAGATGGTAAGGAAAAGGGGCAAAATCTGAACAGAGGTAAAGTATATCTGATAGGTTAAGACCATACGAACCGCCGGGTTATACGTAGAGGGTAGGAGCATATGTACGAGGACCTGATAGGAAAAAGCGAAGGTATCCTGTAGCGCCTGCAGGCGCTTCATCAGTACCGTTCCAATTTTTTCCAGACCCCCCATCATTTCAAATGGCCGTCAAGCGAAACGATTTTATCATCTCCCTTGGATGGTATGAGTTTTTTGTCTCTCTTAAAGTCGGGAGCCCCATATCACTCTCTTTATTTATAAAGGTGAGATCGAAAAATAGCCGACGGGCACATTCCCGGTCCAGGAACTGGTAGAGTCCCTTTATCGAACCATAGGCCTTCTCAAAATTCAGTACCCCCATCTCGCCCGTAAGGGGCGACATGATGGCAAATCCACATACTTCACCGTCTATTTTCACGTAAATTCCGCGCCAGGGTAGCTCTTCTATCGTGTCCAGGGCACAGGCAATGGCCTGCTTTTCACAGAGAAGAATCTTTTCTTCCCCCTGGCCGTCACAATGACGCTCCTCACACCACTTTTCGAGGAAAGCGAGGCATTCCTGCCGGTGAGATTTAGCTATTTGCCCCACTTCCACACGATTCTTATCCAGATAATCCCGGGCAAACTGATGGATCAAGTTCCTCTTTGCAGCATATTTGTTCCCTTTTAGTTCCGCCAGATCGGACGTGAGATAGACGTAATCCGCATACTCCACCTCTTCCTTAATTTCAAACCAGGGCCAGATGCTATCTTCCCCCACCGTCTGGATATAGTCCCGGGGAACAAACCTTATCTGTCCTATCCCCGTAGCAAGGGCGAGCTCATACAGCCAGGTGGGGGCCCACACTTCCTTACTTATGGGCATAAGGAGATACCTGTCTTTCGTGTGCTCTTCTATAGATAGAATTAAAGCATCCCCCGCCTCATCGTAAAAGGCATGATAGGAGCCCTCCCCCCAGGCGATAAGAGAAGGCAGAGAATAGATGCTCAGTCGGTAAGGCATCTCCCTAAAGAATTCTCTCAGGTAGTTGTAAGCTTTCCGCTCTAGCTTATTCCACATCAGTTAATTCCCCTTTTGTATGGTACTCGCGATACATTTCGAGGAAGGCAAGAAAAAGTGCCCCGATAATAGGCCCCAGCACAAAACCTGTCATGCCGAAGGCAACGATACCTCCCAGAGAAGTGAGAAAAATCATAAGCGGGTGCATCTCCATATCCTGCCCGAGGAGCAATGGCCGAAGGACACTGTCCACTGTACTTATAAATAAGGCTCCAACTAGGATGATCACTATGCCTTTGACCACTTCACCCATAAGAATCATGATTATCCCTGCCGGGGCCCAGATTATGGCGCATCCTACACCAGGGATAATGGAAGAGACGGCCATTATCACCCCCCATGTGAGGGCTCCCTTAACCCCCAGGAGGAGAAAAAGTACGGCTCCAATCGCCCCCTGAACGCCCCCAATGATAACCGTCACCTTAAGGGTTGCCTTTGCCGTTCGGGCAAAGCTATCGAAGAGGGCCTCTTTCTTTTTCTCTTCAAATGGTAAAAAACTCTTTATTTCTTCCCCCAGCCTTTCGCCGTCCCGGAGGAAGAAAAATAGCACATAGAGCATAACGAAGAATTTGGCTACAAATACGACGGTATTTTGCGTAAGATGACGTAGGTTGTCCAAGAGGAAGGACATCAATTTCTGGGTCCCTTCGGCCATCATCCTCGTTATAGACGCTGCATCTATGGAGAAGTTTTTAAGAATGGGGTATCTCGCCAGGTGCTGTAAGAAGATCTTGGCCTTATCTACCGCCTGGGAGGCCTCAGGATTCAGGGACTCGAATAAGTCTACCGATTCCATGAGGATAAGACCTCCCACAATAAAGAAAGGGACGATTATTACGGCAGTAATCAAAATCAGCGTGAGGAAGGAGGAAAGATTCTTAGAATGCAACCTTAGCAAGATTCCCTCATAAACGGGAAAAAAAAGGGCGGCGAGCACCGCGGCCCAAAAGATGGGCCTGAAGAAGGGAGAGATAAGGTAAACAAAAACCCCCCCGGAAACAAAAACAAGGACAAAAAAAAGGAAAGTTTTTACTCTTTCAGGGTCCACTATTCCTCCGTTTTTTTACCATGACCAAAAAAGAGGGCTTTTTTTTGATTAATTCATATGACAAGGGGAGTCAAGGCAATTGTACGGAGGGGACAAATATGATAGTAAATATTAAAGGAGTAACACATGAAGCCACATTATGAATTATTTGCCGAGGCAAGATTTTCCGCCGCTCATTCTCTCACGGACTACCCGGGGAACTGCTCTCACCTTCACGGTCACAACTGGAAGGTCCGGGTCTATGTATGTTGTGAAAAGCTCGATAATCTGGGCATCGCCATTGACTTCAGAACGGTAAAAACCCACCTTAAGGAAGTGTTAGATACCCTCGACCATACCTTTCTAAATGACCTACCTCCCTTTGCCCAATTGAATCCCACCTCGGAGAACATCGCCCGGTACGTCTACGGAGAAATGAAAAAGAGGTTAGAAAAAGGGGGCCCACGCCTCTCACGGGTGGAAGTAGCCGAAACACCAGAGACGGGGGTAATCTACTGGGAGGGAGAATGAGCCTCTGGGTAAACGAAATTTTCTTCAGCCTCCAGGGTGAATCATCCCATGCAGGGCGTCCCTGTGTCTTTGTGCGCCTCACCGGCTGTAATCTCCGCTGTTCTTATTGCGACACCACTTACGCCTACCAAGAAGGGGAACAGATGAGACTCGAGGAAATCATCACCCAGGTAAAATCTTACGGATGTCGTCTGGTAGAAATTACAGGGGGAGAACCCCTGATCCAGCATGAAACACCGCAATTGATTGAAAACCTCCTCCAAGAGGGGATGGAAGTCCTCTTAGAAACAAACGGCAGCCTTAACATAGAGAAAGTAGACCCCCGATGCCGGCGTATTATGGATATCAAGCTGCCCTCCAGTGGGGAACATACCCAGATGCGGTGGGAGAACCTGGACCTCCTTAATCAACACGATGAGGTAAAGTTTGTCATAGGCAACCGCACAGACTACGAGTATGCTGTCGACATCCTTTCCTGCCATCCCCTCCTCGTCACCCGTCCTTTGCCTCCCCTCTTCTCCCCCGTTTACGGTGAAATAGATCTCTCGACGCTGGCCGCATGGATTCTCGCGGACAAACTGCCCGTGAGGTTTCAGATTCCCCTCCATAAGGTAATCTGGGGTGAAACGCGGGGTGTGTAAATGATGAATAAACGGGCCATCGTGCTTCTAAGCGGAGGCATAGATTCCGCCACTACCTGTGCTGTAGCCTCATCAGAGGGTTTTAGCGTTTACGCCCTCACTTTCCAATACGGTCAGCGCCATGCATGCGAGGTGGAGGCGGCGAGGCGCATCGCTTCCCACCTGCGTGTCCCTCACCATTTGATTTACGACCTGGATGCCAAAATCTTTGCCCGTTCTGCCCTCATTTCTGGGATTCCCGTTCCCAAAGGAAGGAATGAAACCGAGATGCAAAGAGAAATCCCGGTTACTTATGTCCCCGCCAGAAATACCGTTTTCCTCTCCCTTGCCCTCGCGTGGGCTGAGGTGATGGAGATCCCCCATATCTTCATCGGGGTCAATGCGGTGGATTACAGCGGTTATCCGGATTGCCGCCCCTCCTTTATAGAAGCCTTTGAAAAGATGGCCAATTTAGCCATTAAAGCGGCCGTAGAAGGGAAAATGAGGATAAAAATCCATACCCCCCTCATACACCTAACCAAAGGAGAGATCATCAGACAGGGATACAAATTGGGAATAGATTTCGGTCTCACCCACAGCTGCTACGATCCATCTCCAGAGGGCTTTGCCTGTGGCGAATGTGATAGCTGCCTCTTGAGGAAAAAAGGCTTCCGGGAGGCAGGCATCCCTGACCCCACCCGTTACGTGAGATGACGGCAATCGTTTAAGATTTCTATTTCCCCTCCACTATCCGTTATGCGCACAACGGTCAAAGAGGCAGGACTCACCGAAACACGCCTGAAACGCGATAGGTCAAGGCCGGCAATCTTGCAGAGGATAGTAGAAATGGTAAAACTATGGGATACTACAAGGCTACTGCACCCTTCCCTTATTATCTCTTCCATTACCGGCCAGACGCGCTTCTGTACGTCAGCGAGCGATTCTCCGCCCGGCATGGTGACAGAGGCGGGGTCTTTGACCCAGCGGGAGAGAAATGCCCCCTCCTTCGCCATGAGCTCCCGAAAGGAGAGACCTTCAAAAATCCCCTGATCCATCTCCCGGAGTTCCTCCCTCACCTGGATATGCAACCCATGGTATCTATTTATGATTCTCGCCGTCTCCAAGGCCCGGACAAGAGGACTCGAGAAAATAGCCTCTATAGGCCGCCCTTTCAAGGCCTCGGCAAGCTTGACGGCCTGCTTGCGACCTTGCTCGTTCAGCTCAATATCACTGATGCCCTGGACACGTTCTTCCCGGTTCCAGGATGTCTCGCCGTGACGGACAAGGATGAGCTCCATGATTGCCCCTTGACAAAATCGGGTAAACAAAAGCTATGAGATAAAACAAATGTTCTTCGCAGGGAGGTAAACAAAAATGGACCTTAAAATCAAGGATAAAGTAGCTATCGTAACGGGAAGCGGAAATGGGATTGGAAAAGCCATTGCCCTCAGGCTTGCAGAGGAGGGGGCTAAGGTAGTGGTAATAGATTTAGTATCCGTTGATGCCGAAAAGGTCGCAGGGGAAATTATGGAAAAAGGTGGGGAAGCCTTAGCCATTGCAGCGGATGCTTCTGTGGAAGGGGCGGTTAACGAATTTGTCCAGAAAACGATAGAGAAATACGGAACCATCGACATCCTGGTAAACAACGTGGGAGGGGGAGGAGGCGGGCCACTTCCCATCGTCAAGACCCCAACGAGTAGCTGGGACCAAACCATAGATATCACCTTGAAGAGTACCTTTCTATGCTCTCGGGCGGTGGCCCAAGAGATGATAAAGAAGCGGGCCGGAAGAATAATCAACATCTCTTCCATCTCGGGTAAGCTGGGAGAATCCCTGATCGGTCCATACTGCGCCGCTAAATTCGGCGTGATTGGCCTCACCCAGGTTTTAGCTAAAGAGCTTGGAAGGTACAACATCACCGTAAATGCCGTCTGCCCGGGCTACGTCTTCACGCCGGGATGGGAAAAGTTAGCTCAGGCACTCAAGGAGACTTATTCTGCTTTGGCGGATAAATCCCTCCTCGAAATATTCGAGATGAGGACAAAAAATTTAACCGCCCTGGGAAGACCCCAGAATCCGGAGGACGTGGCCTCCTTAGTCGCTTACCTCGCTTCCGAAGAGGCATGTAACATAACCGGCCAGGCCATCAACGTGGACGGCGGCGCCGTGATGCATTAATTTTTAAGCGCGTTTAGCTTCGCGATAGTCTCTTCTGCCTCGGCGATAACCCGGTTAACAACTTCTTTGGTGGTGGGTATGTCCGAAATGCCACCGCAGCACTGACCGGCGAAGAGGATACCTTCCTCCGTATCTCCTTCTTGAATAGCCTTGAGGTGGCGCATATTCCCTACCGCCTGCCGGGCCAGTACCCAGAGGGGGTGCCCCTCTTCGGCCGTCATCATGGCAAAGGCGGAGGCCATAAATTTACCGTACGAGAGGTTCAGAAGCTTTTTCACGAGTAAGGCCCCTTTAACAGCCTCAACTATGGGGAAACCCCTCTTCGTCATCTGGATGGCCGCTTTCGTCTTCAAGACACGCCCATCCATGCCATCGAATACATTATCGTAGAGGGTATCCTGCTCTGTCGCTTCTAGGCAGAGACGTTTGAAATTATCGTGGACAGGGCTTTCCTTCACCAGCATAAACCTCGTCCCCATGGAAATACCGTCTGCCCCCAGGGCTAAGGCCGCCGCAAGGCCCCGACCGTCGTAAAATCCGCCGGCGGCGATAATGGGCACCTTCACCATGCTGGCTACAATAGGGATTAAGACCATAGAAGTAGCTGCTGCCCCGTGGGCTGCCGCTTCATGACCCGTCACCACAACGGCATCGCATCCCAGTTCTACCGCCCGCGCCGCATGACGGGCGATAGCAATGGTCCCTATCACCTTGCCGCCGTACGCATGGACATCTTTGATAAACCACGGCTTTCCGAGAGAATAATTAATCACCGGGACTTTCTCTTCGATGGCCACCGCGATATTCTCTTTTGCCCCCGGACCTATGAGGATCTGGTTAATACCGAAAGGTTTGTCCGTTAAGCTCCTTATCTCTCTAATGCACTCCCTTGTCTCTTTAGGATTATAGCGGGCTACGGCTAAAATACCCAACCCCCCGGCATTGCATACTGCCGCCACGAGCTTCGGTTCCGTTATCCAGTTCATGCCCGCGAGCATTATGGGATGTTCGATGCCAAACATTTCCGTCATCTTTGTCTTTAGCATAGTCTCCTCCTTCCTGGTAGATTCGCCCTTACATAAGAAAATAGGCTTTCCGTGTCAAAAGAAATTTCAGGCTAATATCTCCCTCATCCGGTGGGCAAGATCTCTTATGGTGTAAGGCTTGTAGATGAACCCCCTTACTCCTAAGTCAATAATCTCCTGGGCCTGAGGGGTCTGCGTGTAGCCGCTTGTAATGCAAACGCAAACGGAAGGGTTTATCTCCTTTAGCTTCAAAAAAACCTCCTTCCCATTCATACGGGGCATGATCATATCGAGGAGAACGAGGTCTATCTCTCCGCTCTTATCACGGTATATCCTTATGGCTTCCTCTCCGCTGGCAGCTTTAAAAACCCGGTAGCCCAGATAAGTCAAAATGTCTGCCGCCACGTCAAGCACCGGCAATTCATCATCCACCACGAGGACCGTTTCGCTGCCCCGGGGTATGGTTTCTCTTACTTCGGCCCTTTCCTTTTTCCTTTCGTCGGAGGCGGGCAGGTAAATGCTGAAAGTAGTACCGTGCCCCCTTTCACTGTATACATTTATAAACCCTCGATGGGCTCTAACCACGCCGTAGGCGGTCGTCAGTCCCAATCCGGTACCTTCTCCCGGTGCCTTGGTGGTAAAGAAAGGCTCAAAGATACGGGAGAGGGTCACTTCGTCCATCCCGATTCCGGTATCTGTAATGGCAATCCTCACAAAAGGCCCTTCGCTTACCTTATGCACCCGTGCCGTCCTCTCATCGATGATGACGGACGAAGTCTCTATATATATATCCCCTCCCTCCGGCATGGCCTGACCAGCATTTACGAGGATATTGAGGATAACCTGTTCTATCCCGACCCGATCCACCTCAATGGTGGGCAGTTCACTTTCCAGTTTCAGATGTATCTCAATTTCTTTCTTCGTTCGCCCGTACATCTGTGCTACCGTGGCCACCTCTTCGTTTACATCCAGAGGCTCGACTTTTCCCGGGGTACTTCGGGCGAAACCCAGTAGGCGGCGGATTAACTCCATAGCACTGGTGGCGGCATTTATTATCAACTGGGATCGGGTGAAATCGTCACTACCTTCGGGCTGATTCATGTGAATGAGGGTGGCGTAACCCATAATAGCCTGCAGGACATTGTTGAAGTCATGGGCAATGCCCCCCGCCAGGTTGCCAATGGCCTCCATTTTCTCCGCCCGGACCACCACCTCCTCCATCTTTCTCAACTCGGAAATATCCCGGGCGGTGGTTATAACGTGGGTAACTATTCCTTCGGGAGAGGCAATGGGGGCAAGGAGCCAGTCAAAGGTCGAGCCATTTTCAAAGGCAAGCTGCTTCCTTTGCGTTCGTCCTGTGCGTAATACTTCCCTTAAAGCTTCTTCTACCTCATCCACCCGGCCGGGAGGAAAATTTAGTTCTCGATGGGTTTTACCGATAAAGGCCTCCGGCGGAAGCTTCGTGTAACGAGTTATGGCCTTATTGCAGTAAAGGTGGCGCAATTCTCTGTCAAAGAGCATGACAACGTCCGGTGTTTCCTCTGCCAGGGCCCGGAAGCGTTCCTCACTTGCCTTAAGTGCCTTTTCGGCGGCGTACTGTCTCGTAATGTCAATAATTGACTCCACCGCTCCTATTATCTGCTCATTCGAATCTCTGAGAGGACTTGCCATCGCGAGGAAGAAAGATTCCACCCCTTTCGAATCCTTCATAAACCCGCGGGCGTACCAGACATCTCCCCGAAAAGTTACGTCAGAGTATGTATCTCCAAGCTCTACGTCCGGGTTTAAGACCTTATCGATAAGAATCGGCCTCTTATCCCCGTAAAGGGAAAAAGAATAAACCCGCTCCCCCTTTCCCATGACTTCCGAAACCGGCGTCCCCGTAATATATTCCATCGTTTTGTTCCAGCCGATGACCCGCCCTGCTAAGTCGATAGCAAAAGTGGCAAAAGGAAGGGCGTTTAAAATATTCTGGAACCTCTCGTTTGCCTGGCGGAGGACGTCCTTTGCCTCTTTCAAGTCCGTTATGTCATGGGCAGATGCCAGAATTGCCGGCTTTCCCCCATAGACAATAAGGGATGAAACTAACCTTATCCACATAGGGGTCCCGTCTTTTTTTGTCATTCTAAATTCGTAGTAGCCGTGCCCCCTATCTCCCTCCAGTCTCTTTCGCGCCCTTTCCATTAGAAGCGGCCGGCTCACAGGGTCGATCATTTCGTAAAAAGGTTTTCCCTTTAAATCCTCAAGCGTGTAGCCGGTGTTTTCCGTAAAGGCCTCATTTATAAAGACATGCTGAGGTATCCCATCTACTTCCTGGATAATAGAGACCGCATGGGAAAGGCCTTCTATTAAGGCATGAAACCTATCTTGTGCTTCTTGAAGCGCCTTCCGGGTGGAAATAAGTTCGGTAAGGTCTTGAAAGATTAAAACTGCCTCCTCTCCCTCCCGAACTTCCGTTACTTCCAGGGCGCATTTCCCTCCCTCTACTTCTGTTTCCCATCGGGCGGGGAGATGATTCCTCAGCTCCTGGAGGGATAAAGGTATCTTTGCGTCATTACCCAAATATTTACTTGCCGCCGGGTTCGCATAGACGACTGTCCCATCATTTTTTATCCGGGCTACGGGTATTGGAAGGTGATGTAAAATTGAGACCCAATCCATCTTTCCACCCCCCGGAGAAGTGTCTCCTTGGTAATTAATCGGTCACTGGCAAAAAATCTTTAGCCCTTTCTTATTTCCCAAATTCTATCGTACCTTTACACTCCTTCTGGGTGATGGTAAAAGAAGCGGTAAAATTGTTAAGGAGGGGGAAAAGATGGCCATTGAGAGTTACGTTACTCCGGAACAAATCGCTTATTATACGAAACTCGGCTTTTGGGACAGATGGACATTCATAGATTACATCAAAAGGTGGGCGAAAGCGTTTCCCGAAAAAGAAGCCCTAATCGACCCCGAAAAGCGCCTCACCTGGTCTAAGTACCAAACTATGGTGGACCGCATCGCCCTTAACTTCCTCTCCCTGGGGATAAAAAGGGACGACCTCGTCATCACCCAGATCCCTAACTGTGTAGAAGCCGTAATTATAGAAATGGCCCTTGCCCGCATCGGGGCCTGTGTCGTTCCCATCGCCATGCAGTGGCGAGGGCATGAGCTAAATTATGTCATCAGCCTTACACAATCCCCCGCCTTCATAATCGTGCCGGAGTATTACGGGTTCAATTACGTTGAAATGGCAAGGGAACTCCAAAAAAATCACCCAAGTATGAAGCACATTATCGTACTGGGAAAAGAGGTGCCGGAAGGCACCCTATCGTTTAAGGAAATGTGGGAAAATGCCCTGGAGACAAGAACCCCGTACGACTACCTGGATAAGAACCACCCCATCAATGCCAACGATGTTCTCACCATGTGTTTTACCTCCGGCACGGAAGCAGACCCCAAAGGATGCCCCCGTACCCATAATCACTGGAAGAGCTTCGAGCGATCGGGCTTTCTCCATCACCTGACCCTTAACGTCCATGACAAGGTCGTCATGGCCCTCCCCTGGATTAACCTGTTCGGCCAAAGCGTGGGCATCCTTTCCATGACAATGGTAGGAGGAACCTTGATTCTTCTGGATGGGTTCGATCCTGCAACGATGGCGGAGACGATCTCCCGGGAAAGGGCAACCGTATACGCCGGTGTTCCTTCTATGCACATTGCCCTTTTAAGGTATCCAAAGCTCGAGAATTACGATTTAAGTTCCCTCAGGGTAGTCCTTACAGGGGGAGCCCCCTGCGCCACGGCCATTATTGAAGAGATGATCGAGAAATTCGGCTGCCTCGTCTCAAACGGATTTGGCTCCAATGAAGGCCATCTAAACATTACGGAAATCGGCCTCCCTCCAGAGCTTGTCTCCACCACGATAGGGGTACCTCAACTATACAGCGAAATAAAGATTGTGGACGAAAACGGAAATGAAGTGGGGGTGGGACAGATCGGTGAGTTCTGCCAGAAAGCCCCCTTCATTATCTCGGGTTACTACAAGAGACCGGATTTAAACGCCCGGAAATGGGACAAAGATGGATTTTACCACTCCGGTGATGCCTGCTATCTCGATGAAAACGGCTTCTATCACTTTGTTACCCGATTGAAAGACATCATAATAAGGGGAGGGATGAACATAAGCGCCGAAGAGGTGGAATTCATCCTTTACAAACACCCAAAGGTCATGAACGTGGCCGTGGTGGGAATGCCCGATGAGCGATTCGGGGAAAAGGTATGCGCTGTAATAGAGCTCAAACCGGGGGAAAGCACCATTTCACTAAAAGAGGTCCGCGCCTTCATGGAAAAGGAGAAGGTGGCGGAATACAAGTGGCCGGAGAAGGTAGTGGTGGTTGACAAATTACCCCGTACCCCGACGGGTAAAGTACTAAAATACGTGCTGAGAGAAAGACTGGCACGAAAAGAGATGTAACCGGGGTGGTTTATTTTTTTAGAACCCAGATTTTCCTTGACATAACTAAACCCAACCTATAGGGAGCCCTTTCATGAATACGGGCTGGATAATTCTGATTGCCATCGGCCTTGGGATAGATGCCTTTGCTGTCGCAATCGGTATCGGTGCCGGCCGTGTATATCTGCATCCTACCCCTGTCTTCCGTCTTTCTACTGCCTTCGGGCTATTTCAGTTTGCCATGTTCATAATCGGCTGGCATGCCGGGTCAGCCGTAGTAGAGTGGATAGCACATTACGACCACTGGGTAGCCTTTCTTATCCTGGCCCTCGTGGGGCTCAAGATGATTAAAGAAGGGGTGGGGAAAGAGAAGGGTACAACCGCCCAGGATCCCACGCAGGGATGGACGCTTCTCCTTCTTTCTCTCGCTACAAGTATAGATTCCCTGGCCGTGGGCTTCAGTTTGGCTCTTGTAAAATTCTCCGTCTGGAGGCCCGCACTCGTCATAGGAATCGTCTGTTTCCTAATGACGGCCTCAGGTATGGCCTTTGGTCGTGCCTTGGCGAGGATATTCGGACGAAAGGTGGAAATTTTCGGTGGTTTTGTGCTCATTTTAATAGGGCTAAAAATCCTCTTTGAACATCTTTAGGCAGGAATTGACAACCAGTGGGGCTTTTTAATATCTAAGGTTAAGGGGAGGCAGCATGAACTACGAGGAACTGTATAAAGACTGCGTGTGGGTGGACTTCGAGACCCTGACGTCATTCATGGTGGAAGTCTTCAAAAAAGTCGGCGTGCCGGAGGAAGACGCGAGAATATGCGCCGACGTGCTCATTACTTCTGATAAGCGGGGAATCGACTCTCATGGCATTGGTCGTTTTAAACCCATATACATCGATCGTATCAACGAAGGCATCATAAACCCCCGGACTACTTTTGAGGTTGTCCGTGAATCTCCGACTACCGCTTTGGTGGATGGACACAACGGCATGGGACAAGTTATCGCCTACCGTTCCATGAAAATGGCGATTGAAAAGGCACAAAAGTACGGAATGGGCATGGTGGTCGCGAGAAACTCCAACCACTACGGTATTGCGGGATACTACGTCCTTATGGCCTGTGAGAAAGGCATGATCGGTATAACGGGGACCAATGCACGGCCTTCCATCGCCCCCACCTTCGGGGTAGAGAACATGCTGGGGACAAATCCCCTGACCCTTGGCTTTCCCACGGACGAAGAATTTCCCTTCTGCCTCGACTGTGCCACATCTGTTACCCAGCGGGGCAAAATAGAAGTCTATGCCCGCCTGGGAAAGGAAATGCCGAAAGGGTGGGTAATCGATGAAAATGGGGAATCGAAAACGGACCCTGAGGTCGTCCTCGAAGATCTAATCAAAGGCAAAGCGGCCCTTACCCCCCTGGGGGGCATCGGCGAAGAAGGAGGTGGATACAAAGGATACGGGTATGCCACATTTGTGGAGGTCCTTTCCAGCGCCCTTGCGCAGGGTGCCTACCTGAAAGGACTCCTCGGCTTCGATGAGAAGGGGAAAAAGGTCCCCTATCGTCTCGGCCACTTCTTCATCGCCATCAATATCGAGAACTTCGTAGCCCTGGAAGACTTCAAAAGGCAGGCGGGAGACATCATGAGAAAACTCAGGGCCTCCAGGAAAATGCCGGGGGAAGAGAGAATATGGACGGCCGGAGAGAAGGAGTACGACGCCTGGCTTTACAGAAAAGATAAAGGCGTACCCATCGATCCGGTCTTACAAAAGCAGATAAAAGAGCTTTGCGAGAGGTACAACCTCAAAGGATTCTCCTTCCCTTTCTGAAAATCCGGCTGGCAAAAGGACATCTTATCCGTAATGCTCTTCAATCCACCTCTGGTATTCACCACTGCGGACACGGTTCACCCAGCCCTGATTTGAGATGTACCAGTCTACCGTTTTCCTCAAACCCGACTCAAAGGATTCCTTGGGATACCAGCCCAGCTCCCGGTTTAACTTGCCGAAGTCTATGGCATAGCGCCGGTCGTGGCCGGGACGGTCAGGCACGAAGGTGATGAGCTCGCGGCGGGATTTACCATTGGTGGGGGGGAAAATCTCGTCGAGGATATCGCAGATCATCCCCACGATGGTCAAATTTTCCTGTTCGCAATTTCCCCCGATATTGTAAGTTTCCCCTCTCTTACCTAAGGTCATGATGGTCCAGATGGCTTCACAGTGGTCCACCACGTAAAGCCAGTCCCGCACATTCTTCCCATCACCGTAGACGGGCAATTTCTTTCCTTCCAGGGCGTTCAAAATCATGAGGGGTATCAGCTTCTCCGGAAATTGATAGGGGCCGTAATTGTTGGAACAGTTGGAAATAGTGGTGGGGAGACCGTAGGTTTCGTGATAAGCCCTGACGAGATGGTCTGAGGCTGCCTTCGAAGCGGAATAGGGGCTGTTGGGACGATAAGGGGTCTCCTCCGTGAAAAAGCCCGTCGGTCCCAGGGAGCCATAAACCTCATCGGTGCTTATATGGTGGAATACCTCGAAGCTCTCCCCCCTTTTTCTCGCCGCTTCAAGCAGGTTAAAGGTACCCAGGATATTCGTGTGGATAAAGCTCTCCGGCCGCCTTATGGATCGGTCAACATGGGACTCCGCCGCAAAGTGGCAGACGGCATCGACTTCGAATTTGGAAAAAATGTACTCTATCGCCTGGGCATCGCAGATATCTGCCCGCTTAAAAATGTAGCGGCCTCGGTAAATCTCTTCGAAGCCCTCCAGATTTTCCGGGTTGCCGGCATAGGTAAGTTTATCCACGTTTATTATGCGCCCCGTGAATTCCTTGCCTTCCAGGAGGTACCTTATGAAGTTGCTCCCTATAAATCCGCAACCACCCGTTACAAGGAGATTTTCCATCTGAATGATTTACCTCAAGAATCCCTGGATGATGCGTCCTACCGCTTCATCATACGTAAGACCCAGGCTCATGAGTTTCATGAGCTGCTCGCCGGCAATTTTTCCTATCGAGGCCTCATGGCTCAGTTCCGCCTCGGGATGCAGGGCCTTAAGGGAGGGAATGGTTTCGTTTCGCCCGTTATCCATGATAATGGCATCGCACTCGATATGGCCGAAGGCGGGGGCACGGGCCTCCATCACGGCGTAGAAATTCTGAACGGAATTCCCCTTGATCACGGAGCGGGACACCATGTTTGCTCTGCTTGAGGGTCCTTCAAGGATGATGGTGTTTTTTGACTCGGCCTTCTGTTCCCCGTCTGTCATGACCCTTTCCGTGATAAGGGCCACACTGCCCGCCCCTAAGGTAATCTCGTTTGACCTATGGGCCTCATCCACCCCACCTATTTGCATAAGTTCCATCTCCACCTGAGCACCCTCGGCTAGGAATACCTTGGTGGTGGGGTTCAGGGTTCTCTTACCCATACCCGAGCCGGTAGCGAAGTGCTTTTCTATGTACTTAACCTTTGCCTTCCGTCCCACGATAAACTCGTGAATACCCGCGTGTCCCTCCGGATCTGGTCCCCCGCAGTGGATGCCGCAGCCGGCGATGATGGTCACATCGGAACCTTCTCCGATTTCGAATCGGTTGTAAACCACATCAAAAAGCCCCGCCTGACTTAAGATAACGGGGATGTGCACCGATTCGTTTACCGTGTTGGGTTTGATTTTTACAATTATGCCCTTTCCGCCCTCATAGGTTTCAATATCGATATTCGCCGAGGTAGCCCGGGCAAGGAGCTTACCGTCTTTCCTTATGTTGTAAGCCCCCTTCGGCAAATCTTCCAGGTCGGCTACCGTCTTCAAAAGTTCCTTATCGATAGCATTCAGCATCTTCTTCTCCTACGCACTTGTCACAGTGTCGGTAACTGCAGACGCTCATATCGGTTAGCATTTGAAGGGCCCCTTCGATTTTCCCCTCATAAACTATCTTCCCCTTTACGATTATCAAAACCACATCTGCCGCCTCAAGAAATGCACGGTTGTGGCTAACCACGATAGTGGTAGTCCCCCTCTCCTGCTGCTCTCTTTTAAGCAGTCGTACCATGGGGTTAATCGTCCACAGGTCAATACCCGTATCCGGCTCGTCGTAGATGGCAAGCCTGGGATTGCGGGCAATGGTAGTAGCGAGTTCGATTTTCTTGATCTCGCCCCCCGAGAGCTTGGCATCTACCGGTAAATCGAGGAAGGAGAAGGAGCAGATACCCACCCGTCTCAGTAGGGCGAGAATCATGGATTCGTCGTCTGTTCCCGCGGCGATAGAAAGCAAATCGCGGAAAGTAATCCCCTTGAACCGGGCGGGGTGCTGAAAACTATAAGCGATGCCTAGGTTTGCCCTTTCCGTAATCGAGAGAGGGGTAATATCTCGTCCCTGAAAGATAATACGCCCCTCTACCGGCTGATTTATACCCATGACGAGGCGGGCAAGGGTGGTCTTTCCTGACCCGTTCGGCCCCGTTATAGCGTAAAACTTTCCCTCTTCAAAGGTAAAGTTTATGTGATCTACTATGACCCGTTCTTCCCTTGTCCCGTCCACTTCTACAGGAACGGAGAAATAAAGGTCTTTTAGGGTTAGCATGCACCACCTCCCATTAAACTTAAGGGGGTTTATGTAAGAAATGAGGGAACTTGTCAAGGGATAAGGATTTAATCCCGGTACATGGACTCGATTAAATCCTTGTACTGCTCGTTTATCGCCTTTCTCTTTACCTTCATGGTGGGAGTAACTTCTCCATCTTCCGTATAGAGCTTTTTATCCAGGATACGGAACTTACGGATGTTCTCCACCCGGGCAATCTGCTTGTTTACCTTGTTAACCTCTTCTTCGATGAGCTTTACCACCTCCGGTGCCCGGGTGAGACTGGCAAAGGTGGTGTACTGGACCTTGTGGTCCTGGGCGTACTTCACCACGTTTTCTTCGTCGATGACAATGAGGGCGGTCAAATACTTGCGTCCGTCACCTATTACTACCGCATCGTTGATGTAAGGGGAAAACTTGAGGAGATTCTCTATGTACTGGGGGGCGATGTTCTTTCCGCCTGCCGTGATGATTAAATCTTTCTTGCGATCCGTGATCTTCAAATAACCTTCTTCGTCTACCTCCCCCACGTCTCCCGTATAGAGCCACCCGTCTTTGAGGGTCTCTTTGGTTTTTTCCTCATCCCGGTAGTACCCCTTGAAGATACCCTTGTGCCGCACGAGGATCTCCCCATCTTCGGTGATCTTTACCTCTGTGCCGGGCAAGGCCTTTCCCACCGTCCCCAGCTTGAAATTACGTTCATCTGACATGTGGGTAATACCCGTAGTTTCCGTCATCCCGTAGCCTTCACGTATGGGAATGCCGATACTCTGGAAATACTTCAGGATATTGTGAGAAATAGGGGCCGCCCCAGAAAACCCCAGCCTCACCCGGTCAAACCCCAGGCGTTCTTTGAGTTTCCGAAAAACGGCAAAATAGGCGATCCAGTAAGCAATCTGAAGGGGCAGGGGTATTTTTTGCCCGCTCAATTTCACCATATTATGACGGGACCCAATCTTAACGGCAATATTGTAACAGGTTCTCTTGAACCAGGTGGCATCTTCCATCTTGAGAACAATACCCGAATAGTACTTCTCCCAAATGCGGGGTACAGCATGGAAGAGGGTGGGGGAAACATCCTTCATATCCCCCATGACAGTATCTGTATTTTCAGTAAAATTCACGATGTGCCCCGCCTGTACATGTACCATCAGATCGAAAATCTGCTCGTAGACGTGATTTAAGGGAAGAAAAGAAATTGTTTCGTCATTGGGGGTCATCTGGGTTACTTCTACCGCCTTCTGGCCTACCCACAGATACCCCTCATGGGAAAGCATCGCCCCTTTAGGGGGACCTGTGGTACCGGAGGTGTAGATGATCCCGCCGATATCTTCTCCCTTTCCAGCCTGCACGAGTTCATCGAAGAGGTGTGGATTTTCCTCATTCATCCCTTTCCCCAGGGCAAGGAGGTCATCAAAACTCATGAGCATGGGGTCTTCAAAGTGGCGCAGCCCCTCCATATCCCAGACGATGAGTTTCTTTAATTTAGGAGTACGGGAGCGGAAAACGAGGGCCTTATCGAACTGCTCCTCATCCTCACAGATATAAACAACCGATTCAGAATGGCCCACCACGTACTCGCATTCCGGTGCGGGATTTGTCGTGTAAATACCCACAAAAGTGGCCCCTACTGACATGACCCCCATGGCGCTGTATAGCCATTCCGGCTGATTCTCCCCAATGATGGAGACCTTATCTCCCCTCCTAACCCCCAGGGCGTATAGGCCAAGGGCCACCTGCCTGACCTTTTCGAGGTATTCGGTCCAAGTAATATCGTGCCAGATGCCAAATTCCTTGTACCTCATGGCCACCCGATCAGGCTGGCGTTTCACCATGCGCACTAAGGCTTTGGGTAGGGTATCAATGGTTTCTTCCAACTGCGTCATCTGAACCTCACCTTCCTCCGATAACGCTTGTATCCCTTAACCGACTGCTCTGTGGCAATCCCCAGGTAAAACTCCTTTACATCCTCATCTTCCCGGAGGACCTCCGGTTTATCAGCCCGGACAATGCGCCCGTTTTCCATTAGGTAGGCAAAGTGGGCGTATTTCAGAGCCATATTCACGTTCTGCTCCACCAAGAGGATCGTCACCCCGTCCTTCTCGTTCAGTTCTTTTATTATATCGAAAATCTGCTTAGTCAGGATAGGGGACAGGCCCAAAGAAGGTTCGTCCAACATGAGAAGCTTTGGACGGCTCATGAGGGCCCGGGCGATGGCCAGCATTTGCTGCTCCCCACCGCTCAAATAACCTGCCTCCTGATTTCTCCTCTCCGCGAGAATAGGGAATCTCGCCATTAAGCGCTCCATGTCTTCCTTGATACCTTTTCGGTCCCTACGGGTATAGGCCCCCATGAGAATATTTTCGGCTACCGTAAGCTCCGGAAACACTTCCCTGCCCTCTGGTACGTAACTTATACCCATGCGGACGATCTCTTCCGTATCTTTCCTGTCAATGCGTACCCCCATGAATTCGATCGTACCCTTTTCCGGCTGTTCCTCTCGGAGGTCGTAAAGGAGGCGCATGATGGTCTTGAGGGTCGTGGTCTTCCCCGCCCCGTTGGAACCCAAGAGGGCCACTATATCACCCTGGTTTACCTCAAAGGATATGCCGTGGAGAGCCCGAATCAGGTCGTACCACGTTTCGATGTTATTTACCTTAAGCATGGAAGATATCCTCCTCACCCAGGTAGGCTTGGATTACCTCCGGATGCTTCTGCACTTCCTGGGGTAAGCCTTCCGTAATCTTCCTCCCGTAGTTCAGGCACATCACCCGATCGGAAATCCCCATAATCATGTTCATGTCGTGTTCGATGAGGAGAATCGTAACCTTGTAATCTTCCCTGATGTCCTTGATCCAGATGCTCAGGTCTTCTTTTTCTTCCGTGTTCATGCCCGCGGAAGGTTCGTCGAGGAGGAGGACCTTGGGCTTCAAGGCCAAAGCCCTCCCCAACTCCACCAGTTTTCTCTTTCCATAGGGCAGGTTTGATACAAACTGGTCCCGCACCGACTGGAGATCGAGAAAATCTATGATGCGCTCTACCTCTTCCCGATGGACAATCTCTTCCTGGGCAGCTTTAGAGCCCCTCCACCACATGAAAGCCCCCGAGAACACACCGGTTTTCATGTGAATATGCCGCCCCAGCATGATGTTATCCATAACAGTGGCGTTACTGAAAAGTTCTATATTTTGGAAAGTCCGGGCAATTCCCAGGCGGGCAATACGGTCCGGCTTTAACCCTACGATATTTTTCCCGTCCAGGATTACCCTGCCGCTATTGGGATGATAAATACCGCAAATGAGGTTAAAGATCGTTGTTTTTCCTGAACCGTTGGGACCGATGATGGAAAAAATCGTGTTTGGCTCCACGTCGAAGCTAACCCCATCCACCGCTTTGAGCCCGCCAAAGCTGATGGACAGATTTTCCACCCGGAAATGTTCGCCCATGACCTTCCCCGTTCCTATTTCTTTTTCCAGTGGGCTAGCTCATTTACCGTCCAATCCTGAATCAGGATCGTCTTTCCACCGGGTCCGCATTTCCATATCTGAACGGAATCGCTACCCTGATGCTGATCCGGTGACCAGGTGAGCTTCGGCCCCACGCCCTGATAACCCTTCATGGAATTCAACGCTTTGAGGACAGCCCCCGTGCTCAGATTCTTTCCCACCCTCTTCAAGGCCTCGATCAGAGGCTCAGCAAACATCATCCCCGCCATGAAGAAAACCCCAAATCTCTCTTCCGGGGCATATTTTTTTGCCGCTTCACGGTACTTTACGACCCGGGGGTCATCGGAATCCGGAGGAAGCATGAAGGCCCCGGTGATAACTCCTTCCCACAGCCCGCCAGAAATCTTGTTCATCAAAGCAAAATCAGAAAGGGTGTTAGAAGAAACCCATTGGGGCTTGTAGCCGATGGTGGCGGCGGTTTTAAGGAGAACCACACCCGTAGTGGGATTCACCCACATGAGTACCGCTTTGGCACCCGCGTTTTTGAGCTTCAGCACGTGGGAAGAGAGGTCCTTTTCGGTGGCTTCTACGGGAATTTCTGCTACGGCTTTCATATTGAGATGGGAAAGCCTCTGTCTCACTCCGTCAAGTCCGTTTCTCCCGTAAGTGTCGTTCTGGTAAACTACCCCAATTTCCTTAATTCCCAATTTTTCCACAACATACTTCGCGAGAACACTGCCCTCGTCCTCGTAGAGGGGATAGACGCTAAATAGGTATGGTTGGGGCGGAAAGACGTACTCTTTCACCGAGGTAGCCGGTCCAACCCATATAATCTTGTTCTGGGCGAGGTAATCTTTCACGGCGAGCCCTCCCGCCGAGCTGGGTCCGGAGACAAAGGAAAATACCCCAATTTTTTCAACAAGTTCTTTTACCACCACCTTTGTCTGGGCGGGGTTGTACATATCATCCCGCACGATATGTTTTATCTTTCGCCCGTGTATACCACCCTGCTCATTCACCATCGCAGCGAGGACCGCTGGTCCCCGGGAAACGGCACCCCAGGGAGCGGCAGGACCGGTAAGAGGACCCCAGGAGGCAATCCGGATTTCCTTATCGTCAAAGCCCGGTGGGTTACACAAACCCGGTACGGCGGAAAATGTTAACACCCACAAAAAAACAATTGCCGAGATAACGAACCATTTACCCTTCATAAATCTCCCTACCCTCCTTCCTTGTTACTTGGCTGTCAGCCAAAACTAACCTAAACCTTCTTCTCGTAATGCCGCGCAAAAAGACCACTGGGGCGGATGCAGAGCACGAGGACTATGACGAGGAACGCCACAATAGGTTTCCACGCTGGCCAGTAAAAGCCGAAAAAGTTCTCTAACAGGCCTAAAATCCCCGCCCCTATAACCACCCCGGGGATGCTCATGAGACCTCCCAAAACGGCGGCGGCAAAGGCCCTCAAAAAAGGTTCCAGCATGTAAGCTGGGTCGAGGGTGGAGCGGGCGGCAAAGAACATCCCCGCCAGGGCCCCGATTAGGGAACTGAAACCCCATGCAAAAGAAAACACCCTTTCCACCTTGATCCCCATGATTCGAGCGGCATGTTCGTTCTGCTGGGTAGCCCTCATAGCCACACCCAACTTCGTGTAGCGGAAGAAAATGTAAAGGAAAATCATAAGGAGGGCCGCCATGACAAAAACAGCAATGGCCCAGTCATTTACCACCATCCCGCCAAAAAGTTCATGGGTCTTGTGGAAGGAAAAAGGTAGTGCAAAATCCTTTTGCTCGGCTCCCCACTTCCAGCCCGCCAACCCCATGAGGAGCATCTCCGCCCCCAAGGTAATGACAATAAGGCCTAAAACGGAAGGGTTCTTCGCGGGCCGGAGAAAACAAATCTCTATGAAGACGCCAAGTAAAATGGCAAATATAAGGGCTCCTACAAAGGCATACCAGAAGGGTAAACCGTAAACGTTGAGGATATGGTAGGCGATAAACGTGGAGATCATGGCCATCTCCCCCTGTGCGAAGTTAATGACCTCAGATGTCTTGTAGATGATAACAACGGCAATGCCAAAGACAGCATAGCATGCCCCGATGGATAATCCCTCAATTATAAGCTGTCCGAACATCCCTCCCCCTTAATTAAAACGGCCATGTGCGCCAATATTTCTTTATTCTAAGCCATATGCCAAACATGCCAAGGGGCTCAAAAATCACTATGCCTATCATGATAAGACCGAGGACGATACTATTTATGTTCTCCAAGCCTATTACGGTAAACCAACGGGTCGAAATATCCACGAGAAAGGGACCCAAATACGGTACTTCCTGAATATTTTTTAAAAGGCTGTACTGAAGGACGGTGATCAAGGTGGCACCCATAATGGCGCCGGCAATGGAACCAAGCCCACCCACTACAATCATAACGAGGAAGATAATGGAGAGAATAAGGTTAAAGGGCTCGGGATTGAAAAAACCGAGAACAAAACCGAAAAGTCCCCCCGCAATACCGGCGTAAAAGGCACTTACGGCAAAGGATAGAGTTTTGTAGATGAGCAGGTTTACCCCTATTACCTCCGCCGCAATATCACTATCCCTGATTGCCACAAATGCCCGTCCCACCCGCGTCTTCATGAGATTTCTCGCCGAGAGGACAAGAAAGATGGTGATTACAAGAATCAAATAGTACTTCTGGATGTCCGTCTTCAAAATGAAGCCGGCTCCCAAATCTAACGGGGGCACCTGAAGGCCCAGACGCCCTCCGAAGAAATCCCAGTGACCTATGATATGGGTAACCGTGAGCCCGAAACCCAGGGTGGCGATGGAGAGATAAGGTCCTTCCAGCCGAAGGGAGGGAAGCCCCAGGATAAAGCCGAAGGCCGCAGAAATAAACCCCGCAAGTGGCAATGCAACGATGAAAGGAAGGCCAAGCTTAGTCATAAGGAGGGTCGTTCCGTAAGCGCCGATGGCAAAAAAGCCGGCATGGCCTAAAGATATCTGCCCCGTATAACCCACGAGGACATTTAGACCCACCGCGAGAATAACGTGAACCATTATCAAGTTGAAGAGATAAAACCTATAAGGCGGGGCATAAAGGGGAAGGGTAAAGAGAAAGGCGAGAAGAAGGACGCTCCAGAATAGCACAACGTTACTCTCGAAGAGCTGAACATCTTCGTAGTAGTCGCGCTTCATGTCCATAGGCCCACCCCCCCATTCAAAAGGCCTTTTTGAAACTGCCGTTTCTGTACTAAAGCAAAATCATCGTGTCAACAAGAATTTTTTTTGAAATTTTCTCCCTGGATTTTAATATATTCAGCACCTCTTCAAGGGCCTTAGGCTCTACCGATACCTCCTCCAGAATCGTAAACAGCATTTCTTCTCCCAGTCGATAGAAGTCGTCTTCATATACAGTAACGACTATCCCGCCCATCTCCACCGCCCCGGGGGAAACAGCGATTCTCTTGCCAGAAGACAGATAAAAAACCTCTGGCCGGTGTTTTCTGCGGGGGAATAGGAAAACCCGCCAGCGACCTTCGTCGAAAGCGGAAATTATGTTTATCATGGGTTCTTCCCCTCCACCCAAAACCTGACCGCAAGCCTTTATAAGCCCTATAAGGAGGCTACTCATCTCCCCTTTATCCTCACCCTCGAGGTAGAAATAACTCCGTCCCGCTTTCCTTATCAGTGACAGGGTTGCTCTTTTTTCTAAGACCAGCGGGGCATCCTTTATGGGCAAGGAATCAAAAGGACAGGCCTGGAGGTGGAAATGGTAGGGAACGGACGCCCCACAGCGAGGCCCATTGTAGAAGACCGCCAAACCGGGACCTAAGTCCCCTGCTATTTCTATCAGTAAATTTCCTCTCCCAGAGATAGACTGGGGTTCATGGTTCTTTGAAGGGATAGTGAAGTGGTAAGAGAAAATGGGTCTCGGATTACAGAGCACTTCCAGGGAATCTCCGAGGGGCATGGCTTCCTGCTTAGGAGGCCGGTTCCCCAGGCATAGGAAACATGAATTCTCCCCCCCTTTAGCCTCTATGTTAATACGGCGGTCGGGGTTGAACTGGATTAGGTATTTAAATCCCTGTACCTGCACTTCCCTTGTCTCAACCCTTTCGAGCGAAAGACAGGCTTGGTTGAATTCTTCCCACCTGCCCCGCTGCCGGCGGTAAAAATCTATCAACCTCTCATTCATGGACCACCCCGCGATTCAAGAGCTTCCTGGCCATGATTTCCAACGTGCGTAGGCGGTCTTTGAAAGCGTGGTAGCTATTTTCCTTCTCCGGAGTGAGACGGGCATCGGAATTACCCTCCCATCGCCGACATAGATAGAGGCTATCGAAAATACGGCCAACCCTGTACAGGCGGGAAATCTTTAAGGCCACCGCGTAATCCTCACCGTAACTCACGTTTGGAAAAGGAATTTGCCTCAAAACCCCCGTTCGAAAAGCCCGCGGGGCACCGAATCCTTCCACCCGAAGGGCATTGTTTCTTCCGTTTTCCTCTGTCCATTCCCGATGGTCGATAAGCCCCGGCGGCAATACTTTCCCATCCATATCCACGAGCTTGTAAGCACCTACAACCATCGCGTAGGGCCCGCTTCTCAACAACTCCACGAGCATCTCAAGTGCGTAGGAATGTTCGTAGATATCGTCTGAATCCAGTTGTACGGCAAATCTGCCGCAATGGGGAGAAGAAACGGCCAGGTTCCAGCATCCACCAATATTCAGATCATCTCTCTCGGGCCTCAGTACCAGAAGATTCTCATATTTGCGGGCAAGTTCAGAGAGGAGCTGCGAGGTTCCGTCGGTGGAGTGGTTGTCAACTACTATAACGTTGAAAAGAAAAGGGGCTTTCTGAGAGAGGGCACTTTCTACTGCCTCTCGAATCGTCAAAACACGGTTGCGGACCGGAATAATAACGCTCGCTTCCACGGGGTAAGGGCATTTATCGGGGGGCAAAGGGAAAAAATGGGGGGGTAGGTAAGCCTCTATCGCCTTCAAATGCTCCGTAGCAACTGCCTCCATCTCTTTTTGATACTCCCGATTTGCAGAATCCAAATAAGAAAACCTTTCCCTCTCCCGGTCGGCTACCATTTTCCTCCTACCTAGGGGTTCCCTAAGATGAACGAAAGGCCCTTGGCGAGAAAGGGCAAGCCTTAACTCATAAAGCCCCGCGTACCGATAAGGCCGGGAGTTTTTGAAATCTAAGCGCTTGCGATTAAAGAAGAGAAAGGGTCCAAAGTCGAAGGTGTCCCGCAGGCTTCCCGGTTCATAGTCGTTTACCGGATGCTCTGTATAGTCGGCATAAATCAAGGCGCAATCTGCATCCTCTACAGTGGATACGCAACGCATAACGGCCTCCGGAGAAATCCCTGCCACACGGCGCATATCTACCCACATAAGGCAATCGGCCGATGATTGGGCGAATATTTTCCCCAGAGCTTCGGTGCTTTCCGGATAGGGGGTTGTATAGGTTCGCCACATCCCTCCCAATTCTACCCCCGGCGGGGCAATGACCACCTTTTCCACAACTCCGGCACAACTGGAGAACTGCTGAAAGGTGATGAGGGCCTCCCCCTTCTCCCCCACCCCGGATAAAACTACGCAGACCCTCATAGATCGGTAAGCACCCTGGTTACCTTCTCGTCCGTAAAGATTTTTTCAAGGGCTATTCGGAGGGCAGAATTCAGATGCCGAGAAAGCTTTTCTTCTGAAAAAGGAAAATCTTTAGCTATTACCTCTGCTTCCGCTTCGGTCTTATAAATTATCCGCTTGGTTCGTCCATCGGCTAAAACCACCTTCAGCTTTACGCGGGCTGCGAATGTTTTCGCGGGCATAAAGGGGTCGGAATTGTCGCAAGTTACCCACATCTCCTCTATGGCACCTCCGATTACGATGTCTCCCCAGCGACCGTCAATCGTCCCCTCTTCTAAATCCCAGGAGGGGTGACTTTCTAAGATGCTAAATCCTTGATGGTGGAGATAATTGCTTGCCGCTTCCGTTACCGCTTTATCCGGGTAATCCCTCTCCGGAAGGACGTAGAGTTTCTTTCCCCCTCTCTCCAAGACCCATCCCATCTTCACCGGGTCATCTACTTTCCTCATGTCCCGGAAAAGGGTAACCACCAATTTTTTCCCTTTTTGCCCTTCTTTTAAAGGTCCCACCGGTTTCGTGGGTTCGTACCTGACCGAAACGTGGTAGAGATTGACAGGGGCACATCCCCAAAGAAAAACAGCCAACCCCAAGACGCTAACGAAGATTAATGGCCATGCTCTTTTCATCTTTTTCCCCCTTGATTTTGCCTGTCAGAGTATCCCTCCCTCCTTTCCCTGTCAAGTCTCAACGCCAATTCATGGAGACGAGTGAGGCCAGGAACCAGGGCTGTCACGTAAATGAGATTCTCAATCCCCGGCCCTACATAGGAGAGAAAATCCCGGTACCCCTTAACGGAGCCGAGAAACGCAAAAGCTCCTAAGGCCTGCAGGAGCCGCTGGGCAGAGGCTTCCCACAGAAAGCAGAGGTACTCGTCCCGGCCAAAGGGAAAGCCTCTCAATTCGTAATAATACATGGCAATTTCAAGCCTCTTTTCCGGTCCAAGGGGCATGTAGGGGTCGTACACAAGGGACCCTATATCATAGAAAGGATTACCCTTTCGCAGGCCCTGGAAGTCAATGAAGTAAGGCTTTCCCGCCCTTATCATCACATTTTGCGACTGCAAATCCCGGTGTACGAGGCAAGGAGGAAAGGAGGCGAGACGTAAGGCGAGATCGGCGAGTTCCTCCTCTAGGGCTTTCTCCTCATCCCCGGACAGTCTCACCCCCTGTAAACGCCGAAGAAAGTACTCTTGAAAGTATTCCCTTTCCCAACGGTACAGCGAGGTATCAAAGCCTGCCATGAGGGGCACTTCCTGCGCGGGCAAAGCCTCAACCGGGTAAGCGTGAAGAATACTTATGCCCTCTATCACCCGGTGGTAAAGCTCAAGGAGTTTTCTTTCCGGTGCTGCCCGGAAAGAAAAAAGGGTCTCGTCTCCCAGGTCCTCAAGGAGAATGATTTTCTTCATCTCGTTGTGGGCGTAGATGTGGGGAACGGGGAAACCAATGGCAGCAAGAAAACGTCCAATCGGATAGAAAAACGCATTTTCCTGTCTTTCTGTATCGTAATGCATCAAAACAGTGCTCCCGCCGTTCCACTTCAAGCGAAAATACCTGCGTCCTGACCCTCCCCGGGCAAGGGGTAAAACCTCAACCATGTCCTTATCTTTCAAGCCCAGGAACCCTTTAGCCCAGGAGGTCACTTCATCCTCGAGCATCATCATTATCCTACCCGTTTATCCAACCGTAGGTACACGGGTCACCCACGTCCGTCCATGACCCTTCATCGATCACCACCCCTCCCACCGCCCCGGGCAGTTCCCTTACCATTTCTATAAAGGTATCCACGATATCCCACGGGCGACCCGCTGGAATCCGACGTAGGAACTCTCTATCTACCAGATAAATACCGGTGAACTGACAGTAGGCTAAACACTCTCTACCCAGGGAAAAGCGGAAATCACATACCTTTCCCGTTTCATCAACCCCTACGTTAAGATTTCTGCCAAAAGAGCGCAGGGCGATGGTCACCTCCCCCCGCCCATGCCTGTGGGCATCAAGAAGCCTCTGCAGGGGAAGGTCAGAAATGACATCCCCGTTATAAACCCAAATCGTATCTTCCCCCTCTACGAGGTCCTCGATATTCTTGAGGCCTCCCCCCGTGCCAAGGAGAACGGGCTCATAGCGAAAGATAAGGGGAAATCCCCGCCACGTCCCGTCCGGGAAAACCTCGGCGTAACGATGGGCAAAATGATGGGTATTTACGATGAACTGTTCTACCCCCACCGACGTGAGGTGCTCAAAGGCATAAGTAATAAGTGGCCTTCCCCTCACTGGCAAAAGGGGCTTGGGACAATTATCCGTCCAGGGCCTCAGGCGTTCTCCCCTACCGGCTCCCAGGATAAAAGCTGTCTTAATTTTCCTTTCGCCCGGCATTTAAACTTTCTCCTTGACTATCGTAGATAGTACGGTAACTTTACACCGTCAAGGATATTAACCGGATATGGATGATGCGATGATCCCCAAGGCTCCTACCAGCGAAAGATTCTTGAGTCCTATCTGGAAAAGGACCCTGCCCATTATCTTCGTGTTTCTCTTTCTCACGGTAACTTTCCTTGCGGTGGGGTGGAATGTTTACCGTCTGCAGAAGGAGCGCATTAAGAATCATCAGCACGAGATGCTGACCGCCGTGGCAGATAATAAGGTAAGACAAATCTTGTCCTGGCGCGCCGAGAGAATCGAGGACGCCATGACTTTTGTGCGTAATCAGGCCTTTTCTGAAGAGGTGCTGCGCTTTTTTAATGGGGAAGGGCGGGCAACGCGAACGGTAATCAATTCTCTCGCCGCCTTTTTCCAGGGCGGATGTTATCTTTCCATAACCCTGGTGGACAAAAATCTGAACGTTAGGCACGCCATGGGCAAACAAGGGGAATTCTACAGGCGGCATGCAATACATTTAATAGAAGATGCAAAAAAGAAGCGCCAGCCAATATTTTCTGACCTCCATGTCCTGGAGGGAAGTGATCTCATACACTTCGACCTCGTGGCCCCCCTGTTTGCCTATGGGGGAAAGAGCCCCACTTTTGTGGGGGCGATCCTCTTTCGCATCGACCCCTCTTCCTTTCTTTTTCCCCTCATCGAGTCATGGCCTATGCCAAGTGGCAGCGCTGAAACGCTGCTCGTGCGCCGCGAAGGGGAAGATGTCGTCTTCCTCAACGAACTCAGGCATCAAAAGAAAACCACCTTGAGGTTGCGACGCAGTATTCGCGAGCCCGAATTACCGGCCGCTATGGCAGCCAGAGGTGTAGAGGGTCTCGTGGAAGGGAAGGATTACCGGGGAGTGCCTGTGTTGGCCGTAATTAGAAAAGTACCCGACACCCCCTGGTATCTCATCGCTAAGATAGATAGAGAAGAGATATACGCCCCCGTCCGGCAGTTAACCATAACCGTCTCATTAGTAATAGGACTCCTTGTCCTTCTGTCCGCCCTCATTGCCCTTTTTTTCTTCTACGGGGAACTCCAGAAGACAAAAAGGCAAGAAGAGAAACTCCAAGCGGAGATAGGGCTTCATGAGACACGTTACCGTCTTATCGCCGAGAACACGGCGGATGTGGTCTGGGTGTGGGACATAGACAGCCGTTGCTTCGTTTATGTGAGCCCCTCCATATTTTCCCTACTCGGTTATACACCGGAGGAAATAGTGGGAAAGGAAATTGAAAAGCTCGTCTCCCCTGAGACTTATCTCCACCTTACCCATCACCTTGAAGAGCGTTTGAAGACTTTCAGAAATGGCAACTCTGTGGTGAAAACAAGCACGAGACGACATGACCTCTTGACAAAAAATGGCCAGCCCGTCCCCGTGGAAACGGTGAGTACCATAATGACCGATGAGGAAGGCAACCCTAAGGAAATCGTTGGGGTGACAAGGGACATTACTGAACAAACAAAACTGCAAAAAGCACTGGAGGAAGAAAGGGACCGTGCGCTCCTTTACCTCCAGGCGGCGGGCGTCATGCTCGTTGCCCTAGATCAGAGGGGGAAAATCACCCTTATAAACAGCAAAGGGTGTGAGATGCTGGGCTACAGCGAAGAAGAACTCATAGGTCAGGACTGGTTCAACCTATGCATCCCGGAAGAAGAGAGAGATAAGGTTAAAATGGTGTTTGAAAAGCTCATGGACGGGGAAGAGCTACCGTATGAATACTTCGAGAATTCCATTCTCACTAAAGATGGAAAAAGAAAAATCGTCGCCTTCCACAATGTTCTTTTGAGGAACCAGGAAGGTACAGTTACCGGGGTACTCTCTTCAGGGGAAGACATTACGGAAAGGCGGACGGCGGAAGAGGCCCTCAAACGCCTGAACGAAGAGCTGGAACTGCGCATCGCCCAAAGGACGGAAGAGCTGGAAGCTTTTACCTATTCAGTCTCCCATGACCTGAGGGCACCCCTAAGGGCCATAAACGGATTTGCCCAAGCGCTCTTTGAAGATTGCGGGGAACAGCTGGACGAAAAGGGAAAGGGGTATCTCAAGCGCATCCAAGAGGGAGGAACGAGGATGTCCCAAATTATCGACGCCCTCCTTAACCTTTCGCGCATAAGCCGGGGAAATCTCACCCTAAGCGAGGTGAATTTGGCAGAAATCGCCCGCAGTATAATGAAGGAAATCATGGAACAAGAGCCGTCCAGAAAGGTAAATTTCCTTTGTCCCCCTCGTTTAACGGCATGGGCCGATGCCCGCTTGATCCAGATTGCCCTAACAAACCTCCTGCACAATGCCTGGAAATTTACCTCCCTTAAGGAAGAAGCAGTTATCGAGGTGGGGGAGCGCAAAGAAGGAAGGGAGAAGGTTTTCTTCGTCCGCGACAATGGGGCAGGTTTCGATATGCGTTACGTAAATAAACTCTTTTCACCTTTCCAGCGCCTCCATAAGGCGGTAGAGTTCCCGGGGATTGGCATAGGACTTGCCACGGTACAGCGTATTATCGCCCGCCATGGAGGCTGGATCAGGGCGGAAAGCACTTTGAATGAAGGGGCAACCTTTTACTTTACCTTGACGAAAGGAGGATAAAAATCATGCAGAAAAGCAAACCCATCCTCCTCGTGGAGGACAACCCCGATGATGTGGATCTCACCATCCGGGCTTTTCGGAGGAATAACGTTTCAAATGAGATCATAGTGGCCCGAGACGGGGTCGAGGCGATTGATTACCTCATGGGGGAAAATACGAGCCTGCCCATAATAATCCTGATGGACCTGAAATTGCCCCGGGTAGATGGAAAGGAAGTCCTGAGAAAAATCAGGTCCACTGAGAGGACAAAGCTTCTTCCCGTAATTATCCTGACCTCGTCGCGGGAAGAAGAAGACATAATAGATTCTTATAACCTCGGGGCGAACGGGTACGTACGCAAACCGGTGGATTTCCTTGAATTCACCGAAGCCATAAAAGCCCTGGGTCTCTTTTGGCTCCTGTGGAATGAACCTCCGCCCGTGGGCTAATAGAGGCCCGAAAGGACAGTGCCGGGGAAATAATGAAGGAGGATCTCCCTGAAGGAAGCGCCCCTAAGTGCCATCACAGCAGCCCCAATCTGGCACATCCCTACCCCGTGCCCCCATCCAGCCCCCCGGAAGTGGAAGGATAATATCCGCCCGCGGCAATCCGTGAGGGGCTCCAAGATAAAGGCACTACTTAAAAGGTGGTTGGGGGAAAGCCACCTTCTGATTTCCAGTTCCTTCCCTACTACTACGCTCCCCTTCTCACCCACCAACTTCATAAGAACAATCCTACCCGAAGGTCCCCGGGCGAGAGGCGTGAGGGAAGTGAGGTGACCCAAATCCGTCCCCCCTTTTTCCTTTACAATGTCTGATAGGTCTGTGCAGGAATAGCTCACTTCCCAGCGGAAGAAATCGTGGGTATCGAGGTCGAAGTCGTTAAGGATAACCTCCAACACCTTGTCATCGGCTTCCCCACAGAAGGCATCAGGGTGGGAAAGAATCCACCTTCTCGCTTCTTCCTCTCCATCGGCATAGGGAAAGGAGCTGTAAGCGCAGGAAACCGAACGCAGGTAAGGCACTTCTCTTTCTTCCCAGGCATTCTTAAAAAGCTCCGTTCTCCCCCCACAGGACTTATGATACCTCGCATCGCAGATTTCACCGTCAAAGGTAAGAAACAAGCCCCTGGTTTCCCGGGCCGCCTGGGAAGCCTTTCCCGTCATTCTACGGGTAAGGCCCTGATACCTCTGGCAATGGTCGTCACTGCAGACATGGAAGTCTGCATGCGTTTCCTGCCCGTACCACCTAATGATTTCTCCCTCTTTCATCTGCGGTGAAGAAGGAAAAGGATGCGGCGTCTCCAGTAGCCTCCTACCTATCCACGACCTTGCCACCACAGCGTGGGCCTTTAAGAATTCTTCTGGAGCCCGATCGCTCATCTCCGAGGAAATGACGCTCTCAAGGTACTGCTCCAGGGGAAGGGCATTTATCACCGTGATGCCTTCCCCTTTTGAACAAAACAAAAGAGAGCCCTGGAAGGTTTGTTTTTCTTCTCTTTCCCAGTGAAACTGGCGCCCTATGGTTACTCCGTAGAGGGAAAAACTCGCTTTCTCCCCCTGGGGCAAACATACTACCTCATCTCCCCGACCTAATATCTTTCCCTCCGCGGTGAGGTGAAGGGTCTTCCCCTCGAACGAAGCAAAAAAGGGAATGTCCATGACCGTCTGCCCTTGCACCTTAAAGGGGCCGTGAAAGAAACCTCTCACCTCCTTTTGCCCCTCTAAGATGCCCACCCTTACCACCGGCTCAGCTGAGAACATCCTTCGCCTCCTCCCAGATAGCATCCATCTCTTCCAGGGTAACGTCTTCAAAACCCTTTCTCCTCTCCTTTAGTTTGTTTTCGATATAGGAAAAACGCCCAATGAAGCGCTTTGTCGTTTCATTGAGGGCCTCTTCGGCTTCTACCCTGAGCATCCTCGCCAGATTGACGCAGGCGAAAAGGAGATCCCCCATCTCTGCCCTTACCCTTCTCTCGTCCCCCTTTTCCATGGCCTGTTTAAGTTCTCCAAATTCCTCCTCTACCTTTGCAAGGACTCCCGTCACATCCGGCCAATCGAATCCCACCTGAGCTGCCCTCTTCGTTACCTCCTGGGCACGTCGGAGGGCTGGGAGTGACTTGGGGATACCGTTCAGAATAGGTTTTCCTTCTTCCCCCTTGATGCGCTCCCAGTTTTTCTTCACTCCTTCTACCCCTTCTACCTTCTCCTGTCCGAACACGTGGGGATGGCGCCGTACCATTTTTTCTGCCACCTGTGAGACGACCTCATCCAGGGTAAATTCACCCTCCTCATCCGCCAGGACCGAGAGAAAAACTATCTGGAAAAGCAAATCCCCGAGTTCCTCTCTGAGATCAGTGGGGGAATTGCTTTCAATAGCCTCTATGACCTCATAGGCTTCATTCAATAAATAGCGCCCCAGGTCGTTTTTTTTCTGCACCCTATCCCAAGGGCATCCCTGAGGAGAGCGGAGCTCCCGGACCAGACGCTCCAGAATGGCGAGGCCACCTTCCTTTTTCCCTTCCATCACAGCACCTTTTCCAAGATAAATTTGAGGGCCCTTGCCGGAAGCCCTTCTTCTTTCCTCATGGCCCCGTAAGGGCAAATTTCCAGACAGCAATAGCAACGGATGCATCGGTCGTAAGAAATAATGAGTCTTTTTTCCCGCTCCCCTATGGCCTGCACGGGACAGATCTTACGGCATTCCCCGCACATACGGCATAGCCTCCTTTCCACTGCCGGTCGGGCGAGGAAGTGCCGCCGGATGACCCCTTCGAAGGGCCCCGCCGTGCCGATAAGGGGTTCTAAGGGCGGGAGTTGAAAATCTTTTATCACGCCCTCCTCCACGCCTTCTTCACCTTCAAATGTAAGGGAAAGTCCCCTCTGCTCGGCCGCCTGCAGGACCGGCACATCCCTTGTCCTTAATCCCAGCATACGGCATACGGCCACATCTACCCCCAGGGGGTCATCGGAAGCTACCAGGATGCCTACCTGTCGGGGGGTCCCCCTTTTTCCTGGCCCCTCCCCCTCCAGGGCCAAAATGCCGTCCAGGATGGTCACGTGGGGAGAAATTTTCTGGGCGATAGACAAAAGGAGGGAAGCGAAATAAGCACGGTCTACTCCCGCCCTCAAATGCCACTCTACCTTTCGGTATCCCACACAGCAGCCGAAGAGGTTCTTCACCCCTAAGGTGAGGAGCATCTGGGAGTGGGTCTTGAACTTGGGTAGATTGATAACCACTTCTGATTCCAGCGCTTCACGGGCAAGTTCTACGGTGCCAAAGGGAGGCCCCACCTCTACTTTGGTAGATTCTAAAAAGGGCTGAACCTTTACTGGAAGACCCGAAAGGGATTCTTTAAGACCTGTAACCTGCAGGATTTTGCCGAAAGAACCGATAGCGGGGCTATCGGCCACAAAGGGCAGACCCCCTTGTTCAAGTACGTACTCCACTACCGCCCGAACTAAGGCAGGATGGGTGCAGATAGCCTGAGCGGGGGTGGCGGGTAAAAGGAGGTTGGGTTTTATTAAAACCCTCTTGCCGGAGATATTACAGGTGAGGAGCGTAGAAATTTGGGCGTAAACGACCTTCTTCAAATCTCTATACTCATAGGATGCCCGTCGCACTAAGACCTTCATCCGCCGAGTTCCCTTATAACTTCTATGAGAGCATCTATCATCGTCTTACGGTGTCTGATGAAGGCGCTTACATGGCCCCCCGGTACCCATCTCAGTTTTGCGTCTGGCCAGTGCCGGTGCAGGATGAGAACGGATTTGCGTGGGATGTATGCATCGTTTAGAGCCCCTATAATTACGGCCTTTTCCATGGGATGGGAGGGTGGTACCTCACGAATATCCGTTTTCGAGAGAACTTCCCGGAAAAATTGCCCGGCGGGTAATTTCTCCCGCCACTCCTTCTCGAGAACATCCCAGGCTACATAGTTCTTCAATAACCCTTCGAGATAAACCGCTTCGGCACTGTGGGGGGCAATGAAGGCCACACATCCTATCGGCTGAGAGCTAAAATTAGCCACCTTGGCGGCGATGTGTCCTCCCATACTCACACCGCAGGCCACCTGAAGCTCGTAACCCTCCTTTATGAGCCACCGGGAGAGGGCTAAGCCTTCTTCCGCCGCCATCCTACCCATTTTCCAGAGGTCACTAACGTAGAGGAGGTACTTCCCATCTTGATTTTTTGGACGCCTGGCTCCGTAGTATGGATTCTCGAGAATCATGGAACTGATACCCAGCCGGGCAAGTGGAAGGGCAAAGGCGATTCTCCTTCGCAAAAAACCCTCATCTCCCGTTGCAGCAAAATGCAGGGTAACAGGGGGAAAATGGGCATCTGCCGGCATGACCCATTCCACGTATGCCTTCTCACACCCCGGGGCAAGAAGGCTCTCATCAACGGGGGATTGGAAAACACCCTGCCTTATTAACACGCCCCCTTCTTGGAACTCCCTTTCCCAGGAAATCTCAATGTCTCTCTCCTCTCTTACCCGTGGAAGAGAACCCGAAACGAGTTCTTTCAACATAGAAAGCTCACCCCACCCCCGAGAGAAAAAGCGCTTCCGGTTAGCAAAACGGGCGTAAAGGCGATCGAGATAGCTTACCATTTTTATACCTCCGTGATTCCCCAGGGTGGCCAGGGAATTTTCCGTCTTTCCTCTCCCTCGTAGCGGACCTGGGCCAGAAAAAGGCCGGAAGGCGGGGCTGTGTAGCGTGCAGGTAAAGGGGAGGGAGTGGTTAGAAGAGAAGGAATAACCTCCACGGGCAGATTTCCACGCCCTATTTCCACCAGCACCCCTACCATGCGGCGGACCATTTTCCAGAGAAAATGGGACCCTGCTACGGAAAAAAGGATTACGGGCCCCCTCTTTTCTACTTCGCAAGAAGAGATGAGAACCCTTCGGGGGACATCGGGTTCTATTCTTTTATCGGCAAAGGAGGAAAAATCGTGGAGCCCCACAAAAAGCCGGGCACCTTCACAAATTCTTTCCACCTCCAAGGTATCCTTCACCCACCATACGTACTTCTTGGCAAAGGCGGTGCGTCTTTGAGACAGGCAGTATAGGTAAACCTTTTCTTTGGCATCCCGCCGGGCATGGAAAGAAAGAGGCGCTTCTTCCACGGAAAGGACGTTGACCGTCGCCGGTAGGCGGTCGTTTAAACCAAAGAGTATCTTTTCCGTCGGCCATCTTCTATGGACCGTGAAGTGGGCGACCTGCCCCAGGGCATGAACCCCCGCATCCGTACGGCTCGCCCCCTGGATCTCCAACCTTTCTCCCGTGAGGTCTCTCAACGCTTCCTCTATTACCCCCTGTACGGTCTTTCCCTTCTCCTGAATCTGCCACCCCTGAAAGGGAGAACCATCGTACTCGATTGTGAGACGGTACTTAAACCTCATCTTTCTCCCTCTTTAGCGATAATCACCATGCCCCGGACGGATTCGATCAGGCGACCCAAGGGGGTAATTTGGGAACGGCCCACCATCTCCTCCTTAAAGCCACCGTTGGGGGTTTCCACTATAGCACGCCGGAAGCTGTGAAACACCATCGGCTGTCCTTCTTTATGGCCAATATACAGCATAATATGCCCCTTTATCCACAGGAGAGTGAGGTAAGGAATGGCTTTCGCGGCGATCGTGGCGAGCTTTTTCTCCCTTCCCATTCCTGATAAATCGATGAATTTACCCCCCTCGCTGGCCTGATCCAAAGAATGTCGGGGTAACCATATTCCAAAGGGGGTAAAGAGGTCTCGCATAAGTGATGAGCAGTCCCTCAAGCCATTAACGCCACCCCATCCGTAAGGTTTATCAGTCAGGTAATTCGCCACGGTGGCCAAATGCTTATAAGTGAGAGGGAGGGGGAAAAAGTCGGTCTGCTCTCGGGCAAAATGGGTAGAAGCTATATACGCCTTTCCACGTCGATTCTTTTTTGGAATGAGGAGATACCAGTTCCCCTCTATCTCCCTAACCGGGTAAATCTCCCCGATGCGGAAATTTTCCCCATCTTTCATGATAACGGCGAAAGGTCCCCGCTCCCAGGTTTCGGTAAATTTTTCATCTACAAGGGCAACATATTTCTCTTTTACCCACCCACAGACAAAGCCACTTTCAACGAAGTACCATTTTCTGTCCCGGGAAAGATGGGTTACAAGCAAAGGCGTCCCCCGCGGTACTGAAGAGGCTTGAAGGGCTAAATTTATTACGTTTCCCCGCTTCGCGCGGTAAGGTAAACCAAGAACATCTATGCGGTCGGTAGTTATTGCTCGAATATGAAGCCCTGGATAATCAAAAAGTTCGGCATTTTCCTCGATGCGCCTCTCTCTTTTCCGAGAAGGGCTGGCACGGTTTATCTTTTCCAGATAGGTGCGAAAAAAGGCGCGCACCCGGCCGGCATCGTACTGATACCCCCCGGTCCTCCAGGGCAGAAAGTGCTGGGTGAGGTAAAAGTCGGCAAATAAGAACTGCTCGTCGCGACTTATTAATTCCTTTTCTGCATCCAGGCCTTCGAGGTAGGAAAAATGGTCCTGCGGATAACCTGCACAGGCCAGCTCCGCACCCAGAATCATTATAAGCAACCAAAAAATTCCCCAGTTTTTAACGTTCATAACAGTTCTGATTATACGAAACTTCAACTTTCATAAACGGCCGCCCATCAAGGGGTGGGCCCTAAACACCCATTATGGGCCTTTGGTTTCAGGAGGTTTGATTCTATAAGATCAACTACCGCCTGTATGTCGTCCCAGTGGAGAAAGGGCACTTCGGTTGTTTCGGGCACATCCCCAACATACGCCAGGAGATTGTCTCCCTTCCGGCAAATAGGTTCTCCCGGCTTTGAGGAAGGGCGCAGCTCTATCTTAGGATAGGTGTTCTCTTTAAATCCTTCCACAAGCACGATATCCACTCCCCGGATAAAGAGAGATACGAGCTCGAAAATTTCATAATCCTTTTCGGCATCTTGAATCACGGCTACTTCCTGGGGTGATGCGAGAACTGTTACCCGGGCCCCTGATTGCCGATGGCGGTAACTGTCTTTGCCCGGATGGTCGATCTGGAAGCCATGCCGGTTGTGCTTTATGGTACCCACCCGCCATCCCCGGCGCTTTAGCTCCGGAATTATCCTTTCAATAAGGGTAGTCTTCCCTGAATTGGAGCGCCCCACAATGGCAACTATAGGAATCTTGTCCTTTTCTCTTTCCATGCTTTCTCAATAGAAAAGACAAGATAAAATTTCAATGCCTATTCTACGACCCATATTGAACTTTTTAATTCTTGAACCGATATCATTTAGCCCTGCCATCGTCATTTTCTTAAAAGAGGTAGGATATAGATTCTCCGTAACGGGGAACTAACCTGAAAGGTGTGATTTTATTTAGATTCAATGCACATATCGAAAATTAATAACTTTCACATAAGACGGCTACCTTTCCCCTGCTCATTTACAATGGCAGGAAAAATCAAAAAGTACTGGATTGCCACCCGTCTTTGGTCTTTTCCCATGTCCGTGATCTCTATTTCCGTTGGCACCTTTACCCCCAAAGGTCTCCTTTCTTTCGTCTTTTTCCTTTTTATGGCGGCCCTGATAGCCGGAGGAACACTTTTTTTCACCCGCTCATATCACACATCCTGTGGATAGGTATTATCGGGGTCCTCATTGGTCTTTTGTACTCTGGATGGCCGATTCAACTCAAATATAGGGCTCTTGGGGAAATGGCAGTTTTTTAATTTGGGGGCCCCTCATGGTAGAAGGGGCCTACGTTACCCGTTTTATATCTATCCATACCTTTTGGACTTCTCGTATCCCTAGTAGTTTTTACCAATAACATGAGAGACTCGGATTATGATGCCAGACAATACATAAAAACTACCAGCATAATTTTAGGACCCATAATGATGAGAACTTTCAGTAAGTCTCTCCCTTGTGCCGCTGATGCCATAGTTGCTAAATTCACTATCTTATTCGGTATTATGTATTGCATCTCCCTATTTCTCTCATACGGCATGGGCCTGTGATTACTGGAAGGATCATTGATAGGAATTTCTGTAGCCATCCTATGCTTATACTCCTTCCTTTGGGAACGCCCAAAAATCCAGCCAAATTGGGAATCTTTCTCTCTGGGGCTCATATCGGCGGCAGTTCTCTACGGCATTTTTTATGTGGGGTTCCTCTCATCTCTTTTCCGGAAACCTAATTCTCACTTCTGCCGCCCTTGTGGCCGGTGCCGTCTGGTGAGCTTTATACCTCTTTCGTCGTGACCTATTCGTCCTCATTATCTCTCACTCCGTGTGGAGTTCGTTCATTTTCTGTGTTGCCCCCATTGGCTAGACCTCTTCCCCGGACAAACATTCATTGAATTTCCCTTTTCCTTCTGATAGATTATACCCACCTTGAAAGAGGGGGGAAACTTGAAATCCAGGGAACACGAATTTCAGGAAAGGGTTTTCCAGGAGCTAAAGGAAATAAGGGAGCTCGTAGAGAATCTTAAAGCCTTTGAAGAGGAGCGTTCACTCCAGGAGGGGCTATTCCGTACTTTAGAATACGAACCCCTCATGGGGATATTCATAATCCAGGATGGAAAATTTCAGTTTGTTAACCGTCACTCTCAGAACCAGTGGGGATACAACGCTTACGAACTCATAGGAAAAGACTCCCTCAGCATCGTGCATCCGGACGACCGGGAAAGCACTCGCCAGGCAGTAATAGATATGCTCCAGGGAAGAAGGTTCAACCCAATCATCTTTCGGGGCCTTACCAAAGACGGACAGGTGAGATGGGTAACGGAAACGGTCGCCTCTATCCATTACAAGGGCAAAAGGGCAGTTCTGCTGAATTACATGGATATCACGGAACAGGTAGAATCCCAGAAAAGATTGGAAGAGCTCGAGGCACTGGAGGCTTCTATTTTGGAGGCCCTACCCCATGCCGTTATCGGGTTAAGAAACCGAAAGATTATCTTCGCCAACAACGGTGTAGAAAAGGTCTTTGGCTGGAAGCCGGAAGAAATTATCGGCCAAAGCACTCGCCTTCTTTACCGAACAGATGAGGATTATGAGGAGGTAGCGAAATACATCTATTCCCATTTGGAGAAGGAGCCGTCCGTGAGGCTCGAATTTCCCTGTTTGCGTCGGGATGGAGTGCCTATCGAATGCGCTATTAGCGCAGCCCGCATTGGTGAAAGACTAAAGGAGAAAAACATCGTCGTCATATACGAAGATATCACGGAAAGAAAGAAGGAAAAGGACGAGCTGGAGAAGTCACGGGAAGAGTTAAGAAAACTTACCGCCCATCTCGAATCTATCAGGGAAAAAGAACGCACCATCATCGCCCGAGAGCTACACGACGAGATAGGACAACTACTCACCGCCATGAACACGGAAACGGTACTTCTGGCACGCCGCATACCTGAAGGAAATAGGGAGCTTACCCATCGCCTTTCCTCCCTCTCCCACCTGATAGAGATGACGATGGAATCCCTCAAGAGAATTTACATGTCCCTGCGACCGGGCATGCTCGACCATCTGGGTTTGGCTTCCTCGGTTCTATGGCAGGCGGAAGAATTCACCAACCGCACGGGGATTCCATGCAATATGGAGGTAAAGCCGGAAAGTCTCCCCCTCGATCCGGATTTGTCCATTGCTCTCTTCCGCATCTTCCAAGAAACATTGACAAACATCGCCCGTCATGCCAATGCTACGGAAGTCAAAGGTAGATTGTATTTGCAAAATGGGCATATACATCTGGAGGTCAGGGATAACGGCCGGGGCATAAGTGAGGCAGAGATGAACAAAGCTCATTCCTTCGGGCTTATGGGAATCAGGGAAAGGGTATCCAACCTCGGGGGAATGGTAGAAATCAGGGGCTCCCAAGGTATCGGCACGGAAATAAAGGTCACCATTCCCCTACCCAAAGGAGATGGCAAGTGAAGAAAAAGGTCGAGATACTGATCGCGGACGACCATCCTATCGTCAGGGCAGGGTTCAAACAGGTAATTGCCGATACGGGTGATATGGAGGTAGCCGCAGAGGCGAGTAACGGCACAGAAGTCTTGAACCTCATCCGGAAAAGGGATTTTGATATAATTCTCCTCGATATATCCATGCCAGGGCGAAACGGTCTCGAGGTACTCAAGGACATAAAAGCCATAAAACCCAAAATTCCCATTCTCTTCCTCAGCATATATCCGGAAGAACAGTACGCCATCCGGGCACTGAGGGCAGGTGCTTCTGGCTACCTAACCAAGGCCTCCGCCCCCCACGAGCTTATATCCGCCATCAGGAAAGTCATCGGCGGAGGAAAATACATAAGCTCTGCCCTGGCGGAGAAACTAACCGACTATCTCGGAGGAGACGTGGACAAGGCACCCCACGAACGCTTATCGGACCGGGAGCTTCAGGTGATGCTCATGATAGCTTCCGGTAAGACGGTAAGCCAAATTGCTCAAGAACTCTGCCTGAGCGTGAAAACGGTAAGTACATACCGTTCCCATATCCTGGAAAAGATGAAACTGAAAAACAATGCGGAGATAACCCTATACGCCGTTCAGAATAAATTGATAGGTTAAGGAAACCCATATGACGAGAAAGAAAAGGGATCAGGAGAAAGAAAATCCCAAGCGGGAACCTCTTCACGTAATCCGTAGAAGGCCTCAACCGCCCGCTCCACCCCTTCCACCGAGAATGGTCTCTCCCGAAAAGCTCAAGGAAAGCCTGGAAAAAGACCTGAGAGAAATGAAAAGGGTTGCAGAAGTCATGACTTACCTTCTTCGGAGCTGTCCCGAGATAAAGGAGATTGAAGTACCCCTCGGCTTTTCCAATGAAGGGCGTTTCATGGGTATCGGAACTGGCGCCCCGATAACCTTGCGCATTCACGTTAAATTATAGTTTTTATGAAGCTGGGAGTGCCATCCTTTTGGCCTCACCCCTATTGCCCAAATTAAAGGTGGAAATGATTGCCTCCAGCTTATCGGCGCTCGCCGCATTCTCTTGAGTCATAGTATTCATTTCCGCTATAGCCTGGTTCACCTGCTCTACTCCCTGGGACTGTTGCTTGGAAGCCCGAGCAACCTCACTTATCAATTCCACCACCTTTTCCGACCCGGTCTCGACATGCCGGAAGGCATCGTAGGTTGCGTTCACGAGGGCCTCTCCTTTTTTCACCTTGGCCACAATATCCTCTATAAGGTGGGAAGAATCGCGGGCCGAATCCGTGGCCCTCAAAGCAAGATTGCGTACCTCCTCTGCCACTACCGCAAAGCCAGCCCCAGACTCCCCAGCCCTTGCGGCTTCCACCGCCGCATTCAAAGCGAGAAGGTTTGTCTGAAAGGCAATCTCATCGATGCTTTTTACGATGCGCTGGGTCTGCTCACTTGCCCGGGTTATCTCTTTCATAAATTTAATCAACTCCTCCATCGTTCTTCCCGCCTCTCTTATTGCCTCCCGATTGGAAACCATCAATTTATTCGCTTCTAAAGCGTTCGCCGCATTCATCTGCGTCATAGAGGATATCTCTTCAATGGTAGCGGATGTTTCTTCTATCGCCGATGCATTTCGGGCGGCTACCTGGGCAAGGCTTTCCGAAAGTTTCAGGGCATGGCCAACCGTGATTCCCATTTTCTCCCCCATAGTATTGACCGATTCCACCAGTTCCCCAATCTCGTCGCTCGTCATCTTTTCAATACGTCGGGAGAGGTCCCCTTCCGCCATTTCTTTTGTGACCCCAATCATCTCATTGATGGGCTTGAGAATCGTGCCGGTTATGGTCATGCTAATTATAAAGGAGAGAAAAACGGCGGCAATAAAGATAACGACAAATACCGATAGAGTAAAATTGAACCTCTTTACTGAGGCCTCGTACTGGAAACGCCCCAATTTTTCTTCTATGGTCCGAAGCCTATCAAGTACTGCGCAGGCATGGGCATACTTTTCTTCCGCGTCGGGAAGGAAGTCACTGCCCCCGTATTTGGGAGCCATTTCGAGGACTTTCAGAACCGCCTTCTGATAGGCCAGAAAAATATCAGACACTTCACTGTATACCCTTTTTTCTTCCGGGGTTAAGGTGCTTAAATTTAGGACCTTCCTTATGAAATTTGCATCATCATCGAGGATAACCCGCTGCTTCTGGGAAAGCTCTGCCACTTCTTTTTCATCGTGCCCTGTACCCACCCAGTTCAAAACTTTATACAAATCCGCATGGACACGGGAAAGGTTTATGAGAAGACGCGCGGCATTTTCATACCCTAAAAGACGGTTGGAAAAAATATCATCGATGGAAGATTTCATTGCCATAAAACCACTTAAGGTTAAATAGGCAATGCAAACGAGAAAAACCAAAACAACGAAAGGTGAAAGAAGCATTTTTTTACGTAACGATAGGCGATGAAAAAACTTCATAGTCTCCCCCCTTGTTTTTTTCATACCTACTTCTATCAGAGAAACTCTTTTAAAAAAGAAATGACCTCATCCCTTTTCTGGATGGGTATTTTAGCCCAATCGCTCGAGACGAGGGCGTATCTGTCGCTTATTTTTATGATTTCGGGAGGCAAGAACGTGTCCTCTTTTTCCCCTGCCAAATAAGAATGCCTACGACCGAAAATTTCCACCAACCACACGTGGGCATCAAAGTCTTCTTTCAGACGACCCGCAATCTCAGAAAAATGTTGTACAATGTCAAAAGTAGAGGTCCCGTTCCCCATTTTTTATCCGTCCGTAATACTCCAAAAGCTTCTGATAAACGTTATCGGGCATCCTCTCTTTAATCTCTTTCAGCTCCTTTTTGATAATTTCCTCGCCCTCCTTCTGGGTCTCGGGGGAGGCAAAATCATCGAGCCATTCCCGGAAGGTGAGCACGGCGTTAAGTTTGCAGAAAATAGCCTCCTTGCCTGTTTTAAGAAGGGTCATGATGCGTTCACCCGTTCTCCCACAGCGGTAGCCGGCCGTGCAGAAGCTCGTAATGTATCCCATCTTCGCCAGCTCCCGGATAACCTCATCGAGACTCCGCGTATCACCTAACAGGAACTGCTGTCTTTCACTTTCCTGCTCTGTATACCTATCTGCATATGCCCCGATACCTATTCTGGTAGAGGCATCCATCTGGGTAATCCCCAAAGGGAGACATTCCCTTCTTATCTGTGCTGGCTCCCGGGCAGTTAGGATCATGCCGGCGTAAGGTATGGCCAGCCGAAGGACGGCGATAAGCTTTTTGAAATCTGCGTCAGAAACTCTATACTGCGTTTCCTGAATATACGGGGTATTGGCAGCCGGCTCCAGACGGGGAAAAGAGATAGTGTGAGGTCCTATACCGAACTGCCGCTCTAAATCGATAGCATGGTATAGAAGGCCCATCACCTCAAAACGCCAGTCATAGAGTCCAAACAGGGCTCCCAGGGCAACGTCATCCACCCCCGCTTCCAGGGCCCGATGATGGCAGTAAAGTCTCCACTGATAGTGGGACTTAATCGTCCCATCGGGGTGGACTTTTCGATAAGTTTCGTGATGATAAGTTTCCTGAAATACCTGATAAGTGCCTATCCCCACATCTCTCAGGAGCTCTAAATCCGCCACGCTCATGGGGGCAATATTTACGTTTACCCTTCTTATCTGACCAAAGCCGTTTTTTGTCTTAACTTTCACTTCGTATATCGTTTTCAGCGCCTCGGCGATGAACCTCGCGTCCGTTGCCGGGTGCTCTCCATAAACGAGGATCAGGCGTTTATGACCTATTTTTCCCGCCAGCATCTCCACTTCCCTTCTCAGCTCTTCCAGGGTGAGGACCCGCCTTTTTATCGCCTTATTTTCCCGTCGGAATCCGCAGTAGAGGCAGTTGTTCACACAGAGGTTCCCGCCATAGAGGGGCGCAAAGGTCACAATCCGGTTATCGTAAACTTTTTTCTTTATTTCTGCGGCCGCGACGAATATCTCGTCCCACAGCTCCGGGTCATTAACGTTTAGGAGGGCCGCCGTTTCATCGGGTGAAAGGGTTTTTATCTCGAGCGATTTCTCGATGATATCCCTCACCTTCTCTTTATCGGGGTGCGCATTTTTCCCTATTTTTTCCCATATTTCTTCATCGTTGATGAAATCTCTGCCCCCAATTAAGAACTTATCGATCTCCCTCTCCTTAATTACTCCTTTGGTATAGGTTTTTTCCCTCTCCGTTAAAACTTCCAGCATGTGTACTCCTTTCGTTCTTCCTGGATTCAATCGCTTGCGGGCATCAGCAAGCTCTTCACCGAAACCCCCTTAACACTACCCAGCTTTCCTGTGAGAGAACCGATTCTATCCGTATTACCTTCGACGAAGAGGGATATGAGTCCAATACCGCTGGTCTTTTGGGGAATACCCATGCGGCCAATGATGATATCGGCGTGCTCGGAAAGGATTTGATTTACGACCTTTGCTTTGTTCGCCCTATCTCGAACCAGAATCCCGACAATACCAACTTTTTGTTCCATCATACCCCTCAATCTCAGGTATCTCCCTCAATCTCAGGAAAAAAACTCAATTTTGCTGAAACACTTTTAGCCCTGGGCCTGGCCACTGTCAAGGATAAATGTTTCGTCCAACCCGTTGAACGAATCTTTACAAAGATCCATAGTAAAAGCGTGTGCGGAGACGTCTAGTTTTCCATTTGCCACGTAATGCCAGTGAGTTACATGTTATGGTATCTTTGGCACGCTTTAAGCATTATTTATGGGCAAGAGAAAGAAATCCTCGGAAGGAGGTAAGGGAAGATGAAAAGGACGATAGGAACGATGGCGGTAGCGGTGGTGGTGGTTTTACTTACGGCGACCTTTGGGTTTGCGGAGTATGCCATGGCCGGGGTAGGAGATTTTCCGTATTTTCAGTTAGGGGCGCTGATTGTGGGTGGTCTCATTATTATATCTCTGAAGCACAAGTACGAGCGGATGTACACGAATGAGGCGGTGGGTGCATTTGCTCTTTACACGGTTTTGGTGGCTCTGTTTACGAATCCGGTTATCAATGTCCTGAAGGGTC
>Ga0078972_1001101_pt1 | contig 105999 bp, 92 predicted proteins | sample YelNatPaOPGAMG01_FD_67568 | JGI IMG/M metagenome (GOLD analysis project Ga0078972, IMG submission 67568) | Hot spring thermophilic microbial communities from Obsidian Pool, Yellowstone National Park, USA - OP-RAMG-01 (SPADES assembly) (version 2) | ecosystem: Environmental > Aquatic > Thermal... | reverse complement strand
CCGAAGATGACATGGCTGTCGTGGCTGGGCTTATAGCCGAAGTGCTATTGGGCAGATGCAGACCCCAGGAGTTGCGAAGCAAGGTTGAGGGCTTTGCAAGCACCTTTCAAGAGGTAAAGTATACTTTCGGGCGCGAAGAGGTGCAGAAACTGGCATAATGCGTAGCATTTCGAATCAAGGCGTGAAGACAATCGGTTTTTTAGTAACTACGCCTGACGGAGCACGTAATAGGGATTTTCAAAGAATTAAAGTCCTTTGTCTAGATGATCAATAAATACCGAAGTATTTATCTCGCAGTTCTGGGTCGTTTAGCATCTCATTTGCGTCTCTATGATCCTGAATTCGACCGCTGACTAGCAAAAATGCCTCGTCTCCAAGTTCCAAGGATAATTGTGCCTTTTCTGCGGTCATAAGGATTTGTGCACCTGTTTCTTCATGTACCTCCTTAATTTTATCGTAGACCTCTACCATGAGCTTCGGCATAAGTCCTTCAGTTGGCTCGTCCAGCAGTATCAATTTGGGCTTTTTCATAAGCCCCATGGCTATGGCTAACATTCGTCTCTCCCCTCCACTAAGCCTGCTCGCTTTTCTTTCGATGTAATCTTTCCTTGTTAGAACAGGAAACAATTTAAAGACTTCTCCCATCATGGCCTCTCGTTCGTCTCTTTTCAACAGATACCCTCCTATCAGGAGATTTTCCTTCACGGTGAGTTTTTCGAAGAAGCCGCCACGTTGTGGGACGTAGGAGATTCCGAGCTTCACTATCTTGTTTGTCGAAAAACTGGTTATGTCATTTCCATCGAATATTATTTTACCCGAGTATATGTTCGTGAGCCCCATTATGGTTCGGAAGAGAGTTGTCTTTCCAGCGCCGTTTGGCCCAATTATTATTATTATGCTATTCTTTTTTGCGCTCATTGAAATATCGAAAAGAACTTGATGGCTTCCGTAGCCAGAATTTACACCGCTCAGTTCAAGCATTAATTTCACCCCAATCTATACCTTTCGCCGAGATAACTTTCAACAACCTCTTTTGTTCTTATCACCTCATCAGGTCTTCCCTCGGCAATTATCTTCCCACCTGCCATCGCGTAAGCATAGTCTACGTATTTCAGAGCTATGTCTAACCGGTGCTCGACTATAAGGGTTGTAAGATCTCGTGTCCTTGTTATATTTTGTAGGCGTTCAAGGATCAAGTGAGCAAGTGATGGATTGACACCTGCTATCGGTTCGTCTACCATGAGCATCTTGGCATTGCTCATAAGCGCCTTTCCGACATCTAGGAGCTTCATATCCCCTCCGCTCAGTTCGCCGCCTAACCTATCCCATTGATCCTCCAAACCTATCATTTTAAGTATATCGAAAGCCTTTTTTACATTCTCCTTTTCTGTCTCTCTCCAAGCGAATTTAATAGGCGCCTTAATAAAGCTCTCTCCAGGATTTTCTTCAGCCATCAATATGTTTTCCAAAACAGTAAGGCGTGGAAATATCCTAGGGATCTGGAAGCTTCTCGCCAATCCAAGCTTGTAGGTCTCGGCTGCCGAGAGTTTTGTTATATCTTTTCCATCAAAATATACCTTCCCACCGTCCTTCTCAAGGTATCCAGTAACGACGTTTACCAACGTGGTTTTCCCCGCGCCATTAGGTCCAAAAAGAATCGCAAAGACTCCTCTGTTGACACCGATGTCCACGTTATCAACAGCTACAAGCTCTCCAAACTTTTTTGTAAGTTTTTCGGTTACTAGAATCGCATCTTTCATTCACTCTTCACTTCTCTTAGAATTAAAACTAAAAAAAAAATAAAGAAGACATAAGATTAAGGCTTGTAACCCTCTTTCCATTCTACTGAGTCCGTTGCATAGTAATAGGTTCCAACTTCCTTCCACTCTACAACGTTATCCGTTTTTACGGGACGCCAGAGGGTATAATCTGCAACTGCTAAGTCGCCATTTTGGTTTAGTACGATGTTTCCAGAGGCGCCGAAATAACGCTCGGCTACTTGAGGTAATATCGCCTTCACCTTCATTGAGTCATATTTTCCTACGCTAGCCAAAGCCAATGCAACGACCCAAACCGAATCGTAGGCTCCATATGCGTAAATCGTAGGTTCCCTACCCATTCTTTCTAATATCTTCTCCTTCACATAAGCAAATTTTCTGGTTTCGGGTATCCTGTACATCGTACTAGTGAATTTTGTGTCCAAGGCAAACTGCGTTTCCTTTGGATGTCCTGCTAAGTCGGCTATCTCCGGAAGCATAACTGTTCCGTCGGTTCCGAACCATTTAATCTGCGACAGTACCGTATAACCGGATGCGTGTGAAAATATCTGTAGGGCCTCTCCGTATGAAACCAAAAATATCCCGATCTTGTCTTTTGGAACTCCACTAGCTATTGCCTCTTCTACCTTCGTTTTAATATCCTCTGCCAAAGCTGCGGGGTCGAAAGTTGCAGGGAACTCTATATGCGCCAGCACGCTTCCTCCCAAGGATTCGAATTTTTCAGATGTCGCCTTGTCCAAACCCTCGCCCCATGGATTGGCCAAGTAAACAGATACCATATGCGTAACGCCCTCCGAATAAATAGCAGAAGCTATTGCTGGACCTTGAAGGTCGTCAATTGCACAGAACCTGAATACGTTATCCCCGGGAATAGCCAAAGTCACGGCTGTTGAAGATGGACTTATAATTAGCACTCCCTCTGCTTCTGCTCGCTCTTTTATCGCCAAAATTTCTCCGCTCCCCATAGGGCCAAGCACGATTTTAACACCTCTTGCAATTAAGGACTCAAGTCTGGTAAGTGCGGTATCAGGGCTCGTGGCGGTATCTTCAAAGGTTAGCTTAAGGGTCCAGTTAGCTCCAGCGCTTTTCAAAAAAGCATTAACGTCTTCTCCACCTAATTCCCACGCTGCCTTACAGTCCTCTCCATAACTTGACAGACCTCCAGTTAGAGGTACAAGCACACCTACTTCCACTGTTCCAGTTAGTCCTGTAGGCACAGGCACTTCTATTCTTTTTTCTATTTCTTTAGGTGGGACAGTCATGACTCCTATACCGTAACCCGCTCCAAGACCGATTACAAAAAGTACTATCGCCAGAACTGTCATGAGTTCTTTCTTCATGCTCATAACAAATTGCGCCTCCTCTTCTATGAATATTTAAATCATTAGGTTGTGGTTATGTTGAAAAAGAAATAATTAGCCTTCTTCTTCCTTTATTTTCCTAATATTTTCTTTGCTTAGCGTAAGCTCGGGTTTCTCTGGGAAGAGCCCTCGTGGCCTGTAAATTAAAACAAGCATCAAAATGACACCTAAAACTAAATCTTCAAGCCAAACTGGCGAAAAGGGGAGTATGAACTCAAGCTCAGTCTTGTAGAACAATATTAGCCTCCTCAGCGTTAGGAAAGATACTGTTCCAATGATCGTTCCTTTGTAGTTTGCCAACCCTCCGAGTATGACCATTGCGACTGGCCAAAAAGTCCAGCTGACCTTATCGAAGTGTAATCCAACTACGTAGCCCCCATAATAAGCAAAAAGCGCTCCGGCCATTCCGGTAAATGCGTAGGAAACCGCCATAACTTCAATGTAGAGTTTTCTCACATCTCTCCCGAGGGTCTCTGTGCCCTTCTCGTCGTCCCTTAGAGCTTTGAGGAGTCTTCCCAGCGGAGATCTACTAACTGAAATACAATAGTAACTGACGATCAACAGAACAACTCCTGAGGTGATTATGACACCGACCAACCGCATAGAAGATGATGGTATTCCAAACAGGCTGTAATTTGTTAACCATCTGAAGGGGTCCGGAACCGTGACGCCAAGCGGCCCCCCGATGAGTGGCCTCCAGTAATAAAAAATCGTATTGAAGCCTATCTGGATCGCAAGGAGGGTGACGCCGAGGTAGAAGAGCCTTATTCCGCGGAACATCGGCAGAGAAGCTAACAACCCAAGAGCACCTCCAGCAAGAGCTGCTAAGAACAGGGTCAGAGCGAGCAAAGCGATAGACATAAGGGGGCTCCCCTTTAAGAAAGCATTTGTGGTATCCACAATCGAGATCGAATTCTCAAGATAATCTCCTTGAATCCCCAGCACATAGGCCATAAGCCTACCAGGAAGATATCCACATAGGAATCCGCCAGCTCCAGCAGCCATAGCTCTTCCAAAATCCGGAATTCCCGTGTAACCGTAAGCCATGTTGTAGCTTATAGTTACGATCAGAAAAATCAATATGTAGACGATCAACGTTACAAAAAATTCAATGCCTGGAATCATGGTCAAATCCCCCTAGGTTTTTCTCTAAATCTAAAAATCTTTCGTACCTTTTTAACTGTTTCATTCCATGGCAAACCGTAAAGTCCTTGCGGGAATAGAAAAACCGTTATAATCATTACTAGTAGCGCCACAAAAAACCCATACGACAAAATCCAAGAACCAAAGAACTTAGACATATAAGAAATCAACAGCGTTTGAGCTAACCCAATGATATACCCCCCCGCAGCAGCATCATAAATCGTTGCGAAACCTCCTAAAACACAACTAGCAAAGACCGACACTACGAGAAACAGCGATACGCTTGGATTTGATATCCAGTACACAGGATAGAAGCCTCCAGCGGTTGCCGGTAGGGCACCAACTAGGAACCAAGTGAGCGTGCAAAGGGTCTCGGTGTTAACTCCTTGGCATTCAGTTAAAGAAGGATCCTCGCCCAAAGCTTTCATGGCTATACCTATTCTCGTCTTAGTGAAAATCAGATGCAAGGCTACTAGCACTGCAAAAAATATTGTCGTTGATACTATGAAGACTCCATCCACACCACCAACGTCAAAATCATATGCTCTTAACATAAACTCTCTGGTCCTAATCTTAAAAGTGAGCGTGAGGTAGTCAGCGTAAATGTTAAGCAAGGCTATTAGAAAAATGTCAAGACCCAGAGTGGCGATCATAAGCTCCTCACGGGTGGCCCCCCTCTTTCTCAAAGGCCTTACTACCAGATAATAGGCAACCACGCCGACTATCCCTCCTCCACAGAAACAGAAGAAGAGCGAGGGATAAAGCCCAACTCCGAAAAGTTTTATGAACGTTAAACTTATGTATATGCCTATCGTACCGAACGTTGCAGCGGTAAAATTTGGTACGTTGGTCCTAGTCAATGCAAGCGTGCATGCTATTGCCATAAGCGCAATTATGTTCGCAAACACAACCGCGCTTGAAAAAAGCGGAGGTATCAAGCCTTATATCCCTGTCCACCAGTGTGAAGCTCCTATTTTTTTAAGTCTTGTGGTTCAACCCTCCTGAAACTAGCTGTTTGCAATCTGCCTTAGACATAAGTGCTCTCTTTCATCAGGTTGCTTGTGTTAGGGGTCTAACGGATTGCTCCTGATAACATATAAATCCGGATGGTGCTATACTTTAGCGATGCAATCCCAAGAACAAGCACCTGAGGAGGCATACTGTCCCAACGTCCGCTGTCCGAACACGGACAAGATGAACCCCGGGTCATCCTGCACGATATGCGGCTCCAAGGCCTCGAAGATGAGCTACGTGGATTTCACGAGGATCATGGGGGAGAAGCAGAAACTCATAATGCTGCGCGAGAAGATTAGAAAGGGCGAGACCGTGCTCCTGATCCGCGATGAGGACAGCGATGAGAAGATAAGGTCGGACATAAAGCGAGGCCTGTTGGACATGGCCCTGGTCGAGGTGGACTCCAGCATATTCTCGAAGTCGGTCTCCTATCTCTCAAAGAACATGACCGACCAGCTCTTGGGCGTAGGTCTCCGAATGCTTATAGAGCAGAACAAGGTCATAATAAGACAGAACGAGCTGCTGTTGAGGGAGCTGAACAAGATCGCAAGGCTTCTTGAAGAAGCATCTTCAAAGTGAAAGCCCAACCGCGCCTTCTGTTTACCTCGAATAATCGGGGTTCAACTTGTACACGTTCTTTCTTGCATCCTTAAAATCTCTCGTCCTGTTGACAAGCCCGAGCGCGACGAGCACCCTGAGGGCATGCCTTACGGTCCTCAGGGGGAGTGCGGTGTTTTGAGCTATCTCTAGGACGGATGCCTGGCCCAACTCCTCCAGAACCCTAGTCACGAACTTCGCGCTCGGCGGCATTGAGGCGATCTCTTGGGCCAGCTTCTGCTTCTTCGCCAACCTCTCCGTGTCGCGTTTCAGCTCCTTAGCTTTCAGCAGCGTCACGTATCTGTCCTGCACGACCTCCGCAGATTCCCTAAAGGGTGCTCTCTGGATGCCGTCGGCTATCAGTTCGCATCTATACTTGCTCACCACTTCCCTTATCTCGACCTTCGCCGAAGATGGGATTACCATGGGCCTTCTTGAGATGTCTACGGAGTTCACCGGCAGTACGAGCAGGGCCTCGGTTCCGAGCATAACCACAGGGCCGCCAACGGACAGCGAGTACGCAGTGGACCCCATCGGCGTAGCCACGAGTAGCCCGTCAGCCACATCCCTCCACATGAACTCGCCATCCACGACCAAGGCGTATTCCATGGTGGTCGCGGACCTCGAGGGGAATATGGCGACCTCGTTGAACGCATAGACCTCGCCCCTGCCGTCGGTCGTTGCCCTCAACCTCATGTAGCGCTCCTCAACGTACTCCCCCTCAGAGACTATCCTCTCTATCGTGGCGTAGTCGTCCAACGTCGCGGAGGCGAAGAACCCTATATGTCCAGGGAGGCTTAGTGCCAGGAACCTCACGTCCACGTCCCCCAGGCGGTGTATTGCCCTGATGATGTCCCTATCCGTACCCAGCAATACAACAGCATCGACATCACGCCCTTCCAAGCCCCTACCGACAGAATCCAGCTCTAGAGGGCCATCTACGCACATACCGGCCCTCTCCAGAGCCTCCTTGGCCCTCTTCGAAGCCGAATTGGCTGCCTTAGGGCAGACCAGCACCCCTTTCTTGAACACCTTTGACAACGTCCTCCCACTCTTGTCGCAATGTGTACTTTTCTTGCCAAAAAAGTCTTACTTATATTCCCCGTCACGAGCATTAGGCGGCAGAATGGCCAACATCCAATCCATAAAGAGGCTGAAAAGCGAGGTCGGGGCGATAATACTCGCGCACAACTACCAGAGGCCTGAGGTGCAGGACGTTGCGGACTTCGTCGGCGACAGCCTCGAGCTTTCCCTGAAGGCGGCCGAGTCCGATGCCGAGTACATCGTCTTCTGCGGTGTTGACTTCATGGCCGAACAGGCTGCGATTCTCAACCCCAAGAGCGTCGTGTTGCACCCCGTTGCCTCGTCGATATGTCCAATGGCGCACATGTTGTCCCTCGAGACGGCCAAGGAGTACAGAGAGAGATATCCTGGAGCACCTTTCGTCGTCTACGTGAACTCCATCGCCGAGGTCAAGGCCGTGGCGGACTACATCGTCACCAGCGCAAACGCGGCGAAGCTCGTCGGGCTACTCAAGGAGGACACGGTGCTCTTCGGGCCAGACAGGCACCTGGCAAGCTACGTGGCCGAGAAGACGGGTAAAAAAATCATACCGGTCCCGGCCTTCGGGCACTGTCCCGTACACGTACTCTTCGACCCGGAGCATGTGCAACGCGCCAGAGAGGCCTTTCCGGGCTCAAGGGTGCTGGCGCACCCAGAGTGCGTCGACGAGGTCAGGAGGTTATCCGACTTCGTAGGCAGCACCAGCCAGATGCTGAGAGCACCCTCCAGCATGACGGACAGGTCCTTCGTCATCGGCACCGAGGTGGGGGTCGTCCACAGGATGAGGTCCCTTTACCCGGATAGAATCTTCGTACCGCTCTCGGAGAGCGCCGTGTGCCCCAACATGAAGAAGATAACGCTCGATTCCGTCGAAACGAGCCTACGAGCCCGTGTTTACAGGGTGAACGTGCCCGAGCATGTGGCAGCGAAGGTCAGGGAGAACTTGAAGAGGACGTTCGACCTTCTGGGGGTGAATGTGAGTTGGCGATGGAACTGATATTCCAGAAGGTGCTCGACTGGCTTCAGGAGGACGTGGGCATATGGGACGAGACATCCAGGGCCTTGTTCGGGGAGGATCTAAGGGTAACCGGCAGGGTTGTATCCAACTCTTGGGGGGTTGTGGCGTGCGTCAGCGAAATCAGGGACTTCCTGAGCAGGATGGGCTTCGAGGTCACGGTCCTAAAGAAGGACGGAGACGAGGTCAAGCCGAAGGATGTCGTGATGGAGATAAGGGGCGATACCAAGAGGCTATTCGAGCTGGAGCGTCTAGTCCTGAACCTCTTGGCCCACGCGTCCGGAGTTGCCACCGAGACCAAGAAGCTCGTAGATGTTACAAAGGACCTTGGCGTTAAGGTTGCGGCCACGAGGAAGACTTTGCCGGGACTCAGGTACTTCGAGAAAAGGGCGGTCCTGATAGGAGGCGGCGACCCTCACAGGTTTAACCTGGACGACTCGATACTCATAAAGGACAATCACATAAAGGTCGTCGGGAGCGTGGAGGAGGCGATAAGGAGGGCGAAGTCTAGGGCTAGCTTTGTCAAAAAGGTGGAGGTTGAGGTTAGTTCGCCTGAGGAGGCGTTGGAGGCCGCGAGGGCTGGAGCCGACATAATCATGCTCGACAACGTTACACCTGAAGCTGTCAAGAGTGCTGTCAGGTTGCTCGAAGAAGCAGGCCTTCGTGGTAAAGTGGTCTTGGAGGTCTCCGGGGGCATAAGGCTCGAAAACGCCCGCGAGTACGCCTCTACAGGCGTTGACGTTCTGAGCAGCGGGTACATCACGATCTCAGCCCAGGCCCTCGACTTCTCCATGGAGGTGTCAAAATGTTGAATCTCGCTATCATAGGATGCGGCGCCATAGGCACGCTGATCGCTAGGTACGTAGACGAGAAAAAGCTAGAAGGGTGGACGCTAATAGCAGTGTACGACAAGGTGTACGATAAAGCGGTCAAGCTCAGCAGCTCCCTCAAAGACGCTAAACCGAGGATTTCCAGAAACGTCGACGAGCTGCTGGGATCGAAGCCTGACCTCGTCGTCGAGGCCGCCAGCCAGGAGGCGGTTAAAGAGTTCGGCGAGTTGGTCTTGAACTCGGGCTCTGACATCGTGATATTAAGCGTAGGAGCGCTCATGGACGAGAAGTTGCTCGAGCGTCTTAAGAGAGCAGCAGCCGCTAACGGGAAGAGGATATACGTCCCCTCAGGTGCCATCGCGGGCGTAGACGCGCTGCACGCGTTGTCGTTGGTCGGCTTTGACGAGATCACCTTGAGGTCCTCCAAGCCCCCCGAAGCGCTCTCGGGAAAGGTCGGCACCCTCTTTAAAGGACATGCCGAGGAGGCGGTCAAGCTCTTCCCTGCGAACATAAATGTGGCCGCGACGCTTAGGCTAGCCAGCGGAAGCGACGTTGCCGTCGAGATAGTTTCAGACCCCTCATTAAAGACCAACCTGCACGAGATAATCGCCTACTCAAAGGCATCCAATATAGCAATAAAGGTTGAGAACAAGCCGGACCCGGAAAATCCAAAGACAAGCTACTTAGCCGGGCTATCAGTCATAGCACTGCTGAAGAAGTTGAGCTCCCCTATATGGTTGGGGAACTGAACTTCTCAACTTGACGATATCGTGCTGGATGATCTAACGTGTTGTTTAGAAACCTCGACATGAGGTAAAGGCCCGCTGTGTCTTTCACGTGGCATAGAGCTAGATGCTTATATTCTTGTTCGCAGAAAAAAGGCCATGCGTGGGCATGCGGAAACATGCGAAGCTCCTCGCAGTCTTCGCCACCCTTCTTTCGATCTCAGGCCTACTGTACGCCTTGGAGCGTGTTACCTCTGATATGGACGCCATCCGGATAATGGTCAAGCATGGATCCAACTGTTTCCGCCTGCGGCTTTTCGTGAACCCGCCGCACACCGACGTTGTGGTCAACGACCTGTCTTATACTATAGCTCTAGCTAAGCGTATCAAGGCAGCTGGCGCGAGGCTTTTGCTGGACTTACATTACTCCGACACTTGGGCAGACCCCGCGCATCAGTTGAAGCCTGAAGCGTGGAGTGACTTAGATTTCGACGCGTTGGTTGAACGGGTTTACGAGTACACACGGATGTGCATCGCTACCATGAAGCAAGAAGGCGTGCTGCCGGACATGGTTCAACCTGGAAATGAGATAACGTGGGGCATGCTCTGGCCAGACGGTAAGCTGTATGGTGTCGGTGAACCTGAAGAACAGTGGTGGAAGTTTGCACGTCTCCTCAAGGCGGCCATCCGAGGGATTAAAGACGCTGCTGGTGATGCTGTACAAATCGTCCTCCACGTACACTGCGGAGGCGATTGGAGGCAAACGCAATGGTTTTTCGAGAACGTGGAGAAGCTCGGGGTTCAGTACGACATCATAGGGCTCAGCTACTATCCCTGGTGGCACGGAACGGTCGACGACCTGAGGGATAACCTGCGCAGAACAGCTGAAAGGTTCAGCAAGGACATCTTCGTGGTGGAGACCGCCTATCCCTACCGTCACTTGGATGTCAGGGAGATGGAGGGTGCAAATCAGGCGAACATGCGTTGGCCGATGACCCCTGAAGGTCAGAGGTCGTTCCTAGTTGAGCTCATCCATGTGGTACAGGAGACGCCTGGCGGCCATGGCCTGGGCGTGCTCTGGTGGTACCCGGAGGCCATACCCGTAGAAGGTCTCGTGGTGTGGAATGACGGAGCCACCGCTCTCTTTGACCGAGACGGGAAAGCTTTGCCTGCAATGGACGCATTCCTAGAGGTTGCTGGAGCAAAAAAGTTCCTCGTCGGCGGCGATGTTTCCGCACTGGCCAAGATCGAGGCGATGGGCGGTGTGTTCCGGGATGACGGCGATCCCTGAGTCTTTGCGCGCGTTAGCGGTACGCTCTGGTAAAAGGGCAGCGGTTTTGTTTACGCCGAGCTCGCCCCTCTTCCGGACGCCTGTGCCCACGGAATCGCCCCTAATTATATTTACAAAAATTATTAAAAAATTAAGTTCAAGTGGAGGCCAGGTACTCGAGTATCCTCCTCTCGGTTATTATGCCAACCAAGGCGCCACCCCTCGTTACCGCCAACCTCCTGATCTTTCTGTCCCTCAGGACCCTGAGCGCGTCCGCCAGTGACTTGTTGGCCTCTATTGTGATGAGCGGGGAAGACATCACGTCCTTTGCCAGGGTTTTGTTGGCGTCCTTGTTCATCCTGACTATCTTGCTAACGATGTCCCGCTCTGTCACCATACCGACTGGAGCTCCGCCGCTGGTGATGACGACGCTGCCTATGTCGTATGACACCATCCTTTCAACCACGCTCGATACGGTGTCCGAAAACTGGGCCGTTACCGCGGGTGAGCGCATTATGCTCTCCACGCTGGCCTTGAGCTTATCCTCGGACGACATTTCCCATGTGGATGTAGGCTCTCAGAATATATAGGATTTTCGGCTGCTCTTTCACTCATATTTCTTTACAATTTTTACGATGCAAGCGCAGAAAGCCCACACTCTTGGAGGCGGGATGAATGCGCTCAAATGCGGGTCTGGACGATATATTGCCAAGCGGGTAGCTCGTGCTTGTCCAAAGAGACAAGCAAGGCAAGGATTCTCGAGCTGAGAGAAGGAAAGGGAACAACTTCTTGAGAAGAATATCAGAAATATCGGAGATGCCTGAAAGGGGCAAGTATGTAAGGACGCGTCCAGACCGAGCGCATAAAGGACATGCGGGCTTCCAAAGGCTCCGGTTACGAAGTCGTTTCTAGTAGCTGAGCAGCTCTAAGATTGCGCCCAAAGGGCTGTCGGGCTCGGTGTAAGCGTAAGACCCGCCGGTAAAATTCCCCTCCTGCTCAACGTTCACTCCAACGTCCCTCAAAATGTCCTTTGCCGATCCGATGTCATCGACCTTGAAGGCGATGTGATGTATGCCCTCGCCATTCCTATCCAAGAATTCAGACCAACTGCTCGGTCCACCGATCGGCTCTATCAACTCAAGGGACAGGTTCTCTAGCTGAAAGAACGCCAGCTTTGCCCTCCCGCCAGAGGCCTTCCCCTTGTACACCATGCCCGTAACCTCTGGCACCTCGGTCTCCACGATCCTTGGTGTCTCCAAGCCCAAGAGCCTCGCCCAGGCCTTGCAGCTTCTCTCTATGTCCCTTACCACGATTCCAACTTGGGTCACTCTTTTGAAGCTCTCGCTGTTCGTATTCTCCATAGGACGTTGCCCGTCGCAAATGCTTAAAAAAATATGCCCCAAGGCAAAAGTAACTCCGCACCGCATCCTGTTCCGGCTTTCTTCATTCTGTGCAGATTTTTTCTTACTGAGGAATATATACACATTACCCATGGATATTAACGATTCAATGCAACCAAGCTTAAGGAGATCCGTCGTAACTTTGCTGGCGTTCTGTGTGGTTGCCATTCTGAGCGCGAAAATCGCGCTTTCTGAACACGAAGACAAGAAATCGGAGTTCTTGGAGTTGATAAACCGGTATAGACAAGAGAACGGCATGGCGCCGCTAAAGGTATCCGGCGCTCTAGCTGTTGCAGCTCAGCTCCACAGCGAGGACATGGCCGCCCAGAACTACTTCAGCCACACGAGCTTGGACGGGAGAACGTTTGTCGACAGGATAAGGCAGGCAGGTTACACCTACAACACGTGGCTTGGTGAGAACATAGCTGCCGGCTACGACACTGCACAAGCGGTATTCGAAGCTTGGAGGAGCTCAACAGGACACAACGCGAACATGTTGAACCCCAACTTCGTTGTAATAGGCATCGGGATCGCTTACAACTCCTCATCACTTTACGGCTGGTACTGGACCACGGACTTCGGTGGCTACGATGACTCCACTAAAGGTGACAACAGCCCGCCCAATACACCCCAAGCGCCATCAGGTCCGACCCTCTGCGCGTTGAACGCCTCATACGGCTACTCCGTATGCGCGTCCGACCCAGATGGAGACGATGTGCACTGTGTTTTCGATTGGGGGGACGGAACCTACACGAGGACCGGCATGGGAAATTCGGGTTCATACTTCAGAGCTGAACATGCTTGGAGTAGCTTAGGGGCGTTCCAAGTCAGGGTGCAGGTCTTCGACTCGAGCGGCAAAGCGTCCTCTTGGTCCCAACCAATCTCTGTAGTAGTTAAACTCGCCTCATCTATATCGGCGGACGCCTCTGGCGCCTCGGTCTTTAGGGGAGAAAACCTAACGATAAGCGGGTCGGTATCGCCTCCGCACGAATGCTTAGTCACCCTGACTTTGACAAAGCCCGATGGCTCGCGGCTCGTCAAGCAAGTCCAAACTGACAAGAACGGCAACTACCTCTGGGTTGCGAACCCCGACGTCGTCGGTACTTGGAGCGTGAGCGCATCTTGGCCTGGCGACCATGACCACCTCGGTTCCTCCAGCGAAGCCATTACCTTCAAAGTCGATCCACCCCTACATAGCGTTGTCATCAAATCCAGCGCAGAGGGCGCAAGAGTTTTCGTCGACGGTTTTAACTACTCCACGCCATGCGCGTTCAGATGGGCGGAAGGTACAACCCACAGGTTGGTTGTGGAGACTACGCTCGCCGTCGGAGAAGGCGCTAGGTACGTATTCGAAGGATGGAGTGATGGCTGCAGCTCAGAATCTAGGGAAGTTGTTGTCACAGGGCCTGCGACGTACGTGGCCAATTACACAGTTCAATACCTCATCTCCGTGAGGACGCGGCCGGACCTCGACGAAGTTATCGCGTGGCAAGAGCAGGGCGCCATCGTACACCTCTCGGTAAACTCAACGCTGTTCTACCAGGACAACTTCTCGAGGCTTGTGTTCGTCGGCTGGTCAGACAACACCACAAGCCCCGATATTTCCTTCGTTGTAAGTGGCCCTAGGTCTTTAGAGGCCCGGTGGAAGCGCCAGTTCTTGGTGCAGGTAAACTCTCCGTACGATGAGGCTGAAGGCGGGGGGTGGCATGACGATGGCTCGCAAGCGTTCATCTCCTTGTGCCCATCCACTCTGGAACTATGTAACGGCACTAGGGTGGTGTTCGAAAGGTGGGTCGGTGAGGGTCCGGGTAGCTACTCTGGGAGCGGTCTGAACATAACGTTGGCTGTTGACGGCCCTTTGGTCGAGTCCGCTATCTGGAGGACCCAGTATTTGGTGGAAGCCCGCTCTGCCCACGGACACATTACCGGAGGCGGCTGGTACGACGCTTCCTCTCTGGCCAGGATATCAGTGGAGCCGGTCGTCAACGAGACCGCGACATCACACTTCGTCTTCTCCTCGTGGAAGGGCTGCGCTGACACCGATGGTCCCGAGGTGCTGGTCGTCGTCAACTCCCCGCTGAAGCTCGAGGCGGTCTGGCGGAGGGAGTTCTATCTGAACGTGTGCTCAACTGTTGGCTCCACATGGGGTAGTGGATGGTACCCCGAGGGGTCCGTTGCCTCCTTCGGAGTGAAGCCACCGTCATCGGAAATAATGCCGAGCGTCTTCGATGGATGGACCGGAGATGTGGTCTCGAACGCCCTCAACGCGACAACCCTGATGGACAGGCCGAAGGTGGTTGTCGCAAAGTGGCATAAGGGCCTCTTAACTTCAGTTGTCGCCTTCTTGGCAATCGGAGGCGTTGCCGTGCCAATCCTATCGATTTGCAAAAGGACTTTAGCGGGGAAAAACAAGGGCGCTGGAAAGGCTCGCTAGGCTTACGCATGTCCTCCTTTGAGAGCAAGGGCTCCAACTACCTTGCAGGCACAAGCCTCCTCTCCAAAGTGTACCTCCTGGCCTTGAAGCCCATGCTTCTGTAGAAGTCAATCGCGCTCCTGTTCTTGGCGTTAACTACCAACTCGAGCCGGGATACGCCCTTCCCCTTACAGAAGCGCTCCGCGCTCCTGATCAGGGCCTTGCCCAAACCGTTCCCCCTGTACTCGCTCTTCACGAATATGCTCTCCACAAACCCAACCGGTACCATCTCCTCGATCTCGGGCTCGATTCTAACCCAGACGAAGCCGACAAGCGCATTCCCAACCTTGGCCCCGAATATCCTCTGTTCAACTGGCTCGTTATACGCCGCTAGGAAATTATTTCTGTGGATTCGGGCAAAGCTTTTGATGTTGCTCGGCTTTTTGCCATTAAGCCTCATAATTTCGAGATCGCACTCTAGGTCCATCTTAATGACCTCTTCAAGTTCGCCGGGCCCCACTTCCTGTACTACGGGGGATTTGGGTGTCCCCATTCTGCTCGCTGCCACGCTTTAGCGTGAGATATCATATTTTTATAAATATTATTTTGGATAACTATTGATGGGAGAGCACAACCCTATCTCAAGGAGGGCGAACGCGTCGAATCCAGCTTTAATGGCACCCTACCGCGCGCAGTTCCCGAACTTGCTTGCGGTGCATCCCGATACACGCGAAAACGTCTTCCACACGTGTTTTTGGCTGGCGCAAACGAAATATTGAAACCCCCAGTCTAGTGCAAGTGAGCTATGCTGAGATATTCCAAAGCGGACGACGTTAAGGTCCTCGTGGACGATTTGATAAGCTCACTCGGCCTCTTTCACATAAACAAGGAAAGGGTATTCTGCTTGCGCAGCAAAGGTTCAAAGACGAGGAACGTAGCGGCGAGAATACACCCCTTTCCAAAGGTTTACCAAAGCGCCCTAGATATGAAACCTTTTTACGTAATAGAGGTCATTTCAGAGGTATTCGACAACCTCTCTGAGGTGGATAAGGAGAAGACCATGATCCACGAACTTCTCCACATACCGAAGAGCTTCTCAGGGGGTTTGGTTTCACACACGAGCAGCTTCGAATCTAGGGTCGAGGCCTACCATAGGTTCTTCAGGTCGCGACTCCCCTGATTTGTAGTTGTACCCCTTTGAGCTGGAGCAAAAAGCTTAAAAGGCAATTCCCTTCATCGACCAACGAAGGGAGATGTCCTGCAGCAAGAAGAGAGAAAAGACAAAGCCGGACGATCCGTGTCCCTGCGGCAGTGGCAAGAAATACAAGGACTGTTGCGGAAAGAAGTAAAATAAGCAGATTCCAAAAACCGATAACACTTTTTTATTTGAGTTCAATGAAATGTGTAACCTTTTTCAGCTCCCAAAAGGCACTTCTCTTCTCAGTGAAGCTTTTAATATGTGCTATTCATAATTCTTGCTAATGCTTTCGCGCATTAATCGGGCTGATATAAAGAAAGAAATACTTTTGTTCCGCATCCTTGGGATAGCGCTCGTACTCTTCCTGATTCAAGCCTATAGCCCTGCGTACGCGCACAATGCTTATGGCAAGATAGAAAGTGATGCTGCACATCTTTCTAATGGTTTACTCACTGTGACTTATGATTGTTCAAATCAAAATTCTCCAGAGCTTTCTGTTTCTTATTTGAACAAAGTGGTAACCAAGAACCTTTTTTTACCAAATCTGACAACTGAGAGGTAAATTTTTTTACTCCCGGAGCTGGAGTAGGTGTCCGGTGGATTCGGTGGACAGCGGCGTTAGGTTTTCGCACCTGCTGGTGTCGATAGCAATATTAATCCTAACTTTCGCCGTTGTCGCCCTTCCTGTTTTCAGGAGCTACTGGGTCGTCTCCGAGAAGGCCACGCTCGACCAGGTGCTCGACAACTTCATCCAGCCTGAGTACTTCAGCCTAAAACGCCTGAGCCTGAACGGCGACTGGCGCTGTAAAGTTGAAGGTTACGATGCGGGCGTGAGCAGCTCTTACTACTCCTCCGATTTCGACGACTCAGGTTGGGAGGTCGTCAAGGTGCCCTTCCTTCGCTACTCCACGGACTCAAACTCCTCCCTGTGGCTCAGAAAGACGTTCGTCCTCGAGGAGAACACCGAGGGCAGGAGGGTCAAGCTGGTTTTCAAGGGGGCATGGTTGATAGCGGAGGTTTGGATGAACGACAGATACTTGGGTAAGCACACCGGCTACTTCTCCTCTTTCTACTTCGACGTAACTGACTACCTCATACCTCATGAGAGGAACGTGATAGCTGTCTTCTTGAGCTCACCTGTAGACACGAACCTGAGGGACAAGTTCTACGTCGAAGGTATATACAACGACTGGGACGTAAAGCCCTACCCGAACTGGGCCTTGGGGAACCTGCCCCCAAATTACGAGTGGCATGTGCCAATAGGCCTTTGGAAAGGAGTTGAGCTCGCGGTCACCGGTGATGTCAGCATCGACCTAGCACTATTGGACGCAAGGGTCACCGGTAGCTCCTCAGCCAGCCTGACACTCAAACTACTAGTGAACAACAGAAACGAGAACGAGTTAAGTGTCGAAATAGGTTATACCATATCGGGCTACAACTTCGACGTAGAAACCATATCTGGCACTTACACCACATCGGTAAGTGGATCGAGCAAGAGCTGGGTCTCCTTCAACATTCCGCTCTCAAATGTCAAATACTGGTGGACTTGGGACCAAGGCGACCCGAACCTGTACAAGCTTGACCTCAACATGTCAGTTGGCGGTGCGACGCAGGGCTCCCAGTCCCTGAGGTTCGGCGTGAGGTCCATAACGGGACAGATAAACCGCTTCCGGAGCGAGCTCCTCTTGAACGGAAGGTTCGTGTTCATGAGGGGCGGCAACTACATCTCGGACTTCAACCTGACCAACTCCGATGCCGGGAGGCTGGAGGAGGACCTCAGGTTGTTCAGGGGGGCTAACCTCAACTTCATAAGGGTTCATGCGCACATCGAGCCCTACGAGTTCTACGAGCTTTGCGACGAGCTCGGGATGGCCGTGATGTCCGACTTCCCCATGATATTCTCCTACCTGGGTCCGAACCCCGGGCAACAGGCGAGGGAGCTCTTCCTCGACCAGGCGCAGAGGCAGGCTGTGGAGATGGCGCTCATGCTCTACAACAACCCGAGCGTGATAATCTACGGGATCCACAACGAGCCGCCCTGGGCGCTGAGCTGGTGGGGGGACTACTACCAGGCTAGAGTGAACTACGAGGAGGACAGCCTGCTCCAGAGGCTGGTCTCGTCCATCGATGGCTCCAGGTTGATGGTGACGGCCTCAGGGGCTGAGGACGAACACCTCTACTTCGGCTGGTACGGCGGGGACTGGACCCAGTTCAAGACGGCTTCAACGGGCTTCCCGACCGAGTTCGGTGCCCAGTCCCTTCCGAGCGTGGGGTCGCCTTTCTGGTCCCTGGTCAACGTCTCTAGATGGCCAATATCGGAGGGCGATCCCGAGTTCTACGAGTTCCAGTACAGAGACTACCAGCCTTCCCAGTGGTCGAGCTACGGGATCGGGGAGCCTTCTCATTACAGCTCTCTCGAAGACTACATAGTCGAGAGCCAACGTTATCAGGCGATGCTTTTGAAGACCGCGGTAGACAGGTTCAGGATATTGAAGCGCAACGTCACAGCAGGTGTCACATTCTTCATGTTGACAGACTGCTTCCCCTCCATAACGTGGTCAATTTTAGACTACTACAGGGTTCCTAAGCTTGCTTACCTGAACTTGACCCGGGCGATGTCCCCAACGAGAGTAATAGTCGACTGGGGTGGCAATTACAAGGTGGACGGGAAGTACAGGGTCGTGTATGAGGGAGGGTCCACGATAACCTTCGACGTTTGGGTCGTGAATGACAGATGGTCGGCAACGGGACCGTGTTCGGTCAGCTGGAAGGTATACGACTTGACATTAGGCGGCGTGTTGCTCAATGACAGCAAGCAGGTAGACCTCCCGGGGGCCGAGTCACCAGCCTCAAAGGTCACAAGCATCGCTTGGGAACCACCACCGTTTGAAGATACAGATCACGTCTTGAGGTTCGAAGCAGAGCTGCGCTTGAACGGTACGGTGGAAAACATCGACACATTCGACTTCACGGTCAGAGCCTCGGCAGTGCTGGAAATATCGGCCCCAACTGTCAGCAAGGGAGAACGGCTTAAGTTCGCCGTACTTCTAGACGGAAACGAGCTCAAGCTCAAGGACTTGGATGACGGTAGGCTTGTGCTGAGCATACCTGGGGGTAAATATGTAAAGGTATTCGGCCCTGGGCTCGCTGGTAACAACACGTACCTGCCAATGGGTTACGATTTGGGCGTCCTGGCTCCCGGGGAGAAAAGAAGGTTGGAGGTACAACTGGTACCAGGTGCAATCGTAAACCTTCTGCCTAGCGTACCAGCTGTGGAATCAGACGAGCTCCTCTCAACGAAGTTCACTATATTGAAGGGTTATCCGGCCCAAGGCGAGGTCAAATTCAGCAAACCTCTAAAGGTATACATGCTGAAGCTCCAAGGCGTAGAGGGTGGCTGGACCGATCCGGATGAGATAGCAGCAGGTTTTGAGTCAGCCATGAGGTCATGGCTATCTGGCATACCCATTGACTACAAGCTCATAGAGACAAGCGAGGACTACGCATCAATCCTCAGGTCTGAAGAGAAGGATGTGATATTGATAAACGCCCACGGCGAGATAATACCCTATCCGGAAATACAGGGCCTTAGGCCAGATGAGTTCTTCCCCCTCATCATGAGGAAGTTCTCCGAGGATGGCTGGACCATAATAAACACCGCAGGCTATCCGTTCTACTACCTGCAGTTCAGGGGGCGCACAACGGAGATAGGGCCACAAGGCTTGGCTGGGCTTTCCTCAGCGCTCGGTCTACAGCTAGAGGTTGAGGCTCCTGAGAACCCTATCGAATGTTCGGTCAATCCTGACTTACTTTCTGTGCTCTGGGTCGCTGGCTCTGACATCCCTATGGAGATAACCTCGGCGAGGCTCCTCAAGTTCTCAGGCGTGGACGCGATCCCCTTGTACATATCACCTGAAGGTTCGCTCGCGGCAGGCCTGTTAAATTTGAAGAACGGAGGGGGTTTTGGTTTCATAGGCCTCGGACCCGACGTCGACAGCAGGACCAAGGGCCTCATCGCCGCGGCGATGATCTTCGTCAAGTACAGGGGCCTCAGCGTCGAGCTGGGGCAACCCCTCGTGGCACCGAACTTCATCTACCAGTACAACTCCTCGAACTGGGAGGCGCTTGCATACTTGGGCATAGTCGGAGGCAAGGTCGTAGTGCCCGCTGACGCAGAGGTATCGATCAGGGCGGACGTTTGGTCGTCCAAGATCAGCACCTCTGTTGTGGTAGGGAACGGTTCAAAGCCCATAGTGCTCAGAAGGAACTCCGCCTTCACCTCGGAGGAGCTTACGAAGGCCATACTCAAGAGGAACCTACTCGTCGTCCAGAGGGCAGTAGAACAGGCCAGGTTCGAGGTCGAGCAGGCGAGCAGAAGGGGTTTCTACCTCGGACTTGAGCTGGACAGGCTGAAGCGCGCGAGTGAGCTCTTCAGCTCCCTTAACGCTTCGGTCAACACGCTGGACAGCGCCTACAACCTCAGGCAGGCATACACGCTCGCCTCGGACATAAGGTCGGACGTATCTCAAGTCCTGGAGTCGAGCTCCGTCTCGGCGCCCGTTGCCTTCCTCGTGGTGCTCGTGCTCGCCGTGGGCTTGGCCTCCATAATCTCCGAGTCAAGGGATAAGATGATATCCTTAACCATTATACTTCTAGTAGTCTTCATGCTTCTGGTCCAGCAGACCTACCCTGGCATTTCGGAGGTGACGATGTCCGAGATGACGATAGGCCTGTACCTCTTGGCCATCGCTTTCGCGGCGATATTTCTACTACCGCTTCTGTTGAGCGAGATCAAAACCGAGGGCGGTGTATCTCTAACAGCTGCTATACCGATGGCGTTCTCGATGGCTGCTGGCAACCTGAGGAGGAGGAAGCTTAGGACGGTCCTAGCGCTCCTGTCGATAACCACCATGGTGTTGGCCCTTTCCTCCCTGACGTCTGTATCGACCACCTTTACCTCCACGGAGTTGATGACAAGCCTTGTTGCCCCACAGGGTAGGAACCTGATTTTGGTGAGGAACGAGCCCAGTGGTTTCTCCACAAACGACCTAGAGTGGATGGCCTCACAGCCCGAGGCACTCAAGGTGGCGGTAAAGGCGCAGAACCCGCCTGTCATGATGCTGGGCTACGTCGATGGCTATCCGATATACGGGGTCATTGGCCTGCAGGGCGAAGTGCCGCAGATAGACCAGATCAAATCCGCTCTGATGACGCCGCTTCCGCTGGAGGAGCTGTTCACAAGGGACTTTTGCATTTTGATAAGCGAGGACCTCGCGAGCCATACGCACAAGGTCGTTGGCCAAAAGATATCCTTCAGGGACTTGGAGCTGACAGTGGTCGGCGTCTTCGACCCTGCTAGGCTTTCAGGCATCACCGAGATCGACAACTCCCCGTGGTTCCCCCAGAGGACAAGCCCTGGAGTCCAAGGGCTAGTAGCCGTTAGCCCCGAGAACCTCATAATAACCAACCTGAAAACCTCTGCTCTGCTGGGGGCGTATCCGCAGCTGATATACTTCTTCACGAGGTCGCCTGAGGACGCAATACGCGTGGGGCGGAGGGTGAGCCTTTTGACCGGGTACCAGTGCTCCGTCTGGCCTTCGGGCATGAACGTTAGGTACTACTATCCCGCGAGGTCGTTGACCCTCTCCGGGTCCAGCGTGATCATGCCCATGGGGATAATAGTGCTCAACCTCGCGCTCGTCATGATATCAAACGTCTACGAGAGGAGGAAGGAGATCACAATACTCTCGATGGTAGGCCTCAACCCGACCCACGTCTTCCTGCTCTTCTTGAGCGAGGCTTTCATATTGGGATTCATCGGGGGTAGCCTAGGATACCTGTCAAGCTTCACAGCCTTCAGGGCAATACAGATCCTGGGCTACATATTCCCCGTCGATGTCAAGGCATCGTACGTCGACATGTTCGTCATAGTATCTGTCTCCGTCCTAACCGCGATATTCTCGGCCATAGTTCCATCCTTGAAGGCATCCACGCTTGTGACGCCCTCGCTGTCCAGGAGGTGGAAGATCGAGGCGGAGCGGATGGACAGGGACGTTTGGAGCCTTCTGATACCGGCGAAGATAGCCGAGGAGAAGCTCAGCCTAATGGCGTCACAGTTCTGCGAGAGGCTCAAGGACTACTCGGGCCTTGCGATAGAGCTCATCGTCGACGACATAACTTTGGAGGATGTTTTGGACGAAGAGGGCAGAAGGCTGCCCAGGATAAGGTTCACCTACGGCAGGGGTGGAAACAGGCCGTTCACGTCGCACAACCTGATAGACTTCAAGAGAAGCGAACTCGGGAAGTACGATGTGCTCCTGACCACGAAGATAACTTCGATAAACCCGAAGTTCGCCGACAACTACATAAGGGACGTCGGAAGCTTCGTCAGGAAGCTCGTGATCGATTGGGCTTCTTCCAAGGCGAGGGTCGTGGTCGCCTTGGGCAATAGCTACGACTACATCTTGGAGTTCATAAAGGTCTACCACCCACAGCAGATAATAGCGCTCACGAGGCGGGATGCGGCTGCTAAGCTCAGGGACCTCAGAAGCAGGATAAGGGCAGAGGGCCTATGGCCGCCAGCCCTCGATATAAAGGAGGTCGCATCCCAAACAGCGCCTGAGCTTCTCAGGGAGATTTTGCCCGAGGTGAAGAGGGCTGATATGGTTTGCATAGATTCGGACGATGGCCTCCTCAGCTCCGTGCTCCTCGCCGCGGCAACCCTTGCGAAGAGACGGGTTGGGACTGTGGTAAGCGCCGGTAAATTCTCGGAGTTCCAGGCGGAGGTGTTGTTGGAAGGCCCCGAGTATGCAGCCTAGGCTAGGGGCTTATGAACACGCTACTTGGACGAAAAGCCCTCAAAAAAGTTTTACCGCTCACACTATTTAAACCGTCATTTCAAAACTGTTCAGCAGCAGTAAGTTGGCCATTTTTAGGCAAATGCTAGCACAAGCTACAGAAAAAAGGGTAGAAAATTTATATAGATAAACAACACAGGCTTCTCTAATCAAGGAAGGAAATGGCCAACAGCAAGAAGGTGTTCACGATTGGTTATTCAGGGTTAAAACCATCCGATTTCATCGAAATATGCAAATCCAACGGCGTGTCAAAAATAATAGACATAAGGCGGTTCCCAGTCTCGGTCAAGGAGCCATTTTACGACAGAGATGCCCTGAAATCGTTCTTGGCCCCGTCGAAGATGAGCTACGTCTGGCTGGGGGAGGACTTGGGCGGTTTCAGGGAGGGCGGTTACGAGAAGTACACGAAGACCAAGGGCTTCCAGAGGGGTATCGAGGCCCTTGAGAAGGAGGCTTCTGGTGACAGGGCGGCGATCCTTTGCGCGGAGCAGGACTGGACGAAGTGCCACAGGAAACACATAGCTGAGGCACTTGAGCGTAGAGGCTGGATGGTTGTCCACCTAGAGCTCAGGGAGAAGGTGCCCGTTGCTGCCGTGGAGGAGAAGAAAGTCGAAGCGAAGCCAGAGGCCGAGCTGCAGGCTATGCCTGCGCGCGCGTGAGGTTCACCCCATCCACTCTTACGTAAGGGCAGAGCGTCGGGTTCGGTACTTCCCACCACTTGACCCATCTTCTATCCTTGGTTGCGGCCACCAAGTTCTCGAGCAACTTGCCCATGTTGTGGCTCAGCCTGACGCCTCTGACCGCACCGGTGACTTCTCCTCCCTCGATCCTGAGGACCGCATCCCTGGCCAGGGTTGAGAAGTCCCCTGTAACTTGGTTTTGAAACCTAGTGTACCAGTTGCTGTTTATCAGAAATCCCTGGCGCACATCGCCTATCATCTCCTCAAGCCCCAGGTCGCCGGCGGATACCACGACGTTCGAAGGCGTTGGTGCTATCCATCCCGCGTTGCCCGTAGAGGTCACCTTCATCTTCTTGGCGGTGTAAGAGTTGTGCAGGTAGTTCCTCAGGACGCCACCGTCTATTATCTCGAGTCTCCTTGTCTCGACTCCCTCGTCGTCGAAAGGCCTGGAGAAAGGTCCGTCTTGGGCCCTCGGGTCATCGAAGAGACCGAACCACTGCGGCGCAACCCCGCTCCCCAGCTTTCCGCAGAGGAACGACATGCCCATGTCCACCGTCAGGGCAGAGGCCGCGCGGACGACATCGTCCATGAGGTTCGCCAGTACCTGAGGCGCAAGTATTACCGTGCACCTTCCGGGCTCCCAATCAACCAACTTGACCGAGTCCCTGGCGTACTCTGCGCTCTCCCTACCCAAATCTGCACCCCTTATACCCCTTGGATCTGCCGAGACGGCCACTGCCTGCCCTGAGGCGTCCTCCCCAGCGAAGCTCCTGAAGTTGGCCTCCACGAAGCCCGAGCTGTATTCGCCTACGAAACCGGTGCTGGTAACCAGCGACCTCCTCAAAACGTTGCCCCTCACGACGCCGGATACGTACGCAATCCCCTCCTCGAGCGCAGCTCCGACCCCCTCCTCAGAAATCCTGACGAGAGGCTCAGGCTTCACAAGTTCCTCCAGGTTCCTGCTCGGCGGTGCGTAAGCTACTGGTCTTACCTCGGAGAGCAGGTTCTTCACCCAATCCACCTTTTTAGCAAACTCCAAAGCCCTCACTGCCCTTCCGACTAGCTCTTCGAGGTCGTCTTCGCCCTCGCTGTACTCAAAGGAGCCTACGAACCTCCTCCCGTCCCTTATTAGGTACAGCGAGACGCTCCTGTTCTCCCACGTCTTGGCGGCGGTGATGCTGCTCCTCGCGAACCTCACCATGGTGTTGACCTCGGCGTCGACGGCGATCGCGGCCTCCTCCACACCCAGCGCTCTAACCGTCTTCAAAACCCTCTCGCAAAGTTCCGTCGTCATTCGTACCACCTCAGGAGAGCTCCACCCCCTCTATCAAGACCGAAGGCCCACCCATCCATACCGGCACCCCCTGCATAGGGTCGCCCTTTCCGCAATTACCCGGAAAGAACTCGAGGTCGTTACCCACAGCCGCAACCCTGCTGAAAAGGCCCGTGGTGGTGATTTCGAGAACGGGGTTCAGTACCGGGTTTCCGATCTCACCGTTTTCAACGGAGTAAGCCTCCAGCCCGACGTACCTCTGGTTGAACCTCCTGTCGTCGATATTCCACTCGGTAAAGCTCTTTATGTAAACTCCGTTCCTAACCTCCTTCAGGAGCTCCTCGAGAGAATAATCCCCTGGGAGTATGAAGGTGTTGCTCATCCTCACTATGGGCTCCCTGTCGTAGGCGCTCGCCCTCATCGCGCCGTTGCTCTCAACCCCAAGCTCGTGGGCTGTCTCCCTGCTGTGCAGGAACTCGTTTATAACGCCACGCTTTATCAAGGTCCTCCTCCTCGTCTTGACGCCCTCCTCGTCGTAGAGATGAAAGCCGTAGCTGTTGGGGATCGTCGGGTCATCAACCAATGTGACATTCTCAGTTCCGACCACGGCTCCTACAGATCCCGGCTTAAGGTAGGACTCCCCGGCCTGCGCTCCCTCTCTGCCCATTATCCTGTCGGCCTCGGCAGGGTGTCCGCTCGACTCGTGGCTCACTATACCGCTGACCTCGCTCCCCAGAACCACGTCTACCTTTCCCCTGGGAGTCGACCTACCCTCTCTAAGCAGCCTGCCCATCGCCTTTGCCTCTTCCACCACTCTGCGCCTCACCTCGTCGTACACGACCACCTCGACACCTCCTGACCCTGCGACCTCGCCATAGCGGAACGCTGTACCCTTTCCCGGCTCCAATGCAACCATCACGTACATCAAAGACACCCTGGGCGTCCGGCTTCTCACGAAGGCCCCCTCGTTCGTGATCACCGCCTTATCCTCGACCTCCGCAGAAAACCTCAGAAACCTGCTGACGATCTTGGCGTCGAGGCTCGGAGACGTGAGGTTGGAGTCCAGCTCGTGTAACGTTCTGAGCATTTCCTCGATGCCCAGGTCTTCGACCTTGATCCTCTGTTCAACGCTGTAGCTCGCTACCTCGGCCTTCACTGGTGCCAGTTTGATCCTCTTTTTGAGCATGGGAAATGAGGCCTCAGCGTTGCGCACAGCGACCTGGGCCAAACGCCTAAGGCTTTTCACGTCTGAGGCGCTGCTTGCCGCAAAGCCTAAAGCACCCTCCTTAATCACCCTCACGCAGACTCCACGCTGAGTTACCATTACCGGAGCCTCTGGCTCCCCGTTTCTCATCATCGCCGAAGTGCCGCTTCTTGACTGCCACCTAACCTCGGCGTATTCGCAACCTTGCTCGGTTGCTGAAAGCAAAGCGGCCCTCAACACGTCCTCGTCTATTGGCATAGGCCTATCTTTGCAGGGATAATATAAAAAACGTACTGTCGTTTTTCGCACCCATCCTCGCGAAAGCTAAAAACCTTTTTAACAGTCCCAGAATCTCTTCAACGATGTCCAAATACATAGGTGGGGACTACGTTCAGAAGCTGAGGCGAAAGTTCGACGAGGAAGACATGGCCAGGGATGAGGTCTTGAGCCTTGGAAGGACGATCACGAAGGACTCCAAGTCGGCCATATATTCGCTCATAAGGGACGATTGGCAGGAGGCCGAGTCCCGTCTTGCGAAGATGGGCGAGGACGTGCTGAGGATGAAAGCACTCCTGCAAAAAAACTGTCGCCTCTCGTACCTGGCGGACGTTTCCTTCAGAGAGTACACAGAGGCTTTAATCCTGTATCACTTCCTGAAAAGCAGAAGAATACCGACGCATGAGGAGCTGGGCGTTGACGAGGAGGCCTTCGTAACGGGGCTGATGGACGCGACTGGTGAGCTGCTCAGGAAATCGGTGGAGGAGATGATAAGGGGAGACCTTGCTTTCGCCAACGAGGCCAAGGAGTTCATCGAGGACGTTTACAAGTCCATGCTTGAGATGAACTTCAAGGATTACGAGATAAGGAAGAAGGTTGACTACGTCTCGAACAACCTGAGCAAGCTGGTCGATTACATCTTCGCGAAGTCATCTCGGCCGTAAAGGTCGTTCAAACGAAAAGATCCACCCTCCTGAAGTTGACGGTATCCACGAGGCCCTTGTCAGTCAACCTCAGCTCCGGGAGGACCGGCAGGGACAGCAGGGACATCGTCATAAACGGGTGCATCATGTTGCATCCGAGCTCCCTCCAAGCGCGCCCGAGCTCCCTCACCGCCCCAGAAACCTCCTCGGCCCCCCTGTCCGACATAAGCCCGGCTATGGGAAGGTCGACAGCTGCCAACACCTTGCCCCCCCTCACCGCAACCATGCCCCCTCCAACAGAGGCCAGGTAGTTCCCGGCATACACCATGTCCTCGTCGTTCGTCCCGACCACCAACAGGTTGTGGCTGTCGTGTGCCACCGTGGACGCAACGGCTCCGGCCTTGAGACCAAAACCCCGGACGAAACCAACCCCGTGACCTCCCGTCATCTTGTGCCTCTCGAAGACCGCGACCTTTAGCAGGTCGATGTCCGCGTCCGCCTTTATCTCGCCGTTCATGACCCGGACCTCTTCAATCCTGTGCTTGGTTATGACGCTGCCCTCTACGACCTCCATCACCCTGACCTTAGCTCGCTCCGAATACGACCTCACCCTCAGGTCTTCCACAGAGATCGGGCGCTTCAACCTAACTGTGCCTCTTGACCACTCCGGATAGGCTCTGTCTCCGATGTGCACAACAAGCTTCCCGCCCTTCGCTACCAATTGGCCATCAGCGATGACCTCATCCACTTTAACTCTGCTCAAGTCGTCGAGCAAGAGTATGTCCGCCAGCCTACCCGGAGCTATCGCGCCAACCTCCAGGTCGACCCTGAAGTGCTCCGCGGTGTTTATCGTGGCCATCTGCACAGCCCTGATGGGGTCCACACCCTCCTCTATGGCCCTCCTCACTATGTGGTCCATATGGCCCTCCCTGCTGAGGTGCTCAGCCTCCCTGTCGTCGCTGACGAGGCAGATCCTCCTGCTGTCCAACCTCGTCTCCGTGATGCACCTGATGACCTCCTTCAGGTCCCTCCAAGCCGATCCCTCCCTGATCATCACGTGCATACCAAGGCGGAGTTTCGAGAGCCCCACCAGCTTGGTGGTCGACTCGTGGCTCGACGAGATGCCGGCTGCCACGTAGGCATTTAGCTCCCTGTTGAGGTCGCCGTAGAAATGGCCCTCGACGGCCCTTCTGAACCTGAGGGCCTGCGATATCTCATCCAGCATCAACCTGTCTCCAGAAATCACTCCGGCGTAGTTCATGACCTCCCCCAGAGCTACGGCGTTCCTGAGGGTCGAAAATGCCCACGATATCTCCTCCGGACCTATGCTCGCACCGGCGGTCTCGAACTCGGGTGAGGATGCCGGCACGCAAGACGGAACCGCGACGTAGACCTTGAGGGGTATTTCTAACCCCTCGTCGTGCATCAGCTTGACACCGTCCATGCCCAAGACGTTCGCTATCTCATGGGGGTCGATGAACACGCCGGTAGTGCCGTGGGGCAAAACAACCTTAGCAAACTGCGTTACCGTAAGCATGGAGCTTTCGATGTGCACATGTCCGTCGAGAAATCCAGGCGCTAAGACCCTACCCTCAGCTTTGACCACCTTCGTTGAGCCCGCTATCGTGTGGTCCGCGTTACCAACAAGCGCTATTCTCTGGCCTTTAACGGCCACGTCCACATCCTCGATTAGCTCCCCCGTGAACACGTTCAGTAGCGTGCCGCCCTCGATCACGAGATCTGCCTTCCTTACACCATTGGCGGTCATGATCAAGTCCTCTATAAGATCATGGAGCTCAGCTCTTGTCCCCATCATCCCGCACAATTCAAAGGTGCCTAACACCTTAAGTCTTTCTCTTTTGTGTCACCACTTCCATCGAGAACAAACGCTTAAGGAGAACTCGATTTTAAGGAAAGGGTTAAATTCGAAAAACGGTCACTAAAATAACCAGAGGTGCGCGCGGTAGGTTGAAGGCCGATTCGAGTCTCATCGAATTCAAGCGCGATGGTTCTGGGGTCCTCGTCAAGGGGTTCTGGGTTTTCCAAGAGGGCAAAAGGCTAGATTCCGACATCGACTTCAAACCCGTGGGGAGCGAGACCACATCAGCGGAGTCCGGCGGAATGCGGGTCGAGGAAACGACATCGGTATTCGAAGGCCCTCGGGGCATGTCGGCCAAGGCGCATTTCAAACTGCTAAGGTCCGCTGAAGGGGACACGCTGCTCGCTAGGTTGGACCTCACAAACTCGGTGGCAGCGGGGTCTTATGAGGTGGGTGGCTTCCTCCTCTCGCCAGAGGGCGCCGGAAGGTCGGTCGCCTACTCATTCTCCTTCGATCCTGCTATATATGGCCCGGCCTTCGCTTACTACAACCCCCTCGGCAGGGGGCAGGCTCCTAAGGTGCCTCCTCCTCAGGAGGAACCCTACCCACCTAGGCCGCCAGATGTCCAAGAGGACCTGCAGGCCAGTTGCTGGTCCTACCCCTTTCATTTCAAATCGCTCGAGGAGGCAGAGGGTTATCGTAAGCTGTTGTTCATGCTGATAGAAGCAGCAGGCGGCGAGGCCATCGCGATACTGCCGTTATCGGGATACGGGGTAAGGGGTACGCTCGAGAGTCTAGGCGGTATAAAATCCCTGTTTCACGGTTTCCTAAGAGAGTTCACGCCCGCAACTCTGCCAGGGTTTGTCGTCTCCTTCTCGCGCTCTCCATCCAGAGCGGTGGAACGAGCATTTCGGCTGGGTCTATCCTCGCTGAACAAGGAACACTACCTGAGGTCGAGAAAGCACTATCCAAGTGTATTCAAGTACCTGGGTTGGTGTAGCTGGAACTCCTTCCTGCGCGATGTTAGCGAAAGCGGTTTGCGCGAAGCCGTTGAGCTGTTCTCCAAAAGGAGTATGCCCTTCAAGATGGTGCTGATAGACGACGGGTGGCACTCGGTGGAGGAGGAAAAGCTGACCTCCTTCGAACCGGACCGCTCGAAGTTTCCAAACGGGTTCTCCTCGGCGGTCGAGGCCATCAAAAAGGCAGGCGTGAGGTACGTCGGTGCGTGGCTCACGCTCCAGGGCTACTGGAGGGGCGTCAAGGAAGGATCCCCGCTGTCGTCTTCGTATCCCATGGTGAAGGGGAAGCACAACGATCAGCTGGTCCCCAATCCTGAAAGGCTCGAGGGCCATAAGTTCTACACGGATTTCTTGGGTTACCTCAAGTCATCCGGCGTAGACTTCCTAAAGGTCGACAACCAGTTCGACGTCTTCAGGTACGCGGCAGACAACATGCCCGTCGGGAGCTTGGCGGAGGGGCTCCACCATGCGTTGGAGTCATCGGCCGGGATGTTCGGTTTGCCGATATTGAACTGCATGGCGAACACCCCTGACTGCTTCTTCTTCTGGAGCAACTCGAACGTGGCCAGGGCGTCCATGGACTACATCCCCTATTGGAAAGACGGCGCGAAGCGCCACATACTATACTGCGCATACAACAGCCTATGGCTGTCTCAAGTCGCATGGCCGGACTGGGACATGTTCCAGACGCATGACCCCTACGCTCTGGTGCACGCGATCTCCAGGTTGCTAAGCGGCGGTCCGGTTTACGTCACAGACCTGCCCGAGCTGGTCAAGCCTGAACTTCTGAGGAAGATGACGCTCAAGGACGGCAGGCTGCCAGATATGGACATGCCCGCTGTACCGACAGACGACTGCATCTTCAAGGACCCGTATAACGAACAGGTAGCGCTGAAGGTTTACAACACCATGGGCATCAAGGGTCTGGGAAAAATAGGCATAGTGGGGGCTTTCAACATCTCATCCTCGGGTAAAGAAGTCAGCGTCAGGATCAGCCCATCAGACGCTGGGTTCGAGAGAGGGCGCTTCGTGGTCTATGAGTCGATCAGCGGGAAGGTCGAGGAGCTGGGCGCCCACGATCGCACCAAGGAAACATCTTTGAGCGAGTTGCAGGTAGCGCTCTACGTCATAGTACCATCACTGGGAGGGCTGTCGCCTGTTGGCATTCAAGGGCTTTTCATCCCGCCGATGGGAATGGAGTCCGTGGAAAGAGACGCCAAGAGGCTGACGGTGTTTATGAAGGAACCGGGCACGTTGGTCGCTCTGTCGAATAAAAGGTTCGACGTGTACATCGATGGCGTAAAGTGCCGAATGGTGAAAGGCCCGCTCAGGAACAACACGTACAATGTAACAGGCGGTGGCCTCGTAAAGGTCAGATCGAGCTCCAGGTCCGTGTCCTTCGTGGTCAAAGGCTAATTTTATTGGTTGTTTATCTGGTGGCTAAACATGAAGCTCTGGCCCAACGTCAGCGTTGACTACTACACCGAAGGCTATCACGAGGGTGGAGGAACAAGCTAGTTGGAATTGAAGGGTTAAGCAAACTTTATGGTTTAGTCCCGCCTACAGCCTTGGAAACCGTGCTACGGCAGCGCCAATGCCGAAGGTCGCCCATGGTTCACCGATATGCTCGTGTCATCGACAACACTCGAGCTGCTTTCTAGCTAGGGAAGATTCTCCACGAAGTTTGCAAAACGCTCAACTCCTTTGCTTATCTCATCCAGAGGACGGGCGAAACTCATTCTTAGGTACCCTTCTCCGTATTCGCCGAAGGATGAGCCATGTAACACAGCTAACCCGTATTTTTGCAGAAGGTGTTTGGTAAGCTCCTCGGAGTTCATGCCAACCCTGTCTAGAATTTCCTTCACATTCACGAACATGTAGAAAGTTCCCTCGGGTTTGAAGGGCTTGACGTGGTCCAGCCTGCTCAATCGGTCGTGCAGGAAGTTCCTTCTGAGTTCATACTCCCTGACCATCTCCCTTACCTCCTCATAGCAAGAGAAGGCCGCTAATGCCCCGCTCTGCGAAAATGAACTCGGGCATGAGGTCGTGACGTTTATAACCTTCACCACAGGTTCGAATGCCTCCTCGGGCGCAACGACGTAACCAAGCCTCCAGCCGGTCATGGCGTACGCCTTGGAGAAGCCATCGACGAGGAAAGTCCTGTCAGGCAGGTGCCTAAAGGGTGACACGTGCCTAGCCCCATCGTAAACTATGTATTTGTATATCTCGTCAGAGAGGATGTAGAGGTCATGGTCCTCGGCGAGCTCCAAGATACCTTTGAGGTCCTCTTCAGCTAGGGTCGATCCGCATGGGTTCTCGGGGAAGTTGAGCACCACCAACTTCGTCCTTTCGTTGATCAGTTTCGCCAGCGCCTCCGGCTTGGCCCTGAAACCCTCTTCCTCCTCAAGCCTCAAATAAACCGGCCTGCCTCCAGCTAAGAGCGTTGACCCATCGTACGCTGGGTATCCCGGATTTGGGCAGATAACCTCGTCTCCCGGCTCTACGACCGCTGTGATTACGGCGTGTATGGCCTGCTTAGCCCCGACGGTGACGGCCACCCTCCTGTCGAAATTCACCTCAACCCCATACTCATCCCGAACCCTTTCGGCGATGGCCTCCCTCAAGTTCGAAGCACCCTGGGATGGCGTGTAGTGCGTGTCGCCGTTGCGAAGGGCCTCTACCGCTGCATCCTTTATCTTTTTTGGCGTGTCAAATCCGGGCTCGCCTATCTCCATGTGCACCACATCCCTGCCCTGCGCCTCTAGGTCCCTCGCCATCTTCAGGACGAAGAAGGAAGCCTCACTGGGTATTTCTGTGACTCTTCTGGATATACCCCTCATTTTTCCGAGGAGCGCTAAGGATTAGCTTTTAAGACTTTCGCTTCCTATATTTCTGGCGGTTATTCCAACTCCATCTCCCGCAGTACCCTTTTCCCCTCCTCCTCGCCTAGGAGCTCGAGCAACTTCTCCTTCGAGCTGGCCCCCTGCCATTCCCCGAGTATCTTCAACACGCTATCTCTCAGCGCGGGGTTGAGGTCCTTTGCGATGACCTCCATCCTACGTCTCCTCAGCGCGTCCTCCGGAGATACGACCATCCCCATGCCGAAAGAAGTGTTACAAATCCTCTATTAAAATATTTAAGCGCGGGTATTTCTCTAACGGGCCACCGAGTTCTCGGCCTTTTTTAAAAATCCGTTTACACGACACAAGGGGCTGGCAGTGTAAACAAGCGCAATGCGCCTACGATCCCCGTGCTGGTGTCTTTTGAACGGCTTGTCGGCTGCTGGCCTATCCGGAGCTGTCATCCTATAATTTCAACCAGCCTTTTCAGAAATTCTTTCTCTCTAACCTCTTTCGCGAACATGCAACTCGCAGCCCTCTGGTCCCGAAGGCATCTCCCCTCATCGTCTACTCCCAACCCCACTTTCTCGAAATCAACGAAATCTTCGACTGCTGACATCACGGCAAGTGGGTCGTGCATTATGGGCTCGTGTTTGGTGTTTAAGCTGTTGTACCAAAGCGACTTCATTTCTCTGAGAGCAGCTGTCAGCGGTGTGTCCTTTAGGAATATCTTCTTCTGGTACTCCTCACCGAGGACGCACTTCATGGTCACATCCAGGCCCACTACGAACTTAGGCTTCTGAGCGTTGATGACTATACTGGCGGCCCTCGGGTCCGCTGAGAAGTTGTACTCCGGCCCGGCCCAGTCTGAAATAAGATGCCCTCCCATTATTATCATCTTGGAGACCCTCTTGAATTCATTTGGATATTCCAGTACGAACCTAGCAACGTTGGTCAAAGGCCCTATCGATACCAGGACAAGGTCGTCGTGCTTTCTCGCTGCCTCGGCCATGAACCTCACACCATCGGATCTGTTAAGCCTGTATTCGGGCTCCCTTTCGCCCAACACATCAGCTTGGTTTGGCCTGTAGCTCTGGACTATGAAGTCTAAGGCGTCCCTCGTACCAGCAACCACGTCCACACGCGCCCCGGCCCTCTCCGCAAGGTATCTCACGAGAGCCGCCCTGGCTTGCGTATCGCCCCTAACGGTGGTCACACCAACCAAGTGTATGTCCGGATGTCTCAAGCACAGCGCAAGCGCGAAGGCGTCATCTATGTCGTCGCCTATGTCGGTATCTAAGAGAACGTTCTTCACCATGCATAATACGCCTACTTTACCTCTTATATTTTTATTGATTCGATCTCAAATAATATTTATCTAGCTGGAACAAAAACGGTTAACAAAGATGTCCTCGCAGCTCAGGGAGTCAGTGCTGAACATAGTGACATCCGCTGTGATTGCCAGCATGTACTTCGTGTTGGTTTTCGCTCTGGCGGGCATCTCCTTCCTGCCCTTTCAGGTGAGGATCGCCGACATGCTCGTAATGCTGCCGTCTGTCGTAGGCCTGCCCGCTGTGTACGGCGTCACGTTGGGGTGTTTTGTAGCGAACGCCTTCGCCCCATATGGAGCAAACCCCATAGACATGTCCCTCGGGAGCCTCGCGAACCTGTTGGCGGGTTACGTCGTGTACAAGCTGGCATACAAGAGGGAATCTTACAGGGTCCTCATCCTTTCCTCGATAGCGGCATCCGCGATAATAACGGTCGTGGTGGGTTCGTATCTCCCGGTCGTCATCGGCATCGACGCGAGCCTCGAGAACGTTTTGTTAATAGGTTGGGTGGGTGTGCTGCCAGGAGAGCTTGTCTCAGTTGTACTTCTGGGCGTCCCCGTGAGCAAAGTCCTAAAGAGGTCCTTCAAGCTCTGGAGGAAAAGTCCACCGAGCTAGGAGGCTATATCAATCGACGTGGGCACTTGATGTCTTGAGGATGAAAAATGGCCATATGCCAAGGCGCTAACAAATCCTGGGCACGATCTCCCCCGCTGGTTGCACGAGCACCCTTAAGCCACCGACGAGCGTCCTGACCACTACAATGCCGCCATCCGAGCTCTCCCCCTTGACGGTGCCGATGACGCGGGCGTCAGTAAAGCCAATTCCCCTCATGAACTCCAAAACCTCCTCGGCCAAGGCGCCCTCCACCCCCAAAACAGCAACTCCCTCGGAGGCTAGGTGCAATGGGTTAATACCGAGCATATCGGTGTACCTCCTAACCGTTTCCCTGATCGGTATCGAAGCCTCATCGACCACTATGGTCTTCTTGCTCGTCCTTGCCCAGTCGTTTAGGAGCATGGCCAACCCGCCTCTCGTTGGATCTCTCGCTGCATGTATCGCATCGCCGTACCTCTCGATCAACGGCAACATCAGCCCGGTGAGGGGTCGGGCATCGCTCCTGAGGTCGATGTCCTCTGGAGGTATGGATTGTTGCATCGCAAGTATGGTGGCCCCATGTTCAGCGATGTACCCGGATGTCAATATCTTGTCCCCGACCTTTAACTCTTGGTCGATTATGGGCTTCTTGGCCATCCCCAGCCCCACAGTGGTTATCACGATGCCATCGACTTGGCCTTTGGGCATTACCTTCATATCCCCGCCTATCAGAGGGACTCCCTCCTTAATGAGAACACCTAACATGCTTCTTACTAAGCTATCTAGGGTTGACCTGGAGAACCCCTCCTCAACTACGATCGAGTCAAGAGCTGCCATCGGTCTACCTCCGAGCATCAGGACATCGTTTATCGTGCCGGAGGCGGCCAGCAACCCTATGTCGCCCCCTGGAAATACGTGAGGTTTGACCGTGTAGGCGTCAACGGTCACGACGACGTATTCTTCACCTACCCTTATCGCAGCCGCGTCGTCGGGGCGGTCTATGCCAAGGCCCCGAGGCGTTGCCTTCAGCGCATCTGGGACCGACGAGAAGATGAGCTGCTCGAGGATCTCCTGGGTCTCCTTTCCGCCGGAGCCTTGGGCCAAGGTGACGAATCTAGACATCTGCTTCATCCCCCTCGAGCAGTCCCCCTAATTCCGGCTTGTCCCCCAAGTCGCCCTCCACCTCGCTTACCAGGCGTTCGAGTTCCCTCATGCTCTCCTTGAACGTCGCTTCGTCCATCGTCGATATTATGACGCCAGCGTGAACCACCACGTAACTTCCGACATCAACGCCCTCGGTTGCGACCAGAGCCTCCTTTCGCACCCCCCCGAAATCTACGACAGCTATGTCCCCCCTAACCTCGGCAACAACCCCATAAACTCCTAAACACATCTCTCGGGCACTTACACCCTCTGCGCAGTTTCCCAAGGACAGTTATAAACAATATCCTAAGGGCTTCCCTCGGCGTGGACGGTAAAAACCCCGAGACCGTAAAATGGCAGAGATCAATCGGCATCTCCAGGCCGCAAAGGTCGAAGTTCAGATCTCAGGGCATCTCTGTGAGCGCCTTTTGGTGTTCTAAAAAAGCCGCTCAGAGGTCAGTCTCAACCGCCTTCTTGAGTTGTAGACCATGTTGGGCCCAGACGGAGCAAGTGCCCTCTGAAGACACCATGCACGGTCCGTAGGGTGACTGCGGTGTGCAAGCGGTCATGAACAAGGGGCATTCCGTAGGTTTGTTTACGCCCGAGATCACACCCGCACACATGCATCCCGACGGTATGCCCTCCGAGGCCTCGGCATCCTCGAGCTTAAGGTTGAACCTGAGCGCACCATCACACCTACTGTAGGCATCGTTCAAACAGTATCCGCTGCTAGATATAACGCCAAGCCCGCGCCATTGAGAGTCGCGCACACTGAAGACCTCCTTTATCAGGTTCTTAGCCATCGTGTTTCCCTCGTAGCTGACAGCCCTGGCGTATTCAACAACAACCCTCGCCTCCTCCCTCGAGAGCTGCCTGAGTATCTCAGCAACCGAGAGCAAAACATCTATGGGCTCGAACCCCGATACGACCGTTGGAATCTTGTACTCCGAGGGCAAGAACTCCCACTCGCGCGCTCCGATCACCGCGCTCACGTGGCCCGGGGCTATGACGCCATCCACGGGGATGTTACGTTCCATCAGGAGGCGGGCGGCTGGCGGTGTGAGCTTACCCGAGGACAGGAAGTACATGCCCTCGGGCAGACGGCCGTTCCTGATCAACATCGCGTAGGAGGGGAAAACGGTCTCGAAGCCTATTCCTAGGAACACCGACTCGGCCCTTGCGCTCGAGGCGTCCTTGACCGCGTCAAGGAAACTGTAAACAAGCTTGACGTCCCCGCCCTTGGCCTTCGCGTCCGACAGGCTCCTTATGTCGTCACAAGCCCTGGCTGATGGGAGCCTATAGGCGTCTCCGTATGTATATACCCTCACCCCCGACATAGCAAGTCCTATCGTCGCCTCGACGTAGGCGCTTGGTGTAACGCACACCGGACAGCCGGGCCCAGCCACCATATCGACCTCCTTGGGGATCACGCTCCTCAGACCGTAGTGCACAGTCGTCCACTCGTGCGTCCCACAGAAGTTCATCACTCTCACCACAACCTTGCCCCTCGGCCTCAGCCTTTCGACGTACTTTCGCATCAGGTCTGCGATTCTAAGCGCTGCGCGTGGGTTCCTCCTGAACACGACATCCATCCTCGCGCTGAGATCGGCCAACGTCTCACCGCGTTCATCAAGGTAGATTTATCTTTTAGTGGGATTCTTAGGGGGCAAAGCTGATAGCCTTGGTCAGGGCCCTCAGGATCACCGCTAGGGGATTGGTGCAAGGAGTTGGCTTCCGGCCATTTGTCTTCAGGCTTGCGAGGGAACGCGGCCTAAAGGGATACGTCAAGAACATAGGCGGCAGTGCAGCCGAGGTCCATGTGGAGGGTGACGATAGGTCGGTGGACGAGTTCTTGGCGGCCATGAGGGAGGGCAGACATGGGCGCATAGTGATCGAGAGCATCGAGGCCAGAGCCGTCGAACCCTCGGGGTATGTGGATTTCGTGATACTGCGGAGCGACGATAGTGCCCATCGTAGCTCGATGATCCCCCCTGACTTCGGCATATGCGAGGACTGCCTCAAAGAGGTGTTGAGCGAGACCAGGTGGAAGGGATACGCTTTCAACTCCTGCGTGGTCTGCGGTCCAAGATTTTCCATGATGGTGCGCTCTCCCTACGACAGAGAAAAAACCTCCATGAGCGCCTTCCCCCTCTGCAAGGATTGCGCGTCAGACTACGGCGACCCTGGGAACGCGAGACGTTTCCACGCGCAGGGCATCAGCTGTCCGAGATGCGGTCCGTCCGTCTCCTTATACGACAAGGACTTCAATCTCGTTGATGTAAAAGACCCGATATCAGCTGCTGCGAGTTTTATAAACGAAGGCCTAGTGGTAGCCGTTAAGGGAATAGGGGGTTTCCACATAGCTGCGTTGGCCTCCGACGATGACGTTGTAATGAGGCTCAGGCGCATGAAGAACCGACCAACGAAACCGTTCGCGGTAATGTTCAGGGACCTCGAGACTACGAAGAGGGCGGCAGAGGTCTCCGCAATTGAGGAGGGTCTCCTGCTCTCACCGGAACGCCCCATCGTCCTTCTCAGAAGGCGCTCCGACAGTGAGGTATCGGAGCTAGTCGCTCCAAATCTGGGCCACATCGGCGCATTCCTACCCTACACCGCTCTGCATTACTTGCTTCTAGACAAGGTGAAGTGCCACTTCGCGATAATGACAAGCGGCAACGCCTCCGATGAGCCGATGTGCACTGACGAGAATGACGCTAGGGTGAAACTTAGAGGCTTCGTGGACCTCTTCTTGGTCCACAACAGGAAGATATTCAACAGGGTCGACGACAGCGTTGTGAGATTCACTGGCGGGGAGCCCACCCTGCTCAGGAGGGGCAGGGGCTATGCGCCCGCTTGGATCAGCTCACCCTTTTTCTTTGACACACCGGTAGTAGCTTTCGGCGGCATGTTGCAAAACACCGGATGTGTAGCATTTGAGGACAAGCTCGTCCTGACGCAATACATAGGCGATGTGGACGAGTTCAACTGCTACATGGAGTTGAAGAAGTACCTTAGGTTCCTGCTGGAAAACTACAGGATCGACCTCGGGAAGTCTTTGCTCGCATGTGACATGCACCCTGAGTATCCGAGCACAGCCATAGCCGAGGAGTGGAGCAAGGCTTACGGAGCCCCCCTACTCAAGGTTCAACACCACTGGGCGCATCTGGCCTCAGCGGCGGCAGAAAACGGCATCGGAGAGGGCGAGCACTTGGGGATAGCGATAGATGGCGCCGGATTCGGCACGGATGGCACGGTTTGGGGTGGCGAGGTCCTCCGGTTCAGCTACAGCTCGTTCGAGAGGGTTGGCCGCCTGCAGTTACAACCTCTCCTTGGTGGGGACAAGGCGGTGATTTTCCCCGTTAGGATGCTAGTAGGCATCCTCTCCTCCTGCATGGACTACAATGGGATACTAAAAGCTCTTATGGAGCTCGGTGTCTTGGGGGGGTTGCCAGACGGGGAGGCCGAGTTGAAGATCGTGCTGAAGAGCAGCGGTGTAGCCGTCATGACATCCAGCATCGGCAGGGTCCTCGACGCTATCTCAGCGATGCTCGGCTTCTGCTTGAGGAGGAGTTACGAGGGGGAGCCGGCGATAGTGCTGGAGGAAAACTCAAGGCCATCGGAATTGAGCTTGGAAGCACCTATAACCGGCTCAAGCTTTTTCGTGGCGAACACAACACCGCTTGTTATGGGAGCGTTGGAGCTCCTGAGACGGGGTTTCGACAGGCGCGAAATAGCGTATGCGGCGCAATATGCCCTTGGTCGCGCGCTTGGCCGTATAGCGTGCATGACCTCCAGAAGGGGCGAAGACAAAGTGTTCCTCTCAGGCGGCGCATCCGTGAACGATATAATACTCCTAGGCATAAAGGAGGCGCTTGCTGAAAGGGGGCTGCGGCTCATACGACACAGACTGCTGCCTCCGAACGACGGTTGTATCGCGCACGGCCAAGCCATTGTCTCCCGTGGCCTGAGCTCGATGTCTTGATCATGTAAAGTTTAGCAAACGGACTTCAGGCGTTGTTTTACATGTGAGCCTGAATTGCACCTGATTTTACAAGAATAGCGTAGAAGGCCCAAGCTCTTCAGGGGTGGGGGATGTCAGAGGTCACGTCCAGTCCAATATAACGCCCATGGCCCTCGTCCTGTCCTCTAGGAGCATTTTGTAGACATCAGGCGCATCCTTGTAGGTTTTGCGGTGCGAGATCAAACCGTCAACCTTAACCTCGCCGGACGAGACCAGGTCGAAGAACAGCTCACAGTTTCTGCGCATGGTCCAGGGGTTGTCGGGTGTCTCAAAGGGCGGATGGGAGCTATTGTGCGTGCCTATTATCGTAAAACTCGGTGAATTGCAAAGGTCATGAAAGTCGAATAGCGTCGGCCCTCTTGGACTGCTTAGCACTACGAACCTACCCTGTCTGCGCAGGCATCTGAACTCCGAGACTATGAGGTTTGGGTCGCCCGTGACTTCAAAAACGACGTCCGCCATCCTCCCCCTTGTAGCCCTGGACACTTCCTCCGCCACATCGACCTCTCCGGAGTTGAGCTTGAGGATAGCGGGGTCGCTAGGCAGCATGTCAAGCCTGTTTTTCGAGATGTCGACAACCATGACCGGCCTGGCACCGCAGAGCCTACAAAACCTTGCCGCAAATTGGCCAAGCAAGCCAGCACCGTATATCGTGACAGACTCGCCTAACCTCACATCAGCTCGTCGAACGCTGTTCATCACGATCTCTGCTATGGTGAAAAATGCCGCCTGCTCGTCCGTGACTCCCTCGGGGACAAATCTCAGCTCATCCTGCCCTGCGCAGACGTGCATCGCGTGCTCACGGGTCGTGGCCACTCTCCTGCCGACCAGGTTCTTGTCCACTCCAGGGCCGACATCGACCACAATCCCAACGTTATCATATCCGGGTACGAAAGGATACCTGCCGTACCTGGCCCAGGCTGAATCGCCTGGGAAATCCCCTTTTAATATTGTGAGCTCGGTCCCCGTGCTTATAAGAGTCTTCCTAGTACGGATCAAGACGCTTCCCTCCCTAAGCTCCGGGATCGGCCTGTTCTCGATGGTCACAACTCCTGGCCTCTTGAAAACTATCGTTGGGTTCTCTTCTCCCATGATAAAACCTAGGCCAAGAACGTATTTAACACCTTTTTGTTCCCTCGCTGCACGTGATCACCTTTTGTGAGCTTCCCTTAAATACCCTCGCTGCAGGTCTTCACTGGGCAAAAAGATGGCGGATATGGGCCTGAGGGTGGATCGGGGTACGATGTTGGAGGTAGATGTCGTCGAGGGCGATCTCTTAGTTGGAGACGGTGCAACGGTAAAAGCGAAGTCAGGTGAGAGGGTGGTCGTGAAGGGCAAGGTCGAGTTTGAAGGCGATTCCGATGTCCTCTCGAGCCTAGAGGCCAGGGATTTGAGAGGCAAGAGGTGCAGGGTGAACATCTCCGGCGATCTTATCGTATCCGGCTCGATCTACATCGAGGATGGCGATCTTGTGACCGAAGGGCAGCTCGTCGCCAAGGATGTAGATGTGGACAGAAGGGTCGTTGTAAGGGGGAACCTGAAGTGCGAGATGCTCAGCGTAGGTGGCAGCTTGGAGGTGGGAGGCGATGTGGAGGCTGTCGATTTGAGCGTAGGGGGCTCCGTCACGACGCACGGCAGCCTCAGAGGGAGTGTGCTGAAGGTCGGAGGCTCTTTTGATGTGGACGGCATCGCAGAACTCGAGAGGCTGGAGGTGGGTGGCAGAGCTAGGGTTGGCGGTGGAAGTATCGACCGTGTGGACGTAGGCGGGACCTTCGAGTCCACCGGAAAGCTGAAGTTCGGCAGGATTGACGTCGGGGGCACCGTGCGGCTCGCCGCTTGCGAAGGCGAGGGCAAGGTTTCAGTGGGCGGGGTGCTTCGCGTCGAGGGCGACTTCACCTTCGATGAGGTAAGCGTCGGGGGCACGCTCGAAGTACTGGGGTCGGCGGAGGGCAACAGCGTGGACGTCGGCGGAACGGTAAAGGTGAGCGAAGACGCTGTTTTCAGAAGGGCGTTGAACGTCGGGGGATTTGCGGGGATCAGGAGGGAGCTCAGGGCGGGGTCAGTATCGGTTGGCGGGTCTTTGGAGACAGAGGTATGTTTAGCGGATAAGGTGAGGGTCGGGGGCAGGGTCGAAACGCAGAGGGGCGTTAAATCCAAGCTGTTCGAGATAGGCAAGCACGGAAAGGTCATAGGACCGGTGGTAGCAGAGCACGTGGAGGCACGCGACAACGCCGAGTTGGATGATGTGTATGCTGGCCTGCTGGTTATGGGGAGGGGTTCGTCTGCGCGCAACGTTTATGTCAAAAGGGCAGTTCTAGAATCCGAATGTAAGGTCTCGGGCGAGCTTATCTACACCGAAGAGCTGGAGCTCGGTGAGAGGCTGAGGCTCAGGTCCGAGCCCAAGAGGGCGGAGCAGTTACCTGAGCCCCCAATTTAAACTCGTCCACAAGGGTCCAAGATGCCCAAGTCCAAAAGGTCGAGGATCGAGCTTTATGCTGACGTGCTGAAGGCGCTAAAAACCCAGGAAGGCGGCTGCAGGATTACAAAGCTGTCCTACGGCTCAAACATGCCCTTGGACAGGGTCAAAAGGTTGGCCGAGGAACTCGTCTCGCTGGGGCTGATGACGAGAAGAGTGGACGACCCAGGGGTCTACGTGATCACACCAAGGGGCGCGGAGTTTCTAGAGGCCTTCAGAAAGCTGCTGATATTCTTCCAGGAGGGAGCTGATTAAAGCCTCGAGGTCGCGTGAAACCCTTCCCTTTTCCATAAGCCTTGGGTCTCAGTATCTCCCTCATGCATTGGTCATGGCCTCGGGTCGGTGCCAAAGGGCATATCGGGACTCTGGCCTGACCGAACCCTGTCGCGATAGAAAACATTTTTAGGCACTGATTTTAAACCTCAGTTAATGAGGACGAGGACAAAGCTGGGCCTTCTAGCTTGCCTGCTGGTGATTGCGCTCGCGTTCGCACCTTCGGCGGAGACGGTTTTCCCCCAATCAGCTGAGGCCAGGATATACGGCAGGGTTATAGATGCCGCGGAAGGCAAACCCATCGAAGGAGCGACGGTGCTCGTTTGGGACCTGTCCGACCCCTCGGCAAATCCGCGCACCGGTTCGGGCGTGTACAAGACAGACGGAGAGGGCTTCTACTCAGCGACCCACCCTTACGTTAGGATGGGCCACTACTACAGGATTTACGCGTTCAGGGGAGATCCTCCAACCGGGCCCTTCGATTACATGCCGTCGCAACCCGTGACGTTCAAGTTCGAGGGCGAGGATGTCAACGTCTCCTTCAGGCTGGTAAAGGCGGCCTCCCTCTGGCTGGAGGGCGACATAATGTACGTCGAGGCCGCGAGCACACCCTACAGGACCTCGGTAACCGTCGTTGACCCCTACACTGGTAAGCCCCCGGAGAAATACAACGCGAGCTACGTGTCTACGTACTGGGCCTCGACGGACGCCTGGTTCCTGGGCCTGGCCGACAGGCTGGTGCTAATCCCTGCGGACACCAAGGTCTTCCTGAGGGCTGATTCCAGATTTCAGATAGGTGGCTACCTAAGGTCCCTTTCCTTTTCCATAGACAACCACACGGAGGGTTTCACGCTCCCAGTCGGGTCCGCAAAAAACGTGAGCATTTGGGAGTACCCTCTTAGGAGGAGTCTGGAGATGGTCAGGGAAGTGCATCTGAACACGCTTCAGGACGTCGAAAAATCCTCAAGGTCTGGCTTCATAGTGTTCGAGGAGAAGAGCAGGTTGGACTTCGCGAGCAAGAAGATCCTGGAGTCGCAGGAGCTGATCCAGAGCGATCCGAAGAAAAGCTGGTTCGCGATGAGGGAGGCCTACATGGAGGCCCTGGCAGTTGAGAACACGCTCGGGTTCATGAAGCTCGCAGCGGCAACCGAGGCGGTGAGGTTGCCGGTTTTCCTCTCCGTTTTGGCAGTAGCTCTCGGCTTCTTCTCTTTCGAGGACACCAGGAGAAAGCTTGTTTCGTCGATAATTTTCTACGCGCTGTTGAACGTGGCGACGTTTGTTGTCTACCCTGGAGTCGGCACCTTCACCACGGACGACATAAAGAACTTCGTGCTGTCAGCGGCCGCGTCATTAACCGCAACCCTAGTGGTGGTCTTCATCGTGCCGAGAATATGGAGGGAGCCCGAGGTCGAGGGGGAGGTGTCAGTTAGGAGCGCGATGACGATGATATTCTCGATGTCCAAGAGGGAGATACGTAGGAGGAAGAACAGGAGCGTGTTCACACTCATAAGCCTCTGCATAATGGTGATGACCTTCACCGCCCTGACCTCCTTCGGGACCGTCTACGGGCTTAAGCACGAGAGCAGACAAACCACAGTCCAGAGCAGCGGTTTCCTGTTGAGGAGGGGTAACGAGAGCACCGCCTTCGTGCCGATACCAACCTCTGACATACCGCTGCTTGAGGAGATGACGGAGCTGGCGTACATCTCGCCCAAGGTTGAGAGCCTGGGCGACACTCAAGCCCTGGGGGAGCTTCTATCGACCTCCAGCGGTTCCTCCTTCAAGTTCTACGGGGCTCTCGGTGTCGACTTTGTAAACGAGAAGAGGTACGTCGACCTGTCGGGCGCGATAAGTGGAAATCTGCCGACAGCAGGGAGCTCCGAGGAGCTGGTCATTAGTTCAACGATGGCGAGGTCTTTGGGGCTGAAAGTCGGGGACCTTGTCAAGGTCTACGTCCGCGGCATAGGTGAGCCTTTACAAACCGCCAAGGTCGTCGGGATATTTGACGAGGTCGCCTTGGGGTCGCTCAACGACCTGGAGGGGAGGCCTTTACTTCCCCTGAGGCTGATAGGGGGCGAAGGGGGGCTGTACCGTGCACCCTGCAACGCCAGCGATGTGTTCATAATGGACTGGCGAGGCCTGCTCGACCTGCAGCTGAAGGCAGAGTCGTTGCAGCCACAGGGGACACCCCAGCTGGCCGCGATCTCAAGGGTGGCCTTCGTGCCGCGGGAGGGTTCTGACTTAGGGTACCTAATAAGGAGGCTGACCTTCATCTTCGGCTACGTCGTGGACGTTGTAAAACCGCCACAGGTCGAAACGTACTACCTTGGGTACTTCTACGAGGCCAAAGGCGCCATCGAGATAATAGTACCCATCGCGATGGTGGTGCTGAACGTGGGGGCTATAATGCTTAACGCTGTCTACGAGCGACATAACGAGATGAAGACGCTAACCCTACTGGGCCTCAACCCCGTCCACATAGGTTCTATCTTCGTAGCCGAGGCCGTAGTAGTAGGGCTCATCGGAGGCGGCTTGGGGTATGTGTTCGGCCTAGGCTTCCAGAGGTTGATAGTCCTCTTCGGGCAGGATCTGATGGTGAGGTCGAAAATCGAGTGGTGGTGGAGTTTCATAGGGCTTGCGCTGTCAATAGCGGTCTCCGTTCTGTCCTCCTCAAGAGCGGCGGCCATCGCCGTGAGGACGTACACTCCCTCGATGGTCAAGAGGGTCAAGGTCGCCCAGGAGGAGAAGGAGAAGCGGAAGGAGGAGATGTTCAAGGTCTTCCAAGCGAGGGAAGTGTCAATGCCGGTTAGGCTGCACCCCGTCGAGGTTGACTTCTTCACCTCCTACATCATCTCCCGCCTATCTGAGATGCGTTCCGGCCTCGTGGAGAGGGTCGAAGATCTGGAGGAGATGGCACCTGAACAGCTGAAGGGCGGTGGCACGCAGAAGGGGGTCGCCTTCAAATATCTGAACGTATCCAGAGGAAGGGCGCTGGGCACGAACAACAAGATCTTATGTATACAGGATCCAGGAAAGGATTACTTCAGAGTCTCGCTCCTATACGAGCCCACGATGCCAGGTGTGCCAGAGTCATTGGTCGACAGGACGGTGGAGATCGTAAAGGACATATGTTACTCTTGGGTCAAGGAGAAGGACAAGATAGTGGTGGGCTTTAGGTGATTTTCAGGAGTTGCGCGCATCTCAAGTCAGAATCTTGGGCACCATTTAAATCTCCGAGCGCCTTTTAGATCGCACAGGAATTGGAGCAGGATCTGATAATTTCGCACGACCTTGGAACGACTGGAGACAAAAGCTGCCTTTGGGACTTGGATGGTAACCTGGTCGCAAGCTACAGGTGCTCCTACCCGCTTTACCAACCGCATCCCACGTGGGCTGAGCAGGACCCCAAGCACTGGTGGAACGCTTTCAAGGTCTCCACGAAACGTCTCATCGAACAGGCACACGTAGACCCGAGGGAAATCAGAGCAATAGGCTTCAGCGGACAGATGATGGGCTGTCTGCCCGTCAGCGCAAGGGGCGAACCCCTGAGGCGTGCCATCATATGGATGGACCAGCGCAGTTTGGAACAGGCGGAGGAGATAAAGAGGAAGATCGGTGAGTGGGAGTACTACGCAACGACGGGGGTCCGTCCAAATGCCACTTGGAGCCTGTCCAAGTTCATGTGGCTAAGGGACAACCAGCCCGAGCTCCTGAGAAAAGCCCATCGCTTCCTCATGGCGAAGGACTTCATCGTCATGAAGTTGACCGGAAACTTTGTCACGGACTACTCGGATGCCTCCCTCTCGGGCTCTATTTCCATCAAGGACAGGAACTGGGCGTTCGATTTCCTAAGGGAATTGAACATACCTTCAGACCTCTTTCCCGAAATCAAACACTCAACCTACGTCGTTGGCGAGCTAGGTGCCAAAGAGGCCCGGGAGACAGGCTTGGCTCAGGGTACCAGAGTCGTGCTGGGCGGTGGTGATGGTCCCTGCGCAACAGTCGGCTCAGGTTGTGTGAACGAGGGTGATGTTTACATATACGTCGGTACCTCCTCTTGGATATCGGCGACCACGTCCAAACACCTCAAGGATCCGCAGATGAGGTTCTTCAACATGTGGCACTTGGACAGGGACCTGTTCACACCAGCTGGTACGATGCAGATGGCCGGTGGTTCCTACGAGTGGATCAAAAACATACTGTTCGGTAGGAGACGTGCCAAGTCAGCCTACGATAGCATGGAGAAGATGGCATCAGGGGTAGAGCTGGGCGCGGCTGGTGTGGTCTTCATCCCGTACCTCATGGGGGAGAGGGCGCCAGTCTGGGATTCAAAGGCGAGGGGCGTTTTCTTCGGCCTAACTCTGGCGCACGACAGGCGCCATCTAATAAGGGCTGTAATAGAAGGCGTGTCCATAAACCTCAGACTGATCCTAGAAGCTTTCGAGGAGAACGGTGTAGACGTCAAGGAGATACGCATGATCGGGGGCGTCGCCAAGAGCTCCCTCTGGAGGGCTGTGATCACCGACTGTTTGGGCAAGCCAACGCTGCTCGTGGCCAATCCGGAGGAGGCGACGTCTCGAGGGGCCATGCTTGCGGCCGCCGTAGGCGATGGAACGTTCGGCGACTTCAGGTCCGCTGTAAAATTGGTGGCCACACAGGAGCGCCATCTCCCCGACGAGGACAACTTCAAAAGGTACCAGGAGATAAAGGCCCGCTTCGTGTCTATATACAACAACCTCCGACCCGTATTCCTCTTGGGATAGCTGCGGCTCTTGTCCCTAATTTAATTGCAGATTTCGGCCTTTTTCAGAACGGTTTGTCCCGATCCTCGCCAGCTCTTGAGGCTTTTTTATTACCTAAAAGGAATGTTCGACAACAAGCTTTAAATACAGTTGCGCGCCACGGCGCTCCAAGTCGTCGTATGACAGGTAAGCTAGGATCACCAGCGTGTTTGGGCTTCATGTTTACTACGACGACGTTTAGCTATTACTTCTAAGAAGACAAGTCTCAAAATAGGTGATGAGGCTTGTCCAAAACCCTTGTGATAAAACTTGGTGGGTCTATCCTCAAGGACTCAGCTAGCATAAAGGATGTAGTCGCGTCCATAAAGGACCTTGTGGCAAAGGGGTACCGTATCGTACTCGTGGCCTCTGCCTTCAAGGGCGTCACAGACCTGCTATTCCAAAACTCCATGGAGGTTTGCGACGATGCACCTCCCTGGATGCTCGCGGACTTCGTATCCATGGGTGAGAGGAGCAGCGTCCGCTTACTGGCGGCGGCCCTGGCCGCGGCTGGATTAAACTCCGTTGTGGTGGACCCTAATTCTGAGGAGTGGCCTATAGTGACCGACGATAATTATCTCGACGCTAATCCAATACTCGACATCACGGAGGAGCTGGTATCCAAGAAGATCCTTCCCCTGTTGAACTCGGGGATGTTGCCGGTGGTGTGTGGCTTCTTGGGCAAATCGCTGTCCGGCAAGGTGACTCTGCTTGGAAGGGGCGGCAGCGACACCACCGCGGTGCTCTTGGGCAGGTTCGCCCGCGCCGATGAGGTTTTGTTGATCAAGGATTCTGGAGGTTTCATGTCGGCCGACCCGGATAGCACCTCCTCGGCATATACGGTCAGGAGCTTGAGCGCGGACGAGGCTTACGCTCTCTCGGCCGGCGGTGCCAAGGTAATACAGCCTAAGGCTCTCAGGTACAAAAGCAAGGAGCTCTCCGTAAGGATCGCTGGCCTTGACTCCATGTTGGACGGGGGCACGGTAATCGAGGGCGAGCTTGGCTCGCTTGAAGCATCGATCACAAACTCAAGGTTGGCCATGATAACTGTCCTAGTAGGCGAGGGCGAAGCGACCTTGAACCTGAGCTCCAATCTCCTGAGGAAGGCGCACGAGGCCAATGCCCAGGTTATATCTTCGGTTGTGGAAGGCAGGGCTATCTTGATGTACGTCGAGAACAACGAGAGCGCCACCTTGAGGTTGTATGACGAGATCGCAAGGATACCTGGGGTCAAGGGCTCGAGCATATTCAGGGAGTTGTCCCAGATAGTAATCAAGGGCGCGGGCCTCGAGACCAGGCCGGGCATAATCCAAGATGTGGTCAAACCACTCTCGGAAAACGGGATCAACATCTACGGCATTGTGACCATAGGGTCCTCGGTGAGGCTTTTCGTGAAGGCCGGTGACGCGGGCGGCGCCCTAGAGCTCATAAGGAGCTCATTGGGGGTGGGTTCATGAGGCGGATCAGGGTAGCGGTCCTCGGGGCAACGGGCATGGCGGGACAGGAGTACGTTAGCATGCTTGCCGAGCACCCGCTCTTCGAGATCTCGTGCCTGACGGGCAAAACGTCTGCAGGTAAGCGTTACTCGGAGTGCGTCAGGGGCATTAGGATTCCGACTTCGATAGCGAACATGGAAGTCAGGCCCACGGAACCGGACTACATCGAGGGCTCGGAAGTCGTGTTCTCGCCTCTTCCAGCAGATGCCGCCAAGGAAATAGAGCCGAGTTTGGCCGAACTAGGCATGACTGTGATAAGCGATTCGAGTTGCCACAGGATGGAACCAGATGTGCCCTTGGTCATACCCGACGTAAACCCTGGGCATCTCGACCTGCTATCCATTCAGAGGAAGTCGCGCGGCTGGAGCGGAGCTTTGGTAACAACCCCCAACTGCACCGCCGTGGGTCTCGCGACCGTTTTGAAACCGATCCTTGAGGAGTTCGGGATAAAGAAGGCCGTAGTCACGACCATGCAAGCCGTATCGGGAGCTGGCTATCCCGGCGTGTCCTCATTCGATATCATAGACAACATAATACCGTACATAGAGGGCGAGGAGGAGAAGGTCAGGGCCGAAACCCTCAAGATACTCGGCCGTTTCGACGGCGACGGTATAGAGCATGCCGACTTCCCGATCGAGGTTTCCTGCAACCGTGTGCAGACGCTGGACGGCCATCTGGAATCCGTTTACCTGGAAACAGAGAAAGAGGCAAGCCCGGAGGCTTTGTCCCGTGTGCTGTCCGAGTACAGGTCGGAGCCGCAGGAACTGGGCCTCCCATCTGCGCCGGCACAACCCATAATAGTGCTCCCCGAGAAGGACAGGCCACAGCCGCGCCTCGACAGGATGGCCGGGACCGTGCCGGGGATGAGCGTTGCCGTCGGAAGGATAAGACAGGGATCCCAACAAAACCAGGTCATGCTGACCTTGCTCTCCCACAACCGAATAAGGGGCGCCTCAGGGTCCGCGGTGCTATTAGGCGAGCTGATGTACGCAAAGGGCTACCTGAGGGCGTGAGGACAATGGTATCCGGAAAATCGGTAAGGCTCTCGAGGGTCATGCGCGAGGGCAGGATGCTCTGCATCCCCATGGACCACGGGCTGTCGATAGGTCCAGTTAAGGGCCTGGACGACATATTCAGGACCATCAAAGCGGTCGACGCTGGTGGCGCCACCTCGGTGCTCGTTAACAAGGGTATCCTGAAGGCGTTGCCTTTCGTTCCGAGGACAGGCCTGATAGCGCACCTCTCGGCGAGCACGAGCATAGGCCCCTCCCCCAACTTCAAGGTTATCTCTGGCAGTGTGGAGGAGGCTTTGAGGTTGGGAGCTGACGCGGTCTCGGTCCACGTAAACATCGGGGCGAAGGAGGAGGCCGACATGCTGAGGGGCGCTGGCGCGGTCGGGGACGCGTGCGACGAGTGGGGGGTGCCCTTCATAACGATGATGTACCCCAGGGGTGAGAACGTAAAGAACCCAAACGACCCGGAGGTCGTGGCGCACGTCGCAAGGGTTGGTGCCGAGCTGGGCGCCGACATCGTTAAGACCGTCTACACGGGTGACGTAGAGAGCTTCAAGAGGGTTGTCTCGAGGGTACCCGTGCCGGTTGTCATAGCAGGAGGCCCAAGGCTCGATAACGACCTAGATGTCCTGAGGATGGTGAAGGCCGCGATGGAGAGCGGGGCCGCTGGCGTGACCATCGGCAGGAATGTATTTCAACACGAGAACCCAGAACTCATCACACGAGCCATAGCGAGGATCGTATTCGAGAACGCGAGCTTGGAGGATGCTTTGGGGATGCTGAATGAAACGCGCTGATAGCAAAGCTGAGGTCATAGTTGATATCTCGAGGGCGGGGAAGCCTGAGCTGGTCCGCGCGCTCGCGGCATCTTTTGGCTTCAGGCCTGTCGTCTTAAGCTCCGAGGATGTCCGCGGTGGGGTGAAGCTCATCTTCGAGGACGAGCCGAGGGAGGAAACGCTGGTGTGCGCAGAGATCTCTGACAGGGACGAGGTCGACAAGGCTATATCCCTACTCAAACGCGGCGGTGCGAATCTTCTGGTGGAGACATCCAACTGGAGGGTAATACCTTTGGAAAGCCTTGTCGCGGAGGCGCATAAAACGAGCTCGAGGATATACGTCAGGGCGAGGGACCCCCAGGACGCCCTGACATTGAGAGGCGTCTTGGAACGGGGCGTTGACGGCCTGATAATCACACCCTCAAGCTTAGATGAGCTGAAGGCGTTCAACGAGTACATGTTCTCCATGAGAGAGGTAGAGCTGAGCTTGGCGACTGTCGAGAGCATAATCAGGGTGGGGGTTGGGGACAGGGCGTGCGTCGATACCGCGTCCATGCTTTCGCCCTCCGAGGGCATGCTGGTCGGCGGTAGCTCCTCCTTCCTCTTCCTCGTGAACAGCGAGAACCTCGAAAATCCCTTTGTAGCCCTCAGGCCATTCAGGGTGAATGCAGGTGCCGTCAGCAACTACGTGCTCCTGCCGGACGGAAAGACGAAGTATCTCTCCGAGGTAGCATGTGGCGACAGGGTGCTCGTGACGAACAGCGAGGGGAAGGCGAGGGTGTGCGTCGTCGGGAGGGTTAAGATAGAGAGCCGGCCTCTTCTCGTTGTCAAGGCTTCCTCCGGCGATAGGTCGGGCTTCGTTCTGTTGCAGGATGCCGAGACGATCTCGCTAGTAGGCCAAGGAGGTGTGGCTGTGCCTGTGAACGGACTGAAGGTGGGTGATAGGGTGGTCGTTGCTGACAGGCTGGAGGCAGCAAGGCATTTTGGCACACCTGTGCAAGAGTTCATCATAGAGAAATGAAACCCAGGATATGTGCGACCATAATGGCCAGGGATGTCTCTGGTATGTCCCGAAAGGCAGACGAGGCGTTAGAGCTCGGTGCGGACCTCGTCGAGTTCAGGGCGGACTTCTTGGACGGGCGCGAGCTCAAAAGGTTGGATGAACTGATACCTTCCTACGCAAACATCTCGGTTGTGACCCTAAGGGACAGCGACGAGGACGGGCGCTTCGTCGGCCACATAAAGGAGAAGCTGCAGGTTCTCAAGGGCGCATCTGTGAGCGGTGCTGAGTACATAGACCTGGAGTTCAAGCACGTTAGGTTCTCGAAGGATCTAAGGGGTGGAAAGGCGAAACTGATCCTCAGCTGGCACGACCGCGAACGCACGCCCCCAACCCATTACCTGAGGAGGAAGGCGGCCTCTATGCTCAAGGCCTCAGACCTGGCGAAGGTGGTATCTAAGGCGAACGACATCGAGGATTCGCTGCGCATCCTGGAGCTCTATTCCGCCTTTCCTTCCGGAAGGCTTCTTGCCTTCGCGATGGGCAAGCACGGCGTGCTCAGCAGAGTCCTTTCACCGTTGCTCGGAAGCCCGTTTGTGTACGCGTGCCTTCCGGGAGAACCGGCGGCCGAGGGACAGATATCCGTGCACTCGCTCAGGTGTCTGTATGACAGGATGGTCGTCAAGTGAACGGCTTATAGGCCTCATAGGGAACCCTGTATCGAGGTCTCCGTCGCCAAGAATGCACAACGCTGCCTTTCGCCACATGGGCCTAGATTTCCACTACATGTCCTTCGAAATAGCGTCCGAGAAACTCGGTAGTGTGATGGAGGGGCTCAGGTGGATAGCCCACGGGCTCAACGTCACAATCCCCTTCAAGACCGAGGTTTTGAGGTTCGTCGACGAGCTTTCTGAGGAAGCGGAAGTGACGGGGGCGGTTAACACCGTGGTCGTGCAGAAGGGCAGGATGAAAGGCTACAACACCGACGTCGTGGGTGTATTGCAGCCCTTCAGGAGGCGGGGCATATCCCTGCTGGACACACGCGCGCTGGTGATCGGGGCTGGAGGGGCATCGAGGGCTTGCATAGTTGCGCTAAACAGGCTGGGATGTTCCGAGTTCATGATTTTGAACAGAAGCCGCGACAGGTTCGAAAGGTTAAAGGCGGATTTTAGTCCGCGTCTGGGGGTAAATCTCTCATGGTATCCTTTGGATGCGGAGTGCTTTAGCTCCTGCGCTCGAAGGGCGGACGTTGTGGTCAACGCTACGCCGCTCGGAACCAAAGACGCTCCGCTTGAGCTGCCTCTAAAGGGTGGCATCTTCAGGAGCGGGCAGGTGGTGTTCGACGTGGTGTACATGCCCACGAGGACCAAGTTGCTCGAGCTCTCGGAGAGATGTGGTTCCATCACGATCCCGGGCTACGAGATGCTCTTAGAGCAGGGCATGGCCTCCTTCAAGTTATGGACGGGCTTGCCAGCCCCTAGGGAGGTCATGGAAAGAGCGCTGATGGAGGCGCTTGTGAATGAAGGGTAGTGGTTTTTCTTACGGTGCCGTCACAATCGTGAACGCCATCCCATCGGGACGCGGGTGCTCGATGTGCATAGACCTGCCCCTCGAGGCAGAGGTCGAGTTCACGAGCGAACCTAACATCCACTTCACAAACCTTGGCGAGGCGTGCGATGACAAGCTCGTGAGGGCTTGCCTGGATGTTGTGTTCGAGAGGTTCCGGGTTGAAGGACTGGGCGCCAAGGTAGTTGTTAGGTCGCAAATACCGATATCCAGGGGGCTCAAGAGCTCAAGCGCTGCGTCGAACGCGCTGGTGCTCGCCGCCTCAAGGGCGCTGGACCGAGAGGTTTCGGCCGAGGTTGTACTCGACATGGCGACGGAGGCCTCCTTGAGGGCAGGTGTCAGCATAACTGGTGCTTATGACGATGCCACGGCGAGCCTATTGGGAGGGGTCACTGTGACCGACAACTTGAGGAAGGCGCTCCTGTCGAGGTTTGAGGTCGAAGAGGGCCTCAAGGTGTTAATCCACGTTCCTCCGGATAGAGTAGAGAAGACTTCGCTGGAGCTGAAGGCCTTGAGGGGCGCCCGCAAGCTTTTCGATGAACTGGTGGAACTTGCGCTCTCGAAAAAGTTTTGGGCAGCAATGACCTTCAACGGCGCGCTCTACGCTTCCCTCATGGGCATGGACAACAGGCTATCGGTGGAGGCGCTCAAGAGGGGCGCTCTCTGCGCCGGCGTCTCAGGGACCGGACCTGCAGTTGTGGCGGTCATCGACTCGGAGGCGCTCTGTGAGGAGATCAAGGAGCTGTGGTACCGTTTCGGGGGTGGCACCATAATAACGACGAGACCCAGGTCGGAGGGGGTTATGGCGTGGTCTCAGTAGAGGTAGGCCGCAGCAGGGTCTCGGGTCACGTACGGGCTCCGTCCAGCAAGAGCTACACGCACAGGTTCTTATGCGCCTCCATGCTGGCCGAGGGCGTTAGCGTGATAAGGGAGCCCCTCCTTTGTGACGACACCTCGGCGACTATTTACGCCGCCGAGAGCTTCGGCGCGGGGCTTTCGCGGGGCGACAATCACCTCGCGGTAACGGGGCGCAATGTCCTGAGATGCCCGGGCCACGAGCTCTACTTGGGCGACTCGGGCACCACCCTGCGCCTCATGACCTCCATGTCAGCCCTGACCGATGGAGGTTACACCACGCTCACGGGAAGCGAGAGCCTGAGGCGCAGGCCCATGGGCGAGCTGATAAGGTCGCTGAGGGAGCTGGGCGTCGAGGTCGTGTCCCTCAGCTACGACGACCGGGCCCCGATCAGGGTGAAGGGAGGCGGAATAAAAGGCGGCGAGGTGGAGCTCAGGGGCGATATATCATCCCAGTTCGCCACATCCATACTCATGGCCGCGCCATACTCCGAGGAGGGCGTCACCTTAACTTTGAGTGGCAGGGTTGTTTCGAGACCGTACTTGGAGGCCACGATCGCTTCGATGGGTGCTTTTGGCGTAGAAGTCCACGAGGTCGAGAAATGCACGCTCCATGTCGAAGGAGGCATGAGGTACCATCCCGCCGAGGTCAGCGTCCCGGGGGACTTCAGCTCGTCGGCCTTCCTGCTGGCTCTAGGCTCCGTAGGTGGCGACAGCGTCTCCGTGGGAAACCTCATATCAGGCCTTCCGCAACCCGACAGCGCGATCTTGAGAATTCTGGAGGAGATGGGCGCGGAGGTCTCCTTGCAGGGTGGCAACGTCAAGGTGTCCTCGGCGGAATACCTAGAGGGCGGCACCTATGATCTATCAGACTGCCCAGACCTACTTCCAGTCCTGGCGGCGCTGTCGGTGAGGTGCAGGTCGACGCTGAGGCTTGAGGGCATCAGGCACACTAAGTTCAAGGAGTCCGACAGGCCTTCAGCTCTAGCTCATGAGCTATCAAAGCTCGGGTTGGGGGTGGAGGAGGGTCCCGACTACCTGTCAATACAACCGGCCGACGTGCCCATATCCGCAACTCTAAACCCCCACGGGGACCACAGGCTCTTCATGGCTTTCGTGGTCGCGGCGGTGGCTGCTGGGGTCAGGTGTATCATAGAGGATGTTGAGTGCGTTTCGAAGTCCTATCCCTCATTCGTAGAAGATATAAGGTCGCTTGGCGTAAGGGTGGCAGAGGTTTGAGGGGGATAATCGGGGAGCGTTTCTCAGTCGCGCTTTTCGGCGAGAGCCACGGTGCGTGCGTTGGCTGTCTGGTCATCGGCTGTCCGAGCGGCCTGGGCCTCGACGTAGAAGACATCCAGAGCAAGGTTGATCTCAGGAAACCCTTCGCAAAGGGGATCCACACGTCGAGGATGGAGGAGGACAGGGTCGAGTTGCTTTCCGGCGTGTTCGAGGGCAAGACCACGGGCGCTCCCATATGTCTTCTGGTGAGGAATGTGGATGTTGACTCAGGACCATACGAGCTTTTCAGGAGGGTCCCAAGGCCAGGACACGCCGACTACGTGGCCAGGTTGAAATACGGCGGTTTCGCTGACCACAGGGGAGGCGGCATCTTCTCCGGCAGGATGACGCTCCCCATGGTCATGGCGGGAGCTGTGGCGGAGAAGCTGTTGAGGACAACGCTGGGCGTGGAGACGCTAGCGTACTCTAAGGAGATAGGTGGCATAAGCATGGGCGAACGCAGCCTCGACGAGATAAGGGAGCTACGCTACTCGAATCCCGTAAGGTGCCCGGACCCCCTGGCTGCACGGGCGATGGAAGAGGCGGTGAGGAGAGCGGCGGAGGAAGGGGACAGCCTTGGCGGCGTGGTGGAGGCGATTTGCCTGAACGTGCCCCCAGGGCTTGGGGAACCGCTCCTCTCGGAGCTAGACTCTGATCTGGCGAGAGCGCTCTTCTCGATACCAGCGGTCAAGGGTGTCGAGGTCGGCCTGGGCTTCAGGAGCGCGCGCATGAGAGGTTCCGAGTGCAATGATGGCCTCCGCTTCATCGGTGGAGATGTAACTTTCAGCTCCAATAATTTGGGCGGCATAATAGGCGGCATATCGAACGGCATGCCCTTAGTCCTCAGGGTGGCCTTCAGGCCAACGCCATCGATAGCTAAAACCCAGAGGTCCGTAGACGTTGTCGAGAAGAGGGAGGTCGAGGTCTCCGTGGGCGGCAGGCACGATCCTTGTGTTGTGCCGCGCGCGGTGCCGGCTGTGGAGGCCATGATATCAATAGTCCTCGCCGATCATGCTTTGAGAGCCGGGGCGATACCCCAGGTCTTGGAGCGTGCAAAGACCTAGAGGATGCAAGCTGATTTCGCGTCGTAGCTCGATATCCCGCTGCATCACCTTATGGCTTCCAATCACTCGCCAACCTATCGAATTTGTCGACGAGCTCCATCTCTCTACCCCTTTCGATGACAGCGCTGGCTGCGGCAGCGTGCCCGTCCGCAGAGCCGAAACCCTCACAGGAACGGCTCAGAACGAGCGCCGAGGAGGGGGCCATTCCTCGTTCTATGCCCGCTCTGAGCTTGTCAGGAGCCCTGACCGAGACCTTCGTGTAAGTGCCCCTTAGCGTCGTCAGCTCTGGTATTATCGAGGGCATATCCATCATGCCGATGAGGTATTTGTCCGGGTCGACTATCGACCTCTGGTAGGACGCGTAGGAGCAGAAGCTTCCCAAAACCTTGGTACCCATGCCCAAGAACTCCTGCCCAGCACTGAACCACTGAACCCTCCTCATCTTGTTGAGCCCTTCCACCCTCAGGCGTTGTAGCAACCTCCTGTTCGCGTCCTTCCTGAGTTCCTCAAGCTCCCCGGCAACCTTCAAGGCCTCGTCCACGTCCTCACCCGTACAGAGCTTGAGTCCCAAGGAGGGCCCGCCCCTGTAGTATCCAACGGGCCCCAGCACTTGAAGGGTTGAGAAGAGCTTGGAGGCCTCCATGTCCAACTTTTTCAAGAACACCTTGTTTCCTCTCCTCACGGCGTCGCCGGTCATCAGGGCATCTTCAAGCGCCAGCCGGTTCAGTCCTGAGGTTTCGCCCGGTATCTCCATGCTCCCCACGTAGGCAAGGCAGGCGAGGTCGACGTTATCGCGATCTAAGGTCTTGGCGAAGAGGTACGCACACGTGGACGCCGAGAAGTCCCTGTCTCCATCAAAACCGAAGAGAGACAAGTTGAGGTGGTGCACGTTCGGCTCCTCGGAAACCTGAACCTCATGGTGGTCCAGTATGACAACTACATCGCCCTTAGTGGCCGTCCTCGAAATTTCACTGGCGTGCCCAGAGCCCAGGTCGGCGTAAACCACAAGGCCGCGTCTCTCGGAGTGTATCGCCGATATCGCCTCCGGGATCAGCTTCTCTATGCATACCGCCCGCAAAAGGAGCCCGCGCCTTTCAAAGGCCCTCTTCACTATCGCCCCTGAGCATATGCCGTCTGCGTCGTCGTGGTGGACAACTAACGCCTTCTTCGCCTCCAGGCCCTTAAAGTGCTCTATCACGAGCTTTGCCCTTTCCTCGAAAACCTCCAGGCTCACGCACACCTACTGCACTTCTAGGTTAAAATTACTATCTGGCGCGCGTCTTTACAAAAGCTAAAGAGGAGGTTGTTTCCGGAACCAATCACCTGCGCCCCCAGGAAAAACGCAGATTACCTCTCGAGCTAATCTCTAGGATGCCTTTGGGCTTTTCCTGGTCCTAATGGCCCTAAGTACCGTGACAAAATAGGCCGAGTCGATGCCGAGCAGCGCAGCTGCGGACGCCATTGTGACCATGTCACCTGAAGTTCTAAAATCGAACTTCAGGTTCACGGTGTTATCGCCTTCCTGCAATCTCACCTTCATGTACGGCACCTTTATGTTGTACAGAAGCTGTCCCTCGATCCTGTATACGCTTGGGAGGTTGGCGTAGGTGCTCTCCACCTTCACGGCCTTTCCGTTGACCGTCGCTTCCCAGCCGGGGTAGTTCACAACCCTGATTACCAAGTCGGAGCCGGGGCCTGCGCCCTCGATCCCGACCTCTATGTTGTTAACGTCAACCTTGAAGGAATTAACCCGCCCAACAGAGCCTTCACTCTCGATGTAGGCGATGGGCGCGAACTCCGTCCTCCTGAACACGTAGATCGGTGGGGCCTCGTAGACCCTCTCGAAAAGGCTTCCCTCACTCAACGCGCTCACAAGGTCTGGGTCGAACAAAACGACATAGGTAACGCCCAACTCTCCTGTCATTTCGTAGAACTTCTTCACATCCCTCGCGACGCTGCTCGTCCTGTCCGAGAATATCGTCGACCCCCCGGTATAAGCGAATACCTGTGACACGTAATGCGTTTCGTACACTCCACCGAGCGACGGCTTCCCAGTTAGATAGGAGCTAAGGTATACGTAGTGCGATACCGGCATCGCCTTCCAATCGCCCAGGTCGGTGAGCGTATCCTGGTACAGGGCCCTCGTGTTCATGGGCATTTCCCGCGCGATCCAATCAAAGACCTTCCTAAGGTTTTGGACGAGGGTGAAGTTACCCTCGAGCTTGAAACGCCTATCCTGAGAGCTCAAGGTGAATATGTCGGTACGGCTTATTTGAGTGCTCACCTGCGTGTTCAAATAGGCGAACACGAATACGCCAAGGACTAAGCCCGCCAGGTAGCCGTACTTCCTCTCCTTGCCCTCCGGGCCTGACACTTGCCCGTAAAGAAACCTGGAGCACATAGCGAAGCCTTCTGCGGAAAGGGCGATCAGCAGGAACCTGGCCAGGGCCGACAGCCTAGCGTACTCGAGGCCGCGCAAGAAGGGTATCAGCTTACCCAATTCTACAGTAACGCCCGGCAGCATTATGGTGTACGTCGATGGGCCGGTCGCGAGGTACAGGATGAGAATGGACGAGGCCATCAAAGCCAGCGCGTGAGCTCTTTTAACCGCGCCTGCGGCGATCAGAAGCAGCAGCGCGGAGTAAAGAACCCTTATGCCCAGGAAGCCGTCGCTGAGGTTCAAGACCGTGAGCAGTTGTAAAAGGAAGAAGGAGCCCAACGAGATGGCGGCCACTAGAGCTCCCGACTTGCTCCTGCAGCTGGCGATCGAGGCTGAGACTGCGATGAGCCCAAGCAACACCAGAAGCGGGTCCATCGAGTAGAACGGCTCGGGGTAGATCGACGGACCCACGCTCAGGGAGTAAATCGGCAACGGTCGGTAGCCCGTGGTCTCGAGGTAGCCAAAGATCCACGAAGAGCTGAGGCCGATGCCGAGCGCAAAGGCTAAAGCGAACGACAAGAGGTCCTTGCCTAGGGCCTCCAGCTTCTTGATCAGCCTCTCCCTTCTCCCAGCACCCTCGCTTGGGGACGCGAGGCTCGAAGCCTCAAAGAACATCAGAAGGATCACAAAAACGATGGCCAGGCCCACGCCCGTCATCGCATGGGTCACGATGGCTGCGGCCATGAAAAGGGCGGACAACGAGGCGAGGAAGAGCCTCTTCGAGAGCCTGTAATCGTGTCTCAAGCCGAACGCCAAAAACCCTATCGACGTGAGCGCAAACGCTATGCCGAGCCTTTGAGGCCACATGCCAGCCTCGTAGAGCTGGAGCAGACCCGCATCGTACCAAGGGGACTCGCCGCGCGTCACAACGATCGAGCTGAATGCTGACGCTACCGCTGCAAGCTTGCTCCCCGTAAAAGCCCTCGTCATGACGTAGATCGCCGGCGCCATGGCGACGTAGGCTATCGCAACCCCCAGTTTGTACGAAATCACTATGTCCTTAAAACCTGTTATCGCGTGCACAAAGACGACCAAGAGCTGAGAGCCTGGCCCATCGTTGTGGTTGACGACCCAGCCCAGGTTGTTAAAGGTGTCGTAGAATAGCATGTCCCCACCGGACAGGATCGACCTGGCTGCATAGTAGCAGTTGACCAAGTTGACGGGATGGTCCCAACTGACCAACATGCCGTCTTCAAAGAAAGTTCTTATGGACGCCAATCCGAATGAAATCAAAATCAGGAGGGCGATTAGGTCCCAGTGCTTCATGGCCTCGCTCCTCAGGTCCTTTATCCGCATTGCTCTGAACTCCCTTAACGAACAGATCGCACCAATAAAACTATCGGCCTCTGGTGTTTTTCTGAGCAATCTCATCGTGTTGACAGGATCACGCGCTCATCTACATTGATCGAAAAAGGTGCCCAAGGCTCGTATAGAGCGAGCTGTACAGTCTGTACTGCGCCTCGTACATCCCAGATATACGCGGGTCGGGAAACGAGGTTTCGCCGTATCGGACAATTTTTTCGCACGCGTGCCTCAGGTCGCGCCAAATTCCGCACGCGGTTCCTGCGAGGATGCAGGATCCGAAGGAGACGTCGTTGAGCTGGGCCGCGCTAACCACGGCCCTCGAGAGGACGTTGGACAATATCTCCCTCCAAAGCCTGCTCCTGGAGCCCCCACCCCTGAATACCAAGACCTCAGGCGTTAAGCCGAGGTCCTCGATCGCAGCAGCGCAATCCCTGAGCGCGAAGGCAACTCCCTCCATAACGGCCCTTACCATGCGGGCCTTATCGTGTGCGAGGTTCAGCCCGAAGAAGACCCCTCTGGCATTCGGATCGTTGTGCGGCGTCCTCTCGCCGATTAGGTAAGGTAGGAACAACAAACCATCCGAACAGGGTGGGGCGGTAGCGGCCTCGGAGGTCAGCAAGTCATACACGTCGATTCCGCACAGTCTTGAGACCTCCGCCTCCTCCGTCCCGAGGGCGTTCCTGAACCATCTCAGCGACAGGCCGGCCGAGAGGATTGAGCCCTGGAGCACCCACATGTCGTGGGCAACATGGCAGAAAGTGTTAACCCGCCCCTCTGGGTCGGTCGTCGGTTCCTCCGTGGGGCTCAGGATCTGACCCCCGGTTCCTATGTTGACCGACCACGTACCTCGCCGCATAACGCCACAGCCAAGCGCCCCGACCATGGAGTCACCTCCCCCGGTCGCTACCTCGACCCCTGGCTTCAGGCCAAGGAGCTCTGCAGCCCTCCCGCTGAGCTCTCCGGCGACCTCGTCTGAACCTTTTATCTCCGGAAGCACGTCGAGCCCGACGCCCGCGGCTGAGGCCAGCTCTTGCGACCAGCACCTCCTGCGCACGTCGAGAAGTAGGGACCCGGATGCGTCGCTGAAGTCTGTGCATGCATCGCCCGTCAGCATCATCCTCACATAGTCCTTTGGGAGGAGCAATTTTCTCGCAGAATAAGCGACTACCGGCTCGTTCTGTCTGACCCAGAGAAAGCTGGCGGCGGCGAAGCCCGTGGACGCCCTGTTACCGGATATCTCTATCAATTTCTTGATGCCGATCTCGGCCTCTATTTGCAAGCACTGTTCCCTGCTCCTACCGTCAGACCATATTATGGCCGGCCTCAGCACCTCTCCGTAGCCATCCAAGAGCACCATGCCGTGCATCTGGCCGGAGACGCAGATCCCTGAGACGCAGTCCTTGTCAACTTTTGCTTTTTCAATCAGTACCCTCACGACCTCTTGTGCCTTGCGCCACCACATCCTCGGATCTTGCTCGTGCCATCCGGGACGCGGCGAGTCAGTCGGATACGCCTCGCTGTTTTCCGACAGCACCAAGCCATTGCTGTCGATGAGCGTCGCCTTTACGCTTGTCGTACCCAAGTCAAGCCCGAGGATTAGAGGATATTCTGCCTTCGCCATCGCAACCTTTGACGAAAACCCATTAGAAAAACCTAACCTAAAAGCCAAAATATCGATCCCATTAGCCCTAGCGCGTGCCCGAAGACTACGGCTACATCATGACGGTGGACGAGGGGACTACTAGCGTCAGGTCGATGCTCTGGGACCGTCAAGGTAACCAGTTATCGTCAGCGCAACGCGAGATAACCCAACTATATCCGAGCCCAGGCTGGGTGGAGCACGACCCCTCGGAGATATGGCGCCTGACCCTAGAGTCGATTAAGGCATGCATGTCGGAAGTCGGCGTTTCGGCAAAGGATCTGAAATGCATAGGCGTCACGAACCAGAGGGAGACAACGATACTCTGGGAGCGTAGGAGCGGCAACCCTGTCCATAACGCAATAGTCTGGCAAGACCGAAGGACCGCGGAGCTGGTCGAGGAGATAAAGAGGGATTACGAAGACCTCGTGAGGGAAAAGACCGGACTGACCCCGGACTCGTACTTCAGTGCTGTCAAGGTCAAATGGCTTCTAGATAGGAACCCGGATATGCGGGACCGAGCCCTGCGCGGAGAGCTCTGCTTCGGGACGGTTGATTCGTACCTGATCTGGAAGCTCTCGGGCGGCACGGTCTACGTAACCGATTACTCAAACGCTTCGAGGACTATGCTCTTCAACATACGCGACCTCGACTGGGACAGCGAAATTTTTGAGATCTTGAAAATCCCGGCAGAGATCTCCCTACCGGAGGTGAAGCCCTCGAGCTACATCTACGGTTATACGGACCCTGAGATACTTGGCGTGTCCGTACCCATATCCGGCGACGCCGGGGACCAACAGGCAGCCCTCTTCGGCGAGGCTTGCTTCCGGGAGGGCATGGTGAAGGCCACCTATGGGACGGGCAGCTTCGTCCTGATGAACACGGGCAGGAAGCCCTGCAGGTCCAGCAGGCTCCTCACGACGATAGCGTGGGGTCTTCGCGAGGGCGAGGTAGATTACGCCCTGGAGGGCAGCATATTCATCACCGGCGCAGCGGTCCAATGGCTGAGGGATGAGATCAAGCTGATCTCCAGCTCGTCCGACATCGAGAGGTTGGCCCGCTCCGTCAGCGACAACGCTGGCGTCTACTTCGTGCCCGCGTTCGTCGGCCTCGGGGCACCTCACTGGGACCAGTACGCGAGGGGACTGTTAATTGGGATAACAAGAGGCACTGGAGCGGCACATATATGCAGGGCGGTCCTGGAGTCGATCGCGTATCAAGTTAATGATGTCACCGAGGTCATGGAAGAGGACTCGCTGGTCGATGTGTCCCAACTCAGGGTGGACGGCGGCGCCTCCAAGAACGACTTCCTCATGCAGTTCCAAGCCGACATAACGGGGGTGGAGGTAGTGAGGCCAAAGGTAACAGAGACCACCTCCCTGGGAGTCGCCTATCTGGCTGGCCTCGGCGTTGGCATCTGGAGCAACCTCTCGGAGCTCAGCTCGATGTGGACCTCTGAGATGACCTTTAACCCCTCGATGAGCGAGGACGAGAGAAAGAGGTTGCTGGCGCGTTGGAAGGAGGCCTTGAAACGCTCGATGGGCTGGGCGAGGGTGTAGCGGGGTTTTGAGCATCAGGGTTTCGGTAGTCGGCGCGGGCGTCATAGGAGCGGCGGTAGCTAGAGAGCTCAGCAAGTACGAGGACATCGAGGTCCATGTGGTGGAGAGGGAGGCGGATGTCGGGTGGGGAGTCAGCAAGGCAAACACCGGCATAATCCACGCGGGCTACGACGATGACCCTGAGATGTATCCGCTGAGGGCTGGGCTCTGCAGGATGGGCAATGAGCTGTGGCGCGGGATCGTAGCCCAGCTCCATATACCAGCTCTGTGGTGCGGTTCGCTTGTTCTGGCCTTCGACGAACAGGAGCGCCGAACCCTAGAAGAGCTCAGGGAAAGGGGTGTGCGCAACAAGGTAAAGGGGCTCAAGATCCTGGACAGGGGCCTATGTCTTGAGCTTGAGCCAAACCTATCGGATGAGATCTTGGAGGGCATGTGGGCACCCACAGCCGGTGTCATCTCGCCTTACGAGGCGGTTGTAGCGCTCGCCGAGAACGCGGTCGAGAACGGGGCGAGGCTTCACCTGGAAACGACCGTCAAGAGCATATGCGTGAAAGAAGGAAGGGTCACGGGGCTTGAGACCGACAACGGCTTTCTCAGGTCTGACTTCGTGGTAAACGCATCAGGCCTTTTCGGCGACCTCCTGTCCAAGACCGCCGGTGTCGATGACTTCTCAATAAGGCCTAGGAAGGGAGAGTACTTCCTGTTCGACAAGGACGTAAGCCCAAAGGTCGATGTGACGCTCTTCCGTGTCCCGAAGCCCACCACCAAGGGCGTCGTGGTGACCCAGACGGCAGATGGAAACCTACTAGTAGGTCCCAACGCGAGGGACCTGAGCGGGCATGAGCGAGACGCAACCAACACCACAAGGGATGGTCTGGACGAGGTTTGGAGGGAGGCCACGAAGATGGTGTCCTCATTGCCTCCCAGACATAGCGCCATAAGGACCTTTGCCGGTCTCAGGCCGGAGCCGGACGGCGGCGACTTCATCATAAGGACATACGACGAACCATTTGGCCTGTTGAATTGTGTGGGCATGAGGTCTCCGGGTTTGACCTCGGCACCGGCAGTGGCTTTGAAGGTTGTGGACATGCTCAGGGGGCTTGGCGTCCCTCTCACCTTGAAGGCGCACTGGAAGGCCTCAAGGGAGCCCATCGTGAAGTTCAGGGAGCTGTCGACGGCCGAGAAGGACAACCTGATCTCCTCCAATCCCAGTTACGGCAAGGTGGTCTGCAGCTGCGAGCTCGTGACAGAGGCCGAGGTGATAGAGGCCATTAGAAGGGGCGCCGGCACACTGGACTCGATAAAGTTCAGGACGAGGGCAGGCATGGGACGTTGTCAGGGCTCCTTCTGCGTCCCGAAGCTCTTGGCATTGTTGTGCAGGGAGACCGGCAAACCCGTCGAGGAGATAACGCTAAAGGGATCTGGATCGGAGCTCGTGAAGGGTCGTGTGGGGCGCGAGCTTACATGAGGGAGTACTCATCGGATGTCGTCGTAATCGGCGGGGGGCCCGCGGGCTTGGCCGCTGCCTCCTCGTGCCTGGAAGCTGGCGCGGGCAGGGTACTGCTGGTCGAGAAGGAGGCTGAGCTGGGCGGCATACTTCCGCAGTGCATACACACCGGCTTCGGTTTGCTGGAGCTGAAGGAGGATCTCACCGGCCCTGAGTTCGCCGAGGTCCTCGAGGAGCGAGCTCTCAACCTCGGCGCTCAATTTCTCATGAACAGCTACGCCTCAAGGCTATGGCTCGACGAGGGTGGCGTCGTCGTGGAGTGCGTAAGCCCAAGAGGTATAGAGGTCGTCCACGGTAAGTGCCTTATATACGCGGCAGGTTGCAGGGAGAGGATCCCGTCTGAGGTCGGGATCGTCGGAGACAGACCCTCAGGCGTGTTCACCGCGGGGACCGCGCAGACGCTGATGGACCTCTACGGACTACTCCCGGGAGAGCGGGTCGTCGTCGTGGGCTCAGGCGACGTCGGGCTGATCATGAGCAGGAGGTTCGCGGTAGAGGGTGCAAAGGTCGTCGCCGTCGTAGAGATGATGAAGCACCCAGGTGGCCTGACGAGGAACGTGGTCCAGTGCCTCGAGGACTACGGGATCCCGCTCTTGCTCTCTCACACCGTCTTAGAGGTCAGGGGCAAGTCGAGGGTGAAGTCAGTGATGGTCTGCGAGCTGGATGAAAATCTGACACCCATAGGAGGGACGGAAAGGGAGATAGAGTGCGACACTGTGATAGTGGCGACCGGCCTGCTACCGGAGGTAGGCCTCTTGGAGAAGGCTGGTGCTGAGGTCGACAGGTCAACGGGGGGCCCCGTAGTTAACGAGTTCTTGGAGACCTCGTTGCGGGGGGTCTTCGCCTGCGGGAACGTCTTGGTCGTAAACGACTTGGTTGATTACGCTGTTGAGCAGGGCAGGCTTTGCGCTAGGTCGGCCAAATCCTTGCTTGATGGGACTCTGCAGAGACCTGAGGCCTGGAGGAGGTCGGCAGCGGGCGAGGGGGTGAGGTTCGTCGTACCGCAGCTCTTCAGCGGTGCGGAAGATGTCACCTTTTATGCGAGGGTCAAGAAGCCAAAAAGGAACTGCAGGCTCTCCCTTAGGGAGGTACCGATGGACATCAAACTACCCATCGTTAGGCCAGCGGAGATGTTGAGGATAAGCGTCAAAAGGGATTACCTCTCCAAGGTGGAACGCCTAACCCTTGAGGTGGTAGAATGACGGCCGAGTTAAGGAGGTTGACCTGCATAGTGTGCCCATTGGGCTGCGAGATCAGGGTAGAAATTTCGGGCCATAGGGTGTTGAGGGTAGAGGGCAACGCATGCCCTAGAGGTTTGAACTACGCGACAGAGGAGTGCACATCGCCAAAGCGGTCCCTCACCACCTTGGTGCGCGTTAATAATGGTGCGGTGCCCGTGACCTCTGTGAGGACGACGAAGCCAATTCCAAAGGGGCTCCTCAGGGATGTCCACCGCATCATATCTGAGGTCGTTCTCGAGGCACCTGTTCACCGTGGGCAGCTGGTGCTCAAGGACGTGCTGGGAACGGGCGCAGATGTCATTGTCACAAGGTCTGTCAAGAGGATTTCCGAGTCCCTTGGAAACCTGAACGCCCTCTCTTAAATCGAGCAGCTGTAGGTTTTTCATCCCGGAGAAGCAGTGAGTTAGCCGAACTCTTCTATGACCTTGTTGAGCCCCAGCAGTACGTGAGGGAAGACCAAAAGGGTGAAGGGCAACAAGTACCTCTTGCCTGACGCTACGGCAAGCACATCTCTCGGGCTTGTCTCGGAGTATCCAGCAAGGAACTCCCTCGCCATATCCGAAAGCACGTCGAGCTTAGTTCTGTTTATGGCACTGTAGTAGATGAACTCGGTTACATCCCATGCGAACTCGTCCGAGCTTCCAAGCCTCGCCTGCTCGAGGTCTACTATCCAAAGTCTGCCGTCCTTCCAGAACAAGTTGTCAGGTTTCGTATCGCATATGGATATGCCCTCGCTGTGCACCCTACCTAGGGACCTGCCAACTCCCCTCAGAGCAGCCCTCTCCTCCTCCCCCTGTTCGTACCACCTCGATATTACCTCGTCGAGGCTTTCCGCCTCGACGTATTCCTCAACCAATATGTGACTCTTCAGGTCGACAAGCAGGATCTTCGCCGTACCCAATCCCTCTATGCCTCTTATGCGCCTGTTGAACTTGTACTCGGACCCCAGCCTGTCGGAGCTGCTCACCTTAAACTCGACGACCGGTGTGAATGCGGCAGCCAAAAACATCCACTTCCTCGACGTCAGCGATGAGTAGCTCTTAACTACAAAGCGCAATCTCTGAGCGCTGCCGTGATACTCGCATAGGTACGAGGCATCTGTTAGATGTTTCCTGACCATGCGCACGCCATCCTCATTCACACCGAACCTAACCTGCAGCTCCCTCCTCCAGTTGCCGAAGGTCAAGGCACCCTCAGGCAGCCTGAGCATTTGTCTGGGGTTCCTCAGAACCTCTGGGGTGGATCCGCCTGACCTCTTGACCTTAGAGGCAACCTCGTCGACAATGTTCTCGATCTCGAAAATGCCTGCGTAGGCGTGGGTCAGGTAGGAGCCCACCAGCTTTGCTACGTTGGAGAGCGTTTTGCTCATAACCCTCAACAGGCTTTTGCTAGTTACCTCCTCTTCAAGCGCGTATCCGCCCTCCACCTCCCTCATGACGCCACCCTCCACAAGCTCACGCGCTATCGGTAGGTAGTCGCCTCTGAGCCTGGTCAAATTACTCTCGTATCTCTCCTGGCTGAACGCCATCGAGTAGCTGTACTCTAACGGCGGGTACCTCTCCATCCTCTCGCTCATGCGAAGGAACGCCGGATACTCGAGGGGCATGATCAGCTCCGAGGCCAGGGGTCCGTGCTCAGCTATGTCCAAAAGGCCCTCCAGGAAGACCTTGCTCCTATACATCCTAACAGCTGTGCTAAGGGCGCCATCGTCCTCCAGCACCTCTATAGGGAGCAGCAACCTGCCCGCCAGAAACTCGCCCATGATGTTGTATCTCACATCTGAGAATAACGCCGATTTGGATGTGACCAGTGCGGCTATCGGCAGCTCACCCTTTATGTACCTGTACCTTATTCCCCCCTTGAACCCGGGAACCACAACAAGTATGTCGTAGTCGCTGTCCTCACGAGCGTAGCCAAGAGCTCTGGAGCCGTATGCCGCTAGCGAGACAGCGTTGGGATATCGCCTCTTCAACTCTTCGACTACTGTTGTTCTCTCCCTCTCGGTCAGCAACGATACTCCAATCAGCCGGTAGGTTAAAACCCTTTGCCCTTTTCTGCCTATAAAGCGCGCAGTTGTATTTAATCCACAGAGGGTCTTTTAACACAATTTGCGACACCGTGCTCGCAGGCCGAAAAGGAGGGATCTTCGCGCTCCCAAACTAAAAACTTATAAATTAGAGGGAATCTAATTTAGAGCGTGTCTAAATTAAGTGCGTCTAAACAGATGCCCAAGCATCTCACCGAGAGAGAGGCGGAGTGCCTGAAAGCCGTTTCCAAGTTGCTTGCTGGAAGAGATAGGGTTGGAAGCCTTGAGGTAGCGGATGCAATGGGTGTCTCATGCGCGACCGCGAGCTGGTTTCTCAAAAAGCTATGGGCCAAGGGCATGCTTGAAAGAGAACCTTGGAGGGGAGTGAGCCTTTCAAGCACGGGCCTCACGGAGGTCAACAGGATAATAAGGAACCACAGGATCTTCGAGACGTACGCTTACAGGTTTCTCTCTGTCAGCCTGGAGGAAGCTTGTGAGTGCGCAAGCATGATCGAGCTCTACCTTCCTGAAAAGATCGTTAACTCTATGTGCAATGTACTGGGCCACCCCAAGACCTGCCCCCACAAAAACCTGATCCCGGGAGGTAGATCTTGTTGTTGAGGGGTGTGGTGGTGGCCGTGTTTCTAGTTGGCTCAGGCCTTCCCCTTACAGCTCAGCAGAACAGAATCAGGGTGGCCGTCACGATAGAGGCCCTCAAACCCCTCGTCGCAGCGGTGCTGGGGGACGTTGGGGATGTGTATTCGATCGTCCCGGAGGAGGCCGAGCCCCATGGCTTCACCCTAACTCCGAACGTCATCAGGAGCGCTCTGAACTCAGACCTCGTCGTCACAACAGGTCACATGGAATGGGAAGGAGATCTAGTCGTGCAGGTCGCATCGGAAAAGGGTGTTTCTCCGGACTCGATATCTCTAAACCTGCTGAGCCTCGCCGGCATCCAGCTGCTCAAGTTCGATGGGGAGAGTAACCTACATGGCTTCTGGCTTCTGCCGGACAACGCAGTTATCATAGCAAGAGGTTTGAGGGACAAGCTCTCAGCTCTCGAACCAAGTTATTCTGAGGTGTTCTCATCCAACTGCAGGGACTTCGAGAACAGGGTCTCGAACCTCAAGCTTTTCCTCAGAAGCCTATCGGAGAGATACGGCTCCTCGAACGCGAGGGTCGTCATAGGTTTTTACGCTGAACAGTACGTCGCCGAGGCGATGGGCTTGAAGGCGGATGCGGTGCTCGTAGGCGAGGAAGAGGCTATAAGCCCAGGGGTGTTGAGCAAGGTCTACAACGGGCTTAAATCCGGGGATTACACCTGCATAGTGGTATCTGACACTGCCCTGTGGATGAGCGGTGTCCAGAGCGCCCTCCGAGAGATCTCCGGGGAAACGGGTTGTCCGATAGCATACGTCTCTGTTGTTTCGACCCATGGCCTAAGTTATTACGACGCCATCATGTACTACAATGCCGGCCAGGTTTACAACGCCATTGCCTCTGGCCGTAGGCTCTCGCCAGAAGGTTTTAACATGTACCTTTTTATCGCCGTCCTAGCATTGTCCGCAGTTGTTGTCGAAACCGTACTTCTGGTAAAGGGCAGGGTGAGAACATGAGCAACTCCGTGATATCCGTCAGGAATGTATCGGTCAGGCTCAACGGTCGCATGGTGTTGGAGGATGTTAGCTTCGATGTCGAATCCCCGTCCCTGATCACGGTTGTGGGGCCCAATGGAGCTGGCAAGACAACCTTGGTGAGGCTCTTGCTAGGCATGGTCAGACCTTTCAAGGGCAGTGTGAAGGTGCTTGGGTTAGACCCGTTCGACGAGGGCTCCAAGTTGAGGAGTTTGGTTGGCTACGTACCACAGCGGGACAAGGTCTCCCACGAGATACCGCTGCGCGTGGGTGAAGTAGTCCTTATGGGAAAGGTGTTGAGAAGGAGGTTCCCTAGGTCTGTTTCAAGGGATGATGTGGAGTCGGCCAGAGACGCCCTGGCTTCCCTCGGCATGGAGGCACACTGGGATTCCCTCTACAGCGAGTTGAGCGGAGGGCAACAGAGGAGGGTTTTGATAGCCAGGGCCTTAGCATCCGACCCCGAGCTCCTCCTTTTTGACGAGGTTTTCGCTGGCCTTGATTCGGAGAGCCAAGGGAACCTCTTGGCCATCATCAAACAGCTCAAAGGAAGGGGAAAGAGCATGTTGCTGGTCGAGCACGAGATTGACCCAATAATGGATCTGACTGACAGGATCTTGGTCTTAAACAGGGTTGTGTGTGTATATGGGGAGCCAAGCAAGGTTCTGAGCGAGGATGCCCTGAGGCCACTTTACCCGTGTTTGAGAACGATCGAGAAGGAGGGCAAAAGGGTGATGATTCTGGGCGATAAGCATGCTTGACCCCTTTGTCTTGAGGGCCATCTGGGGGATTTTGTTCGCATCCCTGTCGACGCCGGTCTCAGTGATAATGCTGCTAAGGGGGGCTTTGTATATAACACCTGAGATCTCACATGCTGCATTGGGCGGCGCGGCCGTGGGCGTCTTGATCCAATTGTTTTTCCCCGGGCTGCCAGACCCATTCTTCTTCGCCGTATTGTTCTGTATAGCAACTTCTCTGTTCGTGTCACGCATAGGCAAGGGTGGGCAGCAGGCATTGGGCATGATGTTGAGCGTGTCCCTCGCTACAAGCGTAATGCTGTACGCCATCATCAGAAGCTACCTTCCGATAGACAGGAGGGTTGCTGTCGACAGCTACCTGGTTAGCGACCTCCTGCTGCTGTCCGACATGGATGTGCTCAGCATCGCCGTCGTGTCAACGGTCGCGATCGTTGTTACTGCGGTGCTCTACAGGGAGTTCATCTACATCTGTTTTGACATGGAGACCGCGGAGTCCCTAGGCCTCAGAGTGGGGCTGTACGATTCTCTGCTCTTCACAGTCTCTGCAGTAACCGTTGCCGTTGTAGCGAGGACCATGGGCGTCCTACTCTCGGTCACATTCCTCGTGATACCGGCTGCTGTCTCAAGACTGTTAGCGCGTCGCACGGGCAAGATGCTTGTGACATCGTTCATAGCTGCAATCCTGTCAGGGTTGGGTGGGATCGCTATCTCGTTGTTCTACAACGTTCCGACGAGCGGTGCAATAGCTCTTGTCTCGATATCCCTGTTCCTTTCTGCCTACTCGATCAAGCTGATCTTGAGCAGATGAGACACTTGTTGAAGTTTTGTCTCTTGACCAGGCGAGGGCGCTCAGGAAAAAACACGCGTAAACCGGGAGATGGATGGCGACTCTTGCGCGCGCTAAATCGGTCCGTGGTAGTATCTAGTTGCCGGACAGCCTAAACATTTCATCTCTTGGTAACGTAAACATTTACCGCAATTCATACCGCATGGTGAATCCTCATCTTTTTTATCTGGAATTACCTTGATCGGCAGGTATTTCGGAACTGCTGGTGCCTCGCCTACTATGGCCTCCGAGCGCCTAATACCTCCCTTCCGTGCTCTTACGGAGCATACCTCTATTATGGCATTTAGTGTATTGGCGTCTTCAGCCACCATTACGGTCATCAAGTTATAAGCGCCAGTTGTCGTGGTTAAAAACACAATCCTTGGGCATTTAGAAAATATGTTCACGAACTCTCGCAGACGTTCAGGTGTCTCGATCTCCGCATTCACGATGGCGACACGAAAACCCAGATTTTCCGCGTTTAACCCAGCCGAAACCTTAACCGTTTTTTCACAAAGCCTCTCCATCCTCTTCATTACGGCAACATGTGAAATGCCCAGCTCTTTACCTATCGAGGAAAGGGGTGTCCGCCCCTCCTCTTGTAGGATGGATATGATTTTCTTGTCTACTTCATCCATAATCGTCATGTTAGTTACAAAATGAAACCAAATACGTATATATATCTTTCCATTTGTAATTACTCATGGTGCGCGAAGAGGGAGATTTATTTCAGAATATTCTCGTTCCATTAGACGGTTCTGAACATTCGATAAAGGCATTGAAAACAGCAGTTCAAATAGCTCTGAGATTTGGCGGAAAAATCACTTTAGTGCATGTGTATTCAATTGGCGGCTTCGCGATCTCTCCAACACCTGTCAACGAGTTCATCGAAGCGATCCGCAAGATGGGCGCAGACATATTGGCAGATGGAGAAAGGAGAGTTAAATCTGAAGGAGTCAAGGTTGAAAGTTTGCTAATAGAAGGACACACGGTCGAACAGATAGTCAAAACATGCAGGGAAGGCAAATTCGATATGATCGTCATGGGAGCCAGAGGCCTAAGCAGGATAAAGGAGATGCTTTTAGGAAGTGTAAGCGACGGCGTGATAAGGCACGCCCCATGTCCCGTGCTCGTGGTGAAGTAGCCGATGGCCTTCGGAGATGTCCTGCTCTTAACGGCGGTCACGTACTCGATTGCGCTGCTTTTCGGCTATTTGTTGGAGAGGTACCTGAGAATGCCATGGATGTTCACGCTTGTCTTATTCGGCATGGCATTCTCTGCTCTGGGCTTTTTCACGCCGGTTATAAACGACGCTGGTTTCCAGCTGCTGGCGAAACTGGGGATGCTCGCCCTCCTCTTCATGATCGGCTTAGACCTTAACTTGAGGGAGATGAGGTCCCTTGGAGCGTACATCGCGGCAGGCAGCATTTTCCTCTGTCTCTTCGAAGGCCTCATGCTTGCGCTCCTGTTCTACTTCTGGCTTCCGGCCGATGTGAACAATTCCTTTCTCATCGCGTTGATCACAGGCATAACTTTTGGAACGATCGGCGAGGTGGTTCTATTCGCAATCCTCTCTGAATTCGGCCTGGTGAACACGAAGTTCGGCCAGCTAACGCTTGGAATGGGTGTTTTCGACGACGTGATGGAGGTTGCGATGCTCGCAGCCGTAGCTAGTCTACCGGTCCTCTCGTCAAGCAACGTGGCGCAAACCTCGAGCTTCATGCTTCCTTTAATTTCTTATCTTGTACTCCTGCTTCTGGCGACGTTCGCGGTAGTGAAGATCGGGGGACGGGTTAGAAAAATATTAGAAAATATTGTACGTAGCCCACCCTATATTCCGCCTTTCCTAATATTCCTAGTGTTCTTTTCCTTCGCCGCTTCCGGCGCGCTCGTATATGAGACCCTGGCCCCGGTGGCCTCGATAATGGGCGGCATAGTTACGCAGCAAGTTTTCCCTGAGAAGGTTCTCAAGGAGAGCAGGAAGTCCATAGGCTTCCTAGGCAACTTCTTCCTCTCCCCGTTCTTCTTCCTAGGCTTAGGAGCCAGTGTTTCCCTCGCCTCAATCCTCGCCTTCCCGCTTCTAATCGTAATAATCTTCCTAGTTTCGTTTAGCTCGAGGGTTTCAGCCTCCACCCTGCTCTTCAACAAGCTTCTTGGGCTTAAATACGCTTTCATAATGGGAATCGGGCTCTGCACGAAGTTTAGTACAAGCATCATCGCCGAGACGCTCCTGTTAAACTCCGGAGCCATATCCACGAGGCTGTTCTCAGCGATGATAGCGACCTACATGGTCATGAAGCCAGTAGTAGCAGGCGCATATTCTTGGGGCCTATCTACTGCAAAGGACGGAATCGCCAGGTTCCTCTCCATCGAGGGTTCGAAGTCCCCTCCAGGAGGGAGATAAAACGCGCGAGGCAGATCTAGTTGTAAGCGCTGTTGAAACATGGCTCGGCAATCCCATTTCTAGGATTCTGTTGAGATGGGTTTCAAGAAGGACGAAAAGAGGCAGCAAACTAGACTCTGCCTTAAGAAGATACGTGGGCGAGCCGGGAGAATTAAGCATTCAAGAGAGGCTAGCCTACCTGGTAGTCAAGCTAGCACTGGATAAGGGCTCCAAGTCTTTCGGTGTTTCTGAGGAGCAGATGAGGGCATCTCTAAAAGACCCTATAATGCGGAGGAGCATCGCCAACGTCCTTGAAGGCATAGGATACTATGGTGTGCAGAGACCTCAAACAACGGCGGCCCCGTTTCTGATAGTGTGGAATTTCACGAAACAGTGCAACTTGAGGTGCAAACACTGTTATGAAAACGCTGGCCCAAAGCCAGCACCTGATGAGCTAACAACCGAAGAGGCGAAACATGCCATAGACGAGTTTGCGGCAGCAGGGGTTGTCGCCCTTGCATTTTCCGGCGGAGAACCTTTGGCAAGGAAGGACTTCTTCGAAGTAGCTAGGTATGCTGCTGATAAGGGATTTTACGTTTCAGTAGCATCCAACGGAACGCTGATCACCAAAAGGGTTGCGCAGAAGATGAAAGAAGCAGGCATTCAATACGTCGAGATTTCCTTAGACGGATTCGAAAAAACCCACGATGAATTCAGAGGGATACAGGGCGCCTGGAAAAGAGCTGTAGAGGGAATTAAAAGCTGCGTCGAGACTGGCCTATACACCTGCGTTGCGACGACTGCGACCCATTATAATTTGAATGAGATACCCAAACTCGCAGAGTTCATCGAGAAAGACCTCCACGTGAAACGTTTCATAGTATTTAACTTCGTTCCCGTGAGCAGGGGTAAAGAAATAGCGGACCAAGACCTAACTCCAAAGGAAAGGGAAGAGCTCCTAGATTTTCTGTATTCGAAACTAGTTGACAAGAGCAGTAAATTGGAGGTGCTCTCAACAGCTCCCCAATACGCGGTAACATCCTATAAGTTTGCCTTCGGACCCACAGTCGCCACACACTTCGTGAACAAAGAGGTCATGGAAGCACTCAGGGGGAAGACGCGCTCCCTAGTAGAGTTTATTGGTGGCTGCGGCGCTGGCCGCCTTTACTGCGGCATGGAGCCAAACGGGGACATCGAGCCATGCGTCTTCATCCCAATAAAAGTAGGAAACATTCGAGAGCAAAGCTTGGTTAACATCTGGAGAAACTCCCCAGTCCTGAAAGAGATAAGGAACAGGGACCTTTTCAAAGGTTGCGGGGAATGCGAATACAAGTACATATGCGGAGGCTGCAGGGCGAGGGCCTATGCATACTTCAAAGACTTGAAGGGTCCAGACCCTGGGTGCAGCATCAACGAAAAATTCTGGAGTGAAGTATTAGCTCCGGTAGCGCGCGCTAGCACAGAAAGCCCACAACTTTCAAGGGTGAAGTATGTCAATGTTTAACAACTATTGTGATGTGATGTTCAGCGTTGATTAATGGCCGCACTAAGATAACCTTATATATAGGTACATTATATACATATATAGGTGATTGCAATGTGTGGTGGTAAAAACTGCTCACATGGGGGAGGCTGCCACGGTGAGGAAAGGCACATCTGTCTCAAAGAGGTGCCCGTAAGGGGTCTTTTACACCTTTTTATCTTAAGTTTGGTCAAAAACGGTTATGTCTACGGCGCGGAGATATACAGAGCCCTGAGGGAAAAATACGGCGTCGAGGCTCCGAAAGCCCTAATCTACGGTTTGCTGAGGAGGATGGAACATGCAGGCCTCATAGCCTCCTCTTGGGATGTTGAAGGCGGGGGACCGGCGAGAAGGAAGTACGTCATCTCCGAGGAGGGTCTGGATTACCTTAAGGACTCCGTGGAAAACCTCAGGAAGGCTAAAGGCCTAATCGACATTCTCCTAACGGGAAACATGGGTAAGCAGGCATAGTGGGGTCGTTTCATGAACGCTGTAGAGGCGGTGGACCTATACAAAAAGTTCGGCGACGTTGTGGCCGTCAACGGCGTAAGCCTCAAAGTTGATGAGGGCGAAATTTTCGGCTTCTTGGGACCAAACGGTGCGGGCAAGACAACAACCATTCGCATGTTAACGGGTATACTCAGGCCCGATAGGGGTGAAGCAAGGATCATGGGCTACGATGTCTACAGGGAACCTGTAAAGGCAAGGATGTCTCTCGGGGTGGTTCCTGAAGAGGCCAACCCGTACCCGGACCTATCGGCCTGGGACAACCTTACGTTAGTCGGCCGCTTATACGGTCTACCTAGGAGGACTGTTGAGGAGAGGGCCCTGAGCCTGCTGACCCTCTTGGGCTTAAACGACGCCAGAGGCAGGAAGGCCAAGAATCTCTCTAAGGGAATGAGGCAGAAGCTTCTGGTGGCCATGGCTCTAATCGGCGAGCCTAAAGTCCTTTTCCTAGACGAGCCTACAGCTGGTCTTGATGTCTTAAGCGCCAGGAAGATACGTAGCTTAATACTCGACTTGAGGAAGAAAGGCGTTACGATACTTCTGACGACGCATAACGTGGAAGAGGCCGGAAGCCTGTGCGATAGAATAGCTATTATAAACAACGGAAGAATAGTCGAAACGGGGAGCCCGGACGACCTCAGAATAAAATCCGAGTTGTACACCTACGTATCCGTGACTTTCGACAGGGAAGTAGAGGAGGATGCGAAGCAATTCTTCAACGCGTGGGAACACAGGATCCAAAATTCTAGGCTCCTCATCATCTGCAGGGAGCCGGCGGCCCCGATAGTTAAGGTCGTCGAGTATGCCAAGGTGAAAGGCCTCAACATAGTCGACATACACACATCGCCTCCCAGTTTCGAAGAAATATTTGTGAAGGTTATCGGGGGATGATGAAGACGGGCGGAAATTCCCTTACGCATTTATGGAGGAGCGTGTGGTCCATATGCTGGAAAGATATCAAAATCTACTATGCCAAGGGGCCTATAGTCGTTACGGGTGTGCTTTTCCCGCTCTTTCTTTGGGCAGCCTTCTACATGGGCAGGGGCTTAGAGTTTAAGGAGGGTCTAGCATCCCTAATAACGTTGACGGTATTCTTCACCTCCTCCTCAGTCACACCTATAATAGCGCCGTGGGAGACCAGGCAGAGGACTCTGGAAATGCTCCTGTCAAGACCTGTGACGGTGACCACGATATTGGCGGGTGACATCCTGGCCTCCACGATATTCGGTTTGATCTTCACGTCTCCAATAGTCATTTCCGGCGTGATCTTAGGCATCGTGCCGAACAACGTCCTGCTAGCCGTAGCAGTAATTGTGCTCATCGCGGCTGGATTCTCGTCGCTCGGAGTGCTTTTCTCGGCGCTACCGACAGATACGCCTGCGGACGTGGTCTTATTGTCTAGTGCTGTCAAGCTGCCGTTGATATTCATCAGCGGGGTCCTGACGCCGCTCGCGCAACTCCCCCCATGGTTATTAGTAATATCTGTAGCGTCACCGTTAACCTACTTCACGGACCTCTTGAGATGGCTCTACGCGAGCGGTGCTTTCTTCCCGGCGGTCACGGACCTCGTGGCCACGGTCGTTTTCACATCCGCGTTTACAGCGGGTGCTCTAAAGCTTCATAAGAAGACTTTATCAGCCAGGCTGCAGAGAAGATGAGATTGTATTTTTAGGAATCGCAATCACGGGAGTAGGTTCTCCGCCGAGTAGCGCGGGGTTTGGCCACGAGGAAAAAGTTCAGGTTATGCAAGGCCAAAACTAAAAAAAATAAAAACTGTGCACAACGAATTGGCCGATAGGCGGTTCAAATGGCAGATAAACCCTACGGTTCAGGATACTTCGGTAAATGGGTCTTCGATGAGAACGGATTGCCTGCTTACAGTTACACATGCAACCAGCTCGCGGACGAGAGGGCCAAAACCTTCACGAACCCCAAACTAAGAAACCCCGTTGAGCACTTCCACCAAGTCGGCAACGATAGGGTTGTAGCAATAGCCTCGAATTTCGGGTACGTGCAAGTGAGACAGGACGAGGGCGCACCCAAATTGTTGAACGACTACGACCCGGAAAACTTCCAATACGCCGGCGGGATCGGCTACCTCGTAGATGGTAACGAGATTTTGTGCACCTTCTACGATGGCGACCCCGAATTTAAACGCACGTTCGGCGTAGGTTATTTTAGAAAGTCAGTTTCTTCCAAGAAGTATGACGTCGACCAGGTCATATTCGCGCCTTTCGGCGACGACCCGCTGGTAATCTCCCAAGTCACGGTGGTGAACAAATCCGATGTCCGAGCCAACCTTCGGTGGGTTGAGTATTGGGGTTACCAACCTTACCATCTGTCATTCAGGTACACAATATATGCTGCAATGAAGAAGGACCTAGGTCACGTCGTAAGCCTCAGAAGGGCTTTCTCCAAAAGGTTTGAGCAAAATGTGAGGCCTGTGGAAGACAGAGGCATCGTAATAAAGTCACGTTTCAAAGGTTTTGGCCTCTCGGATAAAATAAAATGGTTTGGTTTGAAGCTGCTGGCCGCGACGCTAGCCAAGAAACAGCTCGGCGGACCGATAAAGTTCCGCTCCAAAGAAATACGTCTTGAGGACTTAAACCCGCCACCAGTTTTTCTCGTATCGTTAGATGGACCTGTCCAAGGTCTTCTGACCGATGCTAGACTATTTTTTGGAAGGGGTGGCGTCTCAAGACCCGAAGCTCTGGTGCGCGAGACGGTGCCAAAGGATGCGGGGCGTGCGGAAAGCTGTGCCATGATCCTGGAGAGGGAGTTCAGCTTAAACCCTCATGAAAGGCGCACTCTCTACTTCGCCTACGGCTACTTGCCGGAAGGATATGATTTAGATTATCTGATAAAAAAGTATGAAAGAAGTTTAGAAAACACATGGAGCTCTTCCACCGCCAAGTGGAAGGAAAACAGGATACGGTTCATCTGTGACGAGCCTTGGGTAGACAGAGAACTAATCTGGCACAACTACTATTTGAGAAGTGGCTTAACCTACGACACGTTCTTCAAAGAGCACATAGTCTCTCAGGGGAGCGTATATCAGTATATCATCGGCTTTCAGGGTGCGGCTAGAGACCCGCTACAACACGCACTGCCTTTCATCTTCACAGAACCCAGGATCACAAAAGAGGTCATCCGGTACACGTTGAAAGAGGTGCAACCCACGGGTGAGATTCCCTACGCCATAACCGGTTTTGGCGCGATAATGCCCTCTATATTCAAGCCAAGCGACCTGCCGCTGTGGCTGCTGTGGGCTACCTCAGAGTACGTGCTGGCCACAAGAGATCTGGATTTTTTGAACGAGAAGATCAGAACCTATCCTGGTCCGAGAGATGGGTCGAAGGAGGAAAGCGTGCACAACCTCCTATATCTTACATACAAGTACTTGGTAGGTACGATCGGCACAGGCAAACACGGCATATTGCGCCTGAGCAACGGAGACTGGAACGACGGAGTGGTGGTTGAATACGTTCCAGACAAGGAATACGATGAGGTGGTGAAGCACGGCGAAAGCGTTCTGAACTCAGCAATGGCCGCCTACGTCCTGGCCAAATACGCCGAGGTTCTCGAGATGGCCGGAAGCCCAAAAATCTCCTCAGAAGTCAAAAAGTTTGCCGAAGAACAACGCAAGGCCGTTGCAAGCCAATGGAACGAAAGATGGGTGAGAAGGGCCTGGCTCTCCGAAAGGCTCGGTTGGGTTGGGGACGATCGTATGTGGCTTGAGCCTCAACCTTGGGCGATAATATCAGGTGCAGTTGAAGGAGAGCAGTTAGGCGTGCTCTTCAAAAATATAGAAGGGCTCATGAGGAGGCCATCGCCTATCGGTGCGATGCTGTTGAGCGAGAGCATAAAGGGTGGAAAGTCCATGCCCGGAGTCGCGACGAACGGGGGGATATGGCACTCCATAAACGGGACGTTGGTGTGGGCCTTGGCTAAGATCGATGGCGTGTCAGCGTGGGACGAGTGGAGGAAGAATACCCTGGCGGCGCATGCGGAAGCGTACCCGGAAATATGGTACGGGATTTGGAGTGGACCGGACACTTACAACTCAATCCTCGCCAAACATCCCGGGGCAACTTACTTCGACGAAAGCCGAACTGGGGAAAAAGCGTATGGCCTGGGCGGTCTGAACTGGACCGATTTTCCCATAATGAACATGCACGTACACGCCTGGCCCCTGTATAGCTTGACGAAGCTGTTGGGCATCGAATTCACCGCCGAAGGCATCAGCATCAAACCCAACATTCCGAAGGGGGAGTATTCTTTTGAATCTCCGCTTTTTGGCTTCAAGAAATCCGCAGAAGGATACACCGGATGGTACAACCCCATCTCGAAATCGAGGTTGAAGATCAGAATACATTTGCCTGAAGAAGACCTGGAGAAAGCATCCTCGGTCTTGATAAACGGTGTGGAGTGCAAGCCGAGGTTTGAGGACGGGAATTTGATAGAGGTTGAGGGGGAGACATCAGGGGCCAAAGGCCTGGAGTGGGCGGTCGTCTTTAAAGGCGTTTGAGGCCAAGATGGCGTACCGAGGTCCTTTCCTCTCCTGGTGATATCCTGCGCCGTGCAGCGGGTTGAGTAAGGGTGTCTTCAGTGGTTTAATATTGTTTATATCTAGATACGTTAGGGACGTAGCATGGCGAAGGGGAACTTCCCGCTTGGGGTGCTTGCAGGTACGCTCATGTCTATGATCTTGGTAACGTTGCTCCTTTTCGTCCGCGTGGGCCCTCTCCTAGCTGTTCTTCTCAGCGGGATATTGGCCGGCTACATCGCGGGATCCCTGTCCAGGGGAGCCCTCGCGGGGCTCATATCTGGCGCTCTTGGACCCCTCTTCTCACTCGGGGTGGTGTTCGTGGTATTCCGTGCGCTCCTGCAAAGGCTGGCGGAGCTGTTGTCGGTCAACATACCTCCAGGCCTCAAGGGGGTCGCCGCCTTGGCTTTGATGCTAATCGCGGCCCTGCTCGTGTTGATCGGAGGACTTGTGGGTTTAGTGGGAGGCTTGATAGGAGGGGCGATAAGGAAATCAATGACTGGCGGTTCGAAAGATCAAGGAGTGGGAACCCCGCTTCCACCGCCCTAGTTGACGGCTCTAGAAAACTGCCCTAGAAACGCATCATTTCGTCGCGCGCAAAAAGCAGGAGAAAAACCTTATCTCATTATGCTTGGTATGATGTGCTGACAGGAAATGAAAGGGGATATCGAAAAAATCAGGCTGGGGCTAGTCCCTCTTCACAGAGATCCGTTCGACGAGGGTTGGGCCAGGAAGCTTCGCGATAGGACGGTGGAGGCTCTCTCGCGGGTCAACGAGCTCGAGCTGATATGCCCTGACGAGAATCTGACTAAAAACGGCCTTGTAAGGGACGACGAAGATGCCGACAAGACCATAGAGCTCTTCAGAAGCCAGAAGGTGCATGGTCTTATCATCGGCACCATGACCTTTGGGGACGAGATCGCAGGCATCTCGGTAGCACAGGCGCTACGCTTGCCCGTCCTAGTTTTTGGCACGAAGGAGCCGCCGATCTCAAGCGAGGGTTTCAGGAGCTCGGACTCCTTCTGCGGCACCCTGTCGCTGACTTCAGGCCTCTACAGGAGGAAGATCCCATTCGAGTTCGCAGGCATCGTCCTGCCCGAGGAGGGGGCGTTTCTCGAGAAGGTTAGAGCGTTCGTCAGGGCTTGCTCCTCAGTGAAGGCCTTCCTGGGCGCTAAAGTTGGCGTTGTCGGCCCAAGGCCCGAGCGCTTTGAGACCTGCACCTACAACGAGGTGGCGATGATAAACAAGTTCGGCCAGAGGGCGGTACCCTATGACCTCACCGGGGTAATGTTGGGCTTGGACGAGATATCCGACGAGGACCCTGAGGTCGCTGGGGTTGTTAACGATATGAAGTCGTACGCGAGGGTTGACGAGATCGCGAGGGAGAACCTGTTGAAGATAGCCAAACTTGAGGTGCTGCTCAAGAGGATGGCGAAGAAGGACGGCCTGTCAGCCCTAGGTTTCAGATGCTGGACCGAGATACAAAGGCTTTACGGCATATCCGTTTGCCACACCTTGGGGAGGCTTACGGAACAGGGCATCCTTTCCGCGTGCGAGTCAGACGTCTACGGAGCGCTTACCATGCTGTTGCAGTACAGCGCGAACTTGGGTAAATCCGCACCGCACTTTGTGGACTGGACGATCAGGCACCCGGAGAGAGACGACCTCGTGCTGATGTGGCACTGCGGCAACGCGCCGCCATCCCTGGCTTGCGCGGGCTGCGAGTTGGCCATCAGATACCATAGCATAATGTACAGGGCAGTCGGAAGGGACAGGTCGCAGGGTACCGGCGAGTTCAGGCTTAAGACCGGACCTGTAACGATCAACAGGCTGGTGGAGTACGATGGCGAGTTCAAAATGCTGATAACGAAAGGCGAGGTCGTCGAAGAAGGTCCCTACACGAGAGGCTCGTATAGCTGGGTAAGGGTTCCGAACCTGGAGGATGTTTACGCGGTTCTCGTCAAGGAGGGCTTTATACACCACGCGAGCGTGATCCATGGGGATTTGTCGAAAGAGATCGAAAGCGCGTGCAAATTCCTTGGCATAAGGGTAGTCAAGGTCTGAAAGGTGCAGGAGTAGGCGAACTGGGTCTCTGAGAGCCCTTTTTCTTTTTGTCCCTACTTTAGCTTTGCTCCGCAGTTCGGACAGAAGTTGGCGCTGGGCGAAACCTGTTGTCCGCACTGTGGGCAGTTGCTCGGGGCAAGTCGCTCACCGCAGTTCTGACAGAACTTCGCTGTCTGCGGGTTCTGGGTGCCGCACTTCGGGCAGAGTACCATGACTACAGAAGGGGCAGCTTGAGCAGGCGGTGGAGGTTGTTGGAACATGGGCGGTATCACCGCTATGCCCGCACCGACGGCAGCACCCGGGCTCTTGGCCAGCTCCTCCGCTGTCTTCTGGACGGTCTGCATCCTCAGCACCTCCGAAGGTGGCACGCCTGTCTTAAGGTAGAATAACCTGTCCCTCCACTCGGGAGAGGTGTCAACGCCGTCGAACTTCATATCTATGAGCTCAAGCCCTATCCTCTTGAAGTCCTCGAGCAGGCTCAGCTTGACCTTGAAGCTGGTATCGTCTAATCTCGTGTAAACAGTGGCCAGGTCGTAATGGCTGAGCTCGTCTATCAGCTTCTCGTTGACGTAGCCCCTCAGAAACTCCGACACCTGTTCCGTAGTGTAGGCGCCCTGGCCGCCGACTACCTCGTTCACGAAGAGGTTCGGGTCCTCCACCCTGTACCAGAACCTGCCCCTCGCCTGGAGGGGTGCCAACTCGACGGTCTGCGCCTGTAGGCCGTAATACCCTATGAACTGTTTTATGGATACGAATATGACCGTCGACCTGAACGGGCTCCTGTCGAAACCGGCCACCGCCTTTAGTACGCCTGTCAGGAGGGGGAGGTTGGCGGTGGTCAGCGTGTGCCTCCCGGCGCGGAACACATCATATGCCTTCCCGTCCCTGAGGAACACCGCCGCCTCGTACTCTTTTACGACTAGCTGGGCTCCCCATGCTATCTCCTCGACCGGATACCTCCAGACGATGTCGCCCTCCCTTGCACCAACCCACTCTATGACTTGAGGCATGCAAAATCACCTATTGCGATTCGATCAGCTCAGCCCTCCCCCGCAACAGGCCCTCGTACTCCTCCATGGCGGAGAGCATCTTCCCCAAGCTTAGCCTGAGCTCCTCGGGGCTAGCGCCCGCCGATGGCAAGCTCTCCGAAAGCGTCCTCAGCTCCTCGGCCTTGCCCAAGAGCCCCACGTCATACTCGAGCATCCTGTTGAGCTTTTCCTCCCTCACCTTGACGACGTCGAAGAAGCCAGCGTACCCGGACACAGCCCTCTCCGTCCTTTGCTTTATTGCATCAAACCTGGAGAGCACCCTCTCGGCCAGTTCCCGATCCCCCTCGCCCATCCTCGGAGCGACTAGCGCCAACGAGCGTCTCAACGTGTCGATGGCGTCCTTCAACCTCGAGGAAGCCTGCATCCTAACGAGCCTGTCGGTCTCCCTGCGTATCTCCTTCTCCTTGTATCCCCTGTAGCCAGGTATGTAGCTCAGAGCCTTCTCTAGCAAAGCGTATTCGCCCTTAGCCTTCTCGACCCTCTCCAACTCGCTTACCTCCGGCTTATGTACAGAGGTGCAATCTAGTGGATATAACTGTTAGCACTCTCCACAAAAACGGCATCGTGTCGAGCTCAGCTTTCCTCCTCGGATGCCTCTGTGGGCCTCGCGCTCCTCAGCCAGTAGGAGACGGCGGAGCAGGAGAGCCCCACGAAAGACACGACGGCCGGGAGAGCTCCAAGCATTGCCAACGTTGCGGCCGATGCGATGGCGGCCGCGAGGTGCACAAGGCCTGTCACCACGTAGCCGGCTTTCTCGGCTATATCGGCAGGATATGTAGCGTACACGGTCCTGGCGGAGGACGCGTCAACCAGCGCTAGGTAATTCTTGCCCTTGAAGGAGTAGTTCACTTTCCACACGGGCACGTAAATCAACAGGGAGTCCTTGATCTCTACGTCGTCAACCCTCCTCGTAACCTTGAAAACCTCCCGAAACACCAGGTCGCCCAACCTGCGCGTCGCAACCTCCTTGGACATCGCGGTCGCGGTCTCGCTGTCCACCCTCGCCCCGTGGAGCAAACCCCCAACCTCCTTCACGTACGTAGAGCTGTAGTACTTCCTACCCCTAGTTGAAACCCTGTAATCCCTGTCGAGGGCTGGTATGTCTCCCGATGCGGGTATCGATATCTCGAAGAACCTCTCGTAGCTGCCCGACTCAGGCTTCGAGGTCCTCCTTATCGACCTGAACCCACCCCTGCTCGGGTTAAGGTACTCGACGTCCTCCCCTATCCCCTCGAACTCAGTCCTCGCGTAAATTGAGAAAACCCAGAAGGGGTAGAAGTGCAGCTCGACGCCCTTGAACTCCAGGTGAAATGGCATCGTCTCCTCGTAACCAAGCTGCTTCTTGACCCAGAGCAGGAACTGTTCAATCGCGCTGCTGCTGTCGTAAAAGGCCGGAAGCAGGTATCTTTTCTCGTCAGCATGGGTCCTGAAGACGGTGTTGCAGTAAGAGCACTTGACGACAACCTCATCCTCCGACACCTCATATGTTGCACCGCAGTTCGGGCAAACGTACCGCAGCTCCATGACCTTCACCGGAACCTCGAGGTCCTCTCCACGACCTCCTTTAGCTCATCAAGATCCATCAGCCTGTCCTCCCCTGCGCCCCTCCTCCATACCCTCTCCTCCTTCGTGGCCAGGTTGGCGCCCTTCCACCCTATGAACCCGCTCAGCGCCACGATAACAATTACCAATATGGTCAGGTTGTTGTCTTTGGGCCACTCGGATGCGAGCACGTAGTTGACGGGGCTCGAGGCCAAAGCGAGCGCCATCACGGCCAAGTCTGAGGTCAAAGCGTAATACAGTCTAGTTAGCGCGGCCATCGGGAGCTCCGCCTTGAGAACCCTGTCACCGGGCTCGCACGATGTCGATGCATCCGAGCAAACCCTGTACACTTTACCCTTGTGCTCGTACTTGATTAACGTCACTGGGTAGAAGACAAGTTTCTTCGAGAGTACCTCGAAATCCGTGTAGCAATCGAAGACCTCGTTGGCAAGGGCCTCAACCCTCCTCCTGTGATCCTCCGAAACCCTGCTCTTAGCGCTGTCGACCGCCTCCTCCTCGGATATCTCAACGTTGAGGATGCGCACGAGCTTTACGAGCGCGACGGGGTCAAGGCTATCAGCCAGGGAGAAATTTTCAACGACCCTCGACTTTATCTCCTCCAGGCCGAAGAAGGACTCAAAGGCTCTCGCGTAAACGGGGACCAGCACGGTCTCGTCAAGCACATCCCTCACCGGGAAGTATATCACCTCCCTGTGCTTCCCGGATCCCCTAACCTCGGTCCTATACCCGTTGTAACTAGTCCTCGCCCTCAAGCCGACAGCCCAGAAGGGCAGCATCATCGTGACCACCTCCCTGATAACCACCTCGCCTTTTACCCTTCGCGATAGGAAGGCAACAACAGCCTTTACAACATCCGCCTCCCGAGACGGCCCTACACCCTCAAACGCTATCTTTCCTTTGTCGTATCCGGCCCACCCGCAGTGAGCGCAAACGTAAACGAGCGCGTCAGGGGATGCCTCTAGAGCCGCTCCGCAGTTTGGACATTTAACGGCGCTGCCCAAGAATCCCTCCGAGCTCATGCGACATCATGGCTACAAAAACTTCAACTTAAGCTTTTGAACCACACTACGTCACACCGAGATTCTCTGCAATGTTCACGGCTGAGGCTATCGGCTCTAGCGAAAATACTAAAAGCAGAAGTCGACATCGGTTTACCGCTTGAACCTGGACGTTGGCTGCGGGCCAGTGAAGCGCGCGGAGGTGACGGTTGACCTCAGCAGAGGGGTAAGGCCAACCGTTGTGGCCGACGCCCGCTTCCTGCCCTTCAGGGACAAGACCTTCTACAAGGTTTACGCCTTCAACGTGCTAGAGCACATAAAGGAGTACAACCGCGCCATAGAGGAGCTCCAGAGGGTGTGCAGAAGTTTCGTCCTCATAAGGTTCGATAAGATATACAACCTGGCAAACTGGTGGACCTTGGAGCACGAGTACATCCAACACAACAGACATCTAATACCTACGCCACGGGCCGTTAAGGCGCTCCGCCACATCCTGTGGTTTCCGTTCGTCCGTAGGGGCGGTGCCACCTCTGGTAAACCTGCTGCGGTTTTCGCCTCGGCATTGATCAGGCTCCACTTGTTGAACAGCTGGAACTATTATTGTATCGTTTGCGACAGGAACCAAAAACCGGATCGCCATTTCATACGCGCAGACGCGCGTTCTGAGTAGCTTGGCGAACCTCAGTAGACCCCTGCCTCCTTTACTATCCTCCTGAACTCCTCCTCCTTGAGAGACGCCTTCCTGCCACTTTCATATATGGCCTTTATCATCCTCATTACGGATGCCAGTTGCTCCTCGTTTGGCTCCCTGCCGGTCAGCTCCCTGATCTTGTGCCCCACGATCGCCTTGCCGGAGTGCTTACCTATCGTCAGGCGGCGCCTGTTGCCAACGAGCTCGGGTGGGTAGGGCTCGTACGTCAGGGGGTCGTTGAGCACCCCGTGCGTGTGGATCCCCGACTCGTGGGCGAAGGCATAGTCGCCCACTATGGCCTTGTTGGGCGGCAGCGTGTAGCCGCTTGCACGGCTGAATAGGTCGGCAAGCTCCTTGAGCTTCTGTGTCTTGCCCTTGAACTTCTCGACGCCGTAGTGCAGGTAGAGGTTCATAATCACCTTCTCGGTCTCGGCGTTCCCAGCCCTCTCGCCTATACCGAGGAGCGTCGTGCTCACGTATATCTTGTCCCAGATGCCCGAGGCCGCCCTCACGGCGGCCATGCTGTTCTCCACGGAGTTGCCGAAGTCATCGTGCGCGTGTATCTCTATGCTGCTTATCTTGGTCTCTGCCTTTATGGCCCTGACCTTGGCCGGTATGCCATTGGGCAGAGGTGCCCCGTGATCCGATAGCCCTATCCCGACCGTGTCGCAGATCCTGTAGCACTCGGCGCCGGCATCAGCGACCGAGTTTATGAAGGTTTTCTCGAACTTCCAATCAGCTCTAGTGCTGTCCTCCCCGTGCACGAATACCCTCAGGCCGTGGTCTCTCGCGTACTCGACTACCCTCACTACTCTTTCCAGGAGCTCCTCCTCCTTTCTGTCAGGCCACTTTGCCGCGAAGTGTATCTTGGACACGGGGTGGGAGATCCCGACCTCGTTGAAGCCGCACGTGATAGCGTCATCTATGTCCTCGGTTACAGCCCTGCACCACCCTGCAATTCTGGACCTCAGCCCTAGGTCCATCACCATCCTCGCTGCCCTCTTGTCCGATTCCTGAAAGTGGTGGAGCTCTATCCTCTCCACCCCGACCTCATCGAGCAGGAGTGCTATCTTCACGGTATCCTCTGGGGTTACCGCCAGCCCTGGCATCTGCACTCCGTCCCTGAGCGTGGTGTCGTCGATTATCGGCTCCGTATTCAAGGCCATCTTGAAGTAGAAGTCTTCGTAGCCCGCCACTTCACACCACCGCGTCCTTCAAAAGTTTGCAAAGGTACGACGCTTTATTATTAAACATTTCTAACTACCTCTTGGCAGACCTCACCGCGTAATCTATTATCGCGCCCGCGACGTCCACGCCGGTTACCCTGGCCGCCGTCTTGAACTCTACGGTGCTGTTGACCTCGTGCACGAGCAACCCCGTCTTGCTCTCCATGCAATCTACACCGACAACCTCGCCGTTGACGGCCTCTGCGGCCTTTACGCTCACCTCCTCCAGCCCCTCCAGGTCTTGGCAGGGTACTGCCTTGCCGCCCCTAGCTACATTGGTCATCCAATCGCCAGGAGGCGCATACCTGTATATGGCAGTTATAAGCTGGCCTCCGACGACAACGGCCCTTATGTCCCTCGGCGGCCTTATCACGCGCTCCTGAACGTAGAAGACTTGGTAAAGCGGGTGCATGTACTCCCTGGACTCGAAGGTTGCAAGTGCGGACTCAGGGTCGTTGAGTGGGGCTATCAGCCTTCCCCAGCTCCCGATCACGGGTTTCAGCACCGCGGGGTAGCCGACCATCTCGAGGGCCTTGATCGCGGAGTCCTTGCTGAAGGCCATTACCGACCTAGGGGTCGGTATGCCGGCCCTGGCCAGGGCGACGGTGGTGAAAAGCTTGTTGCCGCATATCGTCGTTGCTTCCGAGTTGTTGATCACCCTCCTGCCAAAAAGTTCCAAGACCTTAGAGAGGTGTAAAGCCCTGAAGTAGCTGGTGCACCTCTGCAGTAAAACATCGCACTCCATGTTATCCTCTCCCCCCCTCCACAGCCTTACGGGCTTGGACTTCACCTCCATAAGTTCCAACTGGACCCCCTTCGACCTAGCGCTCTCGAGGAGCATCTTCTCGTCAAGGCGCATGAGGTCGTATGCTAGGCCTAGTTTTACCAGAGCACATCACCTTTCTAGGTTCGGCGCAAATTCGGTGAGCTCGTGGACGTCATGGTCGCTAGCCCTCGGAATGCCCATGAGCTTTGTTCGCGGTTACGGATTGGAGCCCCCAGAGCTCTATGAAAGCACTCGACAGCCTCTGGTCGAAGGTGCTCCTCTCTTCATAGGTAGCTAAGCCCATGTCGTAAAGCGAGTTGGGTGATGACCTGCCGACGACCCTCATCCCGCCCTTGTATAGCTTAAGCCTCACGGAGCCATTTACGTGTCTCTGGGTGCTGACGATGAAACGTTCGAGGTCCTCGCGCAGGGGGTCGACCCAGAGGCCAGTGTACAGTAGCTCGGCCCATTTTTCATCCACAATGCTCTTGAAAGCCACCTGGTGTTTGGTGAGCGTCATCTTCTCTAGGTCCTTGTGGGCCTCTATTATTACGCTCGCAGCAGGGCATTCATAAACCTCCCGGGACTTTATCCCGACAACCCTATCCTCGATGTGGTCTATCCTGCCGACGCCGTTCCTCCCGGCTATGCCGTTGAGCTCTTGGATTATGTACCTCAAGTCCTTGCACTCACCGTTAAGAGAGGTGGGCACACCACCTTTGAACTCGAGCGTAACATACTCGGGTCTGTCAGGCGCCTTCTCGGGTGGCGTTGTCCACTCGAAGGCCGTCTCGTCGGGCTCGGCGTTAGGGTCCTCGAGCTCGCCGCACTCTATGGACCTCCCCCACAAGTTCTGGTCTATGCTGTACTTGCTCTTCTTGGGCGTGACTGGGATGCCCGAGGACAGGGCGTAATTTATCTCCTGCTCCCTGCTCAAGTTCCATTCTCTGACAGGCGCGATCACCTTCAGGTGAGGTGCCAGCGCCTTTGCCGTGATCTCTATCCTTACTTGGTCGTTGCCCTTGCCGGTGCAACCGTGCGCCACGGCGTCAGCTCCCTCAGCCTTTGCGACCTCCACGAGCTTCGACGCGATAAGGGGGCGGGAGAGGGAGCTGACGAGTGGATACTTGCCCTCGTAGAGCCCATTGGCCATTATCTCCGGCACAACGAACCTCGAAACGAACTCCTCAGTGGCATCTACGGAGTAGTGCTTCTTAGCCCCAGCGATCTTCGACCTCTCGGATATCGTGCCCATGTCCTCCATCTGGCCTACGTTGATGGTAACGGTTATCACCTCGGCATCGTACTTATCCTGGAGCCACTTTATCGCAACGGTGGTGTCGAGCCCTCCGCTGTAAGCCAGAACTACCTTCATGGAGTGTCTTTCCAAGGCTGGACATAATCTAAATTACGGTTTCGTGCCAAGCATCACTTCCAAAGCTGCTGGAGTTCCAACCGAAACAACCAGATCGCCTGTAGTTGGTGAAGGTTTGCACTCGTAAGCACGCTACGTTAGGTATCGGTGGAAAGCGTTGTTGAATTCAACTGTCAAGAGCTGCAGGTGGGCCTCTGAGGGAGAGTATCTTCTTCTCTATTATCTCGTACGCCCTGAGCGCGTCCTCTCTTTTAACGATCAAGATGGTGTCCGTATGGCACGAGATTATCTGCGTCAAGTTGATGCCTATACGCGAAAGCATCTCCGTGATATAGGCCACCACTCCTGGCGTGGTGATGATCTCAGCGGGGCTTATGAGGGTTATCGCCGATTGATCTTCCATCACTCTCAAGATGTACTCCTGTTCGATGGTACCCAAGACCTCCGATAATATCTTGCGGTCAACGGTCAGCGTGAACGTCTCCGTGCCCTGTGTGAGCTGGAAGAACCTCCCTCTGCCCACCTTCGAGAATATCTCATGAAACCTCCCGAGCAGAGGCTGTTGTTTCATGGTTACGAGCACCACGTCGTTCTTCAGCTCGAGTACACTTTTGGCCAGAACATTCCTTACCTCGCTCTCCCTCAAGGCCCTCGACTTCCTGACCTCCTCCCCGTACCTAACCAAACCCATCTTGATCGCCTCGATGCTAACCCTCTTGCCACCTGCTTGTGATGCCACCTCTTCTTGGATGAGGTTTGCTAGAGCTGTGTAGTTCACGATGTCCATCTTGACGCAGTCTAAGATGCTGGGGTGGTCGTCCACCGTCCTCCTGACGGCCTCGGCTACCGATGGCCTGTGTTCCGCGTCTCCTGCCATAAACTACCGGCTTAACTCGATTGCCAATATTCATTAAGCTTTATCCCCCTAGTCCTCCCTTCGGCTGTGCACAGTTTCCAAAAAATACGACAAGGACGTAGCGCGCGTTTTCACAACATCGATCGGGCCTCGAAAAGCCATTCGTCAAGAGTCTTTAAATCCACATCTTAAAACGCTTTAATCATGGTCAATTTGTCAACGGACAGGATCGACCTCGAGATACTCAGGGCTCTCCTCGAGGACTCAAAGGCCTCGCTAAGAAAGGTCGCTAAGCACGTTGGTCTCGCCCCAGGTACCGTTTTGTCCAGAATCGAGAGGATAAAGAAGCAGGGGATCCTTAGAAGGTACACAATAAGCTTGGACTACGAAAAGCTGGGTTACAGCACAGCGATAACAGAGATAACGGTTTCCAAAGGCAAACTCGTTGAGGTCGAGGAACAGCTGGCGAAGCTCCCTGGCGTTTGTGCGGTTTACGATGTCACCGGCGAGATCGACGCAATAGTGGTAGTCAAGTTCAAGGACACTGCGGAGCTCAGCAAGTTCACAAAGAGGGTGCTCTCCATACCAAACGTCGAGAGGACTAATACGCACGTGGTGCTCACGACCGTGAAGGAGGACTTCAATTTGGCACTGTGGGAACGAGGTGGTTGAATAGCACTTAGTCGAGTATTTCTCCCTGGGATAATAACCTTTATATCCACAAACCCTGCCAAAGTTGTAATGAAATATTCGCCTCGTTCAGATGAACATGTTCCGGCATTGCTCTTTGTGACTTTAACCGTCTTCTTATTGACTGGAAGCTTGTACACCGTGTCATGTGCTCAGGAGCCTTCCTACGAGAGTTTAGCGATTCTGCTAAACAACGTCAAGTCGTCTAAGTACCGGTTTTCGGATCACGAAGGGAACTATGGAGAAATTGCCTTCGAAGTACTCGGGGAGGAAACCGTCAGCGGTGAGAGCACATGGAAGGTAGAGGCCTCGTTCCTCGACGAGGAAGGTGGAGAACCAAATATAATGACGTTATGGATTTCGAAGTCAACGGGACAGTGTCTACAGGTAGAGATGGAGGGAGAGGTTTACACCGGAGATTATGCGGCATACATTGGTAACTCAGTAATGTTGATGTGGGCCGCTTGGGTTGGCACATGGGAGGAGGCCTGGAACTTAACATCGATGTACGGATGGAGGGAGTCGGGCTACGGGGATTTCGTCTTCTTGGGCTCAGAGCTCCGAGCGATGGGTCCTACTCAACTGTTTGTCTACAAGTACAGATGGGATGGCTACGCGACCTCACCAGAGGATTTACGATGGTCGGTGGAAGTCTGGTTCGCCCCTGTGAAGTTCGGCACGCTCCTAGCGTACGTTTACGCCAAGCCGCTCGACAAGGCTGAGTGGTACAAAATAGAGCTCTTGTCGGTCGAGCTAGTCAGCCCTCAGCCGATGCCCAAACTAACATTCGAAACCAGTGTCGATAGGGAACGGGTGACACCCGGTGAGGAGGTCACTTTCAGCGTAGGGGTCTCAAACAACGGCGAGGCCACAGGCGCTCACAACCTGACTATATACGTAAACAACGAGCCGAGGGGTAGCGAGATGGTCATCCTCGAGCCTGGGAAGAGCAAGAGCCTGAGTTTCAGGCTGTCGTTCACCCAGGAGGGTCAGTACGAGGTTAAGGTCGGTGACAAAACCTTCACCATAACCGTTTCAACAGCGCTTCCGGCGAGGTTTGAGGTCAGCAATCTTAACATAAGCCCCAGCTCGCTCAAAGTCGGACAGGCGTCGACGATCTCTGTCAACGTCAAGAACACCGGTGGGGAATCGGGCTCGTACGAGGTTGTGCTAAAAGTCAATGGCGAGGTCGTCGAAAGTAAGATGGTTACCTTGGATCCGAACCAATCCACCGATGTGAGCTTCACTTTCTCGCCGGAGAGCGACGGAACGTACAATATCGATATCAGCGGCCTGACTGGAAGCCTAACCGCAAGCAGACCGGCAGAGGAGGGGCCCATGGCAGCCCTTGGGATCCCGTGGTTCGTGCTCGTCGCGATCCCGGTCGTAGTGGTGTTAGTAGCCGTAGCCGTACTGCTCCTTAGGAGGAAGCCAAAGCCTAAGCCAGAGTATCCGCCTCCGCCGCCACCGATCTGCGCCCTCCGATACTTCTGATAATATATTTAAAATTTTTTATAACAATTGTACCTACTGTGACATGGGTGTCAACTGTACCTTGATTCCAGCTCGCCAGCTAGTTTCAAGTACCTCTCGTGAACCCCGGGTCCTAACCTCTCAGACTCAACCTCCTCAAACCTATCCGACAACATCCCGATGTCTTCTCGGCTGAGCGCGCTCCTCCCCATCGGGTAGAGTATGTTGTCCTCCTTGAATATATGATCTGAAAGCAACTTAACATATGCAGATGCGTTTTCAGCGAAGACCCCATAGCCACTGTCATCCCCCATCTCTATTATGTGCAGGGCCTCCGCCATACTCCTGACGAAACCTCGCCCCTGTTCGTGTTCCACCAACATCACCTCTATCGGGCCTCCAACCCTAGGGATCCCGCGGGCTTCCAAGATCGGAAACAGGACATCCTCCTCCTTGCCGTGGTGGCATTTGTCTGCAAAAACCTTTATGAAATCCAAAGACATCTTCAGGTCCACTGCCGCAGGCTTGAAACCGGCGTTTATCTCCTCCACTATGCGTTTCATAACACCAATGACCTTCTCGATTACCCTGTGTTCTTCCATCAATACATCAAACGGGTCATTCATACGCCCCTTAATATAACACTGTTATATATACCTTTGCCCTTCCTTGCTATCTTATGGAAATGTCTGAGGAAAACTAAAAGTATAAATAGATGTAACGTATCATTACGTTACAACATGTGTGGGGAAAATATCTTGAATGAGTTCAAAGATGAGCTGCAGAAAAAAATAGACGAATTTTCAGAAATAACGAATTCTTACCTCGATAAACTTTCAGAAATCGAGATGGAAGCGGAGGAAGAGAAAGACCGCTTGAAAGTCTGGGAAAAACTCCAAGAAGTTAGAAATCTAGCTAACGAACTCAGAATGAAGCGAGTAGAGTTGAAGCAGGACTTGAAGGCTAAGCTGGTGGAAGCTAAAAACAAGATTAAGGAATGCTCTGCAGGGCTCTCTCCCGAAGAGCTTGAAGAGTTAGACTGGATCGAGGATTTAAACGACATTTTAGAGGACGAGTTAGACGCTGCTGAGGATAAGGTAGATTTGTTTCAGGAGCGAGCTGAGGAAATCAGTGAAATGCTCAGGGAAAAGATAAGGAGGATGAAACAGAGTAGGGCTGAGATGGTGATGGGGCGTCCGATGGAAATAAGGATTCCCGAGATACCTCCGATTAGGATACCGGAGATAAAAATACCCGACGTAGGTAGTTTAATCAAGGAATCACTGTCGAGCGCTTGGAGTGGCGGCCCCTCGGCGATAGTTTCCTCAGTCAGGCTTCCGCAGGCAGATCTGAACTTGATAGATGCCTTAGTTAACGCCGGTATCTTCAAGAGCAGGAACGAGGGTATAGCATTCTTCGCGCACAAAGGCATAGAGGGAAGCAAAGAGTGGCTAGCAAGAGTTAAGGAAAAGCTCGAGGAGATCAGAAAGCTACAAGAGGAGACCAAGCATGAGCTTGAGAAAGCACTGGGAGAGCCGAAGCCAGAGATGGGAGAGCATAAAGGGGAAGAGGACAAGAAAGGCCCATCACCTACTGAAGGTGCTTAAAAATAACCTCCGGAGATCGCGCACCGTGGATCTCCCTTGTAGAAAAAGCAGAAAAAAGGAACGTGTTCGGGTTGAAGGAACAGTGACTGTAGAGGCGCGGAGCCGCGCGCTATCTGGGACGTTGGATCACGGATGCTAGGGCTTTCTACAACCCTATGATCCTGCCTCTGTGGTAACACCCTAGATCCTAGTGACTACGGCCTCGGTTACTAAGGGGCTGAAATGGAACATGGAGTAGCGTATTTGAACACGTCGGCCGCCTAGGACAAATGTCAAAAACAAAAAGTTAATGTACAAACAAAGGGCTCAAGACCTTAAAGCCTTGGAGGTTGATATAGTCGACCTCGATTGCGACAACCTGAAGGATGCTCCCGAGTGGGGAAGCTATCCGTTCAGCTGCAAGTATTGTATATACTGGGAGTTCCCGGAGGAGCGCATTGATCCTCTGAAGGAGTCAAAGGAATCTTTGTTCGAGCGTAAGTTGTGCTGGTTGCGAAGTACCATAAAGGAATTCGGCATCTGCGGTAAGATAGCCTATGCGAACAACAGGCCAGCTGGCTATGCCGAGTACGCTCCTCCCAAGCTCATCCCTAACTCCTATGGCTATAAGTCAGGGCCACCAAGCGATGATGCAGTGTTCATCAGCTGTTTGTTCATACCCAATAGAGAGTTCAGGGGTCTGGGTCTGGGTAGCCAAATCCTGCGTTGCATAATCGATGAGTTGAAAAGAAGGAGAGTTAAGGCAGTCGAGACCTTTGCCAGGAGAGGAAGCCCGGAAAACCCATCAGGGCCCCTTGAGTTCTACCTGAAAAACGGTTTCAAGATCCTCAGGGACGACCCTGAGTTCCCGCTCGTGAGACTTGAGCTTTTCTGACCAATAGGATGAACTACAGCGCTGGATTTGACTTCGAAACTCAAGGAGTAACGCGTTGCGTTTCATCTTTGATGTTCGCGCGCGCTCGGGAGTTTCCGATATACAAAAAAGAATATAAAGCCCTCCGCTATCTCCTTTAACATAAAAAATGAAGGCATGTATTCTAATAAAAACCGAGCCCGGGAAGCATAACGAGGTATCCGCAAAGGTTGGCGAAATGCCGGAAGTGAAGCTGGTTTTTCCGACGTTCGGAAGGACCGATGTGGTGGCCAACTCCGAAGTGAGGAACCTCAAGGAGCTCGCATCACTGCTCTCAAGGGTCAGCGGTGTCGAGGGCGTGCTCGCCACCGAGACGCTTATCGCCTTGGAGGTGTAAAGGACATGGTCAGGGGCCTCATGCTCATCAAGGCAACTTACGCGGCCTCTCTGGACATCTGCCGGGAGGCCTCGAGCATCTCAGGCGTTTTGGATTCCTACCCTGTCTTCGGGAGGTTCGATGCTGTTGTGTTCATCGAGGGCAGAGGTCTTCAAGAGTTGAAGGACGTAGCTCTGAAGGTAGCAGCCCTGAAGGGTGTGAAGAGCACAGAGACGCTCATAGAAGGGACTTAGCAAAAACCTTTTTTTCTAATTTTTTTCCGTTTTCCTTAAATATTTCTCTCTCCATCTTATTGAATGTGAGGCGCGCGAGTAGGTGAAATTCTTGACGAGCTTGGATAAGCTGAGCACGCTCAGCGCTCTAGGACGATGGGACTCCACGGGCCCTGCGCAGCACGTAATCTCAGCAAGCGGGCCGCATCAAGCGGTTCCTAGCGCTCGAGAGCTGCTGGACAAGGTCTTGAGGCTGGGCAGGGACACCCATCACGACACCTGCGGTTGGTCCAGCTCTAATCAAGCACGGACCGACGACCTCATCCTGCAGGCGATGGGCTCGAGCATCTACCGCGCAACCACGCCAAGGGGCTCTTGCGCCCTCTTCAAGACCCTGTACACGAATGCCTGTAACTTCGACTGCAAATACTGCGTTAATTCGTTGCACAACAGGAGGACCTACAGCTACACCCCTGAGGAGCTCGCCAAGCTATTCCATATTCTTCACTCCAGAGGTCTGGTCCAGGGACTTTTTCTCAGCTCCGGAATCGGAAGGGATCCGGATACCACTATGGAAGGGATGTTACGAACAGTTGAGATCCTGAGGGACCAATACAGGTTCGGTGGGTACGTGCACCTGAAAGTGCTCCCAGGCGCCAGCCGCTATAACGTGGAGAGGGCGGTTCAACTGGCGGACAGGGTCAGCCTTAACGTAGAGGCGCCCAGCGAGTCCAGGTTGGGAGAGATCGCCACCGTGAAGAACTACAAGGTCGACATACTGAAGAGGCAAGCCTGGATTAAGGAGATTTCATCCAGACTGCCCTCGGGCCAGACCACGCAGTTCGTTGTAGGCGCGGCCGGCGAAACCGATCTGGAAATAATACGTAGGATGCGTTGGCTCTACGACGAGATGGACATGAGAAGGGTCTACTACTCGGCGTTTGAACCAATCCCCGGCACCGAGCTCCAGTCACGAGCACCAGCACCTAGCTGGAGGGAGCACAGGCTCTATCAGGTCGACAGGCTCTATCGCGTTTACCGGTATACCCCTAGGGAGTTAGAGGAGGCCCTAGTCGGAGAATTCTTGCCAAACGTTGACCCTAAAATAACCTTAGCACGCCGCTTCCTAGACGTGCCATTGGACATAAACGAAGCCCCCCTTGAAGAGCTCCTTCGAGTACCTGGAATCGGCCCCTTGAGCGCCAGGAGGATATCGTCCCTGAGGAGAAGGGGCATTAAGATAAGGTCCAGAAAGCAGCTGGCTGAGGTTGGCGTTGTGCTACGCAGAGCGCAGCCTTTCCTGAGGTTACCTGGAAGCTACCAACCTACTCTCGAGAGGTGGCTTCAGCCAAGTGGAAGTCTGATTATCTGATCCCCGAGGGTCGCTTCGTTTATGAATTTAAACTATGGGGATCAACCTGACCCGGTTGTCGATGAGGTCGACTGCGTACAGGCCGGTCTTAGGCCTCATGCCGTAGACCGTGAGAGCGTTCGCAACGTCTTTGAAAACGAAGTGAGTATCAGCTACATGCGTCATGTAGCTAAGGTGCTTTATGCCGCGCTTCATGGTACCGATGACCACCGCGCCATTCTCCTGCGCGAAGTTAATTGTGCGTTCAGCAATGGCCAACACGGAGTCATACCCATATCGGTTGGCGATCGTATCGAAACCTAGGAATATCATCAACCCCTTTCTAAATTGCTCCTCGCTGAATCTTCTCTTGCAGAGTTCTTTTATGTATTCTACCTCGCTCTCAAAATCCTTCGAGTTAGGTAGATGAGTGACAACCTCCCTAGTCAGCTCGGCCGGGTACTTCTCACCCATCGAAGGTACTACTATGACCCCCCTCCCGTTACCGACAGCATTCCAAGCAATTTGCGTTTGCAATTGCATATACCTTAAGTCGACCCCGTGCTCCACCTCGAAAAGGTTAAAGCTCCCCTTCTTAAAACCGCCTGTGATCACGTCGAAGTCGGGGATGCCGGAGGAGATTGAACCTCCCTGGAGATCATTGATAATATCTGGCTTAATCCCAAGGTCCTCGTAGAAGGTAGGGAAAACGCGGAACTTACCGCCTTCAAGGGTGAAAATATACTTTCTGTTCGAGATCTTCATACCTCTCAGCTTTTTTAGTTCGATCTCTCTCACCGTCCTCTTCTCGAGGTGGTCCTCGTAAACCCTGCCCTCCTCGGCCTCACCGTAAACCTCTGTTAAAGTGAGTAGCACAACGCCATCGGCTAGGAAGTCAAGGTAGGAGTTTTCCCCGTTCTCCTCCACCAAAATCGTAGCGCCACCCGTCATGTAAGGCGTCGCGAGGATCGCCTTCGCTGTCCGCATCCTCTCCTTGACATCCATCTCGGCAGCCATGGCGTCCCAAGTGTCAACAACCAGAAATGGACGCTCCATCTTCAGCAACTGGTCACGTAACCTGTTCAACAGTTGTTCGGGTGTCTCCTGACGAGTCTCTAAGAACCTCATCTCCTCTGGGCCTAGGACAACCTTATCCCTCAGCCAAGGATGATGTTCGTAGAGAACGGTTGGCGGGACCCTTGTGGAGAAGTAGATGCAGTCAGGTAACCCGGCCCTCTGTAATATCTCAAGTGCCAAAGTGGTCTTACCAGTTCCTGCATAACCCTTGATCAGTAGAGTGCGCCTTGCCTCCAAGAACTTATCAAGCTCCTCCGGGATCCTCGTAAAGTTTGTCAATGTCGTCTCACCTAGATCCCTCATGAAGGCCTAGCGAACTCGTCTGCAATCAACAGCCTTATGAGCTCAGTGTTGTTCTTAACACCCTTTCGAGCCTTGATCATCTGAAATTTCCTAGCTATATCTCCTTCAAGAACTACCCTAATTACTATTTTATTATCTTTAGTATCTTTTTGTTCCATTTTATCACCTTTTATCTCTTATAAAAACATAATATATATAAACTTTAAAGCCGACAGCTGGCTGGATGAGCGGCGCAGAAGACATCAAAGATGAGCGCGTGAGGAGGGTTTTGGCGGTGTTGACGATGGCAAGAGGGCCTGTACCTTTAGGGTATCTCTCCTTACATACCGGAATAGAGGCCCCGCTTGAGTTGTTGGAGGAGATGAGGCGAAAGGGACTGGTTCGGAAATGTCCGAGTTCAACGTGGTCCTGCAGCCTAGGTCCCATGTATGAAATTGCAGCCACGACGAAGGAGTGCCTGCAGGTCATATTGGTCTCGACATGAGGTGGGTTTAAAATCTGCGGAATAGCGGGTCTCTTGATTAAAGGGAGTTCTACTAACGTTGGAAAGCTATTGATCGCTATGATAAACTCCTTGCAACACCGGGGCAATGACTCTGCTGGTGTAGCCTTGTACAACGAAACATCCCTGGTCAGCGATGAATACATCTTGAGGATACATACTCAGGATATCGTAGGTGCCGCTAGCGAGGTCGCCACCGCGATAGCTAAGACAGGGGGCGACATAAGGAGCATCCAGCTGCACTCGGTGAATGGTTTCGGGTTTGACAGATATCTCGTCAGGTCAAGTCCAGAGCACGTAAAGAGAATTGTAGATGAAATCAACTCAACCAAGATTGCTCGGGTCCTGAGCGTGGGAAGGCGGATGGAGATAATAAAAGATGTGTGTACCGTAGAGGAGTTGGACAAGCGTTTCAAGGTGGCAAATCTCGAGGGAACGCATGGAATTGGTCACGTGCGCTTTTCCACCGAAAGTCAAGTTGATCTCTTCCACGCGCATCCCTTTCAGTCCTTCGAATATCCAGACATCGCGGTGGTCCATAACGGACAGATCACGAACTACTACAAAGTCAGGGGGTTCCTAGAAAGAAGGGGGCATGTCTTCGAGACGGAAAACGACTCAGAGCTCATAGTGCATTACGTGGCTGACAAGCTCAAGCGTGGTTTAGGCTTGAAGGATGCGTTGTCGGCCTCAGTAAGAGACCTCGACGGTCCCTTCTCATACATAGTCTCAACACCGGACGGAATAGGCGTGGCCAAGGACAAGCTCGGACTGAGGCCTGCGGTTGTATTAGAGTGCGATGGGTTGTGTGCTATAGCCTCCGAGGAGGTCGCTCTGAGGACGCTCGAATGCCCAGGGGAGATACGTAACCTAAGGCCTGGGGAGGTGGTCACATGGACGAAATGACCGACGTTTGCTTGAGTGAAGTCATAGACGCGACAGGGCTTAACACCCGCCAGCTGAACAAAATGCTGAAGGCGTTATCCCAGAAAGTCGGAAGGATTGTAGTCAAGAATCCAAAGGCTAGGCATCACATAGCGGCAGGAATTTGTAGAGACGTCAGAGTCGACATAGAGGGCTCGGTTGGTTATTTCGTAGGCACCATGATCGACGGAGCCAAGATAGGCGTGCACGGAAACGCTGGCTGGTTCGCGGGCGATAACATGACTTCCGGCGAGATAATAATAGAGGGGAGTGCTGGCAATGGATTGGCTCAGGGGATCTACGGCGGGTTGATGATCGTTAGGGGTAGTGCTGGAGATAGGGTCGGTTCTCTAATGAAAGGTGGCATGGTCATAGTGGGCGGGAGCGCAGGAATAATGACCGGTCTCTACATGATGGGCGGGGAGATAGTAGTGCTTGGTGAACTTGGCGACTACGCCGGGGAGTCCATAATAGGCGGGCAGATAATATTCGCAGGCGACATCCCTCGCTTAGGGAAGAACGCAAAGGTTGTTGACTTGGATGTGGGCGAGGAGGAACGAGTGCGAAGGGAACTCGAAAGACACGGATTTGATGCGCCATCAACTTTAAGGAAGATAATCCCACGCAGTCAACGTCCCTTCTACAGAATGGACGAGGGCTCTGCAGTTAGGGTGAAGAGAACATACGCGCACTATAATGTCTCCGTAGAGAATGTCCTCTGCAGGAAGTGCATGCTGTGCACTAAACTCTGCCCTCAAAACGTATTCGGCTTAATTGGAGAGGACGTAGTACCAATCCACAAGATCGATTGCGTGGGTTGCAGGGTGTGCGTGGAACACTGTCCAGCAAATGCCATAGACGTCGTACCGTTGCCACCGACTCACAACTTCACTTGGAGCAGCTACATCGTAGATGATATACAGCAGAAGGCTGCCCTCGGACACCACATAGTCCGAGGCATGGGCGCCAAAAGGTACTTTCCACACTTCGACGACCTAGTCTTCCTCTGCGCGCAGACCTCAAGACCGCCCATAGACCATTACAGGGAACCATGCAACACGGAGGTTGTCCTAGGAGATAGGTTCGCCGAGAGGCCGCTGAGGCTCAGGGCGCCAATAATCATAGGAGCGATGTCGTTTGGCGCCGTAAGCAGGGAGGTCAAGATCGCAGTGGCAAAGGCAGCGTCTAAAATCGGCATCCCGGTCAACACCGGCGAGGGTGGTATGCTCCCAGAGGAAAGGGAGAACGCCTCAATACTGATCGCCCAGTATGCATCTGGAAGGTTCGGTGTGTCAGCTCGTTACCTACAGTTAGCTGACGCGATCGAGATAAAAATAGGACAGGGCGCCAAGTCGGGTCAGGGCGGCTTGCTGCTAGGGGAGAAGGTGAGCGAGGAGATCGCAAAGATCAGAGGTATACCCGCGGGCACAGATGCGATAAGCCCAGCGCGACATCTGGACATAGTTGGGCCTGAGGACCTGAAGATGAAGATAGAACAGCTGAGGGAGATCACAGACTGGAAGGTACCGATAATGGTCAAGTATTCAGCTGGCAGGGTCTTCGACGATGTCAAGATAGCCGCTAAGGCCGGGGCCGACATAGTGGTTGTGGACGGAAAACAGGCTGGGACAGGAGCCGCACCGGATATAGTTTTGGAACAGGCTGGTATGCCGACCCTCCCAGCCCTCGTCGAGGCGAACAGGGCACTGACGGAAACTGGCCTGAGGGATGAAGTCGGCCTAGTCGTGTCTGGGGGCATAAGGAACGGTGCCGACGTAGCCAAGGCTATAGCGTTGGGCGCTGACGCGGTAGCCATGGCAACATCTGTTCTGGTCGCGATGGGTTGCACGGTGTGCGGTCTGTGCAACACAGGGCGATGCCCAAGAGGAATAGCAACCCAAGACCCTGAGTTGAGGAAGAGACTGAACGTTGAGGTGGCAGCGGTGAGGGTTGAGAACTTCCTCAGGGCGACTATCGAGGAAGTAGAAATGTTGGCCCAACTGCTCGGGAAGACAGATATAAGAAACTTCGAGCCGGAGGACCTGAGGGCGCTGACCCTGGATGCGTCGAGCATAACTGGAGTTAAGCTCGTGGGCAGGGGGTGAAACATCCATGGCTGCTGTTGAGGTGCCCATCGTCTCGGGCGTTTTTCGTTCGGGAGGCTAAAGACAGACGTGGTTAGTGAGCGGTTGATACGTCTGGGCAATATGTCCAAAAAATAAGTTTTTTAATGAACAAAGTTGATATTTTTTGGCACATAAATGTATATTTGTTAGGTAAGATTTAAATATATATCTAACGTAGCTCGGGCATGCTCTCCGGCGACATTTCCAGCGTCTTCAAGAGAATGAAGGAGGAAAGGGTCAGGTTCGTGGACCTCCAGTTCACTGACGTTCCGGGAAGGCTACAGCACATCACCTTGCCCGCGTCGAAGTTGGATGCCGATGCCTTGGTCAACGGGGTCCCCAAGCTCGACGGCTCTTCGATAAGGGGCTTCGCGGAGATCTCCGAGTCCGACATGCTGCTCAGGCCGGACCCAACGACGTTCGCGGTGATACCTTGGTCCAGCCAGGAGAACAGAACCGCCAGGTTGATTTGCGACGTATACGCAGGTTTCGGCGGCGCTCGCTTCCCCAGGGACCCCAGGTATGTCGCGACGAAGGCCGAGGATTACGCCAGGGAACAGGGCTACTCTCTATCATACTGGGGACCTGAGGTCGAGTTCTTCGTGTTCAAAGGCGTATCGTGGAATGTGTTGTCCCCCTACAGGGGACAATCCTACAACATAGAGTCCTCGGAGGCGGCTTGGTCCGTTGAAGCTGGCTACCCGATCAGGTTCAAGGAGGGTTATTACCCCGCCCCGCCCCAGGATACGCTCATGGAGTACAGGTGCACGGTCATCAGATTTCTTGAGGACTACTTCGGCGTGGACTGCGAGGCGCACCATCACGAGGTTGCTACCGCCGGCCAGTGCGAGGTGGATATGGTCAGAGGCGAGCTCGTCAAGATGGCAGATAACGTGATGACGCTTAAGTACGTCGCCAAGAACGTTGCGAGAAACCACGGCATGGTCGCCACGATGATGCCGAAGCCGATATTCGGGGACAACGCGAGTGGCATGCACACCCATGTGAGCCTTTGGAGCGAAGCGGATCCGGCGGAGGTCGCGTCAAGGGAGGTTGTCAACCTCTTCTATGACCCCGAGGACGAGTACGCGGAGCTCAGCCAGCTTGGCAGGTACTTCATAGGCGGCCTCTTGGAGCACAGCAGGGCTCTTGCAGCGATAGTAGCACCTACGACCAACTCGTACAAGAGGCTGGTACCGGGCTACGAGGCGCCGGTCTTCATAGCCTGGAGCAGGGGCAACAGGTCAGCGAACGTCAGGGTCCCCGTCTACGAGAAGGGCGTCGAGAGTGCGGCGAAGAAGAGGGTGGAGTTCAGGACCCCTGACCCCTCGTGCAACCCCTACCTGTGCTTCGCGGCGATCATGGCGGCTGGCCTCGACGGCATACGCAGGAAGGTCGACCCCGGCGACCCTGTGAACGAGAACATATACGAGCTCACGCCCGAGAGGAGGAAGCAGTTGGGCATAGGGGAGCTGCCGGGGAGCCTGAAGGAGGCCATAGACGCGCTCAAGAGCGACAGCGTATTTCTAAAACCCATATTCACACAGGACTTGATAGAAAAGGTGATCGAGAACGGCATGAAGGAACACGTTGAGATTTCAGCAAGACCTCATCCCTACGAATTCTACCTTTACTTCGACATCTAGCAGTGTTACTTTGAAATCTTTATACAGCATAACGAAGGACAGGATACCGACGCACGAGGAGCCCAAGCTCATCGTTTACTCCTGCGACGCTCAGGGAAAGGCCCTCATCATCATGCTCGCCTCCTCCGGCATGAGGATCGGGGAGGCGCTGGCCCTCCGCGTCAGAGACGTGGACCTCACCAAGCGCCCAGCCAGGGTGTACCTAAGGTCGGAGGTAACCAAGGACCGCCAGGGGAGGTGGTGCTTCATAAGCGACGAAGCAGCCGAGTTCCTCAGGTCTTACCTAGGCGAGAGGATAAACGCTAAAGATGCGTACATCTTCCAGGGCAGGCACCAGGGCGTCAGCGCTGAAGGGGCGAGGTACCCGAGGGGTAGGTGGAAGAATGAGCCGCAGCCTGAGATGCGCTCCGAGGGGCGTCCGGAGGGAGACCCGAAAAAGATCGTGAGTGAAGAGGAGCTCGAACGCTACATAGCCGAGGGCTGGGACTTCCAGACTGTTCTGCCGAGCGGCAGGATCTTGATAAGCAAGTTACAACCCTGATGCCATCTTCCACAACCTAGTTGCATAACAAGCCTCATTTACCTGTGCCTTTTTGTCAAAGCCTCAACCAAAGAAAATTAACGGTTCTGTTAAGAGACACTAACAGAAAATTTATTAAATGTCAAAGGGATTAGAAGGCATAGAGAGTAATGGTGATTATAGATGAGGTGGGTTACACGTGAATATGTGCATGTTGATAGGACAGCGTGTCCGTGGCTTATCAAAAAGTTCATAGATCCAGAAGCAGAGCTTATCTTTGTACCTGTAGAGGAGATAGAAGAAATTTCAAAAAGCAAGGGTGCAATTCCTTTTGACGCGCCAGGAGTTAAGCTTGGCCATAGAGATGGAAAATGCAGTTTCGAGACTATAATGGAAGAATACGAGTTAAAAGACCCTGTGCTTCAAGAGCTCGCGAAAATCGTTCATTCAGCGGATACAGGTGACACTGAATTGGCGCCTGAAGGAGTAGGGTTAAGTGCAATAATGACTGGCGCAAGATTGAATGTCAAAGACGATTTTGAGGCTGTAGAAAAAGCCGCATATGTCTATGAGTCGCTTTACAGTTATTGCAAATATAAGTTGCTCCGTGAAAAGCATAAAAAAGAGTTAGAGGGAATGAGCATAAAACAGCAGCGAGAATTCTTGAGAAAGAAAATGCAAGAGCCACTAAGCTAAATATTAATCCGCCCTTTTTATTATTTAATCGTCAAGCAAAAGCTGAACAACCGATTTATAACATAATTTTTATAACAATCTATTACATTGTTCGTTACTTTTGTTTTGGAACTTTGGATAAGACAAATGATAAACCTGCTAATAGGAGCAAAATGCTTAGGGAGAGGAAGACTCCAACATATTGTAGGCTTGTTGCAAGTATCAAACCGCTGATTATGGGTCCAAGCGTTTGTCCCACATCCATCATGGTGTCGAGGAATCCCATGGATGTCCCAACAAGTTCCTTAGGCGTTAACTCGCTTATTAGGGCTGGCGTTGAGGCCGTTACACTGGCGAAGCCTAACCCATAAATTAGGGCCAGCAAAAGTAGAGTCCAGAAATTGGTGACGAAAGGAATTACCAGCATGGGCGCCGCTGAGATTATGCAGCCCAATATTATTGGCGTTCGCCTCCCGATCTTGTCTGAAAGTCTTCCCATGTAAGGTCTTGCGAAAATTGCGATGCCAATTATGCTTGTGATAATAATACCAGTTAAGAACTCATTTAACCCAGCGACCTCCGGCAAATAACCAGCCAAAAAGAACTCTGCAGAGCCATAAACATAGTATAGGCTTGCTTGGACGAAACTAACGGTCAACGCTCCGCGAGTATGTATGACAATTCGCCATCCATGGGAAATTTTCTTAACAACTTCCCTGGCATCATGTTGCTGAGTGCTTATGATTTTTTTTCTTTCCGTCAAAAATGGAAGAGCCATGACCAGCGCTGTTACGCCCGCTATAGCCACACACAGGTAAAGCGTGTGAAAATTGTTCGTCGTCGCAAAAAGTATGTAGCCACCTAAAGCTGGTGCGATAACTCTTCCAACGTATGTCGCTGAAGAGAAAAGGGAAATTCGTTCTCCACGCTTTGTTGAAAATAGCTCGACTATTGAAGCTTCAGCAACCGGCACAAAAATCGCAGTTGCGAATCCATGGTAAAATCTGACGAGAATAAGTTGCCACCAAACAGTTATCAGAAGATAAAGGAAGGGAGCGGAAGCAAAGATGAAACCGGCAA
>Ga0078972_1000929_pt2 | contig 106029 bp, 98 predicted proteins | sample YelNatPaOPGAMG01_FD_67568 | JGI IMG/M metagenome (GOLD analysis project Ga0078972, IMG submission 67568) | Hot spring thermophilic microbial communities from Obsidian Pool, Yellowstone National Park, USA - OP-RAMG-01 (SPADES assembly) (version 2) | ecosystem: Environmental > Aquatic > Thermal... | reverse complement strand
AATGAGAATCAAATTAGTAGAGGTTCAATACAAGCCCTGTCCTGTGGATACCCTTGAGGATATCGAAGAGGTAGAAAGAAGACTCAAATTACAACTCGGGTAAAATCTTTCTCAAAAATTGTTCTTCTTCCCCAAATTCTATGTCTCCATCCAGCATAGCAGAAACCAATAAACTGTAAGCTTTTTTCGCTTTTTTTGGATTACCGAACTTTTTAACCAAAGCACTTAGTTTGACCGAGTTTTTCAGCAACTCCCTCTTTGAAAGATATTCCTCTAAAATTTCAAGACTTACCCCTTTCAAAATGCCCCACACTTTTACCGTTTCAGAATCCGCATCCTTCAATAGTGTATGAATTTCACTGAGGCGTGGTGAAGAAGAAACACCGTCAGGCTTAAATAAAAGTTCGAGTGCCCTTCTCTCGTAAACCCTAAAATTGTAAGGGTGCTTCTCAAAGTAGTTCTCAAGTCCAAAGGGTATAAGGAAGTAAAGCCAGTTTTCCTTTGCCCTTGGTAAAACTTTATCCAACTTTTCCAGTATAACTAAATTGAAGCAACTAAAGCTCTCATCCCAGATTTTTAAAATTTTTCTCTCACCAATTTCCTTGAACATCAAGAGTCTTTTCTCTTCACAGGCTATACGCGCAATCTCGTTTTTTATCCTCGTAAAAGAGATACGTGGAAGACTCTTCTGGAGATTCTCAAATTCCATCTCCGTTGAAGGGTCATAACTAAGGCCAAACCTGTGTCTGTATCGAATGGCCCTAAAGGCCCTCGTTGGATCGTCAACAAAGCTACCCCGCTTGTTAACTCGCAAAATCCTTTCTCTCAGGTCTTCGAAGCCGCCCAATGGATCAACAAGCTCAAAGGTGCGTGGCCATAATTCAATGGCCATCGAGTTTATAGTGAAATCCCTTCTCTTTAAGTCTCTAACGATATCGTAGGCGGGATAGACCTTTGGCAGTTTACCCGGCGCTTCGTAAAACTCAAATCTCGCCCTTGCTACGTCAAAGGTACCCTTTGGGGTCTCGATCTTTAAGGTCAAAAACTGACTCCCGGTAATTCGTGGAGCACCAAAAATTAAGGAAAATTTTTCAATAAAACTATAACTCAGCCTCTCTAAAACTATATCTACGTCTTTTAAAGGCCTGTTAAGCAGAAGGTCTCTTACACACCCTCCGACCAAGTAAAACTTGGTACCATCGAGAAATGTTAAAAACTTAAGTGGGGTGTTGCCTTTAAACCTCTCAATATCTACTTTCAAAGGTTTGTATCTACGAGAAAGAGTGGCTGATTGTATTCAACGGGCTTTCCATTCTCAACAAGGACCTTCACAATTCGTCCAGTGACGTCGGATTCTATTTCATTCATCACCTTCATTGCTTCAATAATGCATACAACCTGACCCTTTTTCACAATGTCACCCTCTTTTACATAGGGTTCAGCACCGGGAGAAGGACTTCTGTAAAAGGTCCCCACCATAGGTGAACGAATCTGATAATAATTGTTTTCACTCTCCTTCTTAGTCTCTGAAGGCTGATTAGGAGTAGATGCTACAGAAACAGTCGCCTGTTTTTCTGATTTATTAACTGACTCAACGGGTATATAACTTGTTTCACCCGCCTTCTTCAGTCTTATGTGGTAAAAAAGCCCTTTTAGTTCCATCTCCTGGAGGTTATGCTCTTCCATAAAATCCAGGAGTTTCTTTAATTTCTCAAGGTTCATTTTTACGCCCTCTCTAAGTATTCCCCGGTTCTCGTATCCACTTTTACCTTGTCTCCAACTTTTATAAAGAGTGGAACCTGAACGACAAGCCCGGTCTCCAGTTTAGCAGGCTTTGAACCACCTGATGCGGTATCCCCTCTAAGCCCTGGATCAGTTTCAACAACCTCGAGAATTACAAAGGTGGGAAGCTCTATGTTAACAGGGACATCATCCACATAAAGAACAGTTACCTCTTCTCCCTCCTTTAAATAGTAAACCGCTTCACCCAATTGTTCACTGGTAAAAGTAATATCCTCAAAAGTCTCTGCCTCGAGAAAATGATAATTATCGCCCTCAACATAAGAAAGATGAGCAGGTTTCCTTTCGAGAGTCACCTCTTCATATTCATCAGATTCTCTAAGGCTTACCTCTTTTACCTGACCAGTTTTCAAGTTTTTAAGGCGCGTTCTAATCGTCGCCCCACCCCTTCCCATATGAATATGCTGGTAAGAGATAACAAGATAGATTTCTCCTTCATACTTAATTGCCATTCCGGGTCTCAAATCAGGCATAATCCTCCTCCCCTGGTTTAATCAGGCTTTTACTTTCATTTAACAACTTATCCTCAATTTCTTTTAGGACCTTTTCTAACTTCTGATTCCAGGGCCATATTAGATAGGCCCTCCTTAAAAAGGAACGGGCTTCAAACAGTTTCCCTTCCTTGTAAAGCTTCATGCCTTTATCGTAAAAAAACCTGAAGTTGAGGTCATCCATCATTCATTCTCCTACCGTAGGTGTTGATAAAGGTAATACCTTTCTCCCGTCCCTCATTCAGCATAACCTGAATCCCTTCAAGAGCAATCTTAAAGGAATCCTCGAATTTGTTCAATTCATCATCAGACAGCTGAGAAAGTACGTAATCTTTCGGATCCATACCCTTGGGCTTACCTATTCCAAATTTTAGTCTGTAAAAATCGAGAGTCTCCAAATGATATATACAAGATTCTATTCCCCTGTGGCCACCAGAACCACCGTCATACTTCACCTTCACATTGAATGGTTCCATATCGAGGTCATCATGACACACAAAAAGTTCTTGAGCGATCTCAACCTCAAAATCATCAACAATGCTCTTAACGGCAAGTCCCGAGAGATTCATATAAGTTAAACTTTTAAATAGAAAAAGGTCTCCTTTTCTTGCATACACATATTCACCTTTACCCGGCTGAAAGCTCACATCAAGGGCTCCTGCGACAAAATCAACGAACAATTGCCCTATATTGTGTCTTGTGAACCTATATGTTCGGTCTGGGTTTCCAATTCCGACTAAAAATATTCTCACAATCAAAGAATAAGCTATTCTTACTTTTCTTCTTTCTTCTCCTCTTCACCTTCAGTTCCTGCAGCTTCCTCAGCGGGTGCCTCGGCCTTTACCTCCTCCATCCTCTTTGGAGGTATAACCGTAACGATAGGTTCATCTGCATGGAGAAGTATCTTAACACCTTCTATTTTCAGATCCTTCACATGGATTGAATCATGAATATCGAGTTCTGAAACATCTATGGTTATTTGGGGTGGTATTTTGCTAATCTCACCACGGACGGGTATATGCCAATGCAAAACTTCCAGAATTCCACCCACCTTAGTACCCTTTGCCGTACCCTGTATTTCCAAAGGTACATCAACATGTATTTCCTCACCTTTATGAATGACCTGGAAATCGGCGTGGATTATCTCTCCGGTAACAGGATCCCTATCAACGTGTTTCAACAACACATCTTTCTCGATGTCTTCAGCTTTGAGCTTAACAATCTTAGCTTCGCCATGGATCTCTTTTATAAGTTCGTGGAGTTCCTTTAACGGGACACTTATGTGCAAATTCTCTTCGTGGGCACCATATACTACAGCAGGAATCCAGCCATTTTTTCTAAGTTTTTTTGAAACCTCTTTTCCCGTTTTTTCCCTAATCTTTACTTCCAGTTCCATAGAATCCTCCTTGTAATTTATATAAATAAAGAGCTTACTGACTGCTCCTCATGTATTCTCCTAATTGCATCACCTATCAAAGGTGCAACAGATAGTATCTTTATTTTGTTGCTCTTAACATGGTAAGCCCTTGGAATGGAATCTGTGACTACTACTTCTGAAAGATCTGAATTTTCCAATTTTTCCACACAATTATCAGAGAAGAGTGCATGGGTTGCAACCGCCTTCACCTCAGAAGCTCCGCTACTTAACAAAGCCCTCGCAGCCTCCACCAGCGTGTTTCCCGTATCAATAATATCATCTACGATAAGACACCTCTTTCCTTTTACGTCACCCACAATATTCATTACTTCAGCTTTATTAGGTTCAGGCCTTCTTTTATCTATTAGCGCAATTGGGACATCGCCAAGCCGACGAGCCACTGCCCTTGCCCTCTTTGTAGCACCCACATCTGGAGCAACAACTATATCCATAGAAGGATCAAGATTATTGAAATACTCTTTAAAAACGGGGGTAGCATATAAGTTATCTACAGGGATGTCAAAAAAACCTTGAATCTGATCGGCGTGGAGGTCTAAGGTCAAAACCCTCGAAGTTCCTGCGACCTGAATCAAATTGGCCACAAGCTTAGCAGAAATGGGAACCCTTGGCTGATCCTTCCTATCCTGCCTTGCATAACCAAAGTACGGGATAACCGCTGTAATCCTCTTTGCAGAGGCCCTTTTTGCAGCATCAACCAAAAGCAAAAGCTCAAGTAAATTATCGGCAGGGGGCTCCGTTGACTGGATTATAAAAACATCGTGCCCTCTTACACTTTCCTTTATTTGAACCCGGATTTCGCCATCTTTAAATCTGGTCACTTCATAGGCACATGGCTCGATTTTCAAGTAATCAGCAATTGCTTCCATCAACTTTCTTGAATTACTGCCGCTAATGAGCTTTATCTCACCTGGATTTCTCATTTTATCAAAAACCTTATCAAAGAGTATTTAATAACAAAACCTGCAAATACAATTGAAACCATTGACATAAGCTTTATCAAAATATTCAAAGAAGGACCGGCAGTATCTTTAAAGGGATCTCCCACAGTGTCTCCCGTCACACCAGCCTTGTGGGCATCACTACCTTTACCACCAAAGTTACCCTTTTCAATATATTTTTTTGCATTATCCCAGGAGGCACCAGAATTTGCCATAAAGAGGGCAAGAACAAAACCCGAAGCAAGGGCACCAGCCAAGAGTCCCACGACACCACCAGGCCCCATTAAAATGCCAACAACTATCGGCACAACAATAGCGAGTAAAGCAGGGGCAATCATTTCTCTCTGGGCTGCCTTGGTTACAAGATAAACCGCTCTCCCGTAATCAGGTCTTGCCTTTCCTTCAAGAAGTCCGGGGATTTCTTTAAATTGCCTTCTCACCTCAGCGACGATACTTTGTGCAGCCCTTCCAACGGCCTTCAGAGTCAATGAGGAGAATAAGAAGGGCATCAACGCCCCAATGAAAAGTCCACCAATAACTACAGGCTCCGTTAACGTAGGCTCTATTAACTTAAGGAAAGCCTCTACATCGGAAACGTTTAACCTACTGGTCCAGGCTAATATGTCGTTTCTATAAGCTGCTATTAAGGCCAGAGCAGTTAAAGCAGCAGAACCTATTGCAAAACCCTTTCCGGTGGCAGCCGTTGTATTTCCAAGGGCATCAAGGGCATCAGTTCTTTTTCTAACTTCTTCAGGGAGATGAGACATTTCCGCATTACCACCCGCATTATCGGCAACCGGCCCGTAGGCATCCGTAGCGAGAGTAATACCAAGAGTTGATAGCATTCCAACTGCGGAAAGACCTATCCCATAAAGGCCAAGATTAGGGTCATGAAGTCCACCGGATACAAAATAGCTGATAAGAATCGCTGCAACCACCGTTATAACGGGAACAAAAGTTGAATACATACCATTCGCGATGCCTTCTATTATTACGGTCGCATGACCAGTTAGGGATGCCTTAGCAACATTCACCGTTGGTTTGTAGTTATCTGATGTGAAATACTCTGTAAAATAACCGATAATAACACCGGCTGCAAGGCCCGCAATAATCGCCCAGAAAATTCCAAAATCCTCAGGTGGAAGAATGAATTTACACGCTATAAAACTTATAATCACAACAAGGACTGCAGAACTCCATACACCCCTTCTCAAAGCCGTGAGTAGCGCTTTCTGTGTAGCATCCTCTTTCGTTTTAACGAGGAATGTTCCAATAATAGATGAAATCACTCCGACGCCTGCAATTACCATTGGGAGAGCAACCCCCCTCATACCGAGCTTTGCGGCAGAAGCAAGGGACATGGTGGCAATAATGGAGCCCGCATAAGATTCATAAAGGTCGGCGCCCATACCTGCTACATCACCAACGTTATCACCTACATTGTCTGCAATAACAGCAGGATTTCTGGGGTCATCTTCAGGTATACCAACCTCAACTTTACCAACAAGGTCAGCACCTACATCTGCCGCCTTTGTGAAGATTCCACCTCCCACACGAGCAAAAAGGGCCTGAGATGATGCACCCATTCCAAAGCTTAACATTGTAAAGGTAATCGCATCAATGAGTTCGTTCCCGCTTAACCCCTTAACACTGCCATAAAACCATTTAAGGAAAGCAAACCAAATGCTTATGTCCAGAAGGGCCAAACCTACTACTACCATCCCCATTACAGCGCCGGCTTTAAAAGCGACCCTAAGGGCATCATTCAAACTCCTCATAGCAGCATTTGCGGTTCGAGAGCTGGCCCTCGTAGCAACACTCATGCCAATAAAACCTGAAAGTCCTGAGAAGAAGCCACCCGTGAGAAAGGCAAAAGGTACAAAAATGGGTTGTAATCCTCTTAAAGCAAGGGTCAGAAGGATCAAGAAGGTTACTGCAAAGAAAATGGCTACAACGGAGTACTGCCGTTTAAGGTAGGCAGTAGCACCTTCTCTCACAGCTGTTGCTATCTCCCTCATCCTGTCTGTTCCTTCATCCTCTGACAATACAGATTTGGTGAGGTATAGTGCAAATAAGAGTGCAAAGATAGAACCAATTGGAGCAAACCAGTATAAATAGAAATAGTTCATACAACCCCCTTTTATTTGAAGTTTGATAATTTTAATAAAATGTTGAAAGATAGTCAAACAAAATTGATTTTTTCGAAAGTCCAAAATTGAATTCTAAATCCCTGAAAGATTTACCCGAGGAGGGGTACGAGAGACCGAGGTGTAAAATCCCACTCTTAGTGGGAAACCTAAAGTTGATGCCATAATAGTTAACCGCAAGAAAGGTTTTATAAACACTTAAGTTATCTATCTTAAAAAATACTTTAAAGTAAGGTACCCCATTAGATAGTAATGAGCCTCCACCTTCAATAGGGTAATTGCCTTCTAAATTGGTTTTTAAGAAAACAAGGCCGGGGCCCACACTCCTTTTCGTCTCATATTCTATAAGTATAAGGTGCTTTAAATAACTTGCCATCTCCGCCCTCAATATCATGTTAAATTCAGAAAACTCCGCTGAGGTGCTAACACCGTAATTGACCTTCCCCCTTTGCCCAGTACGGATAAAAAATTGTGTCCTTCCTACGTCAATAATCTTTCCAAAAGCTAACCCATAATTAAGACTAAAGACTTCGCTCCATATCTCTGTCGACAAGTATAAACTATGGGTTATATCAACAGGAAAAACAGCTTTCCCTCTCAAACCTTGAATATCGCTTCCAAAAACTGAAAAATCCACTGCAAAGCGAAAAGGGAAATAATAGAGATTGGAGCAATTAATTGCGCTTTTAAACCACAACCTGCCATTCTCCATCCCCCCGACAAACAGTGGCGGCGGGAATAAGTTCCTAATTCCCAGAATTAAACTGTATTTTCCATCACTTCTTAAAAAATAGTAGTTTCTTACTTCAAAGATTTCCAGCCTATCAAAAAATTTCGATGTTCTCGAAAAACGCTCTCTTAAGAAAAAACCGTTTTTCAGGAAGGTATTTAGATAACCGAAACTTTTCCTTTCTCCCTTTAGATCGAAATAAACTCGGGAAATGGGCTTCATTTTTTCGTTTTTTACAAAAAAAGAGACACCCTTTTCTTCCCTGCATACCTCAATTTGTGGATCGATAACACCGACGCCCTCAAGGTATTCAATCAGTTTCTCGACCACGATTTGTACAATAGCCGAGTCAGAGAGCGTGTCGGGGAGATTCTTCTTGATTGAATCTACAAAATTCTGTGAAACAATTTTTGAATGAATAGAAATAGAGTTTAAAGCCAAAAAAACTGAAAGAAGAAAGTTCACAACTCAAAAAGAAATTCTTTCCATCTGCTGTCAGGTACCTTTATTGAGGAAAATAAAAGGGTCAAATAAGTTGGCTTTTTAGGTGGCCTTAAGAGCTTCATTCCAGCCTCTTCAGGGGTACTGTCTCCCTTTCTATTATTGCAATGGAAACAGGCACAAACCAGATTATCCCAGGTATCACCCCCGCCAAGCCTCTTCGGTATGACATGATCAACGGTCATGGGGCCTTCAGTGGTTCCACAATACTGGCAGGTGTAATTATCCCTTCGCAAAATGTTTTTCTTATTTAGCGGAACTTCTCGGTATTTTAAAGGAATATGATACCGTAACCTTATCACACTTGGCAATCTCAGTGTTAAACTCTCAGAACGCCAGTAAAGACCGTCTTTATAGTATATCGGCTCCGCCTTTTTTAAGATTACTAACCTGACCGCTTTCCTTAAATTAAGAACATTTAAAGGTGTATAATCGTAGTTTAACAATAAAACTTCACCACGGCTCAATTCCTTTCCACACTCCAAAGGCCTTGGACCTATTGTTCTCTGCCAAATCTAACCTCTTTGATATTTGATCCCTCAGAGAAGGATCGGCGTATTTCAAAGCATTACTGTAAGCTTCCTTTGCCATCTCATAGTACCTCACTGCATCACCTGCGCCAGGTCTGCTATTCTTAGCTTTTGCACTCTGATACGTCGCATTGGCAACGCCAAAATAGGCATCACCAAGCAAGAAGTATCCTAAAGCTTTGTAGTAATCACTCAAATCGGGTTGTGCAAGGAGCTTTTGGATCACCGGTATAGCATCATTATAACGTTTCAAATCATAGGTAAGATACATGGCCTTTTTCAAAATAGCCACCGGGTTATTATTAGAAAGAGAAATAGCGGTATCATAATCCTTAAGCGCAAGAGACGTTTTCCCCATTCCAGCATAGACATCCCCTCTATTAATGTAATAGACGTAATTCGTAGAGTCCCTTTGAATCAGAATATCAGCATAAGGCAGCACTTTCTGATATAACTCTTTTTTATTTTTTCCACCCTCAATACCTGATTTGACCAATGCAAGAAGGACTTCTTTTTCCTTGTCTTTGTCTTCTATTCCCAATTGATAGGCCTTCTCAAGATAGGGAATTGCTTCATCGTATCTTCCTAATTCAACCAAGAACAATCCGTAAGAGTAGTTGATGCCAACACTGTTGGGATTTTTACTTATCGCAGCCTTGTAAACACTGTCAGCCGTCAACTTTTCACCTATGTTTTGATACACCTTAGCAAGCCCATATAAGGCGTCTACATTATCGGGCTGAATTGCCAGGGCAGCCTTGTAGTATTCAATGGCTTTGTTGTAATCTTTTTTGACTACGCTATAAATAAAGCCAAGTCCCTGTAATCCCCTGGAGTCAGTGGAATCAATTGTTTGTATCTTCTTGTAAATCACCTCTGCTGAATCAATGTACATATATCCAGTGTCACTGACGCCTCTCGAAATGTAAGAGGTTCCCACTCCAATGTAAGCTTTTGCCAGCTCCAGATAAGCAGGGATAAAATTGGGATTGCAACGCAAAGATCTCTTGAAGTTCCTTATGGCATCTTCAAACATGTTTTTATTTAAGTAGTCTCTACCAATGGAAAGCCATATCTTTGCAGAGTCAACAGGTTGTTCCTGCTGTTGCTGCGCAAAGGCTACACCACCTAAAAGGATTAAACTTAAGAGAAACCTCTTCATTGCACAACCTCCATTTGTTAAGTAATTATAAGGTTCAGAAAATATTGCTTCAAACCTTTTCGACAACAGGTATCAATTTTCCGTCTTTTTCTACATATTCACTTCCACAACTGGAGCACACCAACTTATCTTCCTTCCGATTTTTAAGGGTATTTCCACATTTACAAACCCATCCTATTTGCCTCGCAGGAACACCTACCACCAAGGCATAATCAGGAACGTCCTTTGTAACCACTGCCCCAGCCCCTACTAAAGCATACCTTCCAATTGTTACACCGCATACTATAGTCGCGTTGGCACCAATCGTCGCGCCCTTTTTCACTAAGGTTTTCTTAAACTCATGCTTTCTCTCGATGAAAGCCCTTGGATTTATCACATTTGTAAAAACCATAGATGGACCGCAGAAAACATCATCTTCAAGTTCGACTCCCTCATAGACACTAACATTATTCTGAATTTTACACCTATTCCCAATGATGACGTTGGGCCCCGCCATTACATTCTGCCCAAGAACACAATTTTTGCCAATTTTTGTGTTTCTCAGGATGTGACAAAAGTGCCATATCTTTGTCCCTTCGCCAATCTCCACATTTTCATCTATATAACTTGATGGATGGACAAAATACTTCTTTTCTTCCATTAAGCCCTCCTTTTTAAGTTAAGGCTTTCCTGCGCCCTTTCAAGAACCTTTAAAACCCTTAATCCTTCGTGTCCGTCGGTTTTAGGCCTTTCTCTCGTCTCACAGCAATGTAAGAAATGCTTGAGCTCTTCCCTCAAAGGTTCAGCCTTTTCCACCGGAACGACAACCTTTTCAGCCTTCTCGGCCACCGGAACTGAATTTTCAAATTTTATTTTATGAGGATAAAGGAAAAGTTTTTCGTCACTTAGATCGTCAAAAACAGCCATATTAGCCGAACCAACAACGACCAGTTTTTGTTCTTTAAAGGGATGAAGCCAACTCACGAAAACGTGTCCTTTTACACCCTTTGGGAATTCTAAATGGGTGACCGTCACGTCATATATCCCTTGTTGCACATAATCTCCACCAAAGGCTTCCACTTTTATAGGCTCTTCACCTACAAGGTGTAGAATCACCGAAATATCGTGAGGAGCAAAGCTCCAGAGGATATTTTCTTCATTTCTCAACTTACCTATATTTAACCTATTGGAATAGACATAGTTAATCTTCCCAAGAACCCCGTTGTCTATCAACTCTTTCAACTTTGAAATAGCAGGATGATATCTCAGAATGTGCCCCACCATCAAAATCCTTCCATATTTTTCAGAGATTTCAATGAGTTCTTCGGCTTCTTTAGTAGAAAGAGCAAGCGGTTTTTCCACAAATACATCCTTGCCTGCCAGTAGTGCGCTTTTAACCAATGAATAATGAGTAGAAGCGGGGGTAGCGATACAAACTGCCTTTATTGAAGAGTCTTCAAATATCTGCTCCATTGATTCGCAAAAGGTGAGATCGTGGTGTTGCGCTTTAAGTTCCAAAACCCTTTCTGGCAAGCTGTCATATACACAACGGAGAGACCCGAGCTCTTTGAGATTTCTCAAAATATTTTTTCCCCAATAACCTGCTCCAATAAGCGCTACTTGCATGGGTTAATTATGAAGGGATAGTGAAGTCTATTCAAAATAAAAAAAAGCGGGAGACGGGACTTGAACCCGCGACCCTCACCTTGGCAAGGTGATGTTCTACCGCTGAACTACTCCCGCTTGTATTAATATTATAGCATCAAAGTGAGGCACAGTCAATAACCCTCAGTTTCACTCAGAATTGGAGGATTGTAGTCTGAAAATTCTTTTAAGATGAAATCTGGAACTGCATCCTCGTTGTATTGACCGGTGAAACAAGAAAAACAAAACTCCGACCACTCGCCATTTAACACCCTTTTTAGCCTGCTCATAGGTAAATACATAACAGAGTCGGCCTCGAGAATCTCAGTAAGTTCTCTTAAGGTGTGAGTGGATGCCAGAAGCTCTGCCTTAGTTGGAATGTCAATACCAAAAAAGCAGGGGGCCACAATAGGGGGCGAAGCGAAACGCAGATGCACCTCACGTGCCCCATTCTCCCTTAAAAGTTTCACAATCTCCTTTGAGGTCGTACCGCGAACCAGGGAATCATCAATTAATGCCACACGTTTCCCTCTTAAAACCTCCTGAATGGGAATCAATTTCATCCTGACTTTCTTATCCCTATCATAAGGCTCAATAAAACTCCTACCAGTATAATGACTGCGCATCAGCCCAAACTCTAAAGGTTTACCAATCTGGGATGCATATCCTACACTGGCGGGGAGGCCAGAGTCAGGAACGGGGACCACTATATCAACTTCATGAGTCTCCAATAGTGCAAGCTCCCTACCGCATTCCCTTCGAAATTTATAAACGTTCTTCCCAAAGGTAACAGAGTCGGGACGGGAAAAGTAAATTAATTCAAATACACATTGTTCCTTCTTCCTTGACGAAACAAGCCGTCTCACCTCTAACTTACCATTCCTAAAAACACCCAGTTCACCAGGCTTTAATTCTCTAAAATCAAATATACCAGCGTGTCTCAAGGCCGGTGTTTCAGATGCCACCATGAAGTAATCATTATTCTCCCCATAAACTAAGGGTCTAAATCCCCATGGATCCCTCAAAAAATAGATCGCATCGTCAATTAAGAAGAGCAAAGAATAAGCACCCTTTACCTTTTTAAGAATATTCAGGAATTTTTCCTCAATAGACAACCCATCGTACATTGAAAATAGGTAAAGGAAAATCTCAGAGTCCGTTGTGGAGTGAAAAACGTAACCACGAGATTCCAGTTCGGCTCTCAGTTCTTTATAGTTGGTCAAAGTACCATTATGAGCCACTGCGATAAAACGATCTCTCGATACCACGTAAAGAGGTTGAATGTTATTAAAATTGTTCGAACTTCCAACAGTGGAGTATCTTGTATGCCCAATCCCTGCATAACCTTCTAATCTATTTAATATCTCTAAAGTGAAAACCTCTTTAACCTGTCCAAAACCCCGGTGGAATTTATAACCATCTTTTCCGTAAGTCACTATACCTGCAGATTCTTGCCCTCTATGTTGTAAAGAAAAGAGTGCAAGATACAAAAGGTCTGCAACATTCTTACCTTTTTTACTCACCACACCGGCGATTCCGCAATATTCTCTCATTTCAGTCCATCAAATTATCGATCGAATAAAGATAAATCTCCTTTAGTTCCTCTAAATTCCAGGTTATACTACCCTGAGGAGCAGAGACCACTAACTCCCGATCTCCAGTAACGAGCCCCATCTCTTTGTATGGAATGTCGTTATTTTTCAACCTTTCCACAACCTGGTTCCTCTGGGCTGGACTGCAGGAAACAAGAAACCTGGACTGCCATTCACCGAAGAGATAATATTCACTCATTTCAGGAACCTCAACCACGGCCCCTCTTCGTGACCATAGAAGCTTCTCAAATAAAGCAGTCAAAAGGCCACCTTCAGAAACATCATGAACACTTCTTAAGAGTCCATCTCTTGCAAGGGATAAAATAGTTCTCTGCAATTTTTTCTCAAAATTAAGATCAATTGCGTCGATTTCACCACCAATTAAACCGTGTAAGACCTTCAAATACTCACTACCACCCGCCTTTCCAGATTCCTTACCTATTAAAATTAGAAAATCACCAGGACTTTTGACAGACATATCGATTATCTCATTTATGTTCTCAATCATTCCTACCATTCCAACAATGGGAGTTGGATAAATACGGTATTCTGGGGTTTCATTATAAAAGCTCACATTTCCTGAAATTATCGGAACATCCAAGGCTTTAGCTGCCTCATTCAACCCCTGAATTACCTTCACAAAGGTCCAATAAACCTCTGGATTTTCGGGATTACCAAAATTTAAACCATCGGTAATTGCCATTGGTTCAGCTCCGACGGCAATAAGATTTCTCGCAGCCTCGGCAACAGCAATCTTTCCTCCTTCATAGGGATCAAGGTAGCAATACCGGGCATTACCATCCATAGTAATTGCAATGCCGAAGGATTCGCCTTTTATCCTCAAAACAGCTGCATCTGCCCTTCCTGGAACAATCACCGTATCACCCCTTACGGTGTGATCATACTGCTGATACACCCATCTTTTAGAGGCAATGTTGGGAGAAGCAAGAAGTTTCTTAAAAGAAGATCCAATATCAGAGGCCTTATGCGCAGAAATATCTATACTTTTAAGCTTTTGCATATACTCGGGCTCCTTCATCGGCAACTGTCTTATAGGAACACCATTTACAAGACCTTCAATGGGGATCTCTGCAAGAACTTCCTCGCCTTTCTTAATTCTAAAGACCTTCTCTTCTATAACTCTACCTATGACCTCCGCTTCAAGCCCCCATTTCTTAAAAACCTTTTTGAACTTCTCTTCGCTTCCCTTCTTAATGCACAATAAAAATCTTTCCTGTGTCTCTGAAAGCATTATCTCATAGGGTGTCATTTTTTCAGACTTTACAGGGATTTTTTCAATCTGAATCTCCACTCCCACATTTCCACGAGCCGCCATTTCTCCCGGCGTTGTGGAAAGGCCTCCCGCACCGAGATCCTGCATCCCTATAAGTTCCTCAAACTGATTAACCTCAAGAAGGGCTTCAATTAAAAGCTTTTCAAGGAAGGGATCACCGATTTGAACGCTGGGCCTTTTTTCCTCCTTAGGCCCTTCCAGAGTATCAGAGGCAAAGGTCGCACCGTGTATGCCTTCTCTTCCCGTTTTTGAGCCTACAAGAAGAAGGAGATTACCAGGTCCCTGGGCAATGCCCTTTTTCAAATCTTCTTTTTTCCCTATCCCCACACAGCAGGCATTGACGAGACAATTTTCCTTATAAGGTGCTTCAAAGTAAACATCGCCTGCCACACAAGGAACACCTATACAATTTCCATAAAAGGATATGCCACTCACCACCCCCTCAAAGAGATGTTTAACGTGTGGATCATCTAACTCTCCAAATCTCAGTGAATCCATAAGGGCCACAGGTCTCACTCCCATGGAAAGAATGTCTCGAACTATTCCACCAACCCCGGTAGCGGCCCCGTGAAATGGTTCAACGGCTGAAGGATGATTGTGACTTTCCACCTTAAAAGCCAGAATGTATCCGTTTTTTAGCTCCACGACTCCCGCATTTTCTCCAGGGCCTTGTAAAACGTATCTACCTGAAGTGTGAAGTCCCTTAAGGTAGGGCTTTGAAGATTTATAACTGCAATGCTCTGACCACTGGGTTGAGAAAATCCCAAGCTCCAATAGGTTTGGCTCTCTACCTAAAATCTCTACGATTTTTTGATATTCCTCTTCAGTAAAACCGTGCCTTTCAATTATCTCTTTATCCATTTTCAAGATACTCCTTAATTGAAAGGAAAAATTTTAAACCATCCCCTGTTCCAAGAAGTTTTTCCGAGTTCCTTTCAGGATGTGGCATCATCCCAAAGACATTTCTCTTTTCATTGGTTATTCCCGCAATATTAAAAAGGGAGCCATTGGGATTCTCCCCTTCGTACTTTAGGAAGATCAAATTCTTGTTGATCAGATATTCAAGCTCGTCCCTGTGGGCGACAAATCTGCCATCCATATGAGCTATAGGGATTACAATAACCTCGTCTTTTTCAAATTTATGCGTAAAAGGCAACTCATTATTAACCACTTTAAGAGTTACATCCTTGCAAATAAACTTCAGGTTTTGATTTCTAATTAGACCGCCTAAGAGAAGCCCCGCCTCTGTAAGTATTTGAAACCCATTACAGATTCCAATAACAAAACCCTTTTCTTTTTCAACGTAATCCATTATAGACTCCACAACTGGTGAAACTTTGGCCATTGCACCAGGTCTCAAGTAATCCCCATAGGAAAAGCCACCCGGTAGCACCACAAGGGAAAACTTGTTTAGCGAGGTTTCTTCATGCCATACATAGTAAGTATCAAAACCCACGATATCTTTTAAAACATAGTAAGTTTCGGTTTCACAGTTTGTCCCTGGGAAAATTACAACTCCTGCTCTCATTGCTCCTCAATCCTTATTTCAAAATCCTCAATAACAGGGTTGGAAAAAATCGATTTTGCCAGGTTCTCAACTACTTTTTTAACCTCTTCCTTACTTTCACCACTGGCATTAAACTCGATAATCTTTCCTACCCTTATTTCTCTTATCTTATCGTAGCCAAGGCGTTTAAGAACTTTTTCTAAGGCCATCCCCTGTGGTTCCGGCAAATCCTCCCTCATCCTCACTATTACCGACACCCTAAAATCCGGCATTAACTTATTCCTCCTTCTTCAGAACTCTTACTTTTAATTCCTTAATCCTCTGCTGTGTCGAATCAATTACCTCAAACTCAAGGGGACCTATAACAAATTTTTCCCCTACTTCCGGAACTCTCTCAAGATTTTCAATGATATATCCTCCAAGGGTATTCACCTCTTCGCTTTCGAGCTCAACCCCAAGTTTTTCCGAAGCCTCATATAAATCAACCTTCGCGTTAACTAAAAAACTCCCATCTTCCAGTTCCCTTATTAACACCTCTTCCTTATCAAACTCTTCGTAAATCTCTCCGACGATTTCCTCCAGTATATCTTCTAAGGTCACAAGTCCTGCCACCGATCCAAACTCGTCGACCACTATGGCAATAGAAATGTGCTTCTTTTGCATTTCCTTTAAAGTGTCAAGAATTTTTTTCGAGTAAGGGATGTAATGAACAGGTTTTACTAAGTCGGCAACCTTTAAGGATTCAAGTTCGTCAAGGTGTTTTAGAAGTTCTTTAATGTAAAGAATTCCAATTACATTGTCAGTCCGCTCTTTCACCACAGGGAGCTTCGAAAAACCCCTCTTCCTGTAGACTTTCACTGCATCTTTCAAAGTGGCGTCACTACTTATATAGACCATATCTATCCTCGGAACCATAATCTCCTCAATCTGTCTATCACTTAACTCGAGGATTGACTGGATAATTTCCACAACGCTGCTTTGAAGAATCTCCTGTGCCTTCAATTCTTCGAACAGTTCAACCAGCTCTTCGATTCTTAGTTCTTGCCCTTTAATTTTTTTTATTAACCTTTTCAAATAAGCTCGCAAGCCCATTTTTTAATTTTTCACCTCCTTCACGATCTAAACCAATTCCTGCCGTCATTATGATTTTAAAGGCTTCATCAAAATCCATATCAAGAAAAGCCAACCTTTTCTCTTCCACAATTAAATAAAAACCCGTGGTTGGGTTAGGAACAGTTGGAGAGAACACCATGTAGTACCTTTTCCCATCCTTTTCAAAGGGCTCTTCTTTTGTTAAGAATCCCAGGAGAAATGGTCCTTCATCCCCAATAGTGAACAAAACAACCTTACCCGATGTAACTTTCCTTTCCTGCGAACTACCTATAAATTTCACTAACTCCCTTGAAGCATTGTAAATCGTTCTCACAAGGGGAATTCTACTCATTAGACGGTGGATATAATTCTCAAGTTCGAAGCCAAAAAAGAGTCTCACTGAAAGTCCGGCAAGGTATAGGAGAACTAACCCGATGAAAAGCCCAATCAGGGTCTTTAAAAAGGGTGGTATTTCGCGGACAAAGGGGAGAAGTAAAATAAGCTGGGCAAAAAAGTTCCCGAAAAGTGAGATCACAACCGAAAGAATATATAAAGTCAAGACCAGTGGTCCCAAAACGACAAGACCAGCGATAAAATCCTGCCTTAAGTTTTCCTTTGTGAAAGAATCTTTTAACCTTTGAAGAAATTTTTTGGGCATTTTTATACCTTCTTTAGAATAGAGTTGGCAACCAAAATCCCAGAAACTGCTGCTTGAGAAAGGCCTCTTGTAATCCCAGCCCCATCACCGGCGACAAACAGATTTTGAATGCCTTCAATCTCAAAATCCCTCGTAACCTTAATCCTTGCGGAATAAAACTTAACTTCAACTCCATAAATGAGGTTCCCGTCGTCAGCCATTCCTGGAACAAGCTTGTCAAGCTGGTCAAGCATCTCCTTTATGCTGGAGAGATACCGGTAGGGCAATGCAAAGCTTAAATCCCCTGGGACAGCCCCCAGATATGTGGGTTTTACGATGCTCCTTTTGATCCTCTCCTCCGTAGAACGCCTCCCGAGTTTTAGATCCCCATACCTCTGAATTATCACACTTCCGGTAAGGAGGTTGGCAAGCCGGGCAATGGACTTCCCATAGCTCACAGGGTCGTTAAAAGGCTGTGTAAACTTTGTTGAAACAAGGATTGCCAGGTTTGTATTATTTGAAACGGGGTAAGAATAGCTATGGCCATTCACAGTAACCACATCTTCTGTCATTTCAGGCACTACAACCCCATAGGGATTTACACAAAAGGTTCTTACTTTGTCGTCAAAGCTTTTGGAATAATAAATAATCTTTGGCTCATAAAAAACATCTGTCAGCTTTTTCAAAACTTCGGCAGGTACCTCAATACGTACTCCAATGTCTACAGGGTTTGTGTCTGTCTTAAAACCGTACTTTTTTGACATTTTAAATAGCCACTCCGCACCTGAACGCCCGGGAGCAAGGATTACAAACCTTCCATAATACTCATCCTTAACGGTCTTAACGCCCTCGATTTTTGAATCTTTTATAATCAAGTCCTCTACTGGTTCATTACAGTGAAATTCCACCTTTTCGCTTACTATAGCCTCCCTCATTGCCTTCAAAACGAGAAAGCCTTTATCGGTCCCCATATGGAGAACCTTGGACTTCACAATCTCAAGCCCATATCTCTGCGCCTCATAATAAATTTTATCTACCTGTTCAGAATCTAAACCATAAATCCTGCGGGGCGCACCGAATTCTATTAACTTCTCAATGACGCTCTGGAACAACCTGTCAAGCTCTTCCTGGGACAAAAAATCCTTAAGATTCCCGCCAACGTCTGCACTCAATGTAACTTTACCATCGGAAAAGGCACCAGCACCGCCAAAGCCGGAGGTGATAGAGCAACTTTTACATCTAACGCAGGGGATCTGCTTTTCCAGTGCTGGGCACTTTCGTCTTAAAAGATCATCCCCCTTTTCCAAAATCAAAACCTTCAAACCTTTTTTGGCCAACTCAAGGGCTGAGAAAGTTCCTGCAGGTCCACTACCAACAATAATTACGTCGTAAAATTTGTTTGTCAATTTAGTTTTACTCTCGTTAGTCCTTGTGCCAGATTACCCTTAAAAATTTCTCATTCTCAGAGAATATAAACTCAAGTTCCCCTTGATAGGCTCTATTAACCGCTTTACCAATCCTTGTTGCCAAGCTCTCCGTAGTCGTACTGATCTCGATCCTATCATCAAACTTATCTATTTTCATAATCCTTGCCAGTGGGTTACTCACCGACTCTTTTTCAACTTCATGTTTAATAAGATTCTGAACCTCGGTGAGTCTTTTTTCATCATTAATGATTTCACCCTTAATTACCAAAACACCAAGGGGATAATTGTCTTTTATCTTCCTGCACGCTGGACAATCCTTATATTCAACTTCTTTGACGCTTCTTAATTGCTTGGATAGTTCTTCATCCTTTTTCCACATTTTATTATGGTACACAAGACCACAGGTAGGGCATATTGTTGGATCTTTGTATATATTCTTGTCCATGTAGGGGTCGTGTATCTTAACGTCCAGCATCTTATCTTTTCTCTCCATAGAACCTCCTTCGTGCTAAAATATATTTTAAATTCAATGCCGCTTAAAGTCAAACCAAGGGCACTACGGCGAAGTCACCAAAGGTAATCGCAAAAGTTCCCTTTTTATGAAATTTTGATGTTGCGACAAATATAAGTTTAAAAACAGCAAATTACACAAATGACTCGATAAACCTTAATTTTTTGTTAGAACCACACTTTTCCCGTATAATTTTGCATGGCTGGAGAGGTGGCCGAGCGGTCGAAGGCGGCGGCTTGCTAAGCCGTTGTACCCCGTTGAGGGGTACCGTGGGTTCGAATCCCACCCTCTCCGGTTAAAAATTCAGAGATGAAATACTTAAACTCAATTTTAGAAGCGATAGGCAAAACTCCCTTAGTGAAGCTTAATAAAGTAGTGCCTGATAACGGTCAGAATAAGCTCCTCCTTGCTAAGGTTGAATATTTAAATCCCGGTGGAAGCATTAAAGACCGTATGGCTGTTTATGCTGTAGAAAGAGCAATAGAAAGAGGTGATTTAAAACCTGGTGGTACCATAATTGAGGCCACATCAGGAAATACCGGTGTTGCCCTCGCTATGTACGGTGCGATAAAGGGCTTTAAAGTCATCCTGACTGTTACTGAAAAGGTTTCAAGGGAAAAAATTGATCATCTTAGAGCCTTCGGCGCTGAAGTCATAATCTGTCCAGGGAGTGCAAAGCACGGGTCTCCAGAAAGTAGAAACGCAGTAGCCGAAAAGCTTGCTATGACAACACCAAACTCCTTCTATGTGAACCAGCACGATAACGAAGACAACTGGAAGGCCCATTACTACTCAACGGCTCAGGAGATATGGGAAGATACGGAGGGTAAAATAACTCATTTCGTAGCAGGCATTGGGACAGGGGGTACCTTTACAGGCGTCGCCAAATTTCTGAAAGAGAAAAATCCTAATATCAAGTGCATTGCAGTGGACCCAGTTGGGTCTGTATTTTATCCCTACTTTAAAGAAAAGGTTCTCGCTGAACCTAAGGAATATGAGTTAGAAGGACTTGGTGATGACGCGTTAATAAAGAATGTTGACTTTTCAGTGATTGACGATATGTATCAAATAACCGACAAAGATGCTTTTCTTATGGCGCGCAGGCTGGCAAGAGAAGAAGGGTTGTTTGTAGGAGGTTCCTCAGGCGCTAATGTCTGGGCGGCGCTGAAGGTTTATGAATCTGCACCTCCGGGGTCGGTAATAGTGACGATCTTACCAGATTCCGGTTTCAAATATCTCTCCAAATTTTATAACGACGACTGGATGCGTTCTAAAAACTTTCTATGATCCCCTTTCTCAAATTTAACTCCCAAGGTAACGACTTCGTCTTTATTGAGGAGGTGTTTGTTTCGGATTTGGACATTAACAACTTTGCCAGAAAGGTCCTTAACAGACACTTTGGCGTCGGTGGAGATACCCTCGTAATCCACAACGACACAAAACACTCCCTTAGATTTTTTAACGCCGATGGTTCTGAAGCCGAAATTTGTGTTAATTCTTTGCTCTCCTACGGGCTATACCTTAAAAAATTTAAGAAAGAGAAAGGAAGCGTCAACATCAAAACCATATCGGGCGAAAGGGTTATTAAAATTGAAGAAGATCAAATTTCAGTAATGATTGAGAAGGCACTTTTTGAATTTAAAGAACTGGAAATTGATTTAGAATCAGTAAGAGTCAAGGGTTATTTTACCCAATCGGCTGGGAATCCGCACTTTGTCCTTTTAGAGGAGGTCCCCTTCGAACTTGCCCCCAAAATTGAAATAAATAGTGCATTTCCAAACAGAACCAATGTGAATTTCTTAAAAATTACCCCGGAAGGCATTTTTTACCGCGTTTGGGAAAGGGGCGTAGGTGAAACACTCTCCTGTGCCTCTGGAGTAATCTCATCCTTTGGTGTATTAAGGGGATTGAAGCTTGTAAACTCCCAAGCCCTTTTCATTTCAAAGGGCGGAAAAGTTAGCATAAAAGAGGAAGGGAACCACTTCCTTTTAAGTGGTAGCCCATCCTTTGTTTTCTACGGATATTTTAGCGCCACTTCTTTTTAGTCAACAAAAGGTATCCCCTTAAGAATGAAGTGATTAAAGTGACACCACCGAGCCCAATTAAGGCATACTTCCAACTATGGGTTAATAAATAAAGCAAAAGCCCCAAGAAAACCCCAAAGAGGTCAAAGATTCTGATAAACCCTTCCGGAGTAAAATCTTTCAATTTCACCAAAAACCTCCTCAGGGGTAATTTCCCTCATGCATTTGAAATGTTCCATAGGGCATCTATCAAGCCCGTGTAAACTGCAGGGCCGACAAGGTAGTTTTTTCTCAAAGAGCTTGACAAAACCTTCACCGGCGGGCCTGAAACCGAACTCGGGGATCGTTGGTCCAAAAATAACGAAAAGTGGAGTACCAACGGCTGCGGCCATGTGTGCAGGGCCTGTGTCATTGGAAACGACAAACTTTGCTTTCTTCAAAATATAAAGAAGCTCCCTTAAACTCGTGTTCGCTTGCAAATTGATAAATCCAACGGGGGCTGACTCTATGAGCTTCTCCTTTCCAATAATAATCACAGATAATCCTAATTTCTCGACGATCCTCTTGCCAAGTTCCAGGTAATACTCTACTGGCCACCGTTTCGTCCATTTGCTGGCACCAGGGACGAGTACTGCATATTCCCGGGGCAAGTCAAATTCTGGTTCTTTTGTTGCAATTAGTTTTGGCTTCGGTATTTCGTCGACGGGTATATATTTTTGGATTGAAGTTACAAATAGTTCGTAAAGAGGTGTTTCCTGGATTTCCTTCTTAAACAAAACTGCCATTCTCCGCTCCCAGGAATTCTTTCTCGCCCTCACGCGATATTTTGTCCTGCTAAAAAGGGTTAAAAGAAAGGGGTAAAGCTTACCATGGGCATCAACCACCAAGTCGTAGCTCTCTCTACGAATAGCTTGTAAGCCTTTCCATTTACCTTTAAAAGTTCGCTTAAGGGCGATTATCTTCTCAATCCTATTATCACCCTCATAAAGGTCTGCAAATTCTTCGTAAAGGGCAAGGTGAATTCTCTTCCCCTTTCTGTGAAGGAATTCTACAAGAGCCGATAGAATAACAAGGTCACCAAGAGAGGAAAGCCTTATTACAAGAACCTTATTTACTTCTGCGGACATCCTCAACTCCGATTTTGGGGCAGTATTTCTCTATAGGGCAAATATCACAACGGGTAGATACGGGCCTACAAATTGTCTGGCCAAAAGCGACCAGCAGATCATTGTAATCCCTGTGCCATTCCTCGGGCAGAATCTTCTGAAGGGCTTTTTCGGTCTCTTCCGGCGTCTTTGTTTTTACGATTCCCAATCTATTGGATATTCGGTGAACATGGGTATCCACCGCAATTGCAGGCTGTCCATAGGACCTGGAAAGAACAATATTTGCCACCTTCCTCCCTACACCTGGAAGTTTAAGCAATTCCTCCATTTTATCTGGAACTTTTGAATGGTAATCCTTTACAAGGATTTCGGCCAATTTCTTCAGGTTTTTCGCCTTTGTCTTATAAAAGCCGCAAGGGTAAATCAATTGTTCTATTTTCTCCACTGGCAATTTTGCTAAGTCCTCTGGGTTGTTAATCTCTTTGAAAAGTCTTTCAACGGCCTCTGCCGTAACCTCATCCTTAGTACGTGTACTTATTACAGAAGCCACAAGAACTTTAAAGGGATCCGTTGTCCTTTTCTTTAATTTTTTAACGGGGGCTTCCCACTTATTGTGTTCTTCCCGTAAAATTTCGAGGATAGTTTGTAAGATGTTTTTATCCAATTTTAAAAGTAGATTTTTGGGGCGACACCCCGAAGGGGTGTCGCCCCATTAAATCAATGCCCGTCTCTATCAATTACCTCAACAAACATATTACTCAGCAGAGTTGGGGTTCCGCTTCCATTGGTACCGCTGTTTTCTGGCAAACTCTCAGGGCCATTCCAGTGGTCACCACCAGCAATAACAGCTACAACTCTTATCTTTGCAAAGGGCAATACCCTGCTCTGTCCAAGATTGTAAAGGACATCGTAAGGTATCCTTACCTCCATAAACCTCGTTCTTCCCGTGGGGTCCGTAGTATCTGGTACATCCGCAATGGAATAATCAGAGCTCGGCACTTCTTGAGTGGTTGAATCCGAAGTTATATGCCTTAAATAAGGACCATAAGGCGTTGCAGATGCCCACTTGGCAATTATAAATTCTGCGGGTGTAGAATCCGGGAACTGGAAGTTCCTTGGGAACCAGTCGAGGCTATTTCCATCGAGGGTTCCATCGGTAGTATCACTATTATTTACATTAATATAGATAATAACAGCATTGTCCCTCGCGGCATAATGAAGACCTATGTAAAGATTCTGCGCATCATGTCCAACGTAGAGGGCACCGAGATCACCATAAAGGCCCCAGGGGCTGTCCCCAATAGTATCCATAACGGCAGCCGATGGCCAATCACTTAAATTGCCATCTACGGTTATGCTAACAAAGGGGCCGTCTGCAAAGGCATACTCCCCTACGATCGAAGGAGTCAATACCACAGTACCGGCATTAACTTCATTCCATCCAGAGATCGTAACAGTGAGCGACTCAGGATTGTAACCTGTCGCCTGGAAGAATAGTTTGTAAGTCCCATCGTCAAGATTCTTCACCTCATATTTACCATTAAGGGTATCACTCTTGACCATGGCAACCTGCAAAGTATCCTTGTAAACCCTCACAGTGGCCTCAGGATAAGGCGGAACCGTATCGTCAGCAAAGGCTACAACCCCATAAATTTTTCCCCGAGGGGTGGAAACTAAAGTGATTTGATATCTTAAGGTTTTTTCGTTAAATTGAAATTTCCAGTATCCTGCCTGCCTCAGAGGTCCAGCTGTTATATGATCCCCAAGTCCATTGCAATTCGGTTGTGCATAACCGGAAAGGCCCGTGTCAGGACCTTGAGTCCCGAAGGCGTAGTTCCAGTCTCTATTGGCAACAAACTTAAATCTAATGCTATCCTGCGGGGCATTAAAGTAAACAATTTTCTCCCACTGGTAATCAGCCACAAGGGTCATTTTTGTGTTCTCAAAGTCATTAAGGTTCCAACCCTGGAAATCTCCTACCACCTGCATGGAATTGTACTGTGTTCTATAAGCCTGCCCAGGAGGATTGATAAGTGGATTACCTTCCTCCTTGGCGCAGGAGATGATGAAAATTAAAATAGCCAAAGGCAAAAACCTCTTCATAAAAACCTCCTTAATTTCTCCCCTAAAATGGTCCCCTTAAATATTTTAAAAAACCAAGCATTTCGCCCCCTTCACATCTTTATCAGCACAGGGTAATACCTTATAAGGTGATAGAGCCCTATTACAAAAAACAAGAGATACTCTCCGCCAGATTTCGCTCTATAGGCAAAGATGAACCCTCCGACAGGAATTATTATTGCAGGTAAAAGAGAAATAATCTGGACGAGAAAGGCGCCTATCGAGTCTCGGGCAATCCCTATAAATCTTAAAAAGTAGCGTGTCAAAATCACCATCATAGCACTTCCAATTAGCAAAGTGATCCTTAAAAAGGCGATGTGAACATCCTCCTCTACGCTTCCTCTAAGGTACAAGATTGAGTAAATAAGAAAAGAGATTTGCAAGAGCAATGCAAAACCCGCTGTGTATTTTAGGATTGCCCTTTTCATTCCACCCTTAAAAGGGAATTGGTATATGGTCCTGATTGCACTGTCTCGGGGTTGGAAGGATCAAGATACCAGCTGGTTCCATTCACCACGTATTTGTACTGGTAAGTTCCGGGTTTCAAAGGTAAAATGATAGTCCAGATCCCATCGCCCGCCTTCTTGTCACCGTTAGTACCATCATCATACATTCTTCCAATATTTGGATTGAAGGGTCCATCTTGAGTTCCGCACCAGCGGTTGAAGTCACCAGCAAGGTTCACATACATAGCCGAAGGAGCATAAAACTGAAAAACTACCCCCTCGGGGGTTTTATAAGGAGCGGGCACCCTTGGCTTAATCTGACTCACTATCACACAACTACTTACGAGCAATATTAGTGCTAAAAGGCTATTTTTAACCATAGTTGAATACCCCTTTCCTTTGATAAAGAAGTCTCAGCCAGGTCAAGAAAAGTACCGAGGCCCCTGAAATTGTTCACCAGCAAGGAGTAATCAACACCTTGCTCAATCAAGTACTCCCTCCTCGCAAAATACTCGTCTTCCAGATTCCACGGCATATAGCCATAATTCAAGGAGAGCATAGCATTTTTACCGATGGGATAAGCGATTTCAGCGAAGTGATCAACATAAGTCTTGGAAAGACCAAGGAGAGAACTCTTCACGGTATAGGTCCTCAACTCATAAGTCAAAATTGGCTTCCAAACTTTCAAATCCACATGGAAAAGGTTTTCAAGGGTATAAGGCTTCTGGTTCAAAGCATAAGCATTCCACTTCAAATCGTACTTTAATCCAATGGCCTTAGACCTATACTTCACGTACGGATTGAAAGTAAGGTAATGGGAGTAAGAAATAAGCGGAAATTCGCCATACTCAAGCCTCTGGTTCTCTAAGTCCTCAAAAAGATACTTCCAGTTCATAAAAGAATCGGCTTTCAAAATGGTATATTTAAAATTAATCCCAAAGTACCCATTGTAAGAGTTGCTGTACCCGAAGCGCCAGTACTTGAAAAACTGGCTTCCTCCCCTCACAAACAAATTGTCATAATAATGCTTTTCATAATTGACCCAGGCCGAATTTATCCACTTACCTGTAAATCCCTTAATCGAGAAAATACCTTTAATGATTTTTGACTTTGGCCAGCTCAGATGAACCGGGTATGGCGTATCACCAATGTATTTTTCACCTGCTTCAAGAATCCTGTTTCCGATTAAACCTCCAGCAGTCAGGACACACCTTTTCGCATCGAAACCCAGATAACCTCCAAATAGATTTTCATTTTCATAGGTATTGAAATAGAGAAGGGTGTCCTTTGATTTCATACTATCGGGAGAAGGAACCCTGTAAAGTTTTTCAAGCCCCCTTTGTCCACGATAAACCATTCCAAGACTGAAGTTACCCAGTCTTTTATCCACATTGGCATAGAAAAGGTCTCTATCTTGAAGGATATTGTTCGAGTAGGCAAGATGCAGATCGTCAAAAATGAGAAATTTGCTTAAATTTAGCATCACGCCCTGCTCACCATCACCAAAGTCACGCCTAAACTCCCCTACTTCCCTGAGCAAAGAAAAAGGATCAGGACCAGCAATCTTGTCGGCATTATAGAAGGCATTGAAGTTAAAAGTTCCACCCTTCAAACTGAAAAATCCCCTTTCAAACTTTATAGGGATTAATTGAGTCTGTTGTTCTCTGTCACTCTTCGTATTGTAACGGATCCTAATCCATAGATCTGCCTTATCCTCGAGATTCGCATCCATATCAACCTTTACATCCTGCATGTAATCGAAAACCCTGTACCCTAACTTACCTCCATCGACCGTATCCCTGTCCGCCTTTAAGTAACCGCGGGCATCGATATTAAAGTTCACAATGGAACTAACAGGGGTATTGGTTGCCATTTCAGGCGGTAGAATGGCGTAATTCTCTCCAACACGCACGAGGGAATTGCCATAAACTCCTACAGTTACGGGGTTGTCAGGATCAGCAGTCCACTGTCCATCAACGACAAACTTATACTCATACTTGCCTGGTGCCAGTTTAACAACGATCCAGAAGGTACCGTCACTCTCTCGCCTCATAGGATGGGAAGTGGTAGACCAGTTATTGAAGTCACCAGCTAAGTATACAGTTTTCGCCTGGGGGTTATAATACTCAAATTTGACCCCCTGAGGCGTTGAACTAACCCCTTGAAAAATGAGGGCAAGGATTAAAAGGTTTTGCATATCAATACTCCTTTTTCAGAACCAATATTTTACAAGTAACTTTGCCTTATCCTCTGTCCTGAGGTAAGGATTGTTGGAAAAATCCCAGTCGTTTACAAGGTCCCCGTCCGTGTGTCCAGGTTCCCCATATTCTAAGAATATTTCAGTGTTTTTAATACCTCTGTAGCCCAATTGCAGGAAAAGGCTTTCCCAGGAACGACCAACTCCCATACCAACCGCAGCCCTGCTGTAAAAGAAGAGATTTTGAGTGAGATTGACCCTCAACTCAGCCCCTATCAAGTGCCTTTCTCCAATGGAATAGTAAACAGACTGGCCATTTCTATTAATGCCAAGGTCCATAATCTTATATTGAAGCCGCAGTTTCATCAGATTATTTTCGCCACCGATTTCAAAGAAGAGGTGATTCCAGGTCTGGGCAGTATCCTTCAAGGATTCAATATAAAACTTAGAAGAGACCCCTCCGTAATATTCGATGTAAATCTCACCGTAGTTCCACCATTTATTGTACCTGTGGGGTAATAAGAATCCCGGGTATGTTTCATCAAATCTCGATTCCCAATAACGAGTCTTGTAGATCAGGTTAACCGCTTTGTAAGGGACAAGATAGACAAACTCGCCATAGACGCCACGCCTATCAAACTCCCTATCAAAATTAAGATTGAACTTATTAGAGAACTCGTCAATGAAATCGATACCGTAATTGAAGAAACTCCAGGCAATGGATAGATTTCTCAATCTTATTCTTCTAAACTCCAGTTCAAAGGCGTAATCATCACTTTTACGCGGGGTCAGTTGAGAAGGATGAATACTTCTTGCCACCTCGAACCTTAAGTTAAGAGGTCCTTTTATGTGAGTCTTTCCATTTATTGAATATACACTGTTAAAGGAATTTCCTGGTCCTCTCCAATCCTTTTTTAAGTAGATACTTCCAATCTCGAATCGATCACCAAACTTCTTGGTCAAAGAAGCAAGGTAGGCCTCTCCATCCCAGGTCCTGAATTTTGATGCAATTCCCGTGGCGTAAAACCCCTTCCACTCCCACAAATCCATTCTCACTCCTTCAGCCTTCGGGCCCCAGGCATCATCCTTTACCCTGTCCGTGTTCACTAAGAAAAGAAGGGGACTGGATATCCAGAATCTATCCTCCCTTGAGAAAATGGTAGTCTCAGTGTTGGAAGTCCTGTAGGAAAGGTGGCCCTGATTCATAAAAAACCGCATCCCGTTAGAATTTGAGAGAGCCGAGAGGGAGAAAAAACCATTTAAACCAGGGGAAGGACTAACGGTGAATTTCATTTCAAAATAGTTCTTAGGATTCCACATATCCCAGTTCACTGGAAGCCTTGACTTTTGCGCAAGATACTCCCCCTCGAAATACCCATTCAACACTATGGGAAATGAAATAAGCAAAAGTAACGTAACCATAGTGAAAAAAGATTAAAGCAAAACTGCAATAATGTCAAAGTTTAAAGACAAAGAATTAAGTTTCTAAACTAAATCTGGGGGAATCGGATGGGGAACTTGATGCCCTCTTCCTGGAATTTCGTGGTGATCTTTTTTAAGAAGACATGCTTCAAGAGAAACTGGTCCTTTGGATTAATAACCCTGAAAAAAACATTTACAACCAATCCCCACTCAGATAAACTACTGAAACGAACTATAGGCTCAAAGGTCTTCACAGCACCAGGGACCTCTTGAATTACTTCCTTACCAACTTCAACGCACAACCTTTCAACCTTATTAAGATCTGCCTCTACTGAAACCACAATAGGGACTCCCACAGACATCTCTGCATCCGGTAGGTAGTAATTCTTGAAAATTGACGTCGTCACGCGGGAATTGGGCACCACTATCATATTGTTAGAGAGGTCCCTGATTAAAGTATTACTCCAGGTTATATCTTCAACGTACCCCTCTTCTCCCGTCTCCAGCTTAACATAATCTCCTACTTTGAGCTTTCCACCTGCAATTATCTGAATCCCCGCAACCAGGTTTGTCAGTGTGCTTTGTAAGGCCAATGCTACAGCAACGCCTCCTATCCCAAGACCCGTAAGAATAGGAGCTATAGAAATCCCAAGAGTGTGTAAAAGAACAAGGCCACCAATAATATAAACTGTTATGCGGGCAAGGTTAGTAAGGAGGCTAACCCCAGGTAGAGCAGTCTTAAGTTTCGCAATGGATATATCTACCAGTTTTCCCGATAGTCTGGCTAAAGCTATGGTAACGGAGATTATTGCAACTATGCAAAAGAATTGCCTAAAGCCTTTTACCGTAGAAGATTCAAGTTTGATCTGGCCTACAAGGATATCAGAGGCAATTAGAATAGCCCACAGGATTACCCAGTACCGCAGAGACCAAACGACTGCCTCTTCACCTTGCCTTTTCGACCTCTCAAAAACCCTGAGTAATTTCTTTAGAATTAACTGATCTATGAGAAGACCTGTAAATGTGCCAGCAGTCAGAAACAATGCAATTTTCAAGTAATTATGCATCGCAGGTCCCAGATTTTGTACAATAATATAATGCAAAACAAAGAAAATTCAGAACCGAAGGGACATCAGTGCCAGAATTTACCTTTGAACATCCGCCGCAGCACAATTAAAATAATTGAAAAACAGGAGACATTCGATGGAATGCAAAAAGGACTACAATTTAAAAAATCGTTGCACCTGTTCTTATCCTACCTGCCCGAGGAAGGGTATCTGTTGTGATTGCATAGCTTACCACAGGGCCCATGGAGAACTTCCTGCTTGCTACTTCCCACCTGAGGCCGAAAGGACCTACGATAGGTCCATCGAATACTTTATTGAAATCTACAACAAAAAGAAGGGCTAATTAAGCCTTAACTCTACTTTAGTAGCTTTTCAATCTTCTTGCTGAGAATTTCATCCATTTTGGGGAGAGAACCTACAATTCGAGAAGAAATAAACCCGTTTTTGTCTATTATCACGTGGGTAGGAACCGCAGTTACATTGTACTTCTGGTAAACACTATCCACATCAAAGGCGACTTTATATTTAAACTCGTTACTACTGAGGAAGTTTGCCACTCTTTCTCTTAGGTCGTTGGTGATCGCTACAAAAACCACATCGGTATTATCTTTATATTTTTCAGCTAATTTATTAAGTTCTGGAATCTCTCTCCTGCAGGGTCCACACCATGTCGCCCAAAAGTTTAATACCACCACTTTACCCTTAAGGTTTTTCAAGCTCAATTTTTTGCCATCAATAGTTTCAACAGTAAAGTCCGGTGCAGAGATCCGATTTTCATCAATGGTCTTCCTCATATTTGAAATAAGAACCCGAGTGGAATCTTCGCCTATTTTAATGGATTTAAGTCTTTCCTCAAGACTTTTAACAATGCGGTCCTCTTCCGCACCCGTAATTATGGCATAGGCGTAATGCTTAATAGCCTTTTCAAGATCTCGAGTAGCAAGGAGTAAATCGCCCAGCTCTTCGTGATCACCATAGTCAGCATAGAGGTCACCCCCCTGAGCCTCTATGGCCTTTTCGAGCACCGCAATAGCCCTTGCTGTATCACCAATGTTTGTAAAGTACCGAGATTCAACCCTGTAAAGGTCAGTGAGATTTCTTCTTACAGCTTTATCCCTCGATTCGGTGTCATAAAAGGGGTAAGTATAAGAATAAGCAATGGGATTAAAGCACTTTTCTGCAGTAGCAAGAAGACTGTCAATAGTCCTATAATTTATTGTTCCCATTTCCATTCTCAAGGAGGCTTCAACCACGTATGGCGATGGATCCATCGGGAAAATTTGCTGTAACTTCCTCAAGTATTCTATCGCCTTTACCGTATCCCCTTGCACAATGTAGGCATAATAGAGGGAATAGTAGTAATTCCTCAAAATATTCTTAATTCTCGAGGATGGCTCCTTAATATAGTCTGCATACTTATTTAACCCTATCTCGAGCCATTTCGCACCTTCTTTGGGGTTTAAATTCCTTGCATACTGATATAAATAGCTCATCGCTACATCGAGGGCACCAGGGATGAAAGGATTTTCCGAAAGATACTTGAAGTAATCGTAAGTCTTAGCAAAGGAGAAGAAATAGGCAACGTTAAAAGCGGCTACTTGCGCCATTAAATCTCCTGTGTTGAAAAGGGAATCCGTAACATTTTCGAGCTCCGATAGATATTTTGCCTTGCTCCGTTCGTCCTTGAGCTTAAAGTACTGCAATATTTTTAGCCTTGCAAAACACATTGGACAAGAAGGATAATACTTTAAACCCTTCTTGTACACTTTCTCGGCCCTTCTTATGATTTTCTTTTGCTCCTCAGGCTTCAATTCAACCATATATGGGATAGCTTTCTCAGTATGCATGCCCTTATAGTAATAAGCGAGGGGCATCGGCTTCTTACCGTAATAAAACATCAGGCCCTCACCATCGGGGAAATATACTACATTGCTGTCTACAACCCTCCATATCACATAGGAAGTTAAAGTATCAGGTGTTATAACGAAAGAAAGGGCTTTTTGCTCTACCTTAGCGGGTATCACATCAAAGTCAAAGTCGAGATTTTCTTTGAGATAGACCACCTCCACCAGCGGCGACTTAAACTCTCCTTTTACAGTAACCTCAACCTTTTCTCCCATTTGGGGCTTCGTAGGCTTCACTTCATAGGACCTGCATGAAACAAAAAGTAAAAGCAACGACGCCATCATAATGGATACACTCCTTTTGTTCTTCATTTTTTAACCCTCCCTCGTGCTAAAAAACCTTATTAACTCATTATCTAAGCCATTTTTTAACCCCTCTGGCTTCAATTCCTTTACAATCCTACCTTCATGCAAAAAGAGTATTCTATCTGAAAGGGTTGAAGCCACCTCCAGATCGTGGGTCACAATTATGGAGGTGGCTTTTCTCTCTTCATTTAACTTTTTTATAATATTTACAATCGATCTTCCTGTAGCAGGGTCCAAGCCAGCGGTTGGTTCATCATAGATAACCAGCTTTGGCTCCGTTACAAGGGCCCTTGCAATGGCAACTCGTTTCTTCATGCCGCCAGAAAGTTCAGAAGGCATCAAATTTTCAGCTCCTTGCATCTCCACAAGTCGAAGAATTTCGAGGACCTTTTCCCTTAACTCCTCGGCTGGAATCTCTCTTTTTAAAAAAGGATAGGCTACATTTTCAAAGACCGTTAAAGAGTCAAACAGGGCAGAATTTTGAAAGACAAACCCTACATTTTCACGGAGTTTAAACAACTCCTCCCTCCTTATTTTAAAGATGTTCTTACCAAACAAATAAACGGTGCCTTTGTCAGGCCTCAAAAGTCCGACTATTATTCTGAGCAAAACGGTTTTGCCTGCTCCACTTCTACCAAGAATGCAGACTGTCTCACCCTCATTCACGCTAAAGCTTACCGAGTTTAGAACTTTCTTGTTCATAAATGTTTTGACCACATTCTCGACCCTCACAACCTCAGCCATAAATCAAACTCCCAAGGATATAATCGAAAAACAGAACAAAAACAGAGGAGTAGATCACTGCCCTCATAGTCGCAAGGCCAACTCCCCTTGCACCCTCTCGGCTGGTAATCCCCATGTAGCAGCTGACCGTTGTAATTATAAAACCAAAAACAACCCCCTTTAATAGACCCCCGAGAAAGTCCTTAAGGTAAAAATAATCTTGAAAGGACCTCAAAAAAGTTGAATATTCAACATCGAGCATGACCTTTGAGACTATTGCAGAGCTCAATATCGCCATAAAATCGGCAAAAACCACAAGAAGGGGAGTAACTAAGGTACCTACAACGACCTTCGGCAGAATTAAATACCTGTAGGGATCGATGCCCATAACTTCCATGGCATCAAGTTGGTCAGTAACATTCATCGTTGCAATTTCTGAAGCGATTGCGGCACCAGCCCTACCAGCGAGAATGAGCGCGGTCAATACTGGTCCAAGTTCAATGGTAACCATTTTACCTACCCCGGCACCAAGAAGGTCGAGGGGTAAAAGGCCCCTGATCTGATAAGCACTCTGAACACTGGTTACCATGCCTGTGAAAGATGCAGCGAGGGCGACGATGAAAAGAGAGCTAATCGTGAAAAACTCCAACTGTTTAAGAATTTCCTCTCTTTTTAAATAGGAAATGCCTAAAATCGAGTAATAAACCATCAAAAAATAGGAACCTAAGTTTCTTAAAATCTCTCTAAAAAAAGGAATTACCACTTGAATCGTTCCAGAAAATGGGTATCTACTTTACCTTGAACAAAATCCTCGTTTTCCAGCAATTTGAGGAAGAAAGGGATAGTAGTCTTTATCCCGCCAACAACTGTTTCTTCCAAGGCCCTCTTCATCCTGGAAATGGCGGAAAGCCTATCCCGGTCATGAACGATAATCTTCATTATCAATGAGTCGTAATAAGGGGGTATGGTATAACCCTGATAAATATGGGTATCGACCCTGACTCCCGGACCGCCTGGCAAGTGTAAAAGTTCGATTTTACCAGGTGAAGGGGTGAAGCCCCGCTCCGGATCCTCAGCATTAACCCTAACCTCTATCGCATGCCCTGTAAAATTAATTTCTTCCTGTTTTAAGTTCAATTTCTCACCCATGGCTATTAAAATTTGAAGCTTTACAATATCAATTCCGGTTACCCATTCCGTGACTGGATGCTCCACCTGAATTCGAGTATTCATCTCCATAAAATAGAAATTACCATCCTGGTCAAGCAAAAATTCGAGGGTTCCAGCTGAATAATAACCGATGGAAAGGGCACCCTTAACAGCATATTCACCGATTTTTTTCCTCATCTCCGGCGTTACAGCAGGAGAAGGAGATTCTTCCAGCAATTTCTGATGCCTCCGTTGAATGGAGCATTCCCTTTCACCTAAATGAACCATATTCCCATAGCGATCACCAATTACTTGAACCTCAACATGCCTTGGCCTTTCGATATATTTTTCAATGTAAACCCTTGGGTCTCCAAAGGCAGCCTCCGCCTCCTTTTGAGCCATGTTGAAAGCCCTTTCGAGGGCATCCATATCCCTAACTACTCTCATCCCTTTTCCACCACCGCCAGCTGCAGCCTTTATAATTACAGGTAAACCTATCTCTTTGACTATTTTTATAGCCTCGTCGAGGGAGGAAACAGGGGCTTCAGTACCTGGAAGTATCGGAACACCAACTTTTTTCATACTCCTCTTTGCCTCAATTTTATCGCCCATAAGCCTGATACTCGATGAAGAAGGCCCGATAAAAACAAAACCGCTTGCCTCTACAAGTTCCGCAAAGTCCGGATTTTCTGATAAAAATCCATAACCAGGATGGATGGCGTCAACTCCAGCGATCTCCGCTGCGCTAAGAATTCGAGAAAAATTGAGGTAACTCTCTTTGGAAGGAGCAGGACCTATGCAAATAGCATAATCAGCCATTTCCACATGCAGGGAATCCTTGTCTGCTTCGGAATAAACTGCAACAGATTCAATCCCCAGTTCCTTAAGTGCCCTTATTACCCTAACGGCAATCTCTCCCCTATTGGCAACAAGAACTCTCTTGAACATGCTGATATTTTAAAGTTTTAATGGAAAACCAACAAAATCAAGATTTTCTTTGATTTTGGAAATCTCTGCAAATCCAAACCAGGTATGGTTTTTAATCCCCCTTATTTCTATACCAAAATCTATTCCCTTTGCGTCGTATTGGGTCCAACCCTCTCCATTCTCATAAAATACGAGGATCCTCTCCCCTATTAGCCCCCTCTGCACCTTTCCCATTACCTCATTAGCTACTTGGTAAGCAATTTCATAGCGTTCCTCTTTAATCTCTGGTTCAAGGTCTTTAAGCCTGTATGATGTAGCAGAAGGCTCATGAGAATACTTAAAAATTGCGATTCTTTCAGGCTTTTCCTTTTCCAGAAAGTCAAGCAGTAATTGGAAGTCTTCATCCTTTTCTTCGGGATAACCCACCATAATATCGGTTCTAATAAAAAATCCGGGCAGATATTTTCTCACCAGTTCAATGGCTCGCTTTACCGATCTCTCTCCGCCGGCTCTTTTCATAGATTTCAGAACTTTATCTGAAACGTGTTGAATTGGGATGTGGAGATAGGAAAGAATCCCTGGCATGTCTTTTATGATTCCTACGAGCCTTTCATTAATGCCATGGGGGTGTAGATACATGAGCCGGTAATAGGGACCTTCTGGAAGTCTCTTAAGAAGGGAACCAAGGTCAAGGCCGATATCTACTCCGTAAAGAGTCAAATCCTGAGCAATCAAAACAAATTCCTTTACCCCTTTGTCCATCAAAAGTCTTATCTCCCTTACAATATCATCAACGGGACGAGAGCGCAAGGGACCCCTTAATTTAGAGATTACACAGTAACTGCACCTTCGAGTGCAACCTTCCTGCACCTTTACATAATGAGATAAAGAAACCCTTGAAAAATCCTGGTTTTCGAAACTCGGTAAAAGTGTTTGTCTCGAAATATCCTTTATTTTTCCTTCTCCGGCGAGATTGTCTATTCTTACAAGTTCTAAATTTCTTCCTTTCAAAAAGCCAGTTCCATATCTCTCAACAGCGCAACCTGTGACAAGAACTTTTTTCCTTCTTCTCTGCCAGTAGGAAATTCTCTCTTTGAGCTCCTCGATCGCTTCCTGCAAAAAGCCACAACTGTTAATGATGATTACATCAGCCTCCTCGGGTCCAACAGGAATTTTCCCCTCGAGTTTAAGCTTTTTCAGGATTATTCTCGAATCCACCTCATTTTTGGGGCATCCTAAGGTCTCAATATAAAAGGAGCTAAAATCCATCGTAAAGTCTTTCAGCAAGAAGGGGATTTAAGCCGGCTTTGATAACTTCTGATACAGTTTCGAAAATATCATACTCTACTCTATAGTTTCTATAAATTCCCTCCTCCATATCGAGGATGCCAAAACTGGCCTCAGGGTTTCCATCCCTGGGCTGCCCGACACTACCAGGGTTTATTAAGTAACGTTTCCCTTCTTTGAACCTCACATATTTTTCAACAGCAATGACTCTATCTTTCTCCTCGTCATACTCGTAAATGACAGGAATGTGGGTATGTCCAAAAAATATCACCCTCTTTGAAGTTAGTCGGAGCTCGCGCGCTGCTTGAACGCTGGAGTAAATATATTCAAAGGCTTCAGGGTCTGAAGGGGTACCGTGCACAAACATAAAACTGTCCATTTCCGCAGTAAAAGGAAGAGATTTCAGAAACTCCAGGGTATTCTTTGAAATTATGCTGATATTGTAAAATAACGCCTCCCTCGCCAAATCGTTAAAGTAAAGGGTAATGGTTTGGGGATGCAAGAGCCCATGATCATGGTTTCCAATGACCGCTATGGCAAGATCTCCTCTCAATAGCTCCACCACCTCATTTGGGCTGGTATAGTATCCTACGAAGTCCCCGAGACAAATTATCTTGTCATAACCTACTCTTTTTGCCCTGGCAAGTACCGCTTTAAGGGCAGGCAAGTTCGAATGGATATCAGAAACTACTAAATATCTCATTGGGCCAATCCTAAGGTTTTAGCAATAGAATCCATTACCGCATTAACTAAAAGCGGCGCCCGATTTGAGGAGAATTTCTTTGCAAGGTTCACCGCTTCAGAAATAGTAACTTTGTAAGTTACATCGCCAATTCCAAGAAGTTCACATACACCCAGTTCGAGAATCGCCAGGTCAAGGGGGTTCATTCTCTCGATTTCCCATCTTTCTAAATGTTGACCTATAAGTTCCAGTGCTTTGTCTTTATGTTCTTCGTAGGCGTCAATAAGCTTTTTATAAAACCTCTTCGCCTCCTCATCCACTTTTGAAATTTGCAAATCTTCCTCATCGAGAAGGGACAACACTTCCTTTTCACAGTCCTTTGCCTTTAACCTTTCCTTAACCTTGGAACAATAAACAACCATTAGGGCCAGTTCTCTTGCTACCCTTCTGGACTCAGCTATCCCCATGTCCAAGAAATTCTTTAACAGCCCTTATCAGTTTCTCATTTTGTTCCTGTGTCCCCACCGTTATTCTCAGAGAGGTAGGCAAACTGTAATTTTTCACAGGCCTCACTATAATTCCTTTCCTTAAAAGGTAATTGTAAGGGATGTCAGAGTCCATCCCGAAATCCACCAGTATGAAATTACAGGCAGATTCGTAATATCTTAAATTAAGGGCTTTAAACTCCCTGTAAAGGTATTCAAGACCCTTCCTGTTAACCTCTAAGGATTTTTCTACATGCTCCTTATCATCAAGAGCATAATAAGCTGCTACTTGAGAAAGGCTATTTACATTAAAAGGCAAGCGAGTTCTCCTTAATGCATCAATGATCTCTTTCTTCGCAAAGGCATAACCCACCCTGAGCCCTGCAAGCCCATAGATCTTTGAAAAAGTCCTCAAAACAATAACATTCTTCCCATCCTTAACATACTCAATAGTCTCCTTGAACTTATCTCCCCTTATGTACTCATAGTAAGCCTCGTCCCAGACCACAATCACATCCTCTGGTACCCGCCTCATGAAATCTTCAACCTCACTCTTCTCACAAAAGGTACCTGTGGGATTGTTTGGGTTTGCGATGAAAATCACCTTAGTATCCTCTTTTATTGCCCTTAGAATCGCCTCAAGGTCGATCTTTCCATCCGCCATGGGAGTTTCAATCACATTGGCACCTATAAGATCCCCCACTATCTTGTACATTATAAAGGACTTTTCTGATGTGATAATGCTTTCCCCTGGATTTACGAAGGCGAGGCCTATCATCAGCATTATCTCCACAGAACCGTTTCCAAGAATAACCTCATCAATCGTCAAGCCATTCATTCCGGAAAGCTTCTTAACCAAATTGTAAGCTGCATCATCAGGGTAAAGGTTAAGTTCACTAAGCTTTTTAGAGATGGCTTCCACAGCTTTCGGGGAAGGTCCAAGGGGATTCTCATTAGAAGCCAGTTTAATTATCTCGCCTGTAATTCCAAGTTCCCTTGCAAGCTCCTCAATCGGCTTGCCAGGGACATAAGGCTTAACACTTCTCAATTTCCATCGGGCAAGGTTATGCATTTCCCCTCCAAAGGTTTACTAATCAAAAGTCTTTTACCATTTTTCACTGCAATGACAATCTTTGAATCGGGTCTTGAGAATAAAAGCCTAACCCGATTCCCTGAAACAATGCCAATGGGAAAATCTTCCGAATATATGTCCGCTTTGGAAAGTAATTCCGCATCAACGTCATACTCTCGGTGGTAAACTCCCCAGAAACCATAATATTCAAGCAAACCTACAAATATTTTAAGTGCTATGAATTTAGAGGCGCTATCTTCCCCTTCAATCTCTTTTTCAAAAACACCCCTTGAATTAATGGCAATTCGTGGACCAGACAGTTGAATTATGAAATAGTTACCGTAAGGCAAGACCGAGCCTTTAGGGTCATCCCTAAAGAGTTTAACCTTTGAGACATCCTCTGCAAGTTTTTTCGAATCCTCACTCCTTTCGTAGTAAAACACGTAAAAATCGTCCTTAACATGTAATTTTGAGTTGCTGATCTGGAGAGAAGCATCAACACCTTCTCTCACCGCCCTTTTTACTTTAGCATAATCGTCGATCTCCTGCCAGGGATGGTTCCTTGTCAATATTGGGATACCGCCTGCATGTTTTATAAGTAAAGCAAGATTTTCTGCAATTTCCCAGCTTCTTTTAAGGGAATAAGGCTCTAAGAAATCCCTGTTATCAATGTCAACGAGAATCCTTTTATTCAAAAGGACACCATTGTAAAGGGGCTTCATGTAAATTTTGTCAACGGTCTCTGAAGATAGTTCCCTCTCAAGGTCGTAATATCCATCCTTTTTAAAAACAACCTTCTCCTTTTCCTCTTCCTTGCTCCTCTCCAGTTCAAAAACCCCAAACTCCTCACTAAAGGTTACAAAATCTTCACCCTCAATGAGAACACCTTTCAAAGGCTCCCTGGTAATTTCGTCATAAACAAAACCTGTGATATTGGTCTTTCTCTTTGGCACATTTTCTACGGATAGCCTACCATCCAGATTACCGATGGAAAAATTAAGCTTAATTTCGTCCTTAACACCTTTTAAAAGGATATAAAAAGAGCCAGTTTTGTCAGATATTTCCCTTTTCGCTTCCACAATCGTTTCCAGCTCACCGGGTCTATAAATTCCCCTCCTTACTGCCCTTACACTGGCCTCAATTTTTTCAACGCTTAAGCGAACACCTTCCGGAATGGGATTTAAATGCTTGTCATAGGCTCTAATTTTTAGGAGTTGATATCCCGCATACGGGAAGATCGATGCAGTGAAATACTCGACCTTCGGTTCCAATTCAATAATTTCCATTACGTGAGGCAAACCTCTTCCTGATAAGGTTTTCCCTTTGATTTCTATTAAGTGTTTCCCGCCAAGGAGATACTCCCTGAGGAGGGCAACTTCCTTTCCCTTCACCGTAAAATATCGAAATTCCTTCTCATCTACCAATACTTCGATTTTATCAACGGAAACTTCCTCACTGAAAGTAAAAGTTATCGCTTCATCCCTCACCTCAAATCCTGTATATCGGCAATAGCCAAGTTCACCAAACTTAACAAGCGAATCCGAAATTATCCCAGAAATTTCCTCCAGCCTCTTTTCTTTTACCAACTTCTGCTCTTCTTCAGGGTTTGTAATATAAGAGCATTCAATCAAAACCTTTACGGGTGTTTTTCCCCTCAACACCGTGTACCTCGATGGAATAGGTCCAATACACGGTATATCAAAGCGATTTCTGAACTCTTCACATATCGTTTCGCCGAGGTCCTTTGAAGGTCCACTTTCTTCAAAGGGGAAATAGATTTCCGTGCGATTCAAATTGGGATTTTTTAATGCATCGGCATTAAAATGAATGGAAACAAAAATGTCCGCATCTTTCGATTCCGCAAATTTTACCCTTTCTTCCAATGGGATATCAACATCTTCTTCCCGCGTTAGAAAAACTTGAAATTTAGACTCTAAACGGTCCTTTAAAAGTAAGGCTAATTTTAAATTCAGATCCTTTTCCAGAAGGCCAGATGGTCCAACCGCGCCGGAGGATTGTCCACCGTGCCCGGGATCGATAACCACCCTTAGTTTATGAGAGCTCATGTGCTAATTTTAAATGATAAATTGCGAAAGTAAAAGCAAACATTGTCAAAACCCTTGGAGGATGTAGAGTTTGCATTTATTTAAAATCAGGTTTAAACTTCGTTCACCAAAGGGGTATAAAATGAACGTTGGTACATTGGATGCCATAATCAGGGCAATCGTAGGATGGATTCTCATCCACCTCGGCACCGTGCTCAAGGTACAAATGAGTAAACCCTTGAAAATCATTCTCCTCATCATCGGACTCCTTTTACTTATCACTGCCATCACAAGATACTGCGGACTTTACAAATTGTTTAACATTTCAACAATGTAAAAGGTCTGCCTCCAGAGCAAATAAGCAGGGTAAATACTTAGATAGTCAAAATCGCTTAAGTATAAATTCCTTTCCTTCGGCCGAAGAGAATCCCAAAAAAGACCTTGAAGGCGAAATATAGTAATTATGTGCGAGAAATTTACACCATTTTGTCTTTATAATTTTATCCATGCCGATACCGGAAAAACTTCTTGAGTTCATCTGTTGCCCAAAATGTAAAGGTGATTTGATTTACGATAAGGAACGAGACCTGCTTATCTGTCCAAGATGCAAGTTGCAGTACCCCGTAATCGATGATATTCCCGTGCTTATAGTGGAGGAGGCAAAGCCTATAAATGATTCTTCTACTCCTAACTCTTAGTTTCCTCTCGGACCTCTTCAAGATCGAAAAAAAATTGGATGACAAACTAATATTAAGATTTAAAGGCCCCGACTTTTTCGCCACTTTCATCGACTCAAAGGAAGTTAGATACCTTTTTCCTGTAGGTGACCTTTTGCTCTCCAGCGCTCCCGACGCTCCCTTTTTGCCATACTATGAAGTCAAAGTGGCCCTAAATGCAACGGCAAAATTCACTTGTACCGTAAGACCAATTAGTATTGAAACCTACAGCAATTTCCTTCTACCCACAGTACCAAAGTTCAAAGACGATGGGCTGAGTTTGGAATTCTCAACCTACCAGGGTGAAAAAATACCTTCAAAAAACATAGTTTACAAGGGCGAAACAGAAATTATCAATGGAGTTCCAACGGCACTCATCTATTTTACACCTTACTCCTACGACCCCTCTGCTAAAACTTTCCAGTACATTAAAGAAGCGGAAATAGTAATTTCCGTTAACGAAAAAAAACAAACCTTTTCACTGACAAGGGGTTGGTACGATTCCTACCTGGAGCCAAATTTCCTGAACTATTCTGGAGTAATTGCCACTAAGCCAAAATTGCAGAAAAATAACCCCTTTGAAGAAGGCGTGCTCTGGTTCCAGTTTAAAATAGTGGAGGAAGGATTTTACTCAGTGTCCTATGAAGACCTTGCCAAATCTGGCCTCTCCTATTCCTTTCCAATTCAGGAACTGTCGCTCTTCATAAGGGCGGTGGATACACTGCCATCGTTTCCCAGTGATACAAACGAGTATTTCAGAAAAATCCCCTTTGAAATTCTTGATAAAAATGGGGACGGAACATTCAATAGCGGCGATGAGTTAAGATTTTTCTCTCCCGGTCCAAAAGGGTTGAGAAATTACTCAACGGGCAATGAACCCTCGTTAATTGAGATTGTGCGTAAGATAAGGTACTTCAAGAATCCCTACACCGATACGATTTCCGTCTGGTTAGCCTTCGGTATCCCAGGCGAAACCTATAGAGAAAAAAATCCAGTCTCTAACCGTGAAATTAGAGAGCTTTACACCTATTATCACTACGAAAGGGATCTAATAAACATTGCCTGGAAAGGCCTGCTATGGCTTGGGGAAGAAATCTTTAGGCCTTCATCGTCCGCAGTAGCGGAAATCAGTTACAATTTTGACCTCCCATCGCCTTCTTCAAACTCTGGCTTTTTCAGAATCCAATACGCCGGTGCAACGCGTTCCATTCATCAATTTAAAGCCATCCTTAATGGCAAGGATACTTTAGGGGATATCTCTTCAAACTATGCACTGAGAGAGCTTTTCGGAATTGCTAGTTCCATAAGGTCATCAAATACCCTTAAATGCCAGCTTTCCACTACTTCAACAAATACCGAGGACAGGATTTACATTGACTATTTTACCCTCTACTACAAAAAAGAGACCTCAGCCCTTTGCAATGAAGTTGCTTTTTATGGTGCCCCCGATACCACAGTGGCACGGCTCTCCGTAGGGCAAAAGGTTTTGGCTGTCTTCGATATTACAAATCCCTACCAACCCAAAAAGTTAAAAATTAATACCGATGGGCAAGGTCAATATTTTACCGATACCTTAATGCCGGGTAAAATTTACTACTTTGCCTCTTCCATGAAAAAGCCCGTGAAGATTGAATTTTCACCAATGGCGGGAGCTTTGTACAACTTAAGGAACAACATTGACTACATAATAATCACGCCCAGGGCTTTTGTTTCTTCCCTTCTATCTTACAAAAACTACAGGGAAAAGAATTTACTAAAATACATAGACGGAAGATGGCAAAAAACCTATGGAGTGGTCGAAATCTGCACCGTCGAAGATATAATGAGGGACTTTGGATACGGGGTTTATGACCCCGTTGCCATCAGAAACTTTTTAAAATACCAATACGAAAAGGAAAACGGCAACCTTATTTACGTCGGACTTTTTGGAGACGCCTGCTACGACTACAAAAACATTAACGGAACTGGGGGCAACTTAGTCCCCGCCTTTGAGCCATTCCTCTCAACGGATATCGAAGAAGAAAAAGGCGCAAGGGACGATTTTTATGCAGACTTTGACGGAAATGGCTTTGCTGACCTCTTCATCGGGAGGATTCCCTTCAGAACCAAGGAACAGTTGGGAATTTTCTTAGACAAACTATACAAATACGAAAGTAACACTGTTTTTAACAACTGGCGCACCAGAGTCCTTTTCATAGCAGACGATGAATACGGTGAAAGTGGAACCCCAACCGAAATAGGGTTCCATATCCCTCTTGCAAACAGCATCAGAGCTGATACCTCTATAACACAACCTTTCTTAGAGGTAAAACTCCTTTACGAAACCTCTTATGGTGTAGTTGGAAACAGTGTTGACAGAAACAGAAGAGGGCAGGAGGCCAAGAAGGACTTCATCAGAAAATTCAACGAGGGCAACTTCTTGACAACCTTCTTCGGGCACGGCAATCCTGTCCAATTAACCCATGAGCAAATGCTTCTCCTTCAGGATCTCCCTTTACTCAATTCCAATTATAAGAATCCTATCAGCCTTTTCCTCTCCTGTAAGGTGGGGGCCTTTACCAGAGAAAATCCGCCCTTAGGGATTGCAGAGTATATGAGCGTCTACAATCAAAGCATAGGAACTGTCGGTTCGAGTATAGGTCAATTTGTATCCATTAATTACTTTTTCGGACGCAATATCCACAGCATCCTATCCGACCGAAAGCTCCACCCTCTTGGGGAAATCGTAAACAGGGCAAAAGCCGGCAGTCAATCTCTGACCTACTATCACCTATTTGGTGATCCCACTACCATTGTCTATCTTCCACTACCTGATTCTGTTACAAACCTGTTTCCACCTGATACACTCTGGATTGCGAGAAAAAATACCATTGGGTTGACAAACCTGCAAAACAACTTTGAATATTACGCCCTCCTGTTCCATAAGCCTTACATCGAAACCTACACGAACCCCTCAAACCCTACAGTCTCTGTTAGTTACTTAGGTGAAAACAAGGTGCTTTACCGGGCGCCCTTCTCTCCAAAAGGCGAAAACGACTCCATATCCTTTTTTATCGCTGGAACGGCCGACACTGGAACGGGCTTTTGCTTCTCAATCCTCAAAAAGGGAATTGACAATGAGATCTCTGCTCAATACATACCTAATTTAACCACCGCCCTCGGAAACGTTTCAACCCAGGACCGTACGGGACCACATATTGAGGTCTTCATTAACGGCAAAGAAGCAAGCAAAGTCACGGAAGCACCCCTTTCTTTCAACCTTAAAGTTGTCCTGGAAGATAGTTCCGGCATAAACCTATATAATGTTTTCGCTGAGGAGAAAGGGGTTATGCTTCTTATAGACAATAATTTCATCGATTTAACTCCATACTTTGAATTTTACCCGAATTCCTACACCAAAGGTGAAGTCAATTACCCCTTTTCCGCGGAACAGCCTGGTAAAAGAGAATTCAAAGTTGTTGCCTACGACAATTTAAATAACATGAGCCAGAAAAGTTTTACCTTAGAACTTAAAAGTTCTGCCAGCCTATGCGACGAATTTCTCATCTTCCCCAATCCCGTAAGCGAAGGAGATAGGGTTTACTTTACCTTTAGAATCAATAAAAACGCGAGGGCAAAGGTTGAAATCTATACCATATCCGGAAGGAAAATCTACCAAAGCGTTGAGACAGAATACCCCGAAGGTTTTAACCAGGTTACCTGGAACCTTAGGGACCTTTTTGGTGATAGAGTTTCGAATGGCCTTTACATTGTTAAACTCTCTTTAAAAGCAGAAGATGATCAAAAGCAAGAGTTAATAAAAGCCTTTGTCGTTGGAAAATAGGAGGTTTAAAATGGCACCAGAAAAAAATTTAGAAGAAAAAATGGACACCATAATCGGCCAGGGGGCCGAAGTTACAGGTAACATATCGGTTCTTGGCAGTGCCAGAATAGATGGAAAATTCAAAGGGAACGTAAAGGTACAGGGAACACTCATAGTCGGAAAGGCAGGCCTTGTTGAAGGTGAAGAAATTTCCGCAAAATCGGCAGTGATAGGAGGGGTAGTTCGTGGGAAACTCCACATTGAAGAAAAGGTGGTCTTTGAATCTACCGCCAGATTCACAGGGGAACTGACCTGTAAAACCTTAGTAGTGGAAGAAGGAGTAATTTTTGAGGGCACTTGCTCGATGCAAAAAGGTACACCTAAGGAGGTAAAATAGCAATAATTTTCGACTCTCACTGCCACCTAAACGACCCGCAATTTAAGAAGGATTTAGAAGAGGTCTTATCAAGGGCAAAATCTTTTGGTGTTGAGAAGATCCTTATACCGGGCTATGATTTACTTTCTTCAATTAAAGCAGTTGAATTAGCAGAAAAATACAATCTTTACGCTTCCTGTGGACTTCACCCCCATGACGCAAAAAAGTTCACTCCCGCTACCCTCAAGGAGATAGAAAGGCTTGAAAAATCGAGCTCAAAGGTAGTTGCCATCGGTGAAATCGGCCTCGACTTTTACAAAAATTATTCTCCTCAAGAGGTCCAAAAGGAAGTATTCACACAATTCCTTCAACTTGCTGAAGACTTAAAAAAGCCCGTTATACTTCACGTCAGGAATGCATACAAAGAGGTTTTTGATATCATTGAAGACTTTAGCTTAGTCTCTGTGATCTTCCACTGCTTTAGCGGTGGCCCCCAAGAAGCAGAAATCATTTTACAAAGGGAAAATTACTACATCTCCTTCTCAGGGACCATTACATACAAGAACGATGCATTAATTAGGGTTGCAAAGTTAGTCCCACCGGAAAAAATCCTCATCGAAACGGATGCTCCCTATTTGACGCCATCCTTAGAGAAAGGCCGTAATGAGCCTGCTTACGTACGACACGTACTCAAAAAGATAAGCGACATCAAGAAAATTGATTATGAGGAACTGGCAAAAATAACTTACGAAAATACCATAAAAGCCTTTGGAATTTCAGAAAACTCCTAAAAATAAAGAGGCCCCCTTCTGCAAGAAGGGGGCCTCAAAATTTTAAGCTTTTAATACCTTCTCAATCCTCTCAAGTGCCCAGTCGATCTCTTCCTTTGTAATTACCAGTGGTGGTGCAAAACGAATCACCTGGTCGTGGGTCTCCTTCGCAAGGATTCCAAGTTCCATCAGCTTCTCGCAGAATGGCCGTGCAGTTCCATACTCTTTCTTAATTTCAACACCGATAAGAAGGCCTCTCCCCCTCACCTCTTTAACATAGGGACTGTTAATCTCTCTAAGCCTCTTCATAAAGTAATTACCAAGTTCTTCGGCTCTTTCCGGCAATCTCTCTTCAATTATCACATCAATGGCTGCCATTCCCACTGCAGCAGCGAGGGGATTTCCACCAAAGGTGGAGCCATGGTCACCAGGCCTGAAGACATCCATCACATCGTTATTAGCAAGAATAGCAGAAACAGGGTAAACACCTCCACCAAGGGCCTTTCCAACAATGAGAATGTCCGGCTTGACCCCTTCCCTGTCCATTGCAAAAAGGGTTCCAGTTCTTCCAAATCCCGTTTGAATCTCGTCAGCCATAAGGAGAACATTATGTTTTTTCGTAATTTCTCTAATAGCCTTGTAGTATCCATCAGGAGGTACAATAACTCCTCCCTCCCCCTGAATAGGTTCCACAAGGAAACCTACAGTATTTGGGGTTATTGCCTTTTCAAGGGCTTCTGCATCTCCAAAGGGAATTACCTTAAATCCGGGAGTAAAGGGACCAAAACCGAACCGGTACTGGGGTTCGGTAGAAAAACTGATTATCGTTATGGTTCTGCCATGGAAATTGTTCTCACAAACTATTATTTCAGCCTTGTCTTCCTCAACCTTCTTTTTTAAATACCCCCATTTTCTCGCAGTCTTTATAGCGGTCTCTACCGCCTCTGCACCTGTATTCATAGGAAGCGCCTTATCAAAGCCAGCAACTTCGCACAACTTTTTCAAAAAGGCACCCATCTTATCATTGTGAAAAGCCCTCGAAGTGAGCGTTATTCTATTTGCCTGTTCAATGAGAGCATTGATAATCTTCGGATGCCTATGCCCCTGGTTCACAGCAGAATAAGCACTCAAGCAGTCAAGATATTTCTTTCCTTCAACGTCCCAAACCCAAACTCCTTCACCTTTGGACAGAACAACAGGAAGAGGATGATAATTATGAGCACTATACCTTTCAGCCTCTTTTATGAATTCTTCTGTAAGGCTCATTCGGTTACCTCCTTTTTTCTTAATTTTAAGCGATTATGAAAGGAAAAACAAAGGGGCAAGATAACCTATAAGCTTAGGCAAGCCCTAAGGAGCTGACTCATGACCCACTTATATGGCCCTATTTCCCACGCCTCTAAATAAGTTCTACTCCCGGGACTTGTTTGCCCCTTGATTTAATGAGGGCTTTAACTTATTATTAATTGAAGACTTAACAGGAGTGAGGTGTATGGTTGCGCGTTTTCTTTCCCGTGAAGAGGCAGAGAAGAGGATTAAGGAGTTAAGAGACCAAATCAATTACCACAATTATCGCTATTACGTTTTAAATAGTCCTGTCATTTCCGATGCCGAATATGATGAACTAATGAGAGAGCTACAGGAACTGGAGAGTCTTTACCCTGACCTTGTCACCCCCGACTCACCTACCCAGAGAGTAGGGGCACCACCTCAGGAAGAATTTGGGACAATTGAACACGAAATACCAATGCTTTCCATTCAGGATGCAAGAAATGAAGATGAAATAAGGGATTTTGATGTTCGTATAAAAAGATTTCTTGGTCTTCCCTTAACAGCGAATATAGAATACGCTGTTGAACCTAAATTTGACGGACTTTCTTGTGAATTAACATACATAAATGGCACTTACACCACAGCTGCTACAAGGGGTGATGGCTTAAAGGGTGAAGATGTAACTCTCAACGCAAAAACCATAAAGTCAATACCCCTAAAACTCTTACCCCAGTTCCCAATTCCACCAAAGGTACAAATCCGTGGTGAGGTAATAATGAAAAAGAAAGACTTCGAGGCATTAAATGAAGAGCTGGCAAGGAGAGGTGAACCAACCTTTGCAAACCCAAGGAATGCCGCCGCCGGTTCTTTAAGACAGCTTGACCCGAATATCACTGCAAAAAGAAAGCTGGACTTTATCGCCTGGGGCCTTGGTGTGGTAGAAGGGGTCAAGTTCAAAACCCATTCAGAAGCCCTCGAGGCCATCGAGAAGTGGGGATTCAAAGCCTCCACCCCAAGAAAGGTATGCAAAAATATTGAGGAAGTGATCGAATATTACCGCTATATGGAAAACATTAGGGATTCCTTAGAGTACGAACTGGATGGCATCGTTATAAAAGTCAATGATATGGAGTTGTGGGATAAGCTGGGAACAACGGCGAGGACTCCAAGATACTTCTTAGCGGGAAAATTCAAGCCGAGGCAAAAAACTACTAAAATCATTGACGTTGTATATCAGGTTGGAAGAACTGGACAAATTACACCTGTTGCAATTCTCGAACCGGTCGAGGTGGGAGGAGTCATTGTCCAGAGAGCAACACTCCACAACTTTGACGAAGTCCAGAGACTCGGCGTAAAAATAGGTGACAGGGTGGTCGTCCAGCGTGCAGGGGATGTTATTCCCGATATTGTTCAGGTTATAAAAGAAGCGAGGACCGGAGAGGAAAAGGAAATTCTCCCTCCAGAAAAGTGCCCCGTTTGTGGAGCAAAAGTGGTTAGGGAAGGAGCATATTACCGTTGTGTCAGTATGCAATGTCCTGCAAAGTTGAAGGCACATCTCCGCCACTTTGCCCAGAGAAGAGCAATGGATATTGAGGGACTTGGTGAAAAGGTAGCCGAGCAATTGGTGGATCGTGGATTGGTTAAAGATGTTGCGGACCTTTTCTATCTCAAAAAATCCCAACTCCTCACCCTTGAAGGTTTTGCAGATAAGTCGGCTCAAAATTTAATTGACCAGATCAATAAGGCAAGGAAAACAACGCTTGCTCGTTTCCTATACGCCCTTGGAATTCCCAATGTCGGTGAATTCACCGCGAAGGTTCTCGCCGAAAGATTTAAATCCTTAGACAAATTAATGAACGCAACCTATGACCAGCTTATTTCTATACCCGGCATAGGTCCCGAAACAGCAACCAGTATTATCGAATTTTTCAGGAATGAACAAAACAGGCAAATAATTAAAAAATTCCTGGATGCAGGCATCACCTTTGAAGAAGAAACAGCAAAACCCGTTGCCGAATCCCCCTTCAAGGGAAAAACCGTGGTATTCACCGGCGAGCTTGATAGCATGACCAGGGACGAGGCTAAGGAAAAGGTCGAAGCCCTTGGTGGAAGGGTCTCCAATTCTGTTTCCAGAAACACGGACTTTGTGGTTGTTGGTAGAAACCCCGGATCTAAGTACCAGAAGGCGCTGGAACTTAAAGTAAAAATTTTAAATGAAGAGGAATTTCTCAAACTCCTGAAGGAGGCTGGAGCATTATAAGGAAATACATCCGATACTTTATCATAATTAACCTTTTCTGGACGCGTCCATCCCAGTGGGTTTATGTAACAAGTGGTAACAAGAATTATCTCTTTGAGGCCAAAGATGGCAAACTCCAGATGGGAGGATACACCTTCGAAGAATACAGAGTTGAGGACGCAAATACAAAATTTGTTAAGACAGCAGAGGATTCTGGATATTTCAACGGTGATCTGGTCTTAAAATGCATTGGAAACTCCATATATCTACAAAATATTGCGGACGAAGAGGATTATGTCCTCTCCTGTACGCAGAATGTCGCAGGAAAAGACACCACAAAAGAGTACATAAAGGCCATAGCGGTGACAATTAGAACCTACCTTTATCACCTGCTTGGCGAAAATATCTATATGTTGCCAGATTCCCTCCCCTACTGGAAATATACCGGCATTGGAAACGTATCCAAAAACGTGAAAAATGCAGTAGAGGAGACAAAGGGAGAGATTTTGACTTACCTTGGCCTCCCAATCTACCCCTTTATAACCTATTGCACAGGGGGCTTCACTGTACCATATGAGGAAATATTCGGTGATACTCTCACTTACAGCATTTCGGTGGAGGACACCTTATCGAAAACTTGCCCCTTTTTCCACTGGGAAACTAAAATACCTTTGAGTGATATCAAATACATTCTGAGAATCGATAAGTTGGATTCTTTAAAAATTGTTAATTTCACAACCCACCTCATCCCTGATACGATAATCTTCTACGGTGAAAAATCCGTAATTTTGCGTGGTCCAGCCCTTTATCAAAGCCTTTATCCCCGTCTTCTAAGCCCTTCTTTTCAGTTAGAAATCAAGGGAGATACCCTTATATTTCAGGGAAGAGGAAGAGGAATTCTCATTGGATTGCCACTCTGGAGCGCAAAACTCATGGCCATTCAGGGAAAAACATACAAAGAGATACTTAACTACTATTTCCCTGTATCCGAAATAGAAAAAATCCCATCTTCAAGGTAGTGGAGGGACTACCCGCTTACCGAGCCCTCCTCTTCCAGGGGTGTTGTCAAAGACTTCGACAACATAGTAAATCACTGCAATAAATTCCCTGTCAAAATGGCCATGGAAATAAGAATGAATAAGATTCGCATATTTGACGATATCTTTCTCATATTCACTAAGGGTCGGGTCCTCCGGATGTAGAAGCCTCGCCAGGGCTCTCACCTCAAAACTTGGAATATCAATGAAGACAATAGAAACAGCGGGGTTTTCCATCTCATTTAAGAATGTGTGGGTCTCAAACCCAGGATTAGTATAAAGTTCGAGAGATACAAGCCCCTTCCGTGTAAAGTATTCATCTGCATTCTTGTAAAGATTTTCGAGAACCTTGAGTTTATACTCATCAGAAGAATCTATCGTTGATTCAAGAAGAGTAATCAACTCCTTTACCTTCTCCGGTTTCGGCAAAAACCCCATACCTTTCACCGCATTATTAATAACAAATTTCGAATCCTTTCTTCTTATACCGTAAGAAGCAACCATCCCGTTGTGCGGACCCGAGAGGGAAGGAGGCTGATTATTTCTTACCCTATCAAGGGTTTCCAGTCTTCTATTGACACTCCAATTCACAAAGGCATCAGGAAGATCAACGATTTGGAAAGTCTGCCACTTGCCATCGACCTTTGCCCTTACCGTCCATTTATTCAAATCGATGTCCTTTATCGTTTTCTGCACAAAATAACTCCATCTCCAGTAGTTTTTATTAGCATGTTCAAGATTTGAATGCATTTTGCTCTCCTTTTTACAACTCAGGACCGCCATAAATAAAAAGAGAAGCAGTCCTAATGCGACATTTTTTGTTTTATTGAGCATACCGCACATACCTCCCCTGAAGTTGGCTCACCGCATATTTTGCAGGGCTTTACCCCTTGGTCCTCTACAACTTGAAGCAAAGGATAAATCTTTCTCAAAAACTCCGAATAGAATCTCAATTTGGTTCCAGGGCTGGTCTTTTCAAGATCCTCAATAAATTTTTTATACTCTAAGCTTGTTGCGCCCTTCGAATATGGGCACTTGTATTCCACATACTCTATCCCGTTAACCTCGACATAAATCTTGTTCTCCATCTCCGTGGTTTTACAAAGAGGTTTTACTTTCCTTACAAAGCCATTTCCCTCTTTCAAAACGGGATATTGCCTCCTCAGATATTCTAAATTCCAGGAGAGGGTGTTAACCAATAGAACCGCCACTTCATCGTCTAAATTATGACCAGTTGTAACGATTTGATATCCCAGCTTCTTAGCGTAAAGGTTAATAAAATACCTCTTCACGGTGCCACAGAGGGAACAAATGGGCCTGCGGTCTTTTTTCTTAATCTCTTCAATACTATAAAATTCTTTATTCAAATCCAAAATGTGGAGAGGCCTGTTCAACTTTTCTGCAAGTTTCTTAGAGACATTCAAAGAATCTTCAGAATACTGACCAAAACCAAGGTCAATGATAAAACCATCAGCTTCGTAGCCAAGAGAGACAAGGGCATGCCAGAGGGCAAGGCTATCTTTACCTCCGGACACCGCAACGAGAATTCGGTCTTCCTTTGAAAACATCTTAAACTCTTTGATAGCAGTATCAACCCTTTTTTGATACCATTCAATATAGTGTTCATTACAAAGGGAGAGTCGATGGTGTGGAATAAAAATTTCAGTGTGCCCCTTACATTTTATACACTTTCTCACGGCCTTTAAGCTTTGCAAAATAAAGGAACTACTCTCTTATTTCGTAGGAATAGGTAATTTCCGATTTTCCTCTCAAATTGGCTGAAACACTACAATACTTATCCTGAGAAAGCTGGATGGCTTTCTGGATGTTTTCTTCCTTCAGGTTTTCACCTTTGAAGATATACTTAATGTGAATCTTTGTGTAATATTTTGGATGTTCAGGAGCTCTTTCACCTTCCACTTCAACACTGAACTCTTTCACCTTTTCTCTCATTTTACTCAAAATCGATATAACATCCATAGCTGTGCACCCACCAAGGGCGACCAAAAGAAGTTCCATAGGAGCAGGTCCGGCACTTTTCCCATCCTCTTTATGAGCAGAATCAAGATAAAGCTCGTGCCCCGAAGGGGTTTCAGCTTTAAATTTCAAACCCTCTTCCCATTTCAAATTTACCTTCATTTTAGTACCTCCTTAATTCTTTTACTTTGACCTTTCGGTCTGCCCTCCCTTCTGGGTGTCAATGGAGGGCTTAAAGGCAACCATCCTTTCGGCGAACTTCTTTGGCATTTTTGGAACTTCAATGCGGAAAATCCTCATCACACTTTCGTTTCGGATCCTCTCCATAAGCTCATCAAACAGTTCAAGGCTCTCTTTTTTATACTCCACCAATGGATCTTTTTGAGCATATGCCCTCAAATAGACCCCCTCTCTCAAATGGTCAAGGGCATAAAGGTGTTCTCTCCAGAGATGATCCAGGGTCGTTAATAAGACAATCCTCTCCATCTCCCTCATCTTTTCATCACCAAAGGCCTCCTCCCGTTCTTTATAAAGGTCCTCAAGCTTATTGAAAACCAGTTCCTTTACTTCCTGTTTACTCTTCACATTCAACATCTCGGAAAAATCATAAAGGAAGAAGTAGGCAAGCTCGTTCCTCAAATCCTGAAGATTCCAGGAATCATCCCTCTCATTATTCCTTAAATATTTCTCTATGAGGTCTTCCGCAATACCCTTTGCGTAATCAAGGACCAATCCCCTTAAATCCTTACCGTCAAGGATGTCGTTTCTGAGGCCATAAATCACTTCCCTTTGCCTATTCATCACATCATCATACTCAAGGAGTCTCTTTCTAATCTGGAAATTCTGCATCTCAACCCGCTTCTGTGCCGTTTCAAGAGCCTTTGTCACCATAGGAGATTCGATAGGCCCCTCATCCTTGCTTCCAAATCTTTCCATAAGTTCCATCACCCTATCGGAACCAAAGAGTCTCAAAAGGTCGTCTTCCAAGGATAGGAAAAATCTCGAAGAGCCAGGATCACCCTGCCTTCCAGCCCTTCCCCTCAGCTGATTATCAATTCTACGGGCTTCGTGTTTTTCGGTGCCAATAATGTAAAGCCCACAGGGAACTCCTTCCTTAATACACTTCTTAGGATCCTCTGTACAGGTAAGACCAAGGGTTGGATTTGGCGTATTTATAGCACACTCCTTTGCCCGAACAACGTTTGCACCCAATTTAATATCCGTTCCTCTACCTGCCATGTTGGTTGCTATGGTAACTGCCCCAAACTGACCAGCCCTTGCTATGATTTCCGCTTCCTTTTCGTGGTATTTGGCGTTCAAAACCTGATGAGGTATCCCCTTCCTCTTTAACAACCTGGACAAAAGCTCAGAAACTTCCACTGACGTGGTCCCCACGAGAATAGGCCTGCCAACCTTATGCCATTTTTCGATTTCATTTATAATGGCCTCATATTTTTCCTTCTTCGTCTTAAAAATTATATCGGGATAGTCCACCCTGCGAACGGGTTTGTTGGTAGGAATCTGAATCACATCGAGTTTGTAGATCTCCCAGAACTCCTGGGCCTCAGTCATTGCGGTACCTGTCATACCAGCCAGTTTTTCATACATCCTAAAGTAGTTCTGAATGGTGATGGTGGCAAGGGTCTGGGTTTCTCTCTGGATTGTCACGCCCTCTTTTGCTTCGACTGCCTCATGGAGTCCATCAGACCATCTTCTTCCTGGCATCAATCTTCCTGTGAATTCATCCACGATTATAACTTTCCCGTCCATCACCACATAGTCCACATCCTTCTCGAAAAGCATGTAAGCCTTGAGTAACTGTTTCAGGGCATGAATCTTATCACTCTTCTCCGCATATTCTCTGAGAATCCTCTCTTTTTCATAAAAGCGCTCGCGAGCAGATAGATTTTTGTCCTCATCAAGCTTATGAAGTTCTGTAGAAAGATCAGGAAGGGCAAAGAGGCCCTTTTCCCTCTTCTCCACCTCTTCCCTGCCCTTTTCTGTTATTTCAACAGAATGGGACTTCTCATCAACCCAGAAATAAAGTTCTTCCTTAAGCTCTTCAATTCTCTTCGTCTTTTCACCACCGATGGTAACTTCCTTCATCAACTCTAACTCAACCTTATCCACAAGCTTCATAATTCCAGGTTCCTGGAGCATTTTGAATAGCTTCTTTGCCTTAGGCATACCCATCCTCGCTTGAATAATCTTTTCCGCCGCCTCAAATTCCTTACCCTGTTTTAGTAGATTCTCAGCAACAAAGAGAAGCTGGGTAACCAGTTGAGTCTGTTTCCTCACTAAATTCTCTGCAAGGGGTTTCATTTCCCTGTAAATCTCTGCAGAAGAGTATTCGACAGGTCCAGAGATAATTAATGGGGTCCTCGCCTCATCGATCAAAATAGAGTCGACCTCATCCACAATGGCATAGTAGTGACCACGCTGGACCCTGTCCTCTGCCCTGTAAACCATGTTATCCCTTAGGTAGTCGAATCCAAATTCGTTGTTAGTTCCGTAGGTTATGTCTTTCTGATATTCAATCTTCCTTCGAGCATTATCCATATCGTTCTGGATCACGCCAACACTTAAGCCAAGGCTTTCATAAACGGGTCCCATCCACTGCCTATCTCTGCGGGCGAGATAATCATTCACCGTAACTAAGTGCACCCCGGTCCCCTTAATCCTTCCTATGATCCCGTGAAGATAAAGGGGCATTGTCGCAACGAGGGTTTTACCTTCACCTGTCTTCATCTCCGCAATCTTTCCCTGGAAAAGTACGATAGCACCGAGCAACTGGACATCAAAGGGGATCATATCCCATTCCCACATATGGCCCGTAACTTCCCATTTCTTTCCGCACAATCTTCTCGTCGCCTCTTTAACAAGGGCAAAAGCCTCAGGCAGTATTTCAAAAGGATCTTCGCCATCCCTGATACGCTTTTCAAACTCCTCAGTTTTCTTTATTAGGTCTTCATCTTTCAATGAATGATAAGTTTCGTAAATCTCATTTATTTTCTCAACAATGGGCCAGAGTTTCTTTATTTCCCGGTCATTCCTTGAGCCTATTATTTTTTCCATCAAAAATTTAAACATAGCTCCACTCCTCGTTGTAATTATAAACCCACCAGTGTAAAATTAAAAGGAACAATGGTCTCTGCAATAATTGTAAATTATCGATCAGGGAAATTATTGAAACGCTGTTTGGACTCCATCTACAATCAGGTTGATGAAATAGTTATTGTCAACCACAGCCCCGAAGAGGACCTAAAGGAATTCACTCAAAAATTTCCAAACACCAAGGTAATAAACAGGCAAAACAAAGGCTACGCATCGGGCTGTAACTTTGGTGCCAGAGTGGCCAGGGGAGACTTTCTACTTTTTATGAATCCAGACACCGTTGCCTTTCCCGATACAGTAAGAATTCTCGAAGAAACCACAAGAAAATTTAACTCAGTGGCAGCCCCAAGGTTCTTAAATCCTGATCACTCATTTCAACCTTCCACAAGGATGTTCCCCTCTTTAAAGCACGTCTTAGTCAGCAGAACATCCCCCCTCCGTATTTTCTTCAAAAATTCTAAGATCAAGAAGGAATATTTTGGCTACAAACTGGAAAAGATAGAAGAGCCTATCTTCCTTGAGGAATCTTTTCCCCTCGGCGGTTTCTTTATGATACCACGGCAAATTTTCGAGAACCTAAAGGGATTTGATGAGCAATTTTTCCTCTTCTTCGAAGACGCCGACTTTTTCAAAAGGCTTATAGAATCCGGGTATTCACTGATTTACGAACCAAAGGCAAAGATTATACACTTTCATGGATCTTCACGAAAAGAGGCACCTTTTAAGTCGGAATTTCAAAAACTCCGCTCCTTTTTTCTCTACACAAAAAAACACTCGAAGAATTCAATCGAAAAACTTATTGTTTTTATCCTATCCCTCACCTACAACTTGATTATCGCCTTTCGTTATTTTATAAATATTCCCGTAAAGGAAAGCCAATGGCAGGCATAAGAAAAGGGTCCATTAGGTTAATCTCTAAGTTTATCCTTGTGCTTCTGGATCTCTTTTTCATTGCTTTCTCCTTCTATGCGGGCTATTACATTAGGGTTAATGTAATCGGCACTACCAAATATACATTGCCTCCAGCACTGCCCATTGCCCACTATTCAAAATACTTTTTTGCTTTCTTAATCTGGGTCATCACCTTTTATTACGAAGGCCTCTACACAAAATACTTTACCAAAAGCGAAGAACTACTGAAAATAGCAAAAGGCACCACCATAGCCTCCGCCTTCTCAGCCCTTCTCCTTTATACCATTAAAGTAGAACCGTCATTCTCGAGGCTTGCTTTCCTAATCTCCTACATTTTAAGCATCTTCCTCCTCTGGGTCGGTAGAATTATCGTAAAAAGAATCCTTTACGAAATCGGACTACTTAGAGATAAAGCTCTCTTCTGGGGTGACTCGGTGGAACTGGAATGGTTCAAAAGGACCATCGAAAGGGAGAAAACCAGTGGCATCAATGTGGTAACCCATATAAAAAATGGGTCTGCGGAAATAGTAAAACAAGCTATTTTGGAGAAAGAACCCGACCTCCTCATTGTAGGTGGTGTACCGCTTACGGAAGTTAAAAAGGTGGAAAACTTAGCCTGGGAAAAAAATGTTGAAATATTAATAAACGCCTTCAACCACGCCTTAAACCCTCAGGAACTGGAAATCGTTGATTTCTTTGGTTTTAAAAGCCTAAAATTGAAATATAATCTCTTAATCCCAAGGAATGCCAAATTGAAAAGGCTACTGGATCTTCTCGTCACCGTTCCCTTAATTATAATTTTACTACCAGTTATTGCACTCATCTCCATCACCATCGTTGCTACTTCGAAGGGACCTGTGATCTTCACTCAGCCAAGGCTTGGGAAGAATGGCAAGTTAATTAAAATCTTCAAGTTCCGCACCATGTATCTAAACTCCGACCAAATCCTACAGGAATTTTTAAGAGAACACCCGGAGATTAAAGAGGAATACGAAAAATTTAGAAAAATTGTGAGCGTAAAAGACCCAAGAGTCACTCCCATCGGCAAAATCTTAAGAAAAACCAGTCTTGACGAGCTTCCACAACTATTTAATGTTTTGTTGGGGGATATGAGTCTTGTGGGTCCAAGGCCTTATTTGCCCGAAGAACTGGAGGTCATCGAAGATGTTAAAGACATCCTCTTAAGCGTCAAACCCGGTCTTACGGGTTTATGGCAGGTCTCGGGTAGGAACGCCCTGACCTTCGAAGAAAGGATTATGTTAGACCTCTATTACGTCAAAAACTGGAACATCTTTTTGGACTTAGCAATCTTTGTAAAAACAATTTTAGAGATCTTTAAGGGCGAAGGAGCCTACTGAACTTGCTCCACTTCTTCCTTTAAATATGGTAAAAGTTGTAAATCTTCAACGAACCCGTATTTTTTGTACATCTCTTCCAGCTTACCCAATATTTTATAGGCGCCTCTCTTCCTCTTTGTTAAAATGAAGAACTCAAGCAAACCTTCAAAGTAGGAGACTATGTAGTCTGGATCTTTTTTCAAGTTCGCTCTGGCTTCTTCATGGGCAGAATGGAGAGCGCGCCCCGCTTCCCTCCTTTCACCTCTTAAGGCGTAATATTCAGCCAATACAAAATGCGCCCAGAACCTGTAATTCTGGAATCTCTTCTCCTTTACATGGGGTAATATCTCATTTAGAATTTTACCCGCTTTGTCCAAATCTCCTTTCAGGATGAATAATTCCGCACCAATCAACAATGAGGCAAACTTTGTTGTATCAAGCTCTCTCTTCTCAAGCAACTTCTCTAACTCTCTGAAATATTCTTCAGCCTTTGCATAATCTTTATAGCCTTCCTTATAGAGCCTCACAAAATTCCTGGTAACCATTATTTTATGTTCGATGGAATTTATCTCCTCGGCGATTTCCATTGCCCTCCGATAGAAGACCTCTGCCTCATTATATTTACGGGTAATCCTCAAGACTGAACCGATATTATTAAGAGCAAGGCACATGCTATCTTTACTACCTATTAAATGAGCCTCGTGGTAGGCATTCTGGAAATTTCGCATTGCTTCATCATATTTCCTGCTGGAAAGGTAATACATCCCGATGTCAATGTAAGTTGTAATCAAACCACCTTTGTAGCCTATCTGCTTATAAATTTCTCTTGCCTTTTCATAATATTCAATGGCTTTCTGCATGTCACCAAGGTCATGGTAAACGATGGCAATATCAATATAACTGGCACCCAATCCCTTAAAGTCATTTATACCCTGCCTGATTTCAATTGCCTTTTCGTAATAAGCAATAGCATCCTGAGGCGAAGATATTTCAGCATGAAGCACCCCAAGGACATTATAAAGGGTACCCTCCCAGTATTTAGAGAGGTACTTCTTATTAATTAGTGCCTGTTCCAAAACCACCCTTGCGTCTTCATACTGACCGAGTTTGATTAAAATCCAGCCTTTTTCGATATAATACTTATAAAGGGGGTGTTCGGCCAACTTATCACCTTGATTATTATTTTTTTCCTTCATTTCCTGCTGAAAGGCGAGTTCAATGGCTTTATCTATATACTTAAGAGCTTCACTATAGAGTCCTTGCTCACTCAAAACGTCCGAATATCTCGAGTAGAACTCAGCATCGATAAAATCTGAAAACTTCTGCTGCACCTCTTCTAAAAATTCTCTCGCGTATCTCAAATCGCCCTTAATCATTAAGCACTCGACAAAATCAAGTGCTTCCCTAACGTACTTTTTCCCATCCTTTTCGTACTCAAAATAATACAACCAGAACTTCTTTGCCTCCTCATAGGCAAATTGTGACATCGCCTTCCTTGCAACTATTGGAGCATACTGCAATATCTTCTCGATATCTCCGCCGTGATACGCATGATAGGCTATAAGTTCCTCTGCATTTGCAATGTAACCCTTATTCTGTTCTATCCACCTTGCAATTCTCTGATGATAAAATCTCCTTTTACTCTGAGAAATACCTTGAAGGATAAGCTCCCTCATTACGTCTTCTTTAAACGCAAAAATATCTGGCCCACTCTCCTCAAGGATTCCCTTCTTTATGGCTTTCTCAATGGAATCGTAGATTTCTCCCATGTCCATATCAAGAACACCTTTAATTATCGAAGGTGAAAACTCATGCCCAATGCAGGACGCCACTTCAAGGACCTTATCTCCCTCCACCTCCTGAACCCTTTTTCTCATGATATGTTGAATGGTTTGGGGGATAGAGATATTCTCAACATCGGCAAGTACCCAGCGTTTCCCATTGTACAAAAGATTCCCCTTATCGTAAAGTTCCTTAATTAGCTCCTCAATAAAGAAGGGGTTTCCGCCAGATTTGTTGTAGAGGAACCTAATCACCTCTTCCTCAGCCTCTTCCTGAAGAATGGCGGAAACGAATTCAGATGTTGCAGAATAATCAAAGGGCTTCAGATCCATCACAAAAATAAAACGTTCACGTAAAGCCTGGGATAGGAAGTTTTCAACATAATCGTAAGTATGATCCTCTGTTCTAAAAGTGGCGAAAAACTTTACATCGACGGGGGCATTTCTAATCACATAGTACAAAAGCTCCATCGATGACTTGTCCGCCCACTGTATATCGTCAATGTAAATTAAAACCCTTTTATGAACTGCAAAATGCTTGAAGAACTTCAGTATAGTATCGTAGAGCTTGTACTTATCTATATTCTTTACATTGCCACTTTTACTTGCTTCTGGGAAAATAGAGTAAAAAGCGGAAAGTTCAAATTGGTCAAAATTAGAGAGAGCCTCCTTTGATTCTATTTTATAGTTGTCGTAACAGTACCGAATCAAATCCTTCAAAAGACTAAAGGGGACTTCGGAAAGGGCTCCGTATGCTACACCCATAAAAAAGTAGACACCCTCAACTCTTTTTAGAGTATCTTTCACGAGACGGGTTTTACCTATGCCGGCCCCTCCTCGGACGATTACCAGTTTTTGGTCCTGATTTATAAGATTTATAAGGGTTCTCTTCTCCTCTATCCTGTCAACAAACTGGGATGTCGGAATTACAGGAACCGCCTCAACTTCTTCAACCCAAGCAATACGACCCTTACCTCTCCTTTTCGCTCTGTAAAGGGCTATATCCGCCTTGTTAAAAAGTTCCTGCCAGGTCTTGCCATCCCTTGGATATTCGGCGAGACCCATGCTGAGGGAGATACTTCTTCCAGCTATCTTCTGAGATCTCACGCTGTTAAGGATTTTTTCGGCAACGAACTTAGCATCTTCAAAATCCGTATTAGGCAAGTAAATAATAAACTCGTCTCCCCCATATCTAATGAGAACGTCAGACTCCCTTAAAGATTTCATAATGAACTGAGAAAGTTCCTTGAGAACCTTATCACCCTCAAGATGCCCGTAAAGATCGTTAATTTCCTTAAAGTTATCGATGTCAAAAAGAATTATGGAAAAATTTGTGCGATATCGTTGGGCCCGTCGTATCTCAAGGTCGGCGAAGGTACTAAGGAACTTTCTATTTCGTGCTCCGGTTAAATCATCCGTATATTGCTCTACTTTCTCCTGGATCATTTGGATAATTTTAAAAGCCTCCCTTTGTTCTGTCAAATATTCAAGCTACCCTTTCCAATGCGAACTGCAAGCCTTAAAATAAAGTTCAATGGAAAAACGATTTGAAGAAGTTTTAAAAACCATTGAGCTTTTATCAAAGACGGAAACCGATAAAATAATCTTCTCAGCAGAGATAATTTCCAACGCACTTAAAAAGGGGAAAAAAGTTCTATGGTGCGGGAATGGCGGTAGTGCTGCTCAGGCAATGCATTTCAGCACCGAATTAATGGTAAAATATAAAACCAAAAGAACCCCGTTCCCATCTGTCTCCCTATCCGCCGATACCTCTCTTATTACTGCCACAGGAAACGATTTCGGCTTTGACGAAATCTTTTCAAGGCAGGTAGAAGGGCTCGGAAAGGAAGGCGATGTTTTGGTAGCCCTTTCTACTTCAGGAAGCTCAAAAAATGTGATTAAGGCAATTAAAACGGCAATAGCTAAGAAAATGGCCGTTATCTTCTTAACGGGCGCAGACCCAACAGAAGTGGAAGACCAGGTGGACGTGGTTATCCATGTACCCTCAAAAAATACTCCTATAATCCAGGAGTGCCACCAAATTATAGGGCATATAATAATAGAAGAAATGGAGAAAAAACTGGAGGTTTAAAGTGATAAGGAAATTTGCCACTTTCTTACTTTTAACCTTGTCTATCACCCCAACGCTTCAAGGCAAGGATGTGTCCATCGCAACCGTTGATATGAATCGCATCTTCAACGAATACATCGAGTTCCAGGATGCAAAGAGAGAACTGGACAGGTTTGTTTTAGAATGGGAAAGGCAGAAGGATAGTCTCAAACAGTATATAGATTCGCTTAAAAATCTTTTAGAAATAGAAAAGCCTGGGCTTACAGAGAAAGGCAGAGAAAAAAGAGAACTGGAAATACAGAAGGCCCAAGAAGCATACTCAAATTTTATTAAAAACATCTGGGGAGACAATGGGCTCTTTTATAAAAAATCTTCTGAGCTTTTAGAGCCCTATTACAAGAAAATTCAGGAAACCATCAAAAATGTGGCAATGGCAAACGGTTTTGACTTAGTGTTAAACAACGATGCAAAGGTGATCCTTTACGTTTCAAATTCTCAGGACATAACGGACAAAGTCCTTCAGGAGTTAAACAAAACCTATGCTCAGCAAGCAATATCCGGAGGGAAAAGATATAGAATTGCTGTCTTTCCCCTTATGGAAACCGAGCCTGGGGCCCAAAAACTCCAGCTTGGCAATCGCCTTCAAAAGTCCCTTTACCAGGGAATTACCGGTAACGTACTCCTTGAGGTAATTCCTACCGATAATGTAAACAAAGAGATATCCCGAAGCAATCTCACCAACAATAAACTGTTCCCGGAAACCTGCAAACAGATCGCTCTGAGTCTCAACGCAGATTATTTTGTGTGTGGAACTGTTGAAACCTCGGGTGAAAATGTTAACTTTGTTTACCAGTTGTACCGCACCGCAACGGGCGAGAAGCTACAAGAAATAACGGGCTCCGCTACAAACCCAAGAGAAAGTCTCGATGTTGAGTCACTTCAAAAGGCACGACTCTTATCACAACAATTCAAACCTTAGAGGCAATAGCAAAACCATCGATCTTAGAAGGATAATTCTTAAAGGCCTTTGCTAAATTCTCCATTGTAGCGCCAGTGGTATAAACATCATCCACGAGGAGAATCCTCTTTCCTCTGAACCTTTCCGGATGACTTACGAAAAAAGCCCCGGAGAGATTCTCCAAACGCTCACTCCTGGTCAAATTCGCCTGCTTAAGGGTATATTTTCTCCTTTTTATGCCCTTTTTCGCTAAAGGAATCCCATATTCCTTTGCCAGCCTTTTCGCAATTACTTCACTCTGGTTGAATCCCCTTTCCCTTAGTCTTGTGGCGTGAAGAGGAACGGGCACAATAAAATCGTAGTCAAGAGGAAGCCCAGAAAAATATTGAGAAAAATAACGTGCAATCTCCTTTCTCTTCTCGTACTTGAATTCTTCAATGAGCCTTCTCACCTCTCCTTCGTACTCAAAAACAATGTAAACTTGAGAGAGGTGATCGGCGTCAGGGAAAAAGATTTTGTTAACCCGCTTTTCCTCAAAATTTTTCTTGCATCCATCACAAAGGATGCCCTTAGAAGGCTTTCCACAAATATAACAAAAAGAAGGGAAAATCGCCTCTAAGAGAAATCTGAACACAGCTACTAATGTTTCTTAAAGGCTTTCCTGCGCAAAATAAAATAAATAACAACGGATGTAACCATTATAGCAATGGAAATCCACTGGTTTATTGTGAGAATGTACACATTTTCGGGCTCGTAATACCTGGTGAAATCCACGAGAAACCTTATCAAAGAGGCGAAAAACATGTAGAATAGGAAAATAAACCCATCAAAGGGTTTTTTCTGTTCAATTTTCAGTAAGATAAAAAAGAGTATCAAGTTTGCAAAGGATTCGTAAAGCTGGGAAGGATGAATAGGAAGAGAATCCATTACTTCATAAGCGGGTGAGCCGGGTGGAAATACCACAGCCCAAGGGAGATGGGTCTCTTTACCAAAACAACACCCGTTGAAGAAGCACCCCCACCTTCCAAAAAACATACCAAGGGCAAGGGCTTCAGAAGCAAAATCAGCAATAGGCCAAAAAGGCAAATATTTCTTATTTTTTATCAAATAAAGAATCCCGGTGATTAGGGCAAACAAAAAACCGCCAAAAAAGACCGCTCCGCCTTCCCAGAACTTAATAATTTCCGATGGATGTTCTTTAAAATAGGGAATGTGATAAAGGACGTAAAAAATCCTTGCCCCAACAATTCCTGCTAATCCCACCCAGAAGCCAAAATCCCATATCTTTTCAGTACTAACACCTATCACGCGGGCTCTCTTAGCCACATAGCTAATTCCAGCAATAAAACCTATTAACACAAGTACACCCCATGTGCGTACTTCAAGAGGCCCTATCCTGAAAAGAATCGGATGCATCAATCACCTCCTGATTTTCGGCTTATTATAAAATAAAAAAGGGGGAACTCAAAGTTCCCCCTTCTTGTTTTCGGGCTATAAGGCTTTTATGCCTTTTCTACGTGAACAGCCTTCGGTCCCTTATTGGTCTTTTCCACATCGAACTTCACGCGCTGCCCTTCTTCCAGTGTCTTATATCCTTCTCCTTCTATATCGGAGAAGTGCACAAACACATCACCAGATCCATCCTCGAGCTGGATGAATCCATAGCCTTTCCGCGAGTCGAACCACTTGACCCGCCCGTACTTCTTAGTGTTACCCATTTGAAACAACCTCCGTTAAAAATTGTTTGTAAAGAATGGTTTAATTATGCTCCTTAAGGGGGGTCGTGTCAAGTTAATGTGCTCTGACGATATCTTTAATCTTCATCAGGCGTGTAATATCAGATCTTTCCATCTCAGAAAGTTTCATCGAAATAAACTTAATGGTGGATTCAAGCTCAGGAATTAAAATGTACTCGAGGGCATTCACCCTCCTCCTCGTCTTCTCTACCTCGATGGCAAGAAGTTCAAGGGACTTCTCCTTTTCCGCAAGTTCAATTAAATCTTTGTACGCCCTCGTTAGAGATTCTAAAGACACATCAAGCTCCGGCGAGGTTCCCGCAAACCCATAACTTAAATAACTGCCCTCAATTCTTGCTTTAAAGGTCGGAACGACAACGGTCATTATCTTCTTCTCACCAATCTCAATACCTGAGGAAACAGAAGGAATCAGGAAAAGCTCCTCCACCTCTTCAGGCTCCATAAAGGCCCTGGCGAGGACAAATCTCCTAACCGACTCCGACAACTCCTCTTCTACCTTCTTCCTAAGCTCTTTAAGGCCCTCAAGAAGCTCAAAGAGAATCCTCACCAGTTCATCCTGCTTGTCCTTCAGAAGTTTGTGGCCCTTTCTCGCAATGGCAATACGCCTTTTGAGCCTCAAAAGTTCCATCCGAGTTGGACTGGCACTTATAAGTGGCATGTTTATATTATACCAGAAAATTCATATTACTCCAAATAGGCTTGCAAGGTGCTAACTAATTTGTTTGACAATGCATCCCAATGTATATAAAATTAAAGAATGTTTCAACATAATGATTTTTCAGCTGTACTTCAAATCATCTCAAAACCAACCCCGAAGAGCTTCATTAGTTTTCTAAACATATTTTGTAGGAATCTCCACTTTGACGGCGCTGTGATATACCTCAATGTGGGAAATCCAGAAAAATTAGCCTTTTTTGCAGGGGTTTACAAAGGCAGTCCCGTCCGAGAGATTCCACAAAAATTTCCCTATTTGACTCCACAAAGTATCGGTCCCAACATCTTTCAAGAAGCCCAAAACAAATTTTTTGAATTTGAAAGGGAAAATCTTCCGGAAGAAGTAAACCAATTCCTTGCAAAATTCAATATAAACAAGGTATTCTTAATTCCCATTCTCACTTCCACCCAGAATTATGGTATTTTAGTGGCCGGCACCGAATCGAGACGTCAACTAACACCCGAGGAGACGGAGAGCTTAAAGGCCCACACTGTTATGTTTTCAATCCTCATCGATATCTATCATACAAAATGGGTTTATGATGTCGTTAGAAATAACATCAGAGAACATGTGATCCTTCAAGACCTTGACCACAGAATTTTGGAAGCAAATAGAGCTGCAGCTTTATCCATTGGAATTGAAAATCCCGACGAACTAAAAGGAAAATTCTGTTATGAATTGTGGCATCAGCGTAATACCCCTTGTCCCTTCTGCCCCCTCGAGGTAACAAGAAAGACATTAAAACCTGAAGAAAAGGAGGTTATGACGCCCGACGGCCGATGGTTTTTAATTAGATCCAACCCTATTTTAAACGAGGCAGGAGAACTCGTAGGATTCGTCGAACTAACACTGGAAACAACGGAAAGGAAAAAAGCAGAACAAGAGGCAAGGCGCTTTCAAGAGATAGTGAAGCATCTCTTTGAACAACCCCTCGTGGGTGTCACCATTTCAGATTACGATGGAAAAATATTAGAGGTCAATGAAACAAGGGCAAAAATGCTCGGTTACACAAGAGAAGAGCTGTTGAAAATGAACTGGAAGGACTACACCCACCCCGACGATGTCCCTGCGATTCTCGAAAAGGTGAAAGAACTGAAGGACAAAAAGACAGAAAACTTTATAATGGACGTAAGGTGCATAAGTAAAGACGGAAAGATTGTCTGGCAAAGGCTTTTCGTAATGCCCCTCGAGTTCGAAAAGGAAAATCTTCTAATATCTATGATAATGGATATTTCCGAGGATGTCACCCTTAAAGAGGAGCTGCAAAAACTTCTTAAAGAGAGAACCGCCATCTTGGAAGCAATCCCGCAAAGGATTTATAAAGTAACAAAGGAAGGTAATGTTTTTCCGGTAACGAAGACCTCAGAGGAGGCTGAAAAACTCTCCGATATAATCCGTAGAACGGATAAAGACGCAAAAGAGTTGATAAAAACTGTACTTGAAAGTGGAGACCCTCATAAAATGCTCTACAACAGGAAAAGCGAAAGGGAAGACAGGTACTTTTCCTCTACCATTACTAAACTTGACGAAGAAACCGCTGTCATCGTGGAAAACGATATTACCGAGATAAAAAGACAGGAAATCGAAGCATTAAAACAGAGGAACCGTTTTAGAAGACTCACAGAGGGCATTATAAAAACCCTCTCCCACATCATTGAACTTAAAGAACCCTATACTGCAGGCCACCAGTCAAGGGTTGCGGAAATCGCTTACTTAGTAGGAAAAGAAATGGGGCTTGATGAGAATAGATTAACAACCCTGAGATACGCAGGGCTTCTCCACGACATCGGAAAGCTAATCATACCCATTGAGATACTCAATAAACCATCTAAATTAACAGAATCGGAATTTAATTTAATAAAGCAACACCCATCTTTCAGCTACGAAATCCTCAAAGATATTGAATTTGAAGGGCCGGTTGCCGAAATCGTTCTTCAGCACCACGAAAGACTCGACGGCAGCGGATATCCAAAAGGGCTAAAAAACGGCGAAATACTCTTAGAGGCAAGGATCATAGCCTGTGCTGATGTTTACGAAGCGATGACCTCTCACAGGCCCTATAGACCCGCCTTATCACCGGAAGAGGCACTGCGGGAACTCAAAGAAAAGGCAGGAATCCTTTATGACCCGGAAGTCGTAAGTATAATGGAAAAACTCTATTTAGAAAGAAAATTGCCTAAGGCAACTTCAGAAAAATGAGTTAAGCAAAAGGCTAAACAGTTTTTTCACCTAAAAGGCATATTCGCTAATTTTCCTGAGGGTATTGCATTAAAACAAGGGGAAATTGTCAATATCAAGCTACATAAGTCATTGCACATCAAAGATTTCCGCACTCTTGACCGTTCAAAGAGACTTACTATTATATAAATGGAGACAAATCAAAAACTTAAAAAGGAGGTGAGAGTATGGTAAGGGATTTAATGAGATGGGATCCATTCAGAGAAATCTCTTCCCTAAGGGAAGAGGTTGATAGACTCTTTGATGCCTTCTTCGGCAGACAGGCTGAGAAGATGTTAAGGGAAAGGGAGGCCTTCTGGGTTCCTGCCGTCGACATCGAAGAGACCGAGAATGAATTCATCGTGAAGGCCGAACTCCCAGGGCTCAAGAAAGACGAGGTAAAGCTCTCCATCTCCGAGGATACCCTTACCATCAGCGGTGAAAGGAAGATGGAGAAAGAGGAGAAAGGGAAAACCTACCACCGCGTCGAGATGAACTACGGTAAGTTCGAGAGAACCATCAGATTCCCAACGGAAGTAGTTCCTGATAAGGCAAAGGCCTCCTATAAAGACGGTATCCTGACTATCACCGTACCAAAGAGTGAGAAGGCTAAGGGTAAAGAGATTGAAATAGAAATTGAATAGTTTTATAACCTTGGGCGCCCCGAAGGGGCGCCCAGTTTTTTTATTTTAGCAAAGTCCCACTTATCCTTGTGTTAATCCATTCGGAAAAAACTTGGATAGTGTAGTGTAACATCTGCGTCGAAATCTTTTAGTGCTAATCCATTCAAAAAAGTAAATTTTCAACTCTTATAATTTTGAACGATCAGGGAGTTTCCGCCTGAACTCCTCTTAAGCGCAATTTTTGGCTCTTAAAATTTTGAACCCAAAAGTTGATTAGTTTTTCTTCGCTCAAAACACGAAAAATAACGCGTTTTTACCCTGTAACTTAACAGCAATGCAAAAAACTTCGAGATCCATTTAAACTTATGTGAACCCTTCTATACCCGTTATAAACTTAAGAACCTATATAAAAGCCTCTATCCTTGAGATTCAGAGGAACTTTAAACCCGAAGCGTTCCCTCAAAAAATCCTTCGATTCACTTCTCCCACTTCACCTCGACCTTCTTCCCCTGCATTTTCTTGAAGTAGTCCTCGATTTTCTCCCTTAACTCTCCGCTGATCTTTCTCTCCAAAGGGAAAATTACACTATTATCAAGTCTTTCAACAATATTAACCGCCATTTCCAGAACGGGGCTAAGACCGCTTACCCCCGTATAGTTGACCCTATCATCATGGGAATGGATGTAAAAACTGCCCTTCCCACCAAACCGAGCAAGGTTAATGGAAGGCACCCCATAGAGGGCAAAGGGCATAGAATCGCTGGAATAGATGTCAAGCCTCACCTTGAAGGGGATACCCTTTTCCTTTGAAAGGATGGAAACAAAATTTACCGTGTCCTTATCGGAAATGCACATTGCTCCGTTTTCACCGATGGGGTCTCCAGCCACATCAAGGTTAATAACCATCTTGATCTTCTTTAATTCATCCTTTATCTCCTCCACATAGGCTTGACTACCCAGAAGCCCCAACTCCTCACCGGAAAACCATACAAATCTGAGTGTCCTTCTTGGTCTTCTTTTGGAAAAATATTTTGCGAGAGCGACCAAAATGGCACTTCCTCCACCGTTATCCGTGGCTCCTGGTGAAATGGCAACGGAGTCGTAGTGTCCGCAAAGAAGGATAATCTCATCGGGCTTATCCGTTCCCTTTATTTCCGTAATTATGTTAACCGCTGTACCCTTGTAATATTCCGTATTTCCCTGAATCCTTACCCTCTTGCCTTCTGACTCCTTCAACTTTAGCCCCGTGTCATAGTCAACTACGAGGGCAGGAATCACTCTTCCCTCTTCCACAAACCGCTGGGATATGGAAGAGAAGGAAAATCCCCTTTCTGGAGGCGAGATGGAAATAAGCCCCTTTACCCCTTTTTCAATGAGTCTTTCGTAGCCTTCGCCCCTAACCCTTCCGTAGGTTACAACAATCTTACCTTTAACGTCCTGAGAGAGGTAATCTACATCCTCCACATAGATCACTTCGCCTTCCTCATCAAAGGGTTTTGTATTGCCGTAGGGAACAGCCTTGAACACCCTATTTTTGAGAACTACTCTACCATCGCCGGGCTTGAAGGTCCAAAGATTAAAAGATTGTTGCGATACAGAAAGTCCGAGTTTTGAGAGTTCGTCAACGATGATTTCCCTGGCCCTTTCTTCTTCGATACTTCCTGCCAGCCGGGGAAAGGCGATCCTCCTCAAAATTTTGTACGCATAATTGGAAAGGCTTCTCATGAGGAAAATTATAATACCAAGAACAGGGACTAACATTATTTTAATGGAAACAAGATGGCAGCCTTATTAAAAACCCTTGACTTCGTACTTTTTCCGGATCGGCGTGGCACAACTTTTCAGGGAATTGTTCCTCTATAATACTCTGTACAACTATCGATGGGTTAATGCTTTGTAAATAGATAGCCGACATTGAGGTTGTAGTTTACTCAAACTGAGAAAAAGGATCCGAAAAGGGTTAATTGAAGCTCAAAAACTCTCCTAAAAAACTGCCCCCTCCCAAAGGGAGGGGGCAGTTTTCAGGTCGAAGTCGGACTTGCTACTTCGTGAGTATTATCCTCTCCGTGAAGCTCTTCTTCGGTGTAACCATCTTCACGATGTAAACACCAGAACCAACCTTAGAGCCTCTGTCGTCGGTGCCATTCCATCTCACCGTGTAGTAACCAGCATCCTTCACACCTTTGACAAGGGTAGCAACCCTCTGACCCGTCACAGAGTAAATGGCAATCTCCACATCTGACCTCTCAGGAAGCGCATAGGCAAACTCCATAGCCCTTCCGCTTACATTGGAACCTTTAACATTAAAGGCGTACATACTGGGCTTCTCGCCGGTCACAGAGGTAACAAGGAAGGTGATGTATCCCGTTTCAGGATACCTTGACAGGTTGTGCCATGGAGAGTTGTCAAGGGCAACGAGATAGAGGTCCACATTATCGCCTACATTGAGGCCTGGTATAGTGTAGAAATAGGTGGAACCAACCACACTGTCATGCATTGCAAAAGCGAAATTACCGCCATTGATGGAATAGTAGAGGGTATCGCCATTAACCCCCGATGGATCGGTGATGGCAACACTAACCCAGATATTACCAACACCACCAGTGTCGTAGGCAAAGGCGGAAAATTCAGGTCCAACCAAATCGGTGGTGATGCTCGCCTCATTGCCATAGGTCATCGTATCGGGTGAGAGGTAGTCCATTCTAACCACATAGTAATATGTATTGCCTGTAGCAAGAGTGAAATCTTCGTAAGTTGTGACTGTTGAAACTCCAATGGAATCATAAGGTCCACCAGAGGTGGTTGACCTTAGGATCGTGTACTTCTGGATGTACTTTGAGCCCTCGTCTCTCTCTTCTTTGACCGCAAGCTGTGGCAGTTCAACTCTCTTCAGATTATGTTCCTTGAGGAGCTTTGTCGTGCCGTAACTTCCTGCATAGGCCTTGCTCTGAGGCAGGTAGGTAACCGCACTCCTTATAATCCAGTCGTATCCGGCAGCATACCATTTGGCACTGTCTGCCACATAGTAAAGGCTCCTATTTGTATTTGTACCAGCATCACAAATCGGATAGGGTTGGTCAGCGACGGTCCACTCAAAGCCAATGTGGTACTGTCCGTTAACAATAATGTTCTTATCGGAAAGATTAAGCCTTAGAGGGGTTGGATAAACAGGAACGGTAATAAGGGTATCGAATATTACACTATCCGGAACACCATTATTGTCACGATAAATCTTAAGGTGCATCTGATTGGAAGTCTGGTAGAAGAGGGCAACTACACTGTCTATCCTGGCAGGTGTGTATTGAGGTGTGAATCTCACTGAAATGACATCGCCCGGATTAAGGCCCGTGAAGTAATAGGCCGGGCCACCATCGTATCTCAAGCTCTGTCTTGGACTGGACCAGGAGAGTCTCACTCCCTTCTGTGGCGTTGTAATCGGTGTAAGGGCAGGGGTGCCGGGCCCATAGGCATAGAGTTTCCACCAGGTACCCTGGGTCATCCAGCTGTTTTGATTAGCATCTTCAACATAAAGGTAACCATCGTAAACGGTTCCCTGAGGCCTACCAGGAATTTCTACCACCACTGTATCAATCCCTGGATTAAAATCAATGGTCGTGTCTTTGATAATCGTATCATTAACTACGACAAAGGCGTTAACGGAGAAGGGTGAGATGTCACCTACTTCGAAGATCACGGTATCGGGACCGGTATTGTAAGAATCATGGACATCCCTGATCAAATTAACTACAGGTGGCGTAGTATCGGGTGCAAAGGTCACAGAGAAGTCGTCAACATACCAGTACCATTCATCATGAGCACCGTAATGGAAAGCTATCCTGAAGTACTGAACATTTCCAACCCTTGGAGCAATGTATGGCGTAAGGTCTATAGACCTCGAGCCACTATCACTCGCATTGGAATACCTTGTAAGTTCAATCCAGGTTGCACCATCGTCAAAGGAAATCATAACCTGTCCAGAGTCGGGAGTTGAGGTCGAGTAGTCATTATAGTAATGCCAGTAGTTCAATGTATAAGTTCCATAGCCCATTATTTTGAGCCTTGGCGAAATCAGCCAGTCATCCTGATTTTCTACAGGTGAGAAGTAAACCCTGGCCACCGTCCTTCCAACGGTAGTAGCCTCATACCTATGCCAGTCATTGTTATTAACAGCAGGTACTGCCTCATCACCACCGTCGATAATCTTCCAGCCACCGTAAGGAGGGTTGGTGGAATTGGTCCAGTTCTCATCAAAGTTCTCACTGTAAGGAAGTGCTTGCATATAGGGCCAGACATGAATCGCTGTGGAAATCGTATCATTGTCAGGGTTTGTATCACCAGTGAGTTTCACTCCGGCATAAAGTGTAAACTCACCGGTATCGGCAGGTGTAAACGGAGTAGCAAAGGTGTAGACCTGCGCCATTCCACCCGGAAGGTTCCCAGTCCAGGTCTCCCAGGTAGTATCAGCACCGCCAAGGGTATAGTAGAGCTGAATAGAGGTAATGGGGTCAAGGCCACTGTTCTTGAAGGTTATGGTCACGGGACTTCCTTCGTTCTGTATTACCGGCTTAGGAACAGAGATGGTGAGAATCTGTGCCTCATTTGCCGGTGCAGTGGGGGCAGTAGTAAAGGCCCTTACCGAGTCTATAAACATGTTGTTACCAAATCCGCTTCTTGCCCTTATGGCCACATAAAGTTCAGTGCCACCAGAAAAATCACCGATCTCTACTTCATGGGGTGTCCAGGTAGGGGTCGTCGCAGTGGAATCATAGCGCTGGAAACCTGCAAGGGTGTAGAAATTGACTCCATCAAGGGAGTATTCAACATAAAGGGAATCGTAGCTTGTCGAATACCCATTGTCATGAACCATATAGAATCTCAGTTTCACCTTCCTCGCTACACTGCCCACATTGATCTTCGGGGATATGAGCCTTGCACCGGAGCCGGAAGTGGCCGAGTAGGATTGATACATTGCCATTGCCGGGGCGTCAAGGGGTGAAACGGTAGGGTAAGAGCCGGATGTGACCCTGGTCCAGTTATAACTACCAGAGAGAATTACCCTGTTCCAACCTAAGGGGAATGGAGATTCGGAGAAAGAGGTTGCAGCAACCGTTGAATCATCCCAGATTTCTACATAAAGTTTAGCCGGACCGTTGTTGGCTGGGTTATCATCGGGATCGGCAAGGGAAACAAACAGCGTATCGATGCCGAGGCTTGTACCTATCTGGTAAGGAACTTTAACAAGTGCTACATCACCGGGATTGAGTGTAACCGGAACATTGACCGTCTGGGTAGGTACACGTCCATTGGTGGAAGAAATGTTAAAATTAACAGAGGATACTGGTGTCGTTCCAGGGTTGGAAATTTCCACATTAAGGGTATCATAAACCCCTGCCTTCAAAAGGGAAAGGGTTCTTGTAGCAGAAAGGAGGGCAACATCGTTGGCAAGGATCCTCTGCTCCATCTCCACCAGATTTCCACCGGCAGACATCACCAGTTCATTACCTGGTCTCCACCTGTTCACATCGGCAATTAGAACACCGTAATCCGCGTAAGCTCCAAGCTTTCGCAACACCCCTGCATACACTCCACCGTTCGGACTGATGTTAAACCATATGGAGGGGTTCGTAGTAGTAGTACCGGTGTTGGACAATACCACTTCGTTTCCAGGTGTTTCCTTGAGGAAGTCACCAATAGTTATGTCGTTGTTTCCGCTCGTTCCCCAGGAGCTTCCAAGGATATTCCACAATCTTCCATTAAAGGTTTGTGTACTCGAAACATAATTCCATACACTTATTTGATAGGATGTGGAACCATGAACAATGGCAATTTCATTACCCGGTAGAGTGGGGTCTATGTCTCCAATCACAAGGTCCCAGGCGGAAGCAAGAGCGGTGGAGATCACCTGAGTTACCCACTGGGTACCGTTCCAGTACGCCATCACAAAATCTGACCCGCCACAAATGTAAACCTCATTACCAGGAATTTCGGGAACTACATCGCCCACCGCTACGCCTCTATACCTCTGGGTCCTACCAAAGGTAATCCTCGTCGTATCCCAGCCAATCGATAGGGGATTCCATTCGGCGACCATTATAGCAGAATTAGTATTATTGGCGAGGTTGAAGAGCACCTCTGGAGCGCCATCGTTATCAGCATCGGCAATAACTATATCATTTATGAAATCTGAAGAACCAACCCCAATACTATCGACCCTAACCCAGTTTATACCATCCCATTTGAACCTTCTGAGCCAGACCTTACCACTTACGGCAGCATTATCACCCGTTAAAATATCCGTTATCCCATCACCATCCACATCTCCAACGGCAATGGACATTTCAGTGGCACCGGTAGGGAAGGTAATCGTGGTATCGATTCTAAATTTCCTCGTCCCAAATCCTGCACTTGTAGTATCGGTGGCAATCACTAAGTACCTCGTTCCACCGCTTTGGACAGTCAAAACTCTAAGGGTGTCATCACTTGGTCCCTTGAAATACTTTCCAACGGCAACCTTTCGTGTGAGGTTTGCAGTAGAGCCCGCATATATCCAGTTTGTATCGATCACCGGAGCGGGAGCCTTCGATTCGCCACCTACCCATATGGGTGTCTCCACGGGTATCGGTGGCACCTCTTCCACCTTCGCCTTCTGGGCCCAAACCATACCCAGCAAGGCGGATATTAGGAGCACACGTTTTAACATAAATACCTCCTGTGTATAAAAATTATAACCTTAAAAGGATGTGCAAGTCAAGTACTTGTAAAACACTAATTCTCAAAGAGTTAGAAGAGCAAGCTTAAAGCCTGAAATACTTTTGGGTAAATCGAAAAACTCACCTTTTTTTCAAATAGACCAAATTTTCCACATGGAAGGTCTGAGGGAACATATCAAAGGGCTGAACAAACTCAATTTTGTATCCCACATCCACCATCTTTTTCAAATCCCTCGCAAGGGTAGCTGGATTGCAAGAGAAGTAGAGAATATGCGGGGGTTTTGAATGAGCGAGAAAGTTCACGATGCCGTCACCTACCCCTTTCCTGGGTGGATCTAAAATAAGGACATCAACCCTATCAAGAGTCGGAAGCAGCGTTTCTGCATCGCCGTTAATTATCTCGATGTTGGGCTTATTATTCACAGCGATGTTCTTATGGGCACAACTTACCGATTCGGGAGAAATTTCAAGGGCATAAACCTTTCTTGCATACCTCGCTGACACAACGGCAAAAAGTCCTACTCCCGAGTAGGCATCGGCAATAATATCCACCTCCCCTATCTCCTGCATAACCTTATCCAGAACCTCCACCATCTTCTCAGCAATCCAGGTGTTCACCTGGAAGAAGGAGGTAGCCGAAATTACAAAGGTATAATTTTTAATCCTCTCATGGAAGAGATTGGTTCCCACAAGAGTCCTGCTCTCCCTACCAAAGATGGTATTGCCCTTCTCGGGGTTTATGTTTTCCACCACTCCTATCACATTATTACCCATCTTCATTAAATCCATTGCGGTGCCCTTATGGAGGTACTCATCCCTGGAAACAATGACGATGAGAGTTTCCTGCATTCGTTCCGAACCCCTCAGGGTAAAATTCCTTATAAATCCCGTATGCTTCGTCTCATCGTAAATAGAGAGCCCCTTTTCACCAATGTACCTTTTTGCCCTTTTGAAAATTTCATTAAACTGAACAAGGTGTAGAGGGCACTCATCCACATCGATGATGTAATGGGTATCCTGCTTGTAAAAGCCCATAATCACCGTATTAGGGGAAACTCTCTTGAGAGGAAAATGGACCTTATTCCTGTAATTAAAGGGCTTCGGAGATGGAATGGTATCCAGCACATCTACCTCATTAAAACCTGATAAATGGCTCAGCGTATCCATCACCAGTTCCTTCTTGAGCTGCGACTGATACTTGTAATCGATCATCTGCCACTGACACCCACCACATTTTCCAAAGTAGGGACATTTGGGAACAGTCCTCATGGGGCTCGGGGTGATCACCTTTTTAATTGCGCCTATCCAGTAATCCTTTTTCTTCTTAACAATTCGGATTTCTACTTCATCGCCTTTCACGGCGTAGGGGACCATTACCTTTATGCCCTGCCCCAGCTTTCCGAGGGACAGGCCTTCATGGATCATTTTATCGATGTGAACAATATAGGTTTCCGGCATTTTTATTGAGAAACAGTATTCAAAAATTCCTGAATAATCTTCGTTCCAAGATCATCGGAAAGCTTTTTAAGTCCATCCTCTTCCCTTTCGTTATAAGCATAGGTACCCCAGGCGGAAATTAACTTATCCTCAAGCAAAACTTTTCCTTCTTTGGCATTTGTAATCCTCAAATACCCCATAACGATAATTCGATAGCTCAAAACGGTTCCATCAGGTTTATATTGATAGGGCTCTACCTTGTAGCCCGAAATTGTGAATTTCAATATATACTCAGCCTTTGCCTTTGAAACTACCTTAAAACGGAGATCGGAGTCAAACTGGTCGGTAATCCACCGGGTGAGGTCAATTTCGATCCCCGCCCTTTCCGAAGTGTTCTCAAAATTTTCAATGTAAACTTCATAGACCTTGCCTGCTGTGAAGCCCTTGAAACTGTATACGCAACCTAAAAACAGAAGGGCAAAAAGGAAGATTAAAATCTTGAAGGTTCTCATTTACTTAAATTTTAAGGGAAATTCCGCGAAACTGGAATCTTATGGCCTTTGGGTCATTGTATTAGTGTCTACACGAAGGCGCAGTGGCGAATTTACAGAGTTTGCCATAAAATTAGACCGTGAAAAAGGTTGTTTTATTCACCTTGATCCTTGAGTTCTCCCTCATAGTTATTGTCCTTTTTGCACTGGAAAAGTTTTCCTCCCTCGACACCGTTTTCCGAGACTTAGGCCCCTTCTCTGGTGAATTTCCAACATCGCTGCCGAAATGGGTTGAAGACGAAAACTGGAAAGGCTATACCTTTAAAGAAGGGTTGAGACTCTTTTACCATTGCCACGAAAATCCGATTCAAAACCTTGAAGATATAAAATTTTACAACTTCAGAGGGAACCGATTAATAATCGACTATGTCCCCCTCGGTGACTCTGCCTTCATAGCCTTTAAACCGCTGAGGAAAGGCTATTCAGTAGCCGCGGTAATCGCCCTTGACACCCTCCTTCTGTGGATTGACATCACATCACTGGATGGCACCATTGACACTAAATTCCAGTACTTTATAAGTTTGCTGGAAAGCCTCAAATACGGGGATAAAAGGATAGCGAGGCCAGAGTTTTCACATTATATTTCTAACTTTCGCAAAAAGATTTCCCCACTACAATTGCAAACTAAAAGGGCGTTTTTCGCTTTTATCCTTGGAGTAATCCTCATTGCAAATCTCCTTACCTTCTTTGCCCTACTTGGGGGAGGTCGCTGTCCAAAGGTTCCTGGAGTTGATTGGGAGATTGTGACACCCAATGTGATGGTTTACGAAAAATTACCCTTTGGTCAGAGGTCCTACTCGGCTTGCCTTGTAAAACGGGGCAATGAAATCCTTGTACTTGCCTTTGGAAAAGTAAGAAAAATGTTAAACATTGATGAGATGCGAGACTCATTGCGGTTCTTAGGTAAAACCTTAATTGCAGGGAATTCTCTTCGCTTTGAACTCCCCGATGAGGATGCCCTCACTAAGTGGCAAGCTATTTTGTAGCATTTCCTTTTATTGAAAAAACGCCCGCATTATACTAATATAACAATATGACGCTGAAGATTGTGCTTGCAATTCTCATTTTACTTATCCTCTTTGTCCTTTTCGCTTACAATACCTTAGTGAGATGGCGGATAAGGGTCAAAGAGGCCTTTTCCCAACTGGATGTCCAGCTCAAAAGAAGACACGACCTCATTCCCAACCTTGTGGAGGCTGTTAAAGGTTATATGAAACACGAAAGAGAACTCTTAGAAAGGATAACAGAGTTGCGGAGTAGGGCAATTAGTACCAGCGACCTAAAAGAGAGGGGGGAGATCGAAGGTTCAATCTCAGACAACATAAAGAGATTGCTTCTACTTGTCGAAAATTATCCAGACCTTAAGGCCTCTGAGAACTTCAAAATCCTCCAGGAGGAGATCATAAGCACCGAGAATAGAATCGCCTACGCCAGGCAATTTTTTAACGACACTGTAAGAGAATATAACACCCTTTGTCAGATGTTTCCTTTGAATATTATCGCAGGGCTCTTCGGCTTCAAGCCCGCAGAATTTCTCGAATTTCCAGGAGAAAGAGAAAGGGTTGAAATCAAATTTTAAGGAGGCAAGATGAGTGCCTTAGATTTTGTGAAAATCGCTTCCAGAAATAAGAGGAGGACCTTTTTCTTGGTCCTTTTCCTCGTTTTAATGCTCTACTTCATCGGAAGATTGATCGATTATGCTACTGGGGCTGGCGGCTTCTTTACCTTCTTAGCGCTAATCATCGCCCTCCTTCAGAGCCTCATTTCTTACTACTGGGGTGATAAAATTGTCCTCGCTTCTGTAGGAGCAAGAAAGCCCAATTTATCCGATTATGAAGAGAGACAATTCGTAAATGTCGTTGAGGAACTTAGCATAGCTGCAGGTCTTCCAACACCCGCATGTTACATAATGGATGATCCATCACCCAACGCCTTTGCAACGGGCAGAGATCCAAAACACGCGTCGGTTTGTGCCACTACAGGGCTTTTAAAGCTCTTAAATAGGGAAGAGTTAGAAGGCGTTATCGGGCATGAGCTTTCCCATATTAAAAACAGGGATGTTCTCACGATGACGATGGTGGCAATCCTCGTGGGTGCTATTGTAATCATTGCTGACATCCTGAGATTTCAGCTATATGTTGGAGGAGCAAGAAGACGGAGGGATGAGAAAGACAGCGGAGGAGAGCTTCTGGTAATACTTATCCTATTCTTAATTGTACTATTGGCATCCATCATCGGAAAATTAATGGCCCTTGCCATCTCCCGTGCCAGAGAATATATGGCCGATGCGGGATCCGTTGCCATAACGAGGAATCCCCTTGCCCTCGCCTCAGCCCTTGAAAAGATCGCTATCTACTCAAGACCTATGCAAGTAAGTGATGCGGTTTCTCACCTTTTCATCAGTGACCCCAAAAAGCGCGGACTTTCGGAAAAAGACTCTTTGTGGGCAAATCTCTGGAGCACCCATCCACCTATTTGGAAAAGGATTGCCATCTTGAAACAAATGGCAGGCCTTTCTGCGTAGCTTATGGAACTTAGTAGTAAATTCTTGGATTGGCAAACCATAATTAATTTCGGGGTGAGAAAGTGAAATTTCTTTTGCTCCTCTTCCTTACCGAGCCTTTCCCACCTTCCATTCACGAGATAGAATATTACTCCCATCTGAACAAGGCGGCTTTTTCGCCTGTAAGTGACACGCCTATCGTAGTGGAACCTCTAATTGAAGAAAAGGGGCTTAGAAACATCTTTTACGGCTACTGCCCATCCTGGATAGACACCACAGCGTACAGTTACATCGACTTTTCTCTCCTTACCCATGTAGCCTATTTTTCCGTTGAAATTGACACCTTGGGGGCGCTTGGAGCTATTCCCTACTCTAACCGGTTTATTTCTCTAATAAACAGAGCCCATAAGCGAGGGGTACGAGTCCACATGACCTTTACAATCTTTGGAAGTACTAAAGTTTCTAAGTTCCTTAACAGAAGCACGGCCCGATTAAATGCCATTAACAACATTGTTCAATTTGTTGAAAACTATGGCATCGAAGGTGTCAACATAGACTTTGAGTTTGTAACCCTTCCTGTCAAAGACAGCTTTTCCCGCTTTATAAACGACCTTTACTATGCCCTTCAAAACAACACCTCAAGGAGAAAGGACCTTTTTATTGCAATGCCTGCCGTTCCCGAGTGGTCCCCAGGGTACGATTACACCTACCTTTCCACCCACAGTGATGGACTTTTCATTATGGGATACGACTTTCACTATTCTGGCTCTTACTATGCAGGACCTGTAGCACCTGCGGTTCCTTCTTCAGTTTGGGGACAATATTGCATCGCAAAAACCATTGGAAGTTATAAGGCCCGTTGCTCACCTTCTAAACTCATCCTGGGTATGCCCTACTATGGGTACCGTTGGCCGACCCAATCAGGAAACCTTAACAGTCCGACTTCAGGCAGCGGTTCATCGGTCAGGGCTCCCACCGCAATGCAAGAGGCAGTGAGTTACGGCAGGCTCTGGGATAACTACTCCCTTACCCCCTGGTACCGCTATACTGCCGACTCCCAGTGGTATCAGGTCTGGTATGATGACACCGCTTCCATCAGAATTAAAATACAAATTGCTATGGATAGTTCATTAAAAGGAGTTGGATGCTGGGCACTAACCTACGACCGTGGGATCTTTAACAATCTAATTAGGGAAAAATTGAACATCCCAGTTCCTCGTGAACATTTCGTCGTAAGAGTAATCACTTCCGAACTCAACATAAGAGAAGGGCCTTCAACTTCATACCCCGTCATAACTACTGCATCTTACGGAAGCAAGTTCGTCGCCTTCTACTATGAGGGGAATTGGTACAAGATCTACTTCCCTTCCGCCAGTGGTGGCTACTATGGCTATATTTATGCTGGTGATGGAATTAGTGTAAGATATTTGGAAGGTTCATCGGGAGACACCGTCGCCCTTTGCACCGCCGACCTTCTGAACGTACGAACGGGGCCATCCACATCCTACTCCATTATCACGCAAATTACCAAAGGACAGGTTTTTGTTGTCGATTCCATTGTCAGCGGATGGGCAAGAATCCACCTTCCCAACATCCAGGGTAACACAAGGGGGTGGATATCCCTTAGTTATGCAACCCTCTATTATAACCTTGAAAACTATAATCCACTGTCGGGCGAACTTTTAGAAGTCATATATCCCGATTCCACTCTCACGCCCTATGACACCTTTACCCTTAGGTTAAAATTAAAGAACACCTCCTACTCCTCCTTTGATTCCCTTACCTCCTTAGTAAGCAGTCGAAATCCCTCAAATTTCTATTATCCTGAATACTGGGCAGGTACTAATAGAGCCAAGCCCCTGGGACATTTTGGCCTTCCTGGCCAGACATTCTACTTCGACTTCAAAATGAGGGTTTCCACCTATGAAGAAGGACCACTCAGCGAAACCTTCTACCTTGTTAGAAACAACGATACTATTTTGGGACCCATTGTAATAAATGTAACAATCCCTGTTAAGGAACAAAAGGCCTCACCATCTTTTACCTTAAGTGGCAAACTCCTAACAATAAATGGTATCGGGCCTGGAACCGCAACTTTGGAAATCTACGATGCAGCGGGAAGAAGAATAAAAACAAAGGAGGTTGCCGACGGTGTTGAAGTTGAATTAGATTGCCCCCATGGCGTCTATTTTGCAGTGCTTAGAAGGAACAATACAATTTTACTCAGGAAGAAGGTGGCTCTGTTCTACTAAAGGAGGAGATATGGAAAAGGATAGAGAGAAGTTCTTAGAAGCGCTGGTAAATGCAATGAGCCCATCGGGCTTTGAAGAAGAGGCGGTGAAGGTATGGGTAGAAAGGGCAAAACCATACGCTGATAAGGTCTACACCGACTACCATGGAAATGCCATTGCAGTTATCAACGAGGGTAAAGAACCGAGAATTATGCTGGCAGGCCATATCGACGAGATAGGCTATATGATTACCTATGTCGATGAGCAGGGCTACCTCTACTTCAACACCATTGGCGGGGTTGACCCTCAGATTGCCCAGGGACAGAGGGTCTGGATAAAAGGAAAGGATGGCTCAAGGATCCTTGGTGTAATAGGCAAGAAGGCCATTCATCTACTTGATGAAGAGGAAAGGAAAAGGGTTCCGAAATTTAAGGAGATGTGGATCGATATCGGTGCAAAAAATAGGGATGAGGTTTTTGAAAAGATTGACATTGGTACCTGTGCTGTGAATGCTCAATCCTATGAGAAATTATATAACAACAATGTAGTAGCCCGCGGTTTCGATGACAGAGTTGGGGCCTTTATCGTTCTTGAAACTCTTATCGAACTTTCTAAAATAAAGGACAAACTGAATGCTTCAATTTACGCAGTGGCAACCGTCCAGGAGGAAATTGGTCTGAGGGGAGCCCATACCAGTGCCTTCGGAATAGATCCCCATGTGGGCATTGCCGTCGATGTCACCCATACCGCAGACCAACCCGGTGTGGAAAAGAAGGTCATTGGGGATATTAAACTGGGTGGTGGTCCAGTTATTGCAAGGGGACCCAACATCAGCCCGAAGGTTTTTGAAAAACTGGTGGCAACGGCAAAGGAATTGAACCTTCCTTACCAGGTGGAACCTGCCCCAAGGGCTACAGGCACTGACGCCAACGCCATCCAGTTAACAAGGGCAGGAGTGGCCACCGGACTTGTATCCGTCCCAAATCGATACATGCATACGCCCTGCGAGGTCGTAAACCTCGATGATTTGGACAACATCATCAAACTCCTCGCAGGTTTCTGCGAAAGGGTAAAGAGCAAGGAAGAGTTTATCCTCTACAAGATTTAAAAACAATGAAAAAAATTACGATAGTTGACTTCTTCAAGCTAAAGGAACGGAAAGAACCCATAGTAATGGTAACTGCTTACGACTACGTTTCGGCAAGGATGGCCGACGAGGCTGGCGTAGACGCCATCCTCGTCGGCGATTCCCTTTCCATGGTGATTCAGGGAAATGAGAACACTCTACCCTGCACCATCGAGGATGTAATTTATCACACTAAAATAGTAAAAAAGGGCGTTAAAAACGCCTTTTTGATTGCCGACATGCCCTTTCTTTCCTATCAGGTTAGCGAGGCTGAAGCTATAAGAAACGCCGGCCTTTTGATCAAAGCGGGCGCCGAGGCCGTTAAAATAGAAGGGGGAAGGGAAGTGGCAGAGCTCGTGAAAAAACTAACCGACTATGGCATACCTGTAATGGGTCATCTCGGTATGACGCCCCAACATGTACACTCCTACGGGGGATACAAACTGCAGGCAAAAACGGAAAAAGAGATAGAGCGTTTACTTGAAAACGCAAAAATTTTGGAAGAAGCGGGGGTGTTTTCCATCGTCCTCGAAATGGTACCTGCAGAGGCAGCAAAAATGGTAACAGATTCTGTTAGAGTTCCCACCATTGGCATAGGAGCCGGACCCTATTGCGATGGTCAAGTTCTTGTTTTCCACGATTTGCTCGGTCTTTACCCCGACTTCAGGCCATCCTTTGCTAAGGCATACAAAGAACTTTACAGGGAAGGCGTAGAAGGGCTAAAGGCCTTCAGGGAAGAGGTAAAAGCAAAGAAATTCCCCGACGAATCCCATTACTTTAAGTTGAAGAGGGAAGAGTAATGGAAGTATTAAAAAAGCCGGAAGAAGTTCAAAAAATATCCCAGAAACTCAAAAAAGAGGGGAAAAGAATAGGCTTTGTGCCCACTATGGGCTACCTCCATGAGGGACATCTTTCACTGGTTAGAAGGTCAAAATCAGAATGCGATGTCACCTTTGTTTCCATTTTTGTAAATCCCATTCAGTTTGGTCCCGGTGAGGATTACGAGAGATACCCGCGTGACGAAAAAAGGGACCTTAGTCTCCTGGAAAAAGAAGGGGTTGACTACGTTTTTATTCCCGAAGTGAAGGATATGTATCCAGAAGACTATTCTACCTATGTCGAAGAAACAGAGTTATCTAAATACCTCTGTGGAGCGAAAAGACCGGGACACTTTAAAGGTGTCTGCACCGTTGTTACTAAACTTTTTAACATCGTGATGCCCGATAGGGCCTATTTCGGGAAGAAAGATTACCAACAATTCAGAATCATTGAGCGAATGGCAAGGGATCTGAACATGACCGTCGAGATCGTACCCTGCCCCATTGTAAGAGAACCCGATGGTCTTGCAATGAGTTCCAGAAATGTATACCTTAACCCCGAAGAGAGGAGGGATGCCCTCTGTCTTTACAATGCCCTCCAGCTGGCCTCCAAGATGATAAAAAATGGCGAGAGAAGGGCCGAAAAAATAAAGGCCGAAATGGAAAAATTTATCCTTCAGCACAAATCCGTCAGAAAAATCGATTACATAGAAGTTGTCGATAAATACACATTAACCCCCGTTGAAAAAATAAAGGGGAAAGAGCTCATCGCCTTGGCAGTCTTAGTAGGCAAAGCAAGACTCATAGACAACATGGAAACCTCGGAAATACTGCCGGAATGGAATAATTTGTAACCGAAAGCGCCCTGCAGAGCAAATTTGCAGTGATAATTAACGCTCAAATATGAAACAAAAATAAGTTAATGTCTAAAAATCTCCCGTTAACCTTAATCTTCTCCGAATCTCAAAGATAATCCTAAGCCTTCTTTAAAAACTCTAATGATAGCGACTTAGCTCCAGCGCTCCTTCTTATACCTTTCAAGCACGCTCAAAACATAGTCAATGTCTTCCGGTGTGTGGTCTGCATTGATCTGGAATCTAATAGTTTCATCTCCCTTTGGAACGACAGGGTAATTGAGCCCCGTTGCAAGGACACCGTTCTCGATGAGATACTTAACGATGTCAGAAGTTCTCCAGGTATCCCTTACTAAGAGAGGTACTATGGGATGTTCGCTAACGATAGTTTCATAACCAAGCTTTAAAAGACCATTCCTGAAGCGATTAGCAAGGTCTCTGAGATACTTTAACCTTTCCCTGCCCCTCGGACTGTCAAGGATTTCCATCACCTTGAGCACACAGGCCGCTTCAGCCGGTGTAATGGGGTTTGAATAGATGTAAGTTATAGCCTTTTCCCTCAGGTAAGTTATAACAGCCTCGTTAGAAACCACATATCCACCGTTTACACCGTAAGCCTTACCCATAGTTCCAATAAGAAGGTCAGCCCTTCCACCTGTTACCTCTTCTGTACCGCGTCCAGTCTCACCAAATGCACCAACGCCATGGGAATCATCAACGATGGTAATAATGTTCTCCTCAAATTCCTTGTCATACTTTTCTGCTATCCTCTGAATCTCTTTAAGGTCAGCATAGTCACCCCTCATACTGAAAACACCGTCGGTAACCACAATTACCCTCTTCGCCTTTCCAATAGCGTCCTTAATTTTATTTTCGAGATCCTTCATATCAAGATGCTTATAAACGGCCTTGTCCTTGGGCCTCGAAAGCCTTATAGCATTGATGATACAGTTGTGGTTCAACTCATCACTAATTATAATAGTTTCCGGTGTGGTAAGGGAGGAAATTACACCGATGACCGTGACATAAGCGGCGCTGTAAATCATTGCATCTTCTCGACCATGGAACTGGGCCAATTTCTTTTCCAGCTCCCTATGAGGTGCGTAGGTACCACTTATAAACCTTACTGCACCTGGACCGACCCCAAATTTCCTCGCTGTTTCTTCTTCAACCTTAATGATCTCTTCCTCAAATTGCATCCCGAGGTAGGAGTTGGAATTCATCCTTATGAATTCTTTATCGCCAAAGCCCTTAAGGTAGAACCTTGGGCCTTTCCCGTTCCGGGGTTTTTTCACACCAACTATGATAAACTCCTTACCCTTTGCACGTCCCTCATTTCTTAGTTGTTCCAGTTCATTATTCAAAACTTTTGTTAATCTATCAAGGGCCATGATCCCCTCCTTACTTCTTTAAAAGTTTGGCACTTAATTTTTCAATCATATCTTTCACCATGGTTGGAAAATCATAATCCGGCTTCCAGCCCCATTCCTCCCGTGCACAAGAATCATCAAGGCTGTCAGGCCAGGAGTCCGCTATGGCCTGCCTAACCGGGTCAATTTCATACTCCATGACAAAATCCGGGATGTGCTTCTTTATTTCCGCTGCAAGCATCTCAGGATCAAAACTGAAAGCGGTCACATTGAAGGCGTTTCGATGTTTTAGCTTAGATGAATCAGCCTCCATAAGCTGGACTGCCGCCTTAAGGGCATCGGGCATATACATCATATCGAGCATGGTGCCCGGCTTCAAAAAGCACACATATTTTTTCTTAAGGATCGCTCCGTAGAAAATCTCCACTGCGTAATCTGTAGTTCCACCGCCCGGTGGTGTCACATAAGATATAATTCCAGGGTACCTCACACCACGGGTATCCACACCGTACTTTAGCCAGTAATAATCTGCAAGAAGCTCACCTGCAACCTTAGTTATACCGTACATTGAAGTGGGTCTTTGAATAGTATCCTGAGGTGTTTTTACCTTCGGGGTATTGGGGCCAAAGGCGGCAATGGAACTGGGTATAAATACGGCGAGCTTAAATTCCCTTGCAACTTCAAGAACATTGTAAAGCCCATTAATGTTTATATCCCAAGCAAGTTGGGGATTTTTCTCACCAGCGGCAGAGAGAATCGCCGCAAGATGGTATATGGTACCAACTTCATATTTTTTCACCTTTTCCGCCAAAGCTCTGGCGTCTCTAACATCCACATAATCAGATGGACCGGAGCTAACTATCTCCTCAGGTAGTGGCTTAGAATGGCCACAGGCAACCACATTGTCATTCCCGTAGATACTTCTCAAAAAGGGTACAAGTTCTGACCCAATTTGACCCGCCGCTCCTGTAACAAGGATTCTTTTTGCCATTGAACTCCTCCTATTTAAAAGCTCTCATTTTTTAAAAGATACCTTTGCGTCTTCTTCTAAAACCATTAAAAGTTCATCCATCCTGTTTATAACAAAATCTGCTCCACTCTTTACAAGGTCTTCAAAGGTGTAGATACTCGTTGCCACGCCGATAGTTTTAAAACCCGCCTTTTTTCCTGCTTCTATATCCAATGGGGTATCACCAACTACATAGACATTAGAAAAAACTTCCCCAGTATACTCCAGGCACCTTTCCCAGGCCTTCCTCACAATTTGCCACCTTTCCCTGTGATCGGAGCCAAACCCTCCACATTTGAAATATTTATTAAGATCACCCCTCTCCAATTTTATCCTTGCGCCTTCTTCAATGTTCCCTGTGGCTAAACCGAGGAAAAAATCCTTTGAAGAGGCGAGAGCTTCGAGAGTTTCGACGACCCCATCAAGAACTTTGTACTTCTCAGCCTTCCAAACCTCCTCCCTCAAATATAAAAGGTAAAATTCAAGAATTTCCCTTACTTCGTAAAAAGTTGGGGTTCTGCCAAGTTTCTTTTGAAAGATTTCTTCAACTATGGCAATATCCGTTTGACCATGGGGATTTACAACAGACATCGCTTCATCAATACTGTACTTTTCCTTAAAGGCAAGGTTTAAAGCCCTCGCACCCGCCCCGCCAGAATATATAAGGGTACCATCGATATCGAAAAGGACTAAATTCATTGTCTTGATTTCTTAGCTATCCCTCTTAATGGAGAAGGGGCTTTGATGTAATCAGTAAAGGCCTCTGGAGCGTTTTGCAGAACCTCTATTTTTAGCAAAGAGGATTCTGGTACATCTTCTCGCATTCGCAGAGTAAAATCTTCATGAGGATAATAAAGAGGCTCTACCCCTTCAGTGTCAACCTCCTTGAGTTTTTCAACCATATCGAGAACCTTCTTAAAATGCTCCACTAAGGCTTTCTCTTCCTCTTCTGGGAGTTGAAGTTTTGCAAGATGTAAGACCTTTTTAACAACTTCCTTCATACTTTAGTTTTCCTCAAGGTCTGAAAGGGAAAAGATTATCGAATTTGCCTTAACCCGTTTGTCCTTGAGGACAATTCCCGGTCCTATAACGGAATTGTCACCGATTTCCGTTTTGCCCAGTAGTGCAACAAAGGGATACAAAGTAACATCCCTTCCGATTTTGACCTCAGCCTCGATATAAACCTTATCGGGGTCAACCATTGAAACTCCATTCTCAAGCATATAGTTGATAATTCTTTTAAGCATTATCCGATTCACAATCCCAAGCTGTTCCCGTGTATTTACTCCGAGAATTTCCTCCCAGTCCTCGATTTTGTGAGCAAAGACATTCCCCATCCTTCTTTGCAGAATTTCGATAATATCTGTTAAATAATACTCACCCTGCCTGTTGTCGGGCCTGATTTCATGAATATACTGGAAGAGAACAGGGACGTAAAAAACATACATTCCTGAATTTACCTCTTTAATGGCCTTTTCTTCGGGGAAGGCATCTGCCTCTTCTACGATCATCAAAATCCGATCTCCAACAGACCTCACTATACGGCCATATCCTGTAGGATCAGGAACCTCGGCAGTTAAAACGGTGGCGTAAGCTCCACGAGACCGGTGAAATTCCACCAATTCCTTTGCGGTTTTCTCAGTAAGGAGGGGCGCATCACCCGGCATCACAAAGAGATCCGCCTCTTCACCACCAATGTGTTTCTCCAATCTTTTTACCGCGTCACCAGTACCTTTCGGCTCCTCCTGGACTACAATCTCCACAGGCTCGTCCTTTAGAAAATCAACGATTTGATCCATAAAGGGACCACCAACAACCACAAAGATCTTTTCGGGGTTAAGGCTCTTAGCGACCTTAAGAGGGAAGAAAAGAAGAGGTTTCCCTGCGACCTCGTGAAGTACCTTACTCCGGTTTGAATTCATCCTCTTCGCTTTACCCGCCGCAAGGATAGCAACATACAGCTTTCTTTGCTCACCTCGTCTCATAACACAGCCTCTTTAGCAAAATTAAATATATCATCGGGCTCAAAAATCTCGCAATCATAGCGGTTCAATGGGAAGACTCTTTCAGGCCCTAAAATTTCCGAAACCACATGAACATATTGTCCCATATTCATTTCAGGCAATATAACCTTCTTTGCTCTTTCCCTTAGGGTGCTAATTGCCTTTTTGGGTTCCGGCCACAGAATTTTAGGTCTCAAAAGGCCCGCTTTGATACCCTTCTCGTTCAACCTATCAACAACCTCCTTCACTGCCCTCGACACAATTCCGTAAGCAACAAAGAATACGTCCCCTTCCGCCTCACCATAAAATTCAACAGCCTCTTCAGAGATATCCGAAGCCTTCTGCATCTTAACGTGGAACCGTTCAAGCTTCCATTTCATTAGTTCATTTTTATTAGTTGGGAAACCATCAGGACCATGGAATAACCCTGTGATATGATATCTCTTCCCTTCGCCAAAAGGCAACAGGTAAAAACCATATTCTTGACCATCCATAAAGGGTAGAAAATCCTTTGGCTCAACCCTAACAAGTTCGACTTCCTTAACATCATCTGGTATGTTAATCTTCTCTCTCATATGAGAAGTAATTTCATCGGTAAGAAGGACCACCGGTACCCTCAAATACTCGGATATATTTACCCCCTCAACTACAAGGTCAAACACCTCCTGAACCGAAGCAGGAGCAAGGACAACAACAGGATGATCACCATGAGTTCCCCATCTCGACTGCATCACGTCACCCTGCATAGGCATGGTTGGAGCACCCGTGGACGGTCCACCCCTCATGGAATTCACGATCAAAACAGGAACTTCAGCCATTGCAGCAAATCCCAAATGTTCCTGCATTAAAGAAAATCCAGGGCCACTGGTTGCAGTCATCGATTTTAACCCGCCGAGTCTGGCTCCAATACAAGCTGCAAGACTCGCAATCTCGTCCTCAAACTGGATGAAAATGCCTCCAACCTTCGGCAATTCCTTAGCCATTACCTCAGCAATTTCCGAAGACGGTGTTATTGGATACCCTCCGTAGAATCTTACTCCAGCCTTGATCGCTCCTATCGCCGCTGCTTCGTTCCCCTGAAGCAATTCTATACCCATTATAGGTACCCCTCCTCTACCGAAAGGCCAAGGACATCTGTCAAAACAAGTATTGCCCTGTCTACGAGTTCCTCCCTAATAACAATGGATATGGAATCAATGGATGTGCCGATCATTTCAATGTTCACTCCAGCTTCCGCTAGCAAATTAAAAATCTTTGCTGCAACGCCGGGGGTTTTCGAAATTTCCTTTGATCCATAGAAAACCAGCAATGCTACCTTTGGATCGTAAGCAATCCCGCTGGCATCAGATATCTCAATCAATTCATCTTCCATCTCCTGAATTTGAGGCAATTGGCTTTCAAGGACAAGAAAAGCAATATCGGATCTCCCTTTGCTGGAAGGTCCCGAAACGATTAGCTCCACATTTATCCCTTTTGAGGCAAGCTTTTCAAAGATCTCCGCAGCAATTCCAGGCTTATCCTTAACGGCTCTCAAAATAACTTTTACAACCTTCCTATTTACCCAGAGTTCTTCTATTGGAAATGCCATTTTTTTACTCCTTTAAAATATTTGAAATAACCTTTACATAATCATCCAGGTCAGAGGCTGAAAGCTTTTCCGTTGTAGCAATACTTATCCAGTTTTCAGGATAGCCGAACTGCCCGAGTGCCACTCCCGCTAAGATGCCACTATCCATTGCCCTATCAATTAATTTCTCAGCCTTTAAAGGCAACGCTACTACGAACTCATTGAAAATAGGTCCGTCAAAAACCTTCTTTACAGGCGTCTCCTTAACTAATTTATCGAGTAAATAGTGGGCCCGCACCGTATTCTGAAAGGCAATCTCCTTTATGCCATTTTTACCAAGGAGGCTCAAATATATAAGGGCCATGAGGGCGCATAAGTTCTGATTACTACATATGTTAGAAGTAGCCTTTTCTCGCTTAATGTGCTGTTCCCTCGTTTGCAGAGTCATCACAAAACCGCGCTTCCCTTCGAGGTCTCTTGTTTCTCCTATTATTCTACCGGGCATTTGCCTTATGTGTTCCATCCGCGCTGAAAAGAGACCAAGGTATGGACCACCGAAAGAAAGGGGAATTCCAAGGGGTTGTCCCTCTCCTACGGCAATGTCAGCCCCATATTCTCCAGGAGCAGCCAGGAGACCAAGAGAAATCGGATTATAGACAGATATTAAAAGGGATCCTTTTTCATCAAGGATCTTCCTTATCTCAAAACCATCCTCAATAACACCGAAGAAATTAGGAGTCTGAAAGGCAAAACAGGCAGTGTTTTCATCAATCTTTGACTTGAGATCATTCAAATCAACCTGACCAGTTTTTCGGTCATATTTCACCTCTACTAAGGAAACTCCTTCGAGATTCACATAAGTTTTCACCACCGCAAGGTAATTGGGATGTATACTTTCTGCATAGAGAACCTTTTTCCGCTCTGGTTTCAATCTCAAGGCCATTAAAATAGCCTCTGCCAAGGCCGTTGCCCCATCGTACATGGATGCGTTAGTCACTTCCATTTTAGTAAGTTCGCAAATTGCAGATTGATACTCAAAAATCGCCTGCAAAGTTCCTTGGGAGACCTCCGCTTGATAAGGTGTATAAGCGGTATAAAATTCAGACCTGCTTATAATGAATGGGATCACCTTCGGTACGTAATGGTCATAGGCACCAGCACCTGCGAAAATTTTGAGGTTATGTAAATTTTCATTAGATAAACTCTCCAATAATTCAACAGCTTCCTCTTCTGAAATTGCAGAGGGTATTTTTAGCTCTCCTTTGTAAAAGTACTCTTCAGGGATATCCTTCAGTAACTCCCTGTACGATTTAACACCAAGAAAATTTAACATCTCCTCCCTATCTTTATCAGTCAAAGGGAGGAAGGGATGACCCATGATTATTCCTCCGCGATCAGTTTCTTATACTCTTCGGCGCTGAGACACCCATTTAATTCTTCGGGCTTGCTCATTTTAATCTTACAAATCCAACCTTCACCATACGGGTCTTTGTTTATAAGGGAGGGGTCATCTTTAAGCTTTTCATTTACCTCGATTACTTCCCCTGACACGGGTGTATAAACGCTGGCTACAGTCTTTACCGCCTCAACCGAAGCCACCTCTTCTCCTTTATTCACATGTTTTCCCACTGCAGGAAGCTCAACGTAAACCACGTCAGAAAGCTCTGACTGTGCAAAATCGGTAATTCCAATCACCGCAATATTACCATTCTCAACCTTAACCCATTCGTGCTCACGGGTATATTTCAAATCATCAGGTACAAGCATTTAAGACCCTCCTTTTAAGTTAAGTTTTGGTATAATTTTAAATGCTCACTTTCAATTAGTCAATAAAACAAAGGCTTGACTTTACAAATTAATGCTCTTATAAATATAACTGGTGAGGGAGGTCGGGAAGTCGCGTCCCCGTATTGGGGATGAGGAAAGTCCGAGCTCCAAAGGGCAGGGTGCCACCTAACAGGTGGGCGCGGTAACGCGACGGATAGGGCCACAGAAACCAAACAGCCGATGGCCCGAAAGGGCTCAGGCTAAGGTGAAACCGTGGGGTAAGAGCCCACGATGGTGTCACGCAAGTGGCACCATGGCAACCCCCACCCGGAGCAAGGTCAAGCAGGGGCGATGGAGTGGCCCGCTCCGAGTCACCCGTACGGGTGGCTCCAAGTCACCCGAATGGGTGACTAAGCCCCGGGTAGACCGCTGAAATCCACCGGTGACGGTGGATTAAGAGAAATGACTTCCCTCGACAGAACTCGGCTTACAGACCTCCCTCACCCTTTTCTCTTTGAAACTTCAAAGGTTAAGCATTATATTTTTAAAAATGTTAACAAAACGCTATTACACTCAAAAAGAGGTCGCTGACCTTGTCGGTGTAAATCCTGGCATAATTTCTTACTGGGAGGAGAAGCTAAGGATTTTTAGACCTAAAAAAAGAGGTGGAAGGAAGCTTTTTACTTCTTCCGACCTCAAGAAGGCTTTACTGGTTAAAAAACTGCTCGATAGCGGAATTTCCTTAAAAGGTGTGAAAAAAAGGCTGGAAGAAGAGTCTGTTGAGGAACTTATGCCCGAAGTTCTCTCTGAAGTGGTACAGGAAATTAAAGAAACGATTGATCAAACATTAAATGAATTAGAAGAACTGAGGAGGTATCTTGATGAAAAACTTTCTAATTGGCGTAATTCAGGGGATCACTGAATTTTTACCCATCTCCAGTTCGGGGCACCTTGTATTAGCGCAAAAACTCCTGGGAATTGAGAAACCGGGCATTGAACTGGAACTCACACTGCACCTTGCTACGCTCTTTGCGGTACTTTTATTCTTCTGGAACGATATCAAGAAACTTTTTGTAAGAGAAAAACTTATTCGTCACCCAATCTTTTTGCTTTTTATCGGCTCTATTCCGGCAGGATTTGTAGGTATCCTGTTTAAAGATAAGATTGAAGCCTATTTCGAAACCGTCGAATATCTTCCATATTTCTTCATCCTCAACAGTTTTATTTTGCTCTCAACCACCTTAAGAAAAAAATTTGATAAGGAGATTATTACGCCTCTCACCGCATTTATAATCGGCATTGCCCAGGCAATTGCCATCTTGCCAGGGGTTTCCCGCTCGGGAAGCACCGTGAGTACCGCCCTCCTCTTTGGAATAGTTCCACAAACCGCCTTCTCCTTTTCTTTTTTATTGTCCATCCCTGCCATTGGGGGGGCATTTCTTCTGAACCTAAAAGAGTTTGCAGCTAAAGACTTAAGTACTTTAATTCTACCCTTTTTGAGTGCCTTCCTAACGGGACTTGGAAGTCTTACTATACTTCGAAAAATCGTGAAAATGAAAAAGATCTACTATTTCGGGATTTACACGCTTTTATTAGCGATATTAATCCTCCTCTTCCTTCATTAAAGGGCGGAAAACCTTCACAGGTTTCGACTCACCCGTATTATCCCATATGTCCACTGCCCTTACCTTAATTATTACTACGGAATCCTGAATATCCTCTAACTGGAGGAGGAGAGTAAAGGGAGGAACGGAATCCACTTCCACTGTCTTTTCATTTATAATTAAGGCAACCCTCTTGATCTGGGACTCATCATTTATTAGAAAACTTACAGAAGTATCTCTATAAACCGTGTCGCCGTCCAGAGGGTAAGTTATTCGTACCTGGGGAGGATTGATGTCTGGTTTACCCGGTGGGGGAGCTTTATATCCGCAGGAAAGAAGCAGGAAGGCAGAGAAAATAAAAACTAAGCGCTTCATCTTTTACCCTTCCTCTCTTTCAGCACCTCTTTTAATAATTTCTCGTAATCACCTTTATCTCTGAGGTCGTTGAACCCATCTTTATTCTCGTCTTTAAATTTTTTCTTTTCTATTTTAACCTGGGATTTTTGGGCCTTGGAAGGAGGAGAGGGGATAGTATCCCCTTCTCCCCCGTAGGCAAAACCTTGCGTAAAGAGAATAAAAATCAAAATTAACACCCATCTCATTTCTCATCCTCCCCTTTGACATCTTTATGATTATCATCCTCTTCGGCTTTCTTTTCAACTCTCTTTTTAAGTTCTGGCTTATTCTGGGGAATATTATCGGAGGGACTAAGTGCTTTGACTTCGGGAATAATACGACCCTTAGCCTTGTCCTCTACCTTGACCTTTTCCGCCTCCTTGTATCGATCCCAACCCTTTCCATCTGAGCCCTCTTCTTTAAAAGTCTTTCTTTCAAAGGTGGGTGTTATATACGGTCTTTCTTCTGATCTTCTCTCCTCTTTAACGCTACTCTCCCTACGGGTCGGTGTCTCTCCCCTCGGCCTTTCATAATCTTCTTTTTCGAGAAGCTTAGACTTGTAGTCTCTATAAGAAGGCCTTTCTGGATAGACTTCGGGCTTCGATTCCTTCTCTTCTACCCTCTCAACAGGTTTTTCAGGTATTACGTTTGTACCTGACTCCTTCTCCAAGGTCTTCTCCTTCGTCAAAGGTTTTTCGACTTTCTTTTCTCCTGGTTTCAACTCTTCCTCTACTCGCGCCTCTTTTTCTATCCTCACATCGGCCTTCTTCTCCACCACTGGCCTTTCTGGGTATAACTCACCTCCTCTATTTTCTCCAAGGTCTTTTTCCACTGTCTTTACCTTTATTAGCTCGCCTTTCTTCTGTATTATTGGCTTTTCCTCTTCCTTTACCACATCCACTTTCTTAAAGTAAATCGGCTTTTCCAGCTCCGTCGCCTTATACCTAACAACTTCTTTCACATCAACGCCTTTGTAAGGCTTATAAACCTCCTTATAGACGCCAGATTTTGGTGGCTTATAGCGATAGATAGGTTTATGGAAATCTTCCTTGCTAACAATATTTACCACCGTTATGTTGTTCACTACAATAATCGGCTTTCCATAATAGTCAAGGGGAGCCCATCCTACCCAATCGGGTCCATAATACCACTCTACCCAGGCACCCGCAAAGGTTTCACCTGGGATCCATACCCACCCATAGCCAACAACGTAAGTCCAGCTACCGTATCTATATGGAATCCAACCCCATGGCTCATAAGAAACCCAGACCCAACCGAGCCCCGGTCTATAAACCCAGTATCCATAGTAGTAAGGCCTCCAGGATCTTGGCACCCTCGGAACCCAAACCCAACCATAAGGGCGGATGAAGACCCATCTACCATGTCTATGAAGATGATAAATGCCTATATAGCAACGTACAGGAACATATTCGACCCTCGTAATTACATAATAATTCCTTTCCCTCTCCTCTGCCCATCTGTCTAACCGATCATAACTTCCAGCCCTTCCTGAGTAATACCTACCTCTATCTATAATTACCTCAGACCCCGCATAAATTTTCTTCTTGTCAACTTCGGCACTACCCCTATATACCCTTGCGAGGAAATAATCACTATCAGATTCCACCCGCACAATAGAACCTTCCTCAACGTAAACTGCATGATCACAGGCAAAAACTCCGAAAACTCTCTCACGAGCATAAACTCTCGCGACCCCTTTGTTCAATGTAAAGTAAGTCCTGTCATCCTCAATGCGATCAAAGTAGACACTGGTGTTATTCCCAAGGGTTAAAACAGAACCGTCACTGAACTCTATTTCAAGGTAAGAATCATCGTAGGTGAGTAATTCATCGCCTTCACCGATTATGTTATTTATGGTTAACCATTCGGAACCTTCTTCACCATATCTCCAAATCTTTGCATCACCTCTGAGGTCGCCCACCCGGGCGAACTCAGCCCCAGAGTACATCAAAGAGATTAACATCAAAAGCTTAATCATGGGACACCCCCTTGTTTTCTATTAAATTTTTCTTCACCAATTCCCTATTCCCTTCCGCCACCTGATACGCCCAATCAAATACAAGGAAAGTATTATCCAGAACCTTTATTCGAAATTTAGCAAAGTGATTATCCCTTGTCCAAACTACATAGACATGCCCTTGAATTGCATCCAGCACTCCATCGGAATCCCACCCCGTCAAGGGCGCATAGGAGATATCATCCATATTGTAAGCTCCCATATCCTGAATCAAAGTCCCAACACTGGCTACAATCCTGGCAGTACCACTCTGAACATCAAAGTAAAAATCGGCGTCTGCAGAGTTATAAGGGACAGGGCTATATTTGTTAAAACAATATCCAGAAAAGGATGGTAAGTAGTCTTTTTCGTAGATTTTCATATTGTAACCCTCGGGGCGCGGGGTATCGAAACAATCTTCTTGAGAAAGTTCACTTTCATTTCCTGCAGAATCATAGGCACTTACTGCGTAATAATAAGTGATGCCATTTTCCACATCCCTGTCCACATAACTATTTTCCCTTACATCTGCAATCATCATAAAGTAACCCGATGGGGCAGTGTTTCTGTAAACCCGATAACCAGCAAGGTCCTTTTCTTTATTAGGATTCCAGTAAAGATATACCGCTCTATCGCCGGTGACACTGGTAAGGCCTGTGGGCGCAGCAGGCGGTGTAGTATCAACATTTTGACAGGAGAGAGCTAAAATTGAGAGAATGAAAGCCGACTTTAAAAGTAGCCTTTGATGGATCCTAAACCTCATTTGGCACCTCCTTTGCAATAAAGTGCAAAAAGTGTGCCAAAAGTAGAAGGTGCTTTTGAACAAAAATTATGCAAAAGGGATCTATATTGCACAAAAATTGTGCAGATTAAGGAATCATTATCCTTGGCCCCACCTGTTTAAAATTTCCCCTGAAGACATCCTCTTTCAGCAGAAGGTGGGAATCTAAGTCGTGAAAATCAAAGGCCCCAGTACCAAGGGCAAACATAACGCTCTGATTTATTCCGAGACTTGATTCCCCCATACAACCAATCATAAGCCTTATTCCACTACTTCTTGCCATCTCGACGATTGCCATCGCATCAGAAATCCCCGATTTCATAAGTTTTATATTAACATAATCTACCACCTCATTTTTAAGGAGCCTGTATACATCGAACTTAGTCTTGGCTGACTCGTCGGCTGCGACGGGAAAGGGAGAATGGAACCTGACAAATTTAAGCCCATCCAGATCCCGGTAATGTACTGGTTGCTCAAATACCGCCACATTAACGCCTTCCTGGTAGAGCTTCTTTGCAAAATCAATAGCCTGCTTCGGTGTGTAACCCATGTTGGCATCAACGATATAAGTTGCGCCTCTGGTCCTTTCACTTATTTTAAGCACCGCTTCTATGTCTTCTTTGAAATTTTCACCAACCTTTATCTTAATAACTCTGAAACCTTCAGAAAAAATTGTTTCTGCCTCTTTAACTCGATTTTCAACGGTATCAATTCCCACCGTCTTGTCAGTTTCAATCTCCTTTTTTGCACCTCCAAAAAACTCAAAGGGGGTTATTCCGTGTTCAGTGCAAAAAATTGAGATTACCGCCCATTGAAGGGCCGCCTTTAAGCTGGGAGAAGCGATTAGTTTATCAGTAAAATCAAAAATTTCTCTCCACCTATCTGTGTTCTTAGATTTTAAATTCTCGTTTACAAAGGGCTCCATTGCCACAAGGGCTTCGGGTTTCTCTCCGTTAACCCTAAAAGAGGGAGAAGCCTCTCCATAACCTTTTATACCTTCTTGGGTCTCTATCAAGACTTCGACATTGGTGGAAGCTGATGATACACTACCCGTTATGTGAAAGGGTTTTTCATAATAATAGACCCTACTCTCTAAGGAAATTTTTGTTATTTTCGCCATAACTAAACCTCCTCAAAACTTAACACCTCAATCCGGTGCTCTCCAAAAGCCTTCTCGTCTTCATACTCTGCCTCACCCACCTGATTATCGTAAGGGTCCTCCCTTATGAATTTTGTCGGTGGGTCAAAATCTTCCTGAAACTCATCATTGGCAATCATCCTAAAACCATCGAGATTGCCGGAATAGAATGCCTTTCTATTTATGTCAGCCTTATCCTTTCCGCCAAAGGAAAGATCAACGGGCACAAAACCAAATTCAGGGAGATAGATAATTGCCCAGTCATGGGGTGAAGCCTCGTAAGGAGTTATATACCAACCCGATTGCCAATGAGCAGGAATTCCTGCCATCCGACAAAGAGTAATGAAAAGAAGGGCCTGAAAACCGCAATCACCCCTCAAATTTTCCACAACAAAATGGGGAATATGGTCGTAATAAATGTAAGGCTTCACGTATGAATACCATACCCTTGAGGTCACAAAATCATAAATTGCAAAGGCCTTTTCGAAGATACTATCCTTACCCTGAATTATTTCATCAAGGAGACCCTTGAGAAGGGGTGTGAAAGTGATGTGGGGTGGTTTCTCTTTCAGGAAGTCAGTAAGATTTTGAATCCCACTCTTTGTCTTCAGCCCTTTAAAAGCATTGAGAGTACCTTCAAAGAGTTTGCGGTTCCAAACTTCTTTTATCACATACTCAAAAGATACAGAAAATTCCTCGGTATCCTTCCCCTCCATATAAATTGTTCTTTGTCCTACCTTTTCCGGGGCGATGTAAGAAGAAGGATGGCTAAAATTCAAAACCTTCACTTTCTCCTGGTAATAAGACTCCTTTGGAATAGGTAGCCAGACTTTCACCCTTTTACCCTGTGGTTCTTTAACACGAAAAGTTATCTTTGCCTTGACCTTATAGTTTTTAGGCGTATCTCCCTGAATCAGCGCCTTTAATCTTCCCTCAAGAATCTCCCTTTTCTTCTTTTGCCCTTCCTCTTCTTTCATGCGGCGCTTTATATCTGGAAATCTGAATCCCAAATTGTAAGCGAATCTTCTTTCAAAATACCTGACTCCATCAAATTCAATAAAGTCAATTGCGCCTTCCTCTATGTAATTTTTAAACTCCTCTTCGGTGAAATCATCTATCAATTTCCTTGCCTCCTCTAAAGCCTCGTTGTAAGTAAACGGATAATAAAGATGCAATCTTTGAAGCCTGATGCCCTCGAACTCGAGCCTTTTCCTATGGATTACTGGAATGTCTTTAGAAAGCCAGTAGGCAATAAGCTTTCTTGCCAAATTTATATTACCTGAAATTTCGGCCTTTTTAATTTCTTCCGGTAATCCTGCAAGCAAAAATTCTAAGCTCATAAAGAATGTTCTTTTTCATCACCCAATCCAGCCCTGTAGATTCTCTCCCTGATTAAATGGGCATATTTAAGCACTGGCTCCGGGACCAGTGGAGAAATATCCCCTCCAAGGGTCGCTATCTCCTTAACAAGGGTTGATGAAAGGTAGGTATATTCTTCAGAAGGCAAGAGAAAAACCACCTCAATCTCGGGAAACAGTTTTCTGTTCATCCAGGCCATTTTAAACTCGTATTCAAAATCAGAAACCGCCCTCATACCCCTAATCACAATTCCAATATTGTTATCCTTACAGAAATCCATAAGGAGCTTCGATTCTAAGGTTCTAACCTCAACATTGGGGAGATTTGCAACACTTTCTTCCACCATTCTAACCCTTTCTTCGATGCTAAAGAGAGATTTTTTGTGAACAGGATTTGCAACTACTACAACGACCCTTTCAAAGAGACGGGATGCCCGCTTAATAATGTCCACATGCCCAAGGGTTATGGGATCAAAGGTCCCCGGATAGCATGCGGTAGTATACAACTTTTGTCTGTCCAAAGTTAACCTCCTTAACTTTTGAGAGGCCCTCCCAATTATCGGGTAATAAGGTCTTGTTCCTGACTTCCACTAAATAGAGACCATTAGGTTTTAAAAGCAAAACAACTCTTTTAAAAAGCTCTTCATGATTTGAAAAATCGTAAGGCGGATCTGCAAAGATGAGGTCGAATTTCCTTTGCTCCCTTATTAGGTCGTTTAATCCACGGACAAAGTCTGCTTTAATAACCCTTATTTTATTCAAAACGCCGAGCTTTTTTGCATTTTCAATAATAGTTAGCATACCTTCTCTTGACTTTTCTATAAATACACAAGAGGTGGCGCCACGAGAGAGGGCTTCAAAACCAACGGCCCCCGACCCTGCGAAAACCTCGAGTACTTCGCTATCAACCACGTAGTCTCTAAGGGTATCAAATATCGATCGCTTAACAATCGCCCTTGTTGGCCTTATTCCCTTAGGGATTTTCAGCCTTTGTCTTTTGTTTTCACCACCAGTAAGACTTATCTTCCCCATGTTTCAAAACCCGATTTATGCTCAGTCTCTCCTTATCGATAAAAGTAAAGAATTCTTCCCAGAACCTATTCTCTGATGCGAGATTCTCGGTGTAAAAAGTTACTTTGATCTCGACTTCGTTGATGGCGACGGAAACAAACTCGATGGCAAAACTGGGTGAAACCAACACATAGGTTGAATCTTTAAGAAACTCCTCTAATTTTCTCACGAATTGCAAATAAAGTTCAACCGGAAAGAAAATTGAAAACACAACCTTTCTCGGTAAAACCTTTCTCAACTTTTTAAAACCGCTTTTACTTAAAAGTTCAAGGGGAATGTTTACTTCGCCTTTCTCTGAAACTGCTCTTACAAATTTCTTCCCAAGGTTCCTGACCTCATAAATTTCACCATTCCATTCGATTAGGTCCCTTTCTTTTAGGTCAAGATTATAGTGCTCCATCTCTTCTTTTTTCTTAGCCAGATAAGAAATACCAACGACCTGGGATGAAACAACGGTTCCAAAAAGTATAACAACTACCCACGCCGGCAGCCCAATAATGAGCAAAGCTGCACATAAGAAAACCAAGGTAATAAACAAATCAAAATGAAAGCGAAATTGTTTTAAGTTCCCGCTTTTCGATACCAAAACCGGTTCAGCAAGAAGCCAGAACATAATATAAAACAGTAAAAGTAAGAGGATAGCCACTGCTTTCCAGAGCATTCTACTGCCTCCAATTCAGCATTTCGAAGTCTTTCTTAAGTTGCCTCTTGCGCCCGAGCAACTGGGCGTTTTCCTCTCCAGAACCAACATTTAGACCATCCTCGTAAAAGGGCTTGGCCGTAAAGTAAAGACTTAACTCGTTGCCCTTTTCAACACATTCAACAATTTCTGAAACTATCAGGTTTTTATGAATATACCAGTCCAGCTGGTAAGCCTCAAGGGGAAGACCCCTAAGGGCCACGATCTTCTTCTCCTGACTCCTCAACCTTATAGGAATATAGTAATAGTAATCATTAAAGGGAGAAAAGTCTGGGGTTACAGAAATGGTGTAGTAGAAATCATCTTCGGGAAAATAATGAGCCTTATAGCCTTTCTTAAGTGGGACCGGGCTAACATGAAAATTTAAATAAACAGGACCCTGCTTTATGACTACCTCTACAGATGGAGGAATAGGGACAAATAATAACTCTCGAAAATTAGGCGAAATAATTATCTCTTCCTCAAAATTAACGAGGAGTGGAAGGTCATACCCGGTGGCTTTCAACTTAACATCGTCTTCCTTCAACTCTCCATAAACAATCGCTTCTTTGACCACAGTTCTATCATACAAAAGAGTAATTTCGCTTTTCGATGAGAAGGCGGAAACCAGAAGTTCAAACTTGCCCAATCTCTTTTCAAATTTCATCGCAATATTATTATAACGCAACCATTAAAGTGTAGGAAATCCAGGCCTTATAATTAAAGCACTATGTTTAAGGACCCCGCCCTTGAGGAACTTTACGGAAGATTTGAAGATGTGAAAAAATATCTCGGTGTAACCGAAATGGAAAAAAGAATTTCGGAAATTGAGAAAATGCAGGAAAGTACAGATTTTTGGGCCAATCCAGAAAAGGCACAATCCCTTTTGCAGGAACTTTCCTCTTTAAAGAAACAGCTGGAAGAAGTTGATGAAATTGAAAAAAAATTCGCCTATTTAGCAGAACTGGAGCCCTTAAAGGATGAAGACCCCGAATTCCTTCAAGAATTTGAGAAAGAAAAGAGGCTGATCAGAGAAGAGATTGAAGATTTAGAGATAAAAACCGTTTTAAAATCTCCGGAGGATAGGAAAAACGCAATAATGACCATTCACCCTGGAGCCGGTGGAACGGAATCTCAAGACTGGGCTGAGATGCTTCTCAGGATGTACCTGAGATTTTTCGAAAGGAAAAAATTCAAATACAAAATCGTTGACCTACAACCCGGAGAAGAGGCAGGGATCAAGGATGCCACTATTCTCGTAGAAGGAGACTACGCCTATGGGCTTCTAAAGGCAGAAAGGGGGGTCCACAGGCTGGTGAGGATTTCTCCCTTTGATGCTTCAAGACGAAGGCACACCTCCTTTGCCTCAGTTTTTGTTTACCCAGAACAGGAAGATGTTGAAATAAACATCTCCGAAGAAGATCTAAAGATAGAGACTTTCAGGTCCTCCGGCCCTGGAGGACAGCATATGCAAAAAAATGAAACAGCAGTCAGAATAACCCATATTCCCACTGGAATTGTAGTTGCCTGCCAATCGGAAAGGTCCCAATATCAAAACAAATTAACTGCTATGAGAATTTTAAAGGCAAGATTGTACCAGTATTACAAGGAGAAAGAGAAAGAAAAACTTAGCGATATCGAAAAGGAGAAATCGGAAATCGGCTGGGGAAGGCAGATAAGGTCATACATTTTGCACCCTTACAAACTGGTGAAGGACCACAGGACCGATTACGAAGAACCAAATGCTGATGCAGTCTTAGACGGAGAAATTGATGAGTTTATAAGAAAATTTCTTCTGTCAAAGAAGTAGACTCAATCAAAGAAATACCTGAAGGTTAAGTAAAATTCCAATGCTACAAGCAAAATTAAAAGGCCCAAAATTAAATACCTTATTGTGTTAACCGTTTTGACTACTTCCGGCAGAGGTAAATAGTGGGAACTCAAGCTAACTTCCTGAGCTCGAGAAGTATTTGTCTGTAAAGTGTCAGGCAAAAACAGCGTATCGTTCAAAATTTTCCCTGCCCTTTCTTTTGTAGTAGTATAAGCTATTACAGGCTTACTATTTAGTAGTTGCAAGAAGTAACTCCAGAAATCCGGGCAATATACTGCATCGTTTTTCTCAATGTCAGGAACAAGGCCGATAAACACATACGTGACTCCATTTAAGTTTAACTTAAGAGTGGCTCTCTGTAAGAAACTTCTAATATCGGTAAAACCTTTGGAGGTGTCCGACAAAAAAACTTTTCCAAAGTTCCACCCCGAAATTTTAAAAGGACCCGACTCCTTTAAGGAATCGTCAATTACCGACTTTATACCTTCCACGGGCTTATCAAAAAATATTATGACTTCCTTTGTACTTTTTCCAGGCTTGAGAACCCTATTAAAGGATATTAGAACGTCAGCACTGTCCAAAGAGGTTTTGATTCCAACAATTTGCATAAAGTTTTCTACATACAGGTTGAAAGAAGCGGGGTAATATTTCAGTTTCTCAGGGGCTGAGAGTTCAAGGCAGTTATCCAGCAAAATGTCATCCTCTGGCATAAGGCAAATCTTAAGAAGCCTTCCACTTTGAGGTATCTCTTGTTTCCACAAAATTGTTTTAGTCTTAGGTAGAACAAAACTACTTTCCAAAAGTTTTCTGGAGTTCATATAAACTACGATATGAAAAACCGAGTCCTTCTTGTTGTAATTGGTAATTTTCAAGTAGTAAGCTTTGCTCACCGGGTCAAAATCTACGGAATTTATCCCTGCATTTGATATCGAAAGGGTATCAAAGTAAAAACCACCCGAAAATCGTTGATATATGCCAGGATCAGAAAAGTCGGATATTATATAGATTTTACCCTCTGGTTTCTGTTCTGGCTTCAGAGGATCACAAAAGGCATCTACCCTCTCCCCAAAATAACCCAGTAAGGAGCGCAAATATTTACGGTTCTTTGCCTCTGCTTTTTGGGAAAAAATACCCGTTTCAAAATAAATCTTCTTAAAGGCATACCGAGAAGGTATGGGCTTTGCCAAAAAAATTAGTAGAAGTGCCAAAATGAGACACCTTAAGATTATGATCAAGTTTCTATGAAATTTTCTTTTCCTGGCAAATTCACTATCTTTTAACAAAAAAAGCCAGGAAACAAACGTTATTCTTGAACTACGTTTTTTAAGAAAAAGTGAAATTAGAGGTAGAAGGGAAAGTGGCAAAAAATACAAAAAAACCGGGCTCAGGAAGTTCATCCTTCCAAAAAGCTCCTTAATTGCAATGTTAAATCCATCTCCGCCTGGAATTCAAAAAAACGGATGCCGAAATTTCTTAAAAGAACTTTAAGCTCGGTATAATGCTGATTGATCATTTCTCCATATCGAAAACTCTCGACTCTACTCAAACTGAGCTCATAGCCTGTCTCAATATCTTTTAATCTCGCCTCTTGCATTGACAAACTTTTTTCCCGTTGAGATGAAACTATCAAAGGTATAATTTCATGCCCTTTGCCCTTAAAAAACCTCACGAACTTTTTTATACTTTCAATCTCACTCAAAAAATCGGATATTACCACCAGTAGACTTCTCTTCCTTACCCTTTCATCGAGCCCAAGCATCGCTAAAACAAAATTGGTCCTCCCAGAATCCTCGAATTTATCAAGGCTCTCAAAAAGAAGGAATAGATTTTTATAGGTGGTTGAAGGAGGCAAGAAGAAAACTTCTCCTTCATTAAAAAGATAAAGACCAATGGCGTCCCGCGAGTAGTAAGACAAAAGGGCAATCGCCGCCGCAACACCCCTCGCCATCTTTCCTTTATCATATAAAGACATAGAACGAGAAATATCGAGAGCGATAAAAACTCTAACATTGGTTTCCTCTTCAAACTTTTTTACAAAAAATTTTTCACTCCTTCCGTATAGTCTCCAATCGAGGAACTTTAAATCGTCACCCTTTTCATAAGGTCTGAGGTCTTTAAATTCCAGGCTATGACCATAAAAGGGGCTCCTGTGTCTTCCGCGAAGATATCCTTCCAAAAGGGTCTCTAAGGAGATACCTTTCTTTTTGAGAATTTCGACGATCTTTGCATCAAAAGGGAGGACCACTTTAAGAAATCTTTTCCTCTTTAAGCAACCTGATGATATCAGGAATATACTTTAAAACTACAGAGCGCACTTCCTGAATAGGTGTGTCCCTCGATACAAGGATAAAAACGGCAAAATTGTTTACGGGGAGCGGGAAAAGTACCACGTGATCATTCTTATCAGTGATAATAATTTCCGAGAGCTCCTCCCGCTTCTCTTTTCCCTCTGTCACTATCTCCATTGCTTCCTGGGCAGCCTTTAAAATGGCTCCGTATAAAGTTGCGGAAGCCTGAAAAGTTTTTCCGGGAAGAATTGTATCAAAGGCGATAGGAGTAGCTTCCTCGTAGTCAAAGACCATACCAGCAATAAAGCCTGGAATTTCAGCATGAAAGAGTCTGACAACATCATTAAGCGTGAGGGAAGATACTCCAGCTTTCTCCTCCATTGCTTCATCTCTAAGACGGGCAAAATTTAAAAGCAACAAATCCACCGGTGCATTAATCGTCCTCTCAGGCTCTTCTGTATATTTTTTAGTTTCAAAAACCCCGTCTTTCCAGCTCAAAATTTCAAAAAGAGCTTCCTCTCCTCGCTTGGGACCAGTTTTAGCATCCACAATCTCACCATTTTTAAAAACAATTACCCCCTCTTTCCGAGTTTTCAAATCCCTGCAGCTTAGCATAACGGATTTACCCATAAGTGCTAGGGCCTGAACCATATCGATAATGTCCACTCCTGTGACGGTGCCCTTAAATCCCTCGACGGCCTCAACCTGCTCCCTTGGTTCTTCTTTCGGAGGAGCAAAGAATATATTTTTAAAATCCTCTCTGAAATTGCCAGTCTTGTTAATGAAAGCATCAGCACCCTTTTTGAGAACCGAACGCTCTATAGTAGCACCCTTTACATCTGTATAGACATAAACCTTAATGGA